>OGEK01000563.1_pt1 | contig 38576 bp, 35 predicted proteins | sample 1570641 | NCBI WGS metagenome assembly OGEK01 (sample SAMEA2582136, study PRJEB24529) | metagenome | biome: Human gut stool | place: China | collected 2011
AGAATCACGTTCTTGCCGCGCGCACCCAGTAAATTACGGCGGGAAATCAGGCCTTTGTATTTGCCTTCTTTATCGAGTACCGGGAAATGACGGAAACGCTTGCTTGCCATCACATCCTTAATATCATCGATGAAATCATCTGTATCGAAGGTGATCAGCTTCTCAGTCTTCATGAAATAGCTGATCGGCATACTCTGGTTAATGAGACGGGCTGCCGTGTAGGTATCATACGGAGTTGTGATGACGGTACAGCCGCGCTCCTGTGCCAGTTTTTTGATCGTCATGGAAACGCCAGCGCCCTCACACACGATAATACAGCTTGCACCCATCTCGATCGCGCACAGCTGCGACTCATAGCGGTTGCCGAGGATAACCAGGTCGTTCTCTTCAATATAATATTCCATCATATCCGGATTAGCTGCCGCAATCAGGACTTTTCCTTTATCAAAGTACGCTTTCTCATCGCCAACAAAAATCGCGCCCTCCAGGGTCTCGATGATATTTGCATACTGGGTGCATGCCTTGGAAAGAATGCTGCTGTCGTATACATTCATATAAGAACGGGTGATATCGCCGACTGTGATCAGACCTTCCAGTATATTCTTATCGGTAACAGCCGGAAGTGTTACCAGACCGTCCTCCTGCATCAGGTTCCATGCTTTTCTCAGGGAAATATTCTTGGAAACACCTGGAGTCTCGCGGATCTCAACATCCTTGACCTGCGTTTTAACGGATTTAATCAGTTTCGGCACATCTACCTTAAAGTAATCCAATACGAAGGTCGTCTCCGGGTTCAGTTCTCCAGCACGGCACGGTACATATTCGCCGCCCGTCTGAAGTGTTTTGAAATTCGCATAGCCGATTGCAGAACAAATCGAATCCGTATCCGGGTTTTTATGTCCAATTACAATCGTTTTCTTTGCTTTTTCTGCTGCCATTTTTTCCTCCTGATTCGCACCGTGCGCTGCAAATTCTGCCATTTTTCTTTCTATCCTCTGTTTTGATAGAGAAACCTCTGATTCATGAAACTTTTTTGTACAAAATCGCCAATTTTCATAATCTGTTTACACGGTGTTCATATTTTATTCATATCTTATTTTTATACTAAAAGCATAAAAGATTTCACTTTTCAAATTTGTTTTATAGTGATTTTGCACATAGATTTTTCATAATTGCCCCGGATGCTTGACCGCTCCGGGGTCTCCTCTTGTCTACAGCATTTTTCGTCATATCTGAACGTTTTTCTATCCCTATTTCCTTCAAACGTCCAGCCCCTTTACCCTGCACTCTGTCACTCAAAACAAGGCGTCTAATCGTAACTGTTCAGCACCTTCACAGTTACGCCTAATCTAAGATCAGTCTCGCCGCCCCATAGATACCTGCGTCATTTCCCAATGTTGCCAGGCGAACCTCGCCCTTATTCTCAGAGATCGGGGTCAATTCACGGTAATAGCGGTCAATCCAATCCGTTAAAAAAGTCCCCGCCTTTGATACGCCGCCTCCGATGACGAAAATCTCCGGATCCACGGTCATCGAAATGGTCGCCAGCGCCCATCCGAGATAATAGCACACGGTGTCCATAACCTCCAGTGCCAGTGCATCCCCGGCTTTTGCCGCATCCAGCACATTTTTTGCGGTGATCGCATCACCGTAGGCACGCATCACCGATGCATCCGGCTTTGCCGCCATCTTCCGTCTCGCCTCCCTGGCAATACCGGTCGCGGACGCTACCTGTTCCAGACAGCCGTGTCCGCCGCAGTTGCAGGTTTCTTTCTCGCCCTCGCGGATATGGATATGACCGATCTCACCGCCCAGTCCGTGGCGTCCTGCAACGATCTTCTGATCGTGTACCACGCCGCCGCCGACACCGGTTCCCAGCGTCACCATCACGATATCATGGCAGCCCTTGCCGCCGCCCTGCCACATCTCGCCGAGCGCCGCCACATTAGCATCATTACCGGAGCGGACCGGCATTCCATCTAATAACTCACTCAAAATCTTCTGCGGGTTCAGATCGCGCCATCCCAAGTTGACGCAGACCTCCACATAGCCGTCCGGCTGCACCGGACCCGGAAATCCCATGCCTGCGCCGATCACGGCATCCATCGGAATTCCCCGCTCGTTCAATTTCTTCCTGATCGAAGCGGCTACATCCGGAAGAATGTACGCCCCATTCTCTTCCTTGCGGCTCGGAACCTCCCACTTATAAACAAGCGTTCCGTCCGTCTCAAAAATACCAATCTTAACCGTCGTTCCGCCGACGTCTATCCCAATACATTTTTTTTCCATGTCTGGATCCCTTCCCTTACGGCTGCACCGGCAGCCTTTCTTCTATGCCCTCATCTTTTTTCTGCGCTGGCTCTTATTATACGCAATGCATCCCCGTTTTGCAAGGTTTGGAAAGCAAAATACACCTGCCTGCCGGAGAAAGGCGCATTTCTGCTTAAGCGGTACCGCATTCTTTTCTGCCGACAGACAGGTGCCTGTCTTTTATCTTATTTTTTTACCAAAATCAGCATTATTTCAGGCTCTTAGCCACCTCTACCACATGCTCAACGGTAAAGCCGAACTTCTTGAACAGAAGCCCTGCCGGTGCGCTGGCGCCGAAACTTTCCATCGCGATGATCTTGCCGTCTAAGCCGGTGTACTTGTCCCAGCCGAAGCTTCCAAGCGCCTCTACTGCTACACGGCGGCGTACTTCTCTCGGAAGTACGGACTCCTTGTACTCCTCGCTCTGCTCCTCGAACAGATCCATACACGGCATGGAGACAACGCGGACTTTCTGACCTTCTGCTGCCAGAGTCTCTTTTGCATGAACCGCCAGAGCTACCTCGGAACCGCTGGCAATCAGAATTAACTCCGGTGTGCCCTCGCAGTCGTCGATGATGTAGCCGCCCTTTAATGCCTCACGGCTGCTGCCTGCCATCGGCTCCAGATTCTGTCTGGTCAGCACCAGTGCGGTCGGTGTGTGCTCGGAAGTAACAGCACTGTACCAAGCTGCCTCTGTCTCGGTCGCATCGCACGGGCGGAATACATGGAAGTTCGGCATCGCACGCAGCGCTGCCATCTGCTCGATCGGCTCATGGGTCGGTCCATCCTCGCCAACGCCGATGCTGTCATGAGTAAATACATAGGTCAGCGGCACGCCCATCAGTGCAGACAGTCTTGCCATCGGTTTGCAGTAATCGCTGAATACGAAGAAGGTCGATACATACGCGCGCAGACCGCCGTGCAGCATGATGCCATTTCCGATCGCTGCCATCGCAAGCTCGCGGACGCCGAAGTGCAGGTTGCGTCCAGCTCTGTCCTCCTTGGAGAAGTCGCCCGCATCCTTCATGTTAGTCTTGTTGGACGGTGCTAGGTCAGCAGAACCGCCAAACAGGTTCGGCAGAACATCCTTGATGTAGTTGATCAGGCGTCCGGAGATCGCACGGCTTGCTTCCGGTTTCTCCTGTTTTGCCCAGAATCCGGCGTCATCTTTCAGCGCCTCGCCCGCCTTTGCATTGTGATACTGGTTCCAGAGCGCTTCCATCTCCGGATATTCCTCGCAGTAAGCGGCAAACATCACGTTCCATGCAGCTTCTACCTCTGCCTTCTGCTCTGCGATCTCGGAGTAGTTTTTGTATACCTCTTCCGGTACGAAGAACGGCTCTTCGCTCGGCCAGTTTAAGTTCTTTCTGAGTGCTTCCACATTCTCCACGCCCAGCGGCTCGCCGTGTGCGCTCGCCTTGCCCTGTTTTGCCGGGCAGCCGAAGCCGATCTGCGTCTTGATGGTGATAAAGGACGGATGCTCGGTATCTGCCTTTGCAGCCTCGAGCGCCTTGCCGATCGCGTCGATATCATTGCCGTCTTCTACCGTGATCGTCTGGAAACCAAATGCCTGCATACGCTCCTGTACATTCTCACGGAATGCGATGTCGGTGCTTCCCTCGATGGAGATGCGGTTGGAATCATAGAGAACAATCAGCTTGGAAAGTCCCAGGGTACCTGCCAGAGAGAATGCCTCAGAGGAAATGCCTTCCATCATACATCCGTCGCCGCCCAATACATAGGTGTAATGGTCAACTACCGGATAATTTTCTTTGTTGAATACGCTTTCCAGATGTGCCTCAGCCATCGCCATGCCGACTGCCATACCCATACCTGCGCCCAGCGGACCGGTCGTCGCCTCAACGCCAACGGTATGACCATATTCCGGATGTCCCGGAGTCTTGGAATCTAACTGGCGGAAGTTCATCAGATCTTCTTTGGAAAGATTTCCGTAGCCAAACAGGTGCAGCAGAGAGTACAGCAGCATGGAACCATGACCGCCGGATAAGATGAAACGGTCTCTGTTCTCCCACTTCGGGTTGGCTGGGTTATGGTTCATATGATGTGCCCACAGTTCATAAGCCGCTGCTGCACATCCCAGCGGAAGTCCCGGATGACCGGAATTTGCCTTCTGGATTGCGTCTGCGGATAAAATCCGGATCGCGTTTACGGATAATGTGTCAATCTGATTCATAAGTAACCTCCTGCTATGTATCTTAATTTTAAAAACTAAACGTGTGTTATTTGAGGCGGATCTCGCGCATCCGGTCGCCGCCGCTGATAATCAGTGAATTGAACGCGCGGCCGCGTGTTACCTGCGCCACAGAGAAATCAAACTCCCCGGCAAACCGCTCCTTGCCGGACAGACTGTAGACCCGACAGGAATTTTCGTTATTTAGGATGACGAAATCGCCCTGTATATTTATGTTACGCCACGAATACGAGAACTCTGCCGTACCCATAGCGGTTCCATCGGATTTAAACATGCTCAAACGGCTCTCACTTCCGCCCTGGGTGTTGTCCGAGATGACCGCCACATAGTCCTTCGACCATGCCACGCCGCGGACTTCCCCGTCGATCTCCGCCTGGCGCACCAGCGCCGGGCTTGTTACATTTTCCAAAGAGAAAAATGCCACCTGATCATCCGCAAATGCACACGCGTGATCCTCGTCGAGAAACCGGACGCGCGGACAGATGCTGTCTCCCAACTCATCAAAACCTCCGACCAGACGGTCTGGATAATTCTTTCCATATTCGGAGAAATTGTAAAATACAATCCGGTTTTTGAGTGCCCCGTCCTGCAGATACAGGTCGGAAAGCATGACCTGCGTACCATCCGGCGATAAGGAAACGTCCATCAGGTAACCATTTCCCGACATAACCGTCTTGATCGCCCAGTCAAGCTCGCTGCCGTCTTTCTTGAAAAAGGTCACATACGAAGCATTGCTGTCCTCCACCAGCGCCGCCACGATGCCGTATGCCGATACGCTGACGCGCAGGATCGGCAGAAGCGTCGTCGCCTTTCCCTGGCTTCCGGTCTTGTCCACAATATAAATATCATTGCCCTGCTGGTCCCCAATCACGGCATAATCGCCGTTGACATAGCAGATCGGTGATTTCAGCTCATAACTCATCGACCAGACCGCCTTGCCGGACTTGTCCAGATAGGAAGCTCCGTCCTTCGTGTATTTCAGGACATTTTCCCCAAACGGGACAAATTCCGTCGTGCTGCTCTCACTCGCCGCAATCTCTTTTTCCCACGCCACCGTATAGTCCGTGTAGGCATGGTTATCTTTATAATACATAAAACCAGCCGCCAAAAGCGCCGCGATTAACACCGCCGTCAGCACCCTGCGGAGACGTTTCCGTCTGGAATGGCGCTCGGCTTTCTCCGCCACCTCTTCCTCATTTTCCCCGTGGCTTATGCCCCGGCGGGGAAACATGTCCTGCGTGGCGGTGTCGATCACACGCCCTCTCAGCTGCTTTTTCTTCTGTTCCCGTTCAATCGGGTTCATCTCACTCATTTTTTTATCTCCTGTAGCTGGACTGCCATCTTGATTATACACTATTTTAGATGGTTTGGCATTATCTTTTTGCTATTCTCCGGACACATCCGGCAGCACCAGCGTCTGCCCTGCGATAATGCGGTTTTCATCGGTCAGATGGTTGACCGCAAGGATATCGTCCAGATGACGGATATTGCCATAAAGCTTAAAACAGATCCCATAGAGCGTCTCCCCGTCCCCGACCGTGTACGTGCCGCCGGGCTTCAAGTTTGTGACCGGATAGTCCTGTCCCGCCGTCGAATTGCCGCCCGGATTCGGCAGGTCGCGCTGTGCCTCCGGCTCCGGCAAAATGTACGGGGCTTTCGTCTCCGCCATTTTTCCGTCCTCTTCGCTCTGCCCGCCGGAAGCCTGTCCATTCTGTCTGCCTGCTATGGCAGTGCCCTCTGTGTCTCCATCCGCCGCGCTCTCAAGTGTCCATTTATGCGCCTGTCCTCCGTTTTGCGCTGTTGTTCCGTCTGCATCCACATCCGCGCCGGCCTCGCTGCTCTCAAGCGGCGTCACACTGCCGCGGAGCTGTTCCACCGTGACCGCCTCTTTCCCGTCCGCAGTGCCCCGCACACCATCCGGAAGGACGGATACCAGCACACTCTCCATCTCGCGCATTTTCTGGTAATTGCCGAAAAGCACCACGCCGCCGGCAAGCACCGCGACCGAAAGCACGCCGCACAGCGTCCCCAGCGCCCGGATCGTCCCGTAACGCGACGCCGCCTCCTGCTGCCGCTCTTCCATCCGGTTACGGAAATCGCGGATCACCCGATCGCCGGTGCCTGTCTCCACCCGGCGGGCGTCCTTCCGCAGAATCATATAGTCCTGCATCATCTGGTTTTTCTCGTAGTATATATGATATCCTTTCAAACGGTAAAACCCGTCCTCCGACATCACATAGTATGCCGCCTCACCGTCCACGCCGCTGTTTATGTACATAAGCTGGTTTTTCCCACCGAAATACTGCTTGTGCAGCCGCCAGTAGGTCAGGGGACTTAACATACACCCCGGCGCGCCGCAGATAAACCACCCTTGCACGGTCTTTTTCGGAAATGTCTCCTCCATTCGCTGGTATGCCTTTTTCCATGCCGCCTCCGAAAAGACAATCTTCTCCCCGGACGGCACAACCTCCTCCATCTCCAGCGCCCCGTCCACAAAGAGGCACGGAACCTCCTGCTGTGGATCCGAATTTCCGAGCAGCAGCCCGACCCGGAGTCCCGGTCCGCCGGATGGATATACCTGTTTCAAATACGTGTTTACATAATCCTCCACATACAACCGGACCACCTCATCCCGCTCGCCGATCTGCCGGATATTTTTCGGCAGTTCTGCGCGGGAACCAGAATATTCTCCCATATGTTCACCCCGCTATGATAGATTCTCCTGAAACCGGGTCTGTACTTGCTTCCATGATTTGATTGCTGCACCGCGCAGCATTTTCAGTGCTGAAAATACCTGCTCAAATACAGTAACATGATTTTCCGTAATTTCAGGAGTATGATGAATTTCTTTCCGCCTATCATAACGCCGATTGCATGCAAAATTTGTCAAACGGAGGCAGCATCCAGGCAAAAATTTTCGACAAGCCCGATCCCCGCGCTGATGCAGTCTGCCAGCTGCATGACGAGTGCCAGGCGGATACTCTGCAGCATCATCGGATCGTAATGGCTGCAGCCCGCCACGATCCCGGTGATAAAGAGATCTCCGACCGCGTGAAGCTCCTTGCAGACGCCAAGCCCCGGCTTTAAAGACCCGCGCCCTAACGTGACATAGCCGACGTGGCTTTCATCGCCAACCGAGGCATCGACCGCCACCACCAGCGCATCCGGGTAGCCATTTTTTAAAACCTGCACGTAATGTTCCAGGTTCATCGCGTGCACGGGGCGATCAAGTGTTCCGAATACCAGCGTACCGCGCCGCCGTTCCTGTTTGAGTTTATATCCGATCAACGGTCCCAGACTGTCTCCGGTCGAGCGATCCGTGCCGATGCAGAGGAAAACCAGTTTCTTTTTATGCCTTCGGGTCATTTCTTCCTGAATCAGCCCACTTAACTGCCCTGCCAGCTCTCCCACCGCGTCCCGGCGGGCTGAATTGTAATAATATATCTCCGGACTGCCACCGAACCGGCTGCGTCCCCGTCTGTTCATCTCCCACACCGTCCTGTTTTCTCCCTGCCTGTTGGACAGGGGTTGTTTTACCTTTATTATAGGCGGGGTGGCAGGAAATTATGCGAAAATTGAAGGATATATACACGGACGAAAAAAGATGTGACAGAAGGCAGCTTTACAGCGCCCGGTGTCACATCTTTTTTCTGGTTGTTCCTATATCTAATTATTTATTTTTATGAAATAATTTCCACAGTTTACTTTCCGCCGCGTTCGCGGTACTCTGCGATGACCTCGCTTAAATTAACGGCTGTGCTGTTATCCAGAATACGTTTCAGCGCGTCCAACTTTTCTGGACTCAGAAATTCCTTGCCTAAGTAGCACTCGTAGGTATCTGTGATAAAGATTCTCTTTTCCTTGATTACCGTCTCGGTATAGTGCAGGCGGCTCTCGACCTCCTGATGGCCTTCTTTGAGTTGTTCGAGCTTTGCACGGCTGTTGCTGGTGATCTCATCGGTCAGGATGGTTTTTGTCACATTTTCGAAGGTGTTTAATGCGTCCTTTTTCTTCTTCGCCGTCTCCTCCAGATCCTGCTCCATCTGGGAGATCTCATCGTCGTATTTTTCCAGATCGTAGAGCGCTTCACTGCGATCCCGGCGGATCGAGGAGGTGATCACCGCGATCTTGCGGTTGTTCGCCGCGATCAGACTGCGGATCGAACGTCCTTCCTGCAGTGCCGCCAGATGGCGATCCTTCGTCCAGTTTCCAATCAGGATATACAGTCCTCCAAAAACAACCACATCCACGCCGTAGATCATCGCCAGATATAAAGTCTTCTGTTCTGGAAGCAGCTTGTAGATGCCGCACGGGATCAACAGGAAACAGATCGCAAAGGTAATCAACACCGTCAGAAATTCTTTGAATCCCCTCGGGAAATACAGCGCATAGTACAGTGGGCTTTTGCAGACAAATGGAACACGATCCGACTGGAACAGCGTCCGCATCCGCACGGCAAGCTCTCGGTTGTGCGCGTGAAGCTCCTGCGTTTCTTCCTTAATCCGCTCCTTGATGCCCTGGTTTTTCGCCTTTTCGCGGCGTGTCCGCGTGCGTTTCAGCTTATCCTGCAGCTTCCCAAGCTCATCGTCATAGCTTTTTTCAATCTCATCCCGGCGCTTTTTCACGGTCGAATTCACGGCATCCGCCACCGCTTTCCGCTCCGTCTCCAGCACGCGCAGACGCTTTTTCTCTTCCTGAGCAAGCGTCTCCTCCTGTTTTTCAAACTCCGCCAGCTCCACCACTGCCTGTCTGGCGTCTTCCAGAAATGTTTTCACATCCGTTATCGCCTGTGCCATCTCGCCCCTCCCGGTCTTTGTCTTTTTGTAACGGCTGCCTGCCCTTTATTCTTCCAGCACCTGTATCTCCAGATAATCGAAATCGATGCTCTCGATAAAGTTGTCCTGGGTAAAACGCGCCTTATCGTGGCGTTTGAACTCCTCGATCGTCTTATCCAGCCAGACCGGATGCCCCAGATCAAAGGCATAGCAAATCTGGTCGATCGCGTCAAACACCATCGCCGTTCTCGACATTGTATAATCACCGTTGCTGATCACAATATCCCTAAGCATCCGGTTTTCCTTCATCATTTTTCCCCAAAGACGAAACATCCTGCCGTTCCTTTCCCGCTGTCAAATTTCATTTTTACCGTGTCCGGATGTTCTCTCCGGACATCTTTTCTCACAATCTTATGTCCAGTATATCAGCTTTTTTAAGAGTTGACAAGGCGGGGCTTTTCGGCAAAATTCACTGCCACTGTGTCATCGTGCAGCACTTCCCATTTTCAAAAGAAACTGCAGATCTTCCTCAATCCCCCGCACATTTCCAGAAACGTCCATCGCATACTCCATGACCCACTCGGCATCCGGCGTCGCCTGCTTTGCCAGTTTTAAAAAGCAGTCAAAATCAAGTGTTCCCTCATGAATCCTCTGATGGCTGTCGTGGACACCGTCGTTGTTGTGGAGATGGTACGCCACAATCTGGTCCGCCAGCGCGTTTACGACCCGCTTAAGCGACCAGCCGTTCGCCCAGGCGTGCCCGATGTCGATGAGCACCGCATACTGTTCCCGGCGGCACAGATCGATAAATTCCTGCTCATCGAAGAGACGGTTTCCGCGCTCCAGAACTCCGGCATTCTCCACGACCACCTGGGTTCCCGCCTCCTCACACAGCTGTTTCACGGTGTAATAATTTTCACAGGAAACACGGACGCGGTCTTCCTTCTCGCCCGGTATGATGCGGCAGTTGTTGTGATGATAAACGAGATATTTGCTTGAAAGCTCTTTCGCATACGAAAGCGTCTTTTCAAGCAGCTCCATCGTGCGCGCATACTCTACAGTCCCCTCCGCTGCCGAATGCTCTGCCTGATAATATGGACCATGGAAGCTGACCGGGACTTCCTTTAAGAGCGGCATGGCGTCCCGCAGGTTCTTCTCAAAGCATTCCTCATGAAACATCGGAAACACCTCGACTCCCACCTGTCCAGGAAACCGTTTGAGATACGGAAGAACCTGACCGAACTCGCTGCCTTTATACATATTAGTGCTGATAAGAATTTTTCTCATGATTGCATGTCTCCTCTTCAAAATATACGTTCATAATCTTGTTTTGAAAACACTTTTTTCGCTCTATTATCTCTATTCTTACTGGGCGATCGCCTTTTCCAATTTCGGCACCGCCAGCTTTTCCTGTGCGCGGATCACCATCTCCGGGTAACCGAGCGATTTCTCCGTCCCGCGGTCAAACAGATGCAGCTTTTCCGTCTCCACATGGATGTATACCTTCTCACCCGGCTGTGGAATCTCGCCCTCGCGGATGGCAATCAGCTCGTTCTTGTCTCCCTCGACCTGAATATAAACACCGTACCGGTTTCCGTAATCCTCCACGTAACGGACCATGCCCTCGATCGACCGCTCCTGCGGGGTGCGGCTCATCATCACGTGTTCCGGGCGGACACCGGCGTACAGCAGTCCCGACGGGCACTGCGCGGCGATCCGCTGCCAGATACCCGGAAGTTCTACCTTCTGTTTCCCGATGACAAGCGCCCCGTTATGATATTCCGCCTCCACGATATTCATGGACGGCGAACCGATAAACTTCGCACAGAACACGCTTGCCGGACGATTGTACACGTGTGACGGGGTATCGAGCATTTCCATCTTGCCCCGGTACATGAGCGCGATCCGATCGCCAACCGTCATCGCCTCGATCTGGTCGTGCGTAACGTAGACTAACGTCGGGTGGTACATTTCATGGATTTTTACCAGTTCTTTTCTCGCACGCATCCTAAGCTGTGCATCCAGGTTTGACAGCGGCTCGTCCAGAAGGAAATAGTCGGCGCGCTTTACCACGGCTCTCGCCAATGCCACTCTCTGGCGCTGTCCGCCGGAAAGCTCCTTCGGCTTCCGATCCTCCAGCCCTTCCAGTTCCAGCATTTTGAAGACTTCTTTTAAGCGCGCATCGATCTCGTTCTCATCCATCTTGTGCGCTTTTAAACCATATATGATATTATTCTTGACGCTCATATGCGGAAACAGCGCATAGTTTTGAAACACCATCGAGACACCGCGCTCGCCGCACGGCACATCATTTACCACCTGGTCGCGCATCCACAGGTTTCCGGCGGTCACATTTTCCAGTCCCGCAATCATGCGAAGTGTCGTCGATTTTCCACAGCCGGACGGACCTAATAAAATCAGGCGTTCGCCCTCCTTTACCTCCATGCAGAGGTCCTCCACGACCACATTTTTGCCATACGCTTTTTTAACATTTTCAAATACAATATTTTTCATTGAATTAATCTATCCCTTTCTTATGTCCAGCGCAATCTCCCGTTATCCCTTCAATCCAGACGCCGCAAATGTATTGATGATATAGCGCTGGAAAATGATATACAGTACCAGCGGAATCAGCATCGTGAGCACCGACACCGCCATCGCGATCGTAAATTCCGTACCGCCCTCGGCGCTGATGTACATCTGCAATGCCAGCGACAGCGTATAATTTTCCTTGGATTTTAAGATCAGCACCGGCCACACATATTCATTCCACGAATTGATAAAGAAAATGATGCCGGTGGAAATGATGGACGGACGCACCAGCGGAATCACAATGTCGCGCATGATTTTCATGTGCCGGATATTTTCCATCCGTGCCGCCTCAATGAGTGCCAGCGGGATTCCACGCATTGCCTGGCGCAGCAGGAAAATTCCCAGCACATCCGCCAGCTGAGGCAGTGCGACGCCCCAGATGCGATCGCGCAGACCGATCTTAGAGATAAGAAGATAATTTGGAATCATCGTGACCGTAAACGGGATGAACAGCGTGCTTAACATAATAAAATACAAAAATCCTTTTCCCTTAAACCGGAAATAGACGAACGCATACGCCGCCAGAAGTCCCGTGATTGTCTTAAAAATCGTGACCGTCGATGCAATCAGAAACGTATTCAGCGTGATTTTCACAAACGGCAGTTTGTCAAATACATGCCGGTAATTTTCCAGCGTCGGATGCAGCGGAATCACCTGAAAGACTGTGTTGAACGCCTCCTGCATCGTCTTGAAAGAGTTGGAAATTGCAAATACGATCGGCATCAGAAGGAGGAAAACGACCACCACCAGAAACAGATGCCAGCCGATCTGTCTGTCTTTAGTTTTCATAGTAAACCCCCTTTTCTACAAACCGGAATTCCAGCACCAAAAGAATGATAAAGAGTGCCATCGTCATGACCGATACCGCCGAGGAAGTTCCTGTTTTATAGAGTGTAAACGCCTCATGGTACGACATATAAATCAGGTTCGAACTGGCATAGTTCGGTCCTCCCTGTGTGACGACCTTGATCGGCGTGAACACATACTGGAGTCCTTGCACGATCGTCGTAATAAACACATAGATTCCAGTTGCAGAACTCATCGGCACGACGATATCCTTAAAAATCTTCCACATCGGCACATTTTCCAGACGCGCCGCCTCGATGACCTCCATTGAGACACCGGAGACACCCGCCAGAATGTTGATAAAATTGTAGCCAAACGTCTTCCAGGTCGTGATAATGCAGAGTACCGCGATGACCCAGCCCTCCGTTTTCGACCAAAACGGCAGTTTCAGCCCAAACCAGCCTGCCACAATCGCGACCGGACCCGAAATCGGATTCAGAATCCATGTATACAGAATCGAGCCGACGACCAGCGAAATCACACTCGGCAGGAAAAAAACCGCCTTGTAAAAACTCTGTCCCTTTTTGATGACGCACGAAAGAATGAATGATAAAATGTACGGCATCACAAAGTTAAACACCAGAAGAATCACGATGTACCAGAATGTATTGCCAAAGATTTTCCATGTATTCAGATCCTTCAAAACGGAAATATAATTCCCCAGTCCCACAAACTTCTTGACCGGCTTTACCATGTTCCACTCAAAAAAACTCAAATACAGCGTGTAAAAAAGCGGATAAAACATAAATACCGCAAACATGACGAGCGACGGCAGCAAAAAAACATATCCAAGCGCTGCCTGTTTTTTGTCCTCCCGATTCAAACTATTTCCTCCATTCTAATGTACTCTCAGAATCTTTCGGCGCCTGCCCAGCCACAACAGCAGGTGTTGGAAAGACTCTGAGCCTGCATTTTATGAAGGGGCTGCCGCCAAACAGCTCTTTCGCGCTCCGGCCGCTTCCTGCGTCTTATCTGCACGCAGTCCATTCTGCCAAAACACGTTCTGCTATTCCGCAACAACCCCATTCTCATTTCTGTCCTAAATTTTGTAATGATTTTTCTGCCACCCGAAAGCTGTTCCAAGCGTCAGGCTGCCTGTCCCTACTGTGCATCCAGCAGCTGGTTGATCGCATCCTGTGTGCTCGTCATACCATCTTTCGCAGATACCTGACCGCCCAGAATCTGGTCTCTCATATCCAGAAGAAGCTGCTCTGCCTCAAGGCCTGCATCGCCCGGGAATGCAGTCCATGATACAACGCCGTCCATCTGCTCAATCGCTGCATTCATCATTGTGTTCTCAGCCAGAAAATCTTTCAATCCATTTTCTGCCTCTGCCACATCTTTTCTCGGCGGTACATAACCGGTTCCCTCGGTCCATGCTGCCATTGATTCTACGCTGTAAAGATACTTTTCAAACTCCCATGCCGCCTGAATCTGCTCGTCGCTCTGCGCGGTGATGGCTAAGAAACAGCCGCCTGCCGGAACCTTGCGCTCCTTGTCGTTCCACAGCGGGGATTTCACGGTTGCTACGTCAAACTGTGCCCCCTTCTGTACGGAAGCGCGTCTCGCAATGGTGGTGTAAAGCATCGCGCAGTTGCCGTCGATAAAGCTCTGGCAGCCCTCTTCCCATGAAACATGAAGGGCAAAACCATCTTTTACCATATCCTGCATCATCTGCATTGCCGCAATGCCGTCCTCGGTTGCAAAGCTTGCTTTTTTCTTGCCGGATGCATCCGCAGTCAACATATCCGCTCCCGCGCTCTCAACCAATGCCTGCTGCGCCCAGAAGTCTGCCGGTTCCTGCATATAGAAACCATATTTTCCTGTCTTCTCTTTGACTGTCCCGGCAAATTCCTGTACTTCCTGCCAGGTCTCCGGTCCATCTTCGGAAAGGCCCGCTTCTTTTAAGAGATCTTTATTAATGTAGAGAACCGGGCTGCTTAAGGAGTACGGGATTCCGACCTGCTCGCCGTTGCTGTTGACCGCCAGGTCTAAGACATTTGGAAGGAAATTGTCGGTTAAGAAATTTGCATCCTCGCTGTCGAATTTATCAATCGCATCCTGCGGCGCCACATAGTCAAAGTTATTGGAGAAATAATCCAGAAATGCCCAGCCAATCTGAACAAGCGCCGGTGTATTTCCGGTCGCCGCTTCCGCCTGCAGATTCTGCATCAGACCTTTGTACATATCCGGGTTGTATTTCGCTACTACCTCGATGTGATCATTTTCCTCATTAAATTTCTTTACCAGATCGTCTACGACCAGACCTCCCTGGGTTTCTGCGTTACAGTGCCAGTATTCAATCACCGTTTTATCGCCGGATGCCGCCTTCTCTGCCCCGCTCTCTCCGGACGCGCTCTGTGTGTCGCTGCTTCCTGTCGCCGAGCTGGATGCCTGGCTGCATCCTGCCATCAATGTCATCGTGCCTGCCATCGCAAGCGCCATCAGACGTCTCATACTTACCTTCATTCGTTCTCCTCCTGCTGCGGTGTCCCATCTCCCAATCTGTCTTACCTTGGAACCAGCCATCTATGTCAAAATCGTGATCGGGAGTCCTTTGCCGCGCTTCTCTTCTGTCAAATCACTTGTGCTGTGTCCAGATTCTATCTTAAAGATGGTTTGTAAAATGCAGGAGGTGATTTATGTAAAAATTATCTATAATTTTTGAAAATTGTTTTTTCGAGGTTCTGCGGCATAAAAGAATGTGCCTTTTTGTGTAATGGGGAATTCCAAGGAATTTCCTATTACACAAAAAAACGCCTCTATCAGTTTTTGCTGATAAAAGCGTTTTTTATTCTATGTTCCGTTTTCTATGTTTATATCCGGGCTGCAGTTTCCTTCATGGAACATGCCGGAGAGAATGCCGCAGAACGCATACTTTTTTATATGTCCGCCCCCTACAGTCTCTTAAGCAGCGCCTCTCTCGCTTCCTCATAGCCCGGTTTGCCAAGCAATGCAAACATATTTTTCTTATAGCTCTCTACGCCCGGCTGGTTGAACGGATTGACGCCCAGAAGGTATCCACTGACGCCGCAGGCAAATTCGAAGAAATAGAAGAGCTGTCCTAAGCTGTACGCATCCATCGCCGGGATCGTCACTTTCAGGTTCGGCACACTGCCGTCGGTATGTGCCAGAATCGTGCCGTTCATCGCACTCTTGTTGACGAAATCCACGCTCTTGCCAGCCAGATAGTTCATACCGTCCGTGTCAACATCTTCTTTCTTCAAAATGACCTCCGCCGGAGATTCAGCCACTTCCAGAACTGTCTCAAACATGATTCTCGCGCCGTCCTGGATGAACTGACCCATCGAATGAAGATCGGTCGTTAAATCAACCGCTGCCGGGAAAATACCTTTCTGATCCTTGCCCTCGCTCTCGCCGTAGAGCTGTTTCCACCACTCCGATACATAGTGCAGGCTCGGCTCATAGTTTGCCACAATCTCGACCTGTTTGCCCTTCCGGAGCAGAATGTTGCGGACCGCCGCATATAACAGAGCAGAATTCTTCTCAAACGGAGTCTCCAGTGCATTCTTTCTCGCGTCTGCCGCGCCCTGCATCAACGCATCTATATCCGCGCCGCTGACCGCGATCGGAAGCAGACCGACTGCCGTCAGGACGGAGAAACGACCGCCAACATCATCCGGAACCACGAAGGACTCGTAGCCCTCTTCATTTGCCAGATTCTTGAGTGCGCCCCGCGCCCGGTCTGTCGTCGCGTAGATTCGCTTGTTTGCCTCTTCTTTACCATATTTCTCAATCAGCATCTCCTTAAATACACGGAATGCGATCGCCGGCTCCGTTGTCGTACCGGACTTGGAAATAATATTGATAGAGAAATCTTTTCCATCGACCAAATCCATCAGATCATGGATGTATTTGCTGCTGATGCTGTTGCCAACATAATAAATCTCAGGTGTCTTTCTAATCTCTTTTGAAACAACATTGTAAAAACTATGTCTTAAAAATTCAATTGCAGCTCTGGCTCCCAGATAAGAACCACCGATACCGATTACGAGCAATACCTCGGAATCATTTTTAATCTTCTCTGCCGCTTTCTGAATGCGTACAAATTCTTCTTTATCATAATCAACCGGCAAATCAATCCATCCAAGGAAATCATTCCCTGCTCCTTTTCTGCTTAAGAGCAATTCCTTTGCATCCATTGCCAACTTGCTCATATAATCTACTTCATGTTTTGCAACAAATGTACTTGCTTTTGAATAGTCAAATGTGACTTTATTTCCCACGTTTATCCTTCCCTTCTAATTGGTCTCATAGATGTTATTATTTTACCAAACGGGAGAGGGGAAAGTCAAGAAATTATAAATATCTGTTCACAATTTGACTTTAAAGACTTAATGCAATTTGGTATGTTCATTTTATCAGTACTGACCTTCATTTATCTGATCAGTCATTAGTACATAGAAAAACCACCCTGATACTTTGACGAGTTGGGTGGTAATTCTAAATTATTTTCAATTGGTCAACCACTTTTATGTGGCGATTGTTCTTTTTGTATCTTTAATATAGCACATCCGCATAGACTGCACAAGCAATATGTTCTTTTCACTCTCTATAAAAATCTCTTTTTATCCAATTTGAATATTACTGCCAATGCCACATAGCATATCGCGATCACAATCACCCCATACGCCAGTGAAATTCCAACTTTATACTCCTGCATATTTGTGACCATAGAAATAGAGATTGGGCGGTTGAACACACCGTACAGCAGGGCAGACATCGTGTACTCGCCGATTGTCCGAATCAACACCAGCACTCCGCCTGCCAGGATACCCGGAGCGATATTCGGTATGACAACACGGGTAAATGTATAAAACATATTTGCACCAAGACTTTTTGACGCCTCCTCAATGTTCGGGTTCATTCCCAAAATCGCCGTCTCATTGGAATTTAAAAGCAGCGGAATCGCTGTGATTGTATACGCAATCGGAAGAATCGCAAATCCGCCAATCAACGACTGTCCAAACGCAAAAATTGTCTCCTGCCCAAACGCATTAATTAAGTTGATTGCCACAACACTCGCCGGCATTGTCCACGGAAGCAGCAGCAATACTTTCAAAAATGTATGAAATTTATTTTTATATTTCACAAGCATATAGGAACTGGGAACAGTAATCAGAAGTCCCACTGCCACCGCAATCGCCGACATTTTCAAACTATTCAGTAGCGGTTTTAGTACTCGCGGTTTTTCAAAAATTACCCGATAGTTTTCCAATGTGAATGCATGTGGGAAAATTTCCTGCATGATAGAACTTGTCTCTGTAAAAGACAGATATACAATTGTGACAATCGGAAGGATAATAAACACAATCTGCAAAAATACAATCAGTCTGCTCACAATCGAAAGCACACTGCGTCGTCCTTTTCCCGCCTGAATCGGTGTACTTCGCTCTGTGCTTTGTCCTCTATATCGTTTCCCGAAATACTGAATGGTCATCATCACCGCCAGACTGATTAAAAATAAAACGATGACCTGAACAGAAGCCATTTCCATATGATTGTTCGCCTTCGAACGCACAATCTGTGTGCTTAACACCTTATATCCTCCACCAATTAAATTCGGAGCAGAAAATGCACTGATTCCTGATGCAAATGTGACAATCGCAGACGACAGCACCGCCGGTGTGATGACCGGCCAGATCACATCCCGAAAAATCTTCCACCACGAAGCTCCCATACTCCGCGCCGCCTCAATTCCGGAATTGTCCACATATTTCAGCGCCACATACACATTCAGGTAAAAATACACATACTGTGTATAAGTGATGACAAACACAATCGCGCCAAGCCCCTGAAATTCATACGGTATCTTCTCCAAATGCAATGCATATTGAACTGCTTTCGTTAAAATTCCACTCTCACCGTAGAGCTGAATAAACGAAATCACAGTGATGACTCCCGGAATCATCATCGGACTTAAGAGCAGAATGTGAATAACCTTTTTCCATTTTCCCACCAGAAATGTCATATACATTGCCAGCATAATGCCGATTACGCCGCAAGTAAACACGGACAGTACACCGAGCACAACCGTGTTCCCAATCACCTTTCTCTGATTTGGATTTGAGAAAAATTGTCCGAACACCTGCAGACTATAACCGTCTTCCGTCTGCACCGCCTGAAGAACTGTCTGAAAAAACGGCATCAAAATATAGCCGACAATCAAAAAACCGAGTACCGCATACCAAATCCAACGAAAAATCCCCACCTTTTTATTCTTCATACCGCTTCACTACTCCGTCCTTATTTTTCAACTGCAGACAAACATTGTCGCCCACCTGCCATACTTTCATGCCTGCTCCCTCATTCATCTGCACCACGCGATAGTCCTGATTTTCCGCCTGAATTGTATAATCGTAATACATTCCTCCGAATTTCACTTCTGTAATGCAGCCTGAAATTCCGCACTTTCCATCTCCACTGATTGAAAATTCCTCCGGGCGGACAAAAATATAAGGTCTGTCCACCTCTCCCACAATTCCGAAAAACTCATAATCTCCCCGAACAATTTTATTGGACACCCCGACAAAATTTGCGACAAACTCCTGATTCGGCCTGTTATAAATCTCTTCCGGCTCTCCTACCTGCAGCACCTCTCCGTCCCGCATCACAGCGATTTTATCGGAAATCGCCAACGCTTCCTGCTGATCATGTGTGATGAACAATGTCGTGATACCAATCTTTTTCTGAATTGCTCGAATTTCTTCCCGCATTCTCACACGCAGAGCCACATCCAGATTGGACATTGGCTCGTCCAAAAGCAACATACTCGGCTCAATCACAAGCGCTCTCGCAATCGCCACACGCTGCTGCTGTCCTCCGGACAATTCCTGAATTCTCCGATGCTCAAATTCCTTCAAACCGGACAGTTCCATATAATAGTCACATTTCTCTTTGATTTTCTGTTTCGGGTATTTCCGAATCTTCACTCCATACGCAATGTTGTCCCGCACCGTCATATTCGGAAACAGGGCATAGTTTTGAAATACAATTCCCATGTTTCTCTTCTCCGGCTGCAGCACCGTAATGTCTTGCTCCCCGATACACACCTGTCCTTCCGTCGGCTGTATAAATCCGGCCAAAATGCGCAAAAGCGTTGTCTTTCCACATCCGGAAGGTCCAAGCAACGTGAAAAATTCCCCTTTTTTTATCGTCAGATTCACATTCTTCAAAACCGAATTCTCTTTTTTATCATAAGAATGTGAAATGTTCTTCAAAAAAATATCGCTCATCGTAACTCCTTTTTCTACATACAGAAATAGTGGAGAATACCCCCACTATTTCAAAACTTTGTACTTTATTTACTCGGCTGCAATCGCTTTGCTTGCATCAAGAATGTCTGTCTCCCATTTTTCTAACCAGTCTGTCTGATTTGCACTGATCACTGACCAATCTAATTTCATCGGCTCATATCCTGTCTGCATCCATTCCGGGGCATTTTCTAAAGCCGCATCTAAAGCCGGCATACGGTTGAATGAATTTGCCACCAGCTCTTCTCCCTCTTTGCTTCCCACAAACTCGATAAATTCTGCCGCCGCATTTGGGTGTGGCGCATCTTTGATTGCCGCGATACAGTCTGTGATTGTGATTGCCCCGCTTGTTGCATCGATGATCTCCAAAGGCATCTTGTTGTTGTCTCTATTGTCGATCACATTGTCCAAAACTGCCATAGAAATCGCAGCCTCACCTTTTCCGATCGCCTGGAACATCATACTTCCACTGTTATAATAGTTCTTTGTATTTGCATTCAGTTTTGTCACATAATCCCACGCCGCATCCTCACCGTCTTTTTCAGAATAGAATGAAACTAACGCTGCAATTGTAGATCTCATAGAAGAAGATAAGGAATCACGGGAAATGATTTTTCCCTGATATTCTTCTTTCACAAGGTCGCTCCAGTCCTTCGGCGCTTCCTCAGCGCTCATCAACTCTTTGTTGTAGAACATAACAACCGGAGTTTTATATGTTCCATACCAATATCCTTTTGCATCTTTATAATCATCTGCAAGCTCGTCCGCCCATGACGGTGTTGTCGGCTCATAGCATCCTTCTTCCTGAAGAAGCATATATGTCGCTGTGTCTCCCCCGAACATGATATCTGCCTGCGGATTCTCTTTCTCACTGCGGACACGGTCTGCAAGTTCTCCTTTCAAATTGATAAACTCTACTTCCACACCTGTCTCTTCCGTAAATGCGTCACAGATTGTCTCCAACATTTCCTCAGAGTGTGTCGAATAAATGACAAGAGAATCCTCTAACTCTGTTTTCCCGTTCTTTGCTGTGTCATCTTTTTTCTCGTCCTTCTTGTCCCCACATGCTGTCAAAGAGAATACCATCACACCAGCCAGCAATGCTGCCAATACTTTTCTTTTCATAGTAACCTCCAAAAAATTTCATTTCTTTTGACCTTTCCTTTAGCCAACGGTTACTATTATACTTATTTTCCATATTCTTTGCTAATTGTTTTTTTATATAAGATATATTGACTTTATCTATAAGTTATGCGTTTCTATCAGATAAGAACTATGCCAAAAATTCTTCTAAAATCCGGCGCACCTGCACTTCCTGCAGTCTTTTTTCTTCCACTGCATCTTTTTCTTCTTTTGCTGGTTCTTCGCGCTCCATGGCATATACCTGTTCCTGCTCGGAAACCGGCTCTTCCTGAACTTCTTCCACCGCTGCCACGACCACTTCTTCCTCAGCCTCCGGCTGGAATGTTTCTTCCATTTCCAGTACGCTTGTCTGACTTACGTTCTTTTCCTTATACAGTTTTGCATAACGATGGGCACAGACATTTTCCAAATAGTCAATCATATAGTTTTCTGCCATCTGCTGATAATAATTTTCATCGCTCAATATATGTACCATGCACAATATCACTGCACCGATTCCTGTCCATGCTGCATATTGGAATACCTGCTCTTCCAGTCCATATAGATAATATACCGCCACAGTTCCTGCCGTCCCCAATACCGCTACAATCCAAATTGTCTTTTTTTCTAAGTTTCGGAATGTATGAAGTCTGATTCCAAAAACCCGATATTCATAGACATATTTTTTCACAAACGCTTCTACATTTTGCACCTTGTCGCTGACCATACTGGCATGTTCGAATTTTGCCCGCACAAGTCTCATCAGCTTATGATTGCTTTTACTCATTCTGCTGGCCGCTTTCACCATTCTTCTCAACGTAAAATGGGCAATCAGCTTGCTTAAAACTCCAATCGCCGCTCCTGCTCCCATCGCATAAAAAATAATTTGATTTTCCACTAATGTCTCTAACATAATAAAAGAGCCCTCCTTCTTTATACTTGCATGTACACTTTGTGTCATGCCTGAACTGTTGGCTTTATTATACAGCAAATAAAGAAGTTGGGTTCTTGAATCGTTTTACATATTTCAACAACAAATCACGCGAATTTCCGCATGATTTGTCACATGTTTTTTATAATCGTGGCAACAAACTCTTCACAAGCCTTACAGAATGTGTGATTGCCTGCTTTTCAAACTCCGGATAGTCCATCGTCGCACTGTTGTCGGCTTTGTCCGAAATTGCTCGGATAATGACGCACGAAACTTTATTTAAGTAAGCTGCATGCGCAATCGCAGCCCCCTCCATCTCTGTACATTTCGCTCCGAAATTAGATACTAATTTCTCTTTCACCTCCGCGGAAGACACGAACTGATCTCCACTCACAATACGTCCTACGAATGTGTGGATATCCGGATTCGCCTCTTCGTTGGCAGCTTTCGCTTTTTCTACCAATTCCGAATCTGCCGGAAACGAAAATGTATCCATCCGCGGCACCTGTCCGATTGGATCTCCAAAAATGCTTGCATCCATATCATGCTCTACCGCATCCGTAGAAATTACCATATCTCCGATATCAATATTGGCATCTAAAGAACCGGCAATTCCTGTGTTGATCAATGTATCCACTCCAAATTTATCTACTAAAATCTGTGTGCAGATTGCAGCATTGACTTTTCCAATCCCGCTTCTGACAACAACAACTGCTTTTCCACACAATGTTCCCTTACAGAAATCCATAGACGCAAATGTGACATTTTCTTCAATTGTCATAGCCTCTTTTAACGCGGCTACTTCCTCCTCCATCGCTCCTATAATACCTATCATAACTGTTTCCTCATTTCTATAATCTCATCTTAAAATCTTCGTATCCGAACTGTCGAACCACCCGGCATTCTCCATCCTTATCTTCCAATACAATTGCCGGCAGACGCATTCCATTGAATGTATTGTTTTTGACCATCGTGTAGATTGCCATATCTTCAAATGTGAGTGTATCACCTCTTTTTAGCGGCTCCGCAAATGAATAGTCACCGATTACATCTCCCGCAAGGCAGGTCGGTCCTGCAAGGCGGTAAGTATATGCCTTCTCCTCCGCCTCATAGCCGTCCTGAAGCGGCGGACGGTATGGCATCTCAAGCACATCCGGCATATGACATGCTGCGGACGTGTCCAAAATCGCAATCTGTATGCTGTTTTCCACAATTTCTTCTACTTTCGTAAGCAGTACACCGGCATTTAAGGCTACCGCCTCTCCCGGTTCCAGAAAAATCTCCAAGTCATATTTTTCTTTCATATCACAAATACACCGCTCCAATAATGCGATGTCATAGCCCTCTCTCGTGATATGATGTCCGCCGCCAAAATTCAGCCATTTCATCTTCGGCAGCCATTCCCCGAACTGTCTTTCCACTTCTTTCAGGGTGTCATGTAAAGGCTGCGCATCCTGCTCACACAACGTATGAAAATGCAGACCATCAACATATTCCAAAAGCTCCGGTCTGAATTTCTCAATCGTCACCCCAAGCCTCGATCCAGTGGCACATGGATCATAGATCTCGTGTCCCTCCTGTGTTGAATACTGTGGATTAATGCGAAGTCCTACACTTTTTCCCGCCTCAGCCGCTCTCTTTCCAAATCGTTCCAGCTGTTCAAAAGAATTAAATACAATGTGATCGCAGTAAGTTAAAATCTCATCAAATTCTTCTTCCTTATAGGCAGGTGAAAAAATATGCGTTTCCTTTCCAAACGGAATTCCCATCTCTTCCGCCCCAAGTCTTGCCTCGTACAAACCACTGGCTGTTGTTCCCGAAAGGTATTGCGCAATCAGTGGATACACCTCATACATGGAAAATGCTTTCTGGGCAAGCAGGATTTTACATCCGGTTCTGTCCATCACACCTTTTAGTATCTCAAGATTTTGTCTGAGCTGTTCTTCCTGAATGACATAACACGGTGTTGGAAGTTCATTTCTTCTCATCGGTTCTCCTCACCTTTTCTCTCTTCAAATTAATCAATCAATTCCGGATCTTCACTGATTTTCCATGGCAGTCCATATTTGTTCAGCGCTTCCATGAATGGATCCGGATCAAACTCTTCAATATTATATACACCTGCTTTGTTCCATGTTCCGTTCATGATCATCATCGCACCGATCATAGCCGGAACTCCTGTTGTGTAAGAGATTGCCTGAGAGCCCACCTCTTTGTAGCATTCCTGATGATCACATACATTGTAAATATAAAGTTTCTTTTCTTTTCCATCTTTTTTCCCGATGAAAATACATCCGATATTTGTCTTACCAACTGTACGAGGTCCCAATGACGCCGGATCCGGAAGTACTGCTTTTAAGAACTGAAGCGGAATAATCTCTTTTCCTTCATACATGATCGGTTCAATAGAAGTCATTCCTACGTTTTCCAAACATTTTAAATGTGTCAGGTAACTCTGTCCAAATGTCATAAAGAAACGGATTCTCTTAATTCCAGGTATATTCAATGCAAGAGATTCGATCTCTTCATGATGAAGAAGGTACATATCCTTCTCTCCAACTTCCGGGAAATTGTAAACACGTTTGATTTCCATCGGCTCTGTCTCTACCCAGTGACCATCTTCCCAGTAGGAACCTTTTGCAGACACCTCGCGAATGTTGATCTCCGGGTTGAAGTTTGTCGCAAACGGATAACCGTGGTCTCCCGCATTACAATCCATAATATCAATATAATTGATCTCATCAAAATAGTGTTTCAATGCATATGCAGAAAATACACTTGTCACTCCCGGGTCAAATCCACTTCCAAGAAGCGCTGTGATACCAGCCTCCTCAAATCTTTCACGATATGCCCACTGCCACTTGTATTCAAATTTTGCTGTATCTTCCGGCTCATAATTCGCTGTATCAATATAGTGTACTTTTGTCGCAAGACATGCGTCCATGATTGTCAGATCCTGATATGGAAGTGCAAGATTGAGCACTACTTCCGGTTTTTCTTTTTCAATCAACGCAATCAGCTCATCTACATTGTCAGCATCTACCTGTGCTGTTGTAATCTTTGTATTTGTCTTTCCTTCCAGTTTTTCTTTTAAAGCCTCACATTTTGAAACGGTACGGCTTGCAATACACATCTCTGTAAATACTTCACTTACCTGACAACATTTTTGAATTGCCACACTTGCTACACCGCCACAGCCAATAATTAATATTTTTCCCATTTTTTCTTCCTCCTGCTTTTATCCTGATTTATTTTGCCAATGCAATTAAAAATTCTCTCACAATCTTTCCTGCCACCGCAGTTGACACGCCGCTTTGATCATAGTGCGGACTAAGTTCGTTCACATCACATCCGATGACATTACAGCCTTCGCATACCTTTATAATCGCATCCAAAAGCTCTTTAAAACTCACTCCACCAGCCTCCGGCGTTCCTGTCCCCGGAAATACAGACGGATCTAACACATCCAGATCCACTGTGAAATACACCGGTTTCCCTTTTAATGCCTCTATCGCATCTTCCAACCCATTCAGGTCAAACGGATGCATCGTCACATGTCCTTCTTTCGACCACAGAAATTCTTCTCTGTCACCTGAGCGAATACCAAACTGATAAATTTTGCCGTCACCTACAAGTTCCCAGCACCGTCTCATCACACATGCATGTGACTCTTTCACATCCAGATATTCATCTCTAAGATCCGCATGCGCGTCAAAGTGTATGATATGAAGATTGGGGTATTTCTCAACCGCCGCTCTCATACTGCCAAGTGTCACCAAATGCTCTCCGCCGATCATAAACGGAACTTTACCATCCTTCAAAATCACACGGCATCGTTCTTCTATCATCTCAAGAGACTTCTTTGCACTTCCCATCGGCAGTTCCAGATCTCCGCTGTCAAACACACAATACTCTGTCAGTTCTTTGTCCTGATACGGACTGTATGTCTCCAGACCAAAAGACTCATTTCTGATCGCGGCACTTCCAAATCTTGTGCCTGGACGAAAAGACGTTGTCGAGTCAAACGGCGCTCCGTAAAGCACAATCTTTGCATCTTCATACTCAGACTCGCATCCTATAAACGTCACAATATTTTTATTCAACATCTTGTACTAATTCCTCCACATATGCCGGGAGTGCAAATACTCCTTCATGCAGTCTCGGCAAATAATATTTTGTCTGAATCCCACGCAGTTTCCACTGAATTCCATCCATATCATGAATCGGATGATATCTCTTTGAAGCGAACCCAAACAGCCAGTGTCCTGACGGATAGGAAGGGATATGTGCCTGATAAATCCTGCTGATTGGAAAGGATTCAATGATTCTCTTGTGCATTCTCTGACATTGGAATGCCTCCTCCTTGTAAAACGGGCTCTCATGCTGGTTGATCATAATACCATCTTCATGAAGCGCATTAAAACAATTTCCATAAAATTCTTTTGTGAAAAGCCCTTCCCCTGCGCCAAACGGATTCGGCGAATCAATGATGATCAAATCATACGCATCAGATTTTGAACGGATAAACCGTAATCCATCCTCATGATAAATATGCACACGCGGATCATTCAAACTGCATGCCATCTGTGGAAAATATTTTCGGCACACCTCCACAAGAAGTGGATCTGCCTCTACCACATCAATCTGCTCCACCGTATCATATTTCGCAAGTTCTCTTACAACACCGCCGTCTCCTCCGCCGATTACAAGTATCTTTTCCACTTGCGGATGCACTGCCATAGGCACATGACTGATCATCTCATGATAGATAAACTCGTCTTTTTCGGTGAGCATCAAATCTCCGTCTACAACAAGAATTTTGCCAAACTCTTTCGACTCAAGCACATCGATTCTCTGTATCTCACTCTGAGCCGAAAACACCTGATAATCCACTCTAATTGCCAGTTTTACATTGTCCGTATGTTCATCATGGAACCACATCTCCATCGCTTACACCTCCCTGTTATTTCAGCACGTTCAGATACTCTATCTGGGCATCTTCCGGTCCGGTCATAGAACATCCTTTTTCTTTTGCGTAAATAATATAATCTAAAATTTCTTTTGTAATCTCTTCCCCTGGCGCAAGAATCGGAATCCCCGGCGGGTAGCACATTACAAACTCACTGCAGACTCTTCCTACCGTATCGCTCAGCGGAAGAGACTCTTTTTCCGCATAAAATGATTCCTGCGGCGTGGTGACAACACGTGGGTCGATGTACTCTTGCGTCAACATTCCCGTTTTATCTTTTTGATAGCGTCTTTTTACTTCCGCCAAGGCACTCACAAGACGCTCCACTTCCTGCTTGCGGTCGCCGATGGACAGATATGCCAGAATGTTTCCGATATCTCCGAACTCAATCTGGATATCATACTCATCTCTCAAAATGTCATATACTTCGATTCCGGCAAGTCCCAGTTCCAGCGTATGAATCGAGAGCTTTGTCGTATCAAAATCAAAAATACTGCTCCCATTCACAAGCTCTTTGGAAAACGCATAATATCCGCCAATTTTATTAATCTCTTCCCTTGCATAGTCGGCAAGTGCAACGACCTTTCCAAAAGCCTCTTTTCCGCGAAGTGCTAGATTTCTTCTGGAAATATCGAGACTGGACAGCAACAGATATGATCCGCTCGTCGTCTGTGTCAGGTTGATGATCTGCCTTACATGCCCTTCTTTTACTCCTTCACCAATAAGTAGAAATGAACTCTGTGTCAGGCTGCCACCAGATTTGTGCATACTGACAGATGCCATATCTGCCCCGGCTGCCATCGCCGAGATTGGCAAATTCTCTCCAAAGTAAAAATGCGTCCCATGCGCCTCATCCACAAGAACCTTCATATCCTGCTCATGCGCAAGTTTTACAATCGTCTTAAGATCCGAACAAATTCCATAATATGTCGGATTATTTACAAATACTGCCACTGCATCAGGATTTTCCCGAATCGCCTGCTCTACCTGTGACACTTTCATTCCAAGCGAAATTCCCAATTCTTTATCTACATCCGGATTCACATATACCGGATGCGCTCCACAAAGAACAAGAGCATTGATAACACTTCGATGTACGTTTCGCGGAAGTATGATCTTGTCGCCTTTTTTGCAGCAAGACAACACCATTGCCTGAACGGAAGAAGTTGTTCCGCCAACCATTAAAAATGCGTGTTTTGCTCCAAATGCATCTGCTGCCAGTTCCTCCGCCTCTTTGATGACCGATACCGGATGGCACAGATTATCGAGCGGTTTCATAGAATTCACGTCAATTCCAACACATTTTTCTCCAAGCAGTTCCACCAGTTCAGGATTGCCTCTTCCATGCTTATGCCCCGGAACATCAAACGGAACAATACGCATTCTTCGAAATCGTTCCAATGCCTCATATATCGGAGCTCTCTGCTGTAATTCTTTTTCCATCTTATCGTTCCTCTTTTCTATCAGGTTACTACAATTCCTTACCACGCGTAATTTTACATACAAAAAACGCAGGCAGGAATTTACATCATTCTTGCTTGCGTCTACTTCTTTATCACTTTCATGCGAACAATACAGTCCGAGACTGTCCTTCTTCACATTCCAGATATTTATGTTAGAGTCTATATAGCAAATATTTTACTTTTAATACTCTTATTGACCGTTTCACAAGTTGATGTGTTGTTCTCAACACCGGTTATAAAGTAACCAACTTATAAAATTTGAGCTTCTAACTCAATCAATAAGGCAGCATTCACTGCCAAAAATATTTGCATGAAACTCTAAACTTTTCTGCGTTCCATACGTTTTGTATTTTATAATATTTTTGCCCATACATCAAGCACTTTTCACAGTTTTTTTGAAAATATTCACAAATTGGTTGCTGTCCACTCCTGTCAGTCCGTAGAAGAAACACTCCTTTGAGGGGTCATACTTGCACGTAAAAGAAAAAGTTTTGTTTCTTCTAGTTTTTTCATATCCCATTTGTTATAATATGTGAAACACTATTAATCTAATATCACATTCAGAGGAGGATAATTTCATGGAATACAGAACAAAGGGAGTCTGTTCCCGTATGATAAAATTAGAACTTGACGGAGACACCATTCGCTCCGTAGAATTTGTTGGCGGATGCTCCGGTAACACACAGGGTGTTGCCCGTTTAGTAGAAGGTATGAAAGTAGACGATGCAATCGCCCGCATTGAAGGTATCAAATGCGGTCCACGTCCAACTTCCTGCCCAGACCAGCTTGCTCAGGCATTAAGACAAGCTACCGGAAAATAAATTTCAAAATTATCTTATATATTTTTATAAATCACGTAAAAAAGATTGCGCATCTTTGCACGAAGTGCATTTTTTGAATTATAGGATTCCAAAGGAATTTCTTATAATTCAAAAAGAAAAGGAATGGATGATTCCATTCCTTTTTTACCCGGGGGAACTATCGCAGCCACTGCAAATCCGTAGATTTTTAGCTCTATGAGCTATGTGGTTTTGTTCTTGATGTAAGCTCTCTCTATAATTTTTGTTAGTTTATGAGTTTCCTCATAATTACGCTTGCAGTGGCTGCGACAGTTCCCCCAGAGAGATGCTAAATTATATGACGGTTATCTCCAAAGACTACTTGTCATTGAACTACTTGCATCTGTATGTGCAAAATGCAAACATCTTACACGATAGTAATATCCGCGTCCTACACTGAGGGTTTTATCTGTCCCAACAGACCATGCATTACTCTCTTTCGCTGTCCACGATGTTACTCTTGCCCAGCTCCCACCAGTCAGTCTTTCTACAATGACATTTACTGTCACATTACATTTCTGTGCAGCTTGTGTAATTCCCCCCGCTGCTATTTTCCCTGTCCCAGCATCTTTGATAACAGAGGTTCCACTTGATAAGTAGGCTCCCTTAGAGTTTTGCTCCATCTGCCCGATAATAGCGTCTCCTGTTAATAGATAGGAATAGTCCTTTTCTACATTGCTTGTCTCCTGTGCTGATAATTCAATTCCATTTGCAAACATTCCTGTTATCCCAAATACAAGTGCACTGATGATCATCAATATTTTCTTCTTCATTTTTTCTCTCCTTTTTTATGTCTATACTATATATACACATAAGTCGAAAAAAACTAACGCTATTTTTCAAAAAAAGTTTAAATTTTTTATAATTTTATTAAATTCTTCCTCTTTCAGACCATTTCCCGTAATAAAATACTGTATTTCATTATATTCAAAAGTACCTCTGATTTTCCTATATCTACTATCCGGCATCTGATATTGTGTAATATGTACACATACATTTCCAACTTCTATTTCATATTCCTTAACAACATTATCTTCCATGTCTGTTCCGATCGAACTTGTATTATAATTTGCATTTATATGATAAGAAATACTCGCCTTTTCTCCATCACTGTATGTCAAATAGATATTTTGTATTTCCTCCAAACTAGTTAATTCTTCAAATTCTATATCTTTGGGCAAGTATAGCATCCTCACCGGCTCAATTCCAAACTCATCTTTTATCTTCTGATACGCTTCTTCCTCTTCACTTACTTTTGCGGCTACAATATCTTCATCATCAGAATCAAAATTCGTCTGTTCTCTGTCTCCTATGTTCCAATTAAATTTATAAAATATCCTCTCCGGTCCTCCAAAACTTGTAATCCCCACCGCAAACGCTGACACAACTGCTGCGGCCAGCACCACATACTTGCGCCTCTTTTGTTTTCTTTTGTAAATTTTTCCAAGGCGAATTAACTCCTGTTGTTCTCCCGACAATGTCTCTTCCGGGGCGTAATGTTCTTCTTTATACTGCTTAATCTGTTCATACAGCTTCTGATCAATCTCAGAAGGCGCTGTCAGATCTGCCACTTCCGGATCAGCCTCCACCTCTCGCATAATCTGATCCGCCTCTTTTTTCAGTTCTTCCTGCAAAAATCGTTTCATTTCCTCATCCATAATGTCTCCTTATGCAACCGTCAACAAATTCCTTACTGTTCACTCCACTACTTACGTTCTTTTCTCCATTCCTCTTGACCTTTGCCAAAATACTGTTTAATATTATTTTATAGAAAAAACTTCGGAGGAATGTTATGAAACGTATTATTCTTACCGGTGGTGGTACTGCCGGTCATGTTACACCTAATATTGCTTTACTGCCCCGTCTAAAAGAACTGGGATATGATATCCATTATATCGGTTCTTATACGGGTATTGAAAAAGATTTAATTAAACAATTTGAGATTCCTTATCACGGGATTTCCTCTGGTAAACTTCGCCGTTACTTCAGTGTGCAGAATTTTACAGACCCTTTTCGGGTTCTAAAAGGATTTCGCGAAGCAAATAAATTGATTAAAGAACTGAAGCCAGATGTTATCTTTTCCAAAGGCGGTTTCGTCTCCGTTCCGGTTGTCATGGCAGGAAAACGTCGTCACGTGCCAACCATCATTCATGAATCGGATATGACTCCGGGACTTGCGAACAAGATTTCGATTCCGTCCGCAACAAAAGTATGCTGCAACTTCCCGGAAACTTTAGAACATCTTCCAAAGGAGAAAGCAGTGCTTACCGGTTCACCGATTCGTCAGGAACTGTTAGAAGGGAGCAGATCTGCCGCACTTGAATTTTGCGGACTGACCGATGACAAACCTGTTATCTTAATTATTGGAGGCAGTCTTGGTTCTGTCGCTGTCAACAATGCTGTACGTTCTGTTCTTCCTGAATTATTAAAAGATTTTCATGTCATTCACCTTTGCGGAAAAGGAAAGATGGATGATTCTTTGAAATCTTTAAAAGGATATGTTCAGTTCGAATACATTCAAAATCAATTGAAAGACTTGTTCGCACTCACAGATGTTGTGATTTCAAGAGCTGGTGCTAATGCAATTTGCGAACTTCTTGCACTGCATAAGCCAAATCTTTTAATTCCGCTCTCTGCAAACGCAAGCCGCGGAGATCAGATTTTGAATGCACGTTCTTTTGAACGTCAAGGTTTCAGTATCGTTTTAGAGGAAGAGGAATTAAACAAAGACACACTTTTAGATTCCATTCACAAATTGTATCAACACAGAAACACTTACATAGACGCTATGAAGCATTCTTCACAGCAAGATTCTATCAATACAATTATTAACTTAATTCAAGAAGCTGTCCACTAAATTATTGGAACAAATCAGCAAATGGTGTCGTTACGACACCATTTGCTTTCTCAGAACCAACTGACAACCTCTCTGTATTCATTTTCGTAATTCTTTCGTATCCATTGTCTGGCTCTATATAGTCTGCTATTCAATACTTCAACTGCAATTCCTAATTGTTCTGCTGCCTCTTGTTGCGATTTTCCAAAACAATACACTTGTGTAACTGCATCATACCATATTCTGTGGTCTTTATATAAACATTCAAAAATGCTATCTTCCAACTCCTCTGCCCTTCTCTTTTGCTCTGTTCTCAAATAGTATTCTTCCATATTGTTTATATTGCAAAATTTGTCTTTTGTCTCCTTTAGTACCTCAAATACTTCTCCTAATATCTCACGCTTTTTATCTCGATTGTAATTAAACGTAAAATTTCTAGCGGTTGTTACCAACCACGGATAAACATTATCTAAATTTACATTTTCAAAGTAAATATATAGTTGGAAAAATGTCTTTTGTGTAATTTCATTTGCCAAATCTTCACATTTTGCATAATGCATAGCCACTTTAAAGATTGAATCTTTATACGCCCGATAGATACTGTCGAATTTTTTATCTTTTGTCGATTTTGATTCCACAATAAATATCTCCCGTTTTTATTACTTCTCGTTCATTTTCTTTAAAATGTACTCTTTATCTTCCTCTGTCAAAGTACCCAGTTTCCACTTAATGTCAACTGTGTCGTCTTTGTATCTAGGAATCAAATGCATATGATAGTGAAATACACTTTGTCCGGCTGCTGCCCCATTGTTCTGCACAATATTATAGCCCTCGCATCCTAAAATATCGCTCAGTTTCGTCACAATCTTTTTTGCAAGCACAAGTACTTTCGCTGCAATCTCATCATCCAATTCGTATAAATTTGCATAATGCTCCTTCGGAAGAATCAACGCATGTCCTTTCGAAGCTGGCTCAATGTCCAGAATGACTCTAAAGTCATCATCCTCATACAATGTTGCAGATGGAATCTCTCCTGCTGCAATTTTACAAAAAATACAATTTTCATCTCTCATTTTTTCTTCCTTCTTTCTTTTATTAATCCCTTTTAAATGTCTGTTATTGTCGTATTTTGTCGACGAGATTTGTTTGAATAACCGTCATACCAATGCTACACTTTCATATGAAAGGCGGTGCAATCTATGCAACTAAATAAAGACGAACAATTAGTCATAAGTAAAATTTCACATGAACTTCGAAACCCACTTACAATTATATATAGTACCCTTCAGCTCATAGAGTCCAGACATCCTGAGGCGAGAACATTTGACCATTGGCACGAGCTGATGCAGGATGTAGAATTTATGTCAGTACTCTTAGATGATCTTTCCCGATTCAATCATGCCGGTGCCCTTAATTTTTCAACGTTCTCTTTCCGTCCATTTTGGGAATATATCTCCCTTTCTTTCGCCGCATCTGTCGCGGATACAAAATTGGAATATTTTTCCAAAATAGATTCTTCTATTAATCAGATTACAGGAGATAAAACAAAATTACAAGAAGTATTTTTAAATCTTTTGAGAAATGCTGCCGATGCAGCTTCCCCTGACGGAACCATCTCCATGACGGCCGAGCAGTCCAAAGATTCCATCATCATCCAGGTTCAAGACAACGGATGCGGTATCTCCAAAGAGCATCTAAGTTCCATCTTCGAACCATTTACTACATATAAGAAAAACGGTACCGGCCTTGGGCTTTCGATTTCCGAAAGTATCATACAAGCCCATGGCGGAACAATTGAGGTTGACTCTGCTCCACAAAAAGGATCAACGTTTCGGATTACGCTTCCAACAAAGCAGTGCTGTAACGAGAATTCCTGTCAGCAATCCTCCCACATGGGCCAGGTTGTCAACGCCCCCGCTTGTAAAACCGGTATATAAGCTGATAAGAATCATCACGATCATACCCTGTTTTGTGATATTTCCAACTCTTCCATGATTTAAAATCGCAAGACACAGCAAGGCTCCGGTCAGTCCAAAAATTGCACCGGACGCCCCTGCTGATACGCTATAATCCTGTCTCCATATATCTGCTGCCATGGACAATAGATTTCCTCCCAACCCGCTCAAAAGATATATCGTAAGAAATCTTGCTTTTCCGACAAACATCTCTACATTCCATCCGACCACCACAAGTGTAAGCATGTTATTCATCAGATGTGAAAAACCAAAATGTAAAAATATACACGTAAACAACCGGTAATATTCCTTATATTCCACTACATACGGGACATACATTGCTCCATGTTCCAACATATACATCCCATCTTCTGTTCTCCCTCCGAAAGAAAGAAGTAAAAAAACAATGACATTTACTGCAGCAATTCCAATTGTACAAACTGCTTTTTTCTGATTTCCCATAAAAATTTCCTTTCTATAAAATAAATATATCCTAATTATAGAAAGTTTGTACCTGAATTACAAGTCATCCTGTTCAATATGGATTTCGTCCCAATATCCCCATTTTCCTTTTTTCTTTTTGTCCAAAAGCCGTTTTACCGGTTCCCAAAAATCTTTTTTCTCATGAATCTCCGGTATTCCCTGTTCTTCCATACGCTCTTCATAATTCACAGCCGGAATCATTCTTTCTTCTTTTTTCTCCTCCTGAACTGCTTCCACCAACTCGTTCATAATACGTTCAATACTATAATTTTCTTCCATTGATGCCTTATGAATACTGTAGGCAAAATGAACCCCTTCTTTCTCCCTATAGTTCACCTCACTTACAAAGTATTCTGTCAGTCTGTGAAACTCTTCTTTCAATTCACACTCACACCTCGGAAAATAACAGAAATAAAATTCCTCTTTCTCGCAATAAATATATTCCGGATCCAGCAATATGCAGTTTGCCTCCAACATAAATTTACGAATTGTTTTAATCGTACGAAGTAATGCATACACAAGATTTTTCATCTCCTCATAGCTTAAGTTTGCCTTTTCATGAATTGCCTTTAAGGATACCTTCCCGCTGATATCGTAATAATACTGACTGATATTATCTACATACCGAATATCTGTCTTCAAAAGTCCGGGAATTGTGTTTTCCTTCAGCATATAAATCTGATAATCTTCCGCCTCGCTCTCCACTCCTTCCAAAATTAAATATGCCTTCTTTAAATCATTCTTATAACACGCTTTCACTTGGTATCTCCTATCTTTTCTTCTATTTTTTTATTTTTCGCACATTTCGAATATACGTTTCCGGTTCTGTCTGTTTCACCGATGCACTAACGTTTATCTTCATCCGCCTCTTTTTCGCACTGCACGTGACCGTAATCTCTTCTTTTTCCACTTCTATGTTTTCTTTCACATTAGAAAAAACAATCAGCTTCCCTTTTATTCTTCTTCTAAAATATGCCTCTAACTCCTCTTTTTTATAACTCTTTCTTTCACTTCCTACCACAGCTGTCTCATATGCAGCCCCCGACAGAATATTCTTGTCATGAAAATAAAATATGATATATACGCTTGCCATAAACACCATTAAAATAATCGGCACAACAAAAGATGCCTCTATTGTAAAACTGCCATTTTGGTTCTTCTTCACAGCATGATCACCCCCAAATACGCTGCGGTCAAAAACGGGACAAACGGAACTGTGACATTCTTCTTCCACTGTTTGATTACAATGCCTGCAAGTGAGACAAGTCCTGTAAGAAAAAATGCAGTTGTCGCAACTTCCAACATACTGATACCTCCCAGATATATCCCCATATTTCCAAGAAGCCAACTATCTCCATATCCAATCGCTTGGTTTGTATATTTACTGATGAGCCAGAATATCGCTCCCATCAATGCACCTCCTGCCATACCAGCTATTTCCTGTCTTATAAAAATCAAACGAATCATAATTACGGTAAGACTCATAATGATCAGCAGCACCGTCGGTATTTTCTTTGTGCGAAGATCACTTATACTACACCAAAGCAAAAACAAAAGCATAATAAAATCCTCTATTTTACACATCTTTTACACCCTCCTCTTCCAAAAACTTCGGATAAAGGCACTGCATATACCGTTCGTTTTAGTCTGCTGCACGAAAGTGATCCATGATATCGATTACCCGTATCTGTGATGTATACCATTTGCTTTCCAAATGTTTTTCTCATACACGATTCACATGGATAATATTTTCCTCCACTTTCATTTCTCAATTGTTCCACATCTGATATGGCAACCGACTTTATAGACAATTCCAAATACGTGCAATCTGCATCTTTATGATATACAATTCCGGTATCTGTAATATAGACAGTCTCATCACTTTGATTTCCAAATCCATTTCCGGCATAGCCATTCCACCCTTTCACCCGCATAGATTCTTCCTGTACAATTGCAGGGATACGAAACATTAAAATAGGAACTTCAACCTTATATATCAATGACAGATCCATAATTCCTGTACTTCCCCATGCCATTGACTTCCTACAGTCTATTCCATCCGAACCGCCAGAAATAACACTGTGATCCAGCCATGTTTCTCCCACATGTTCTACAATATGTTTTTCCAGCTTCCCTCGTATTACAAGCGGATTAACATATGCTTCCTCCGCGATTTCTTTTGCTGCACAATGGAGTGCAGATCTCATCACAGTCTGGACATTCATAATTTCCAGCAAATACACAAGGCTCAACACTGCAAAAAAGAATATTGGCACCACCAACGCAGCCTCCACCGTGACACTTCCTTCAGAGGTGAATGAAGATGCCCTTTTCGATAAAGAGATGACATTTATTTGGGAGAGATGTGTCAAAAAAGAGTCTTTCTCCTTTCTTTTTTGTTTTTGATCATTTTTATAGTTTCTTTTGTGAGTATTATTGAATCGAAAGGACATCTTCATTCACCCCTTTTCTTTTATTGATATCCAAAATATGTTGAAAATTCATATTGTACGCCACGCCGCAGTTTACATTTGCTTTCAATCTCTATACGCATCACACAGTTATCTGCCTTTAGGTCCAGATTCTGTTCTATTAAATTCAAAGCCCGCATAGATAATGTCTCTTTATCTTGCAGAATCAATAATCCTTTTAAATAATCCCGGTATGTCAGCCCTTCTCCTGTATCCTGATCCACATCTTGTATTCCCTGCTCTCCGATATTCAAAAGTTCTGACAGCTTCAGTTTCCAAGTCTCCTTACTTTTTACAAGCGGCACTTTCCTGCCCGCTACAAGAGTCCGAAGATCTGCAAGCCCCTCACCATACGCCCATGCCAACAGGATTGCATGCTTTACGACCTCTGTAATTCCCGGAACAGTAAGGAGCGTACATAAAGACAGCGCCAGAACTTCCGCCTCCGCTTTCTTTACCTCATCCGTAAGCAGATATGCATAATTGATTCCAAGTCGAATTGGCAATATTTTCTTTACAACGGCTTCTAGATTCTTCTGATCATTTTCATACCCTCCAATCAGATATTCCAACTCATAGTCCAATGCACGTTCCTCCTTCGTTTGCGTAATATCCGCAAAATGTTCCAGCAGATATTTTTCAAAAAAGAGTTTTCCGGTCACTTCATTTTTCTTTTCTTTTTCTGCAAAATTCCCTTTTCCTGTATTTAGTTTACGCACTGAGGCAAGTTCCTCTTTTTTTACACATTTCTCTGATAATTGTTCTGGATTTTCCACAATGATTTGTAATAGATTTGATTTTTGAATTGACGAGACGGATTCGATTGGATTATTTTCACTTGGCAGACTTTCTTCTGTCCCCTCAAGCATAGAGTCCAAATTTTCCTGAACCTCCGTCTCTTCTTTCTCAAAGTCTTTCCCACTTTCTTCTTGTTCTTCCCAATATGAGGTATCTTCTTCGATATGGTCTAACCCAATTTTACTTTTCACATAGCGAACTGCCTGACGATAAAATGCAGCCCCTCTGTTGTCTGTCAACAACTCTGACTTCTCCACCTGATTTGCGTTCTCCTGCGCGCCATAATATTCCAGACGCTTTAGAATCTTTCCCTCATCTAATCTTCCCTCTCCATAACCTGCATCCAATGCAAACAAATCATATTGCTCTAATAGCTGTTTTTGATATTCCGCAAATACACTTTCCACAGCAAGGATCGTATCTGCTCTTTTATAATTTTTGAGCACTTGAATTGATGCACTTTCTACCATTGCACCTAGAAACGACAAGATCAAAAGAAAAACAAGACTTAAAAACGCAGTGATCTCTCCTTTTTGCACCTATCCACCTACCTTATATTCTTCCACTTTCACTTGTGATTTTATCAAAAATGGACTGTACCAAATCTGTAAGCTGCGATTTAAAAATAATAACCAGACCAATCAACACGACCATAAATCTAGCCCCATCTCTGGAAACCGCATGGATACTGGGCGTAACC
>OGEK01000566.1_pt1 | contig 38418 bp, 32 predicted proteins | sample 1570641 | NCBI WGS metagenome assembly OGEK01 (sample SAMEA2582136, study PRJEB24529) | metagenome | biome: Human gut stool | place: China | collected 2011
CCATCGAGGTGTTCCACTCTATTTTTGCATGGCTCGTAGCTATGCTAACTTTCTATTTATTCAACAGATACTCCGCCAGATCCACCGCGGTCTGCACATGTTCCGCATTGGCATAGATGCCCATGACGATGCCGTCACCACGGAAGTAATAAGTATCAGTCAGATCCTTGCAGTCTGTGAGGCAGATGCCTACCGGTACGGGATCCTGCATGTCCTCCGGGTGGAGGGGATCGGGATAGTCTGGGGTATAATCGGTATTCATATCATCGTTGGCTGCTTCGATGGCCAGTACCACTTCTCTGTCTACATAATAGAAATAAGGTTCCAGTGCCTGTATCTGCTCATCAGTGAGAATATCCCGCAGATCATGAAACATGCTGCTGTTGGCATATTTCTGGAAAGAAGTGAAATCTGTGATCATACAGTCCAATTCATTGGCTGCCACATACACCATCAGCTTCTGGGAAGAAGTGATAGAAGTTTCATCCATGCTGTCTTCCATGATACGGATGGAAGTATCAAAAGTGATATCGCTGGTGTTCAGATCAATGCCCTCTTTTTCTGCAAAATCCGTAACAAAATCCGGCTGTTCCGAGGTCATCTGATCTAAGAGGCTGGCATTCAGCATCACGGCATAAAAAGCGGGATCCTTCCGGTCTGTAAGCTGTTTTACAAAACTGACGATCATAATGATCACCACCAGGGCAATGATCACATGCCACTTGTAATAATACCAGAAATACGCCAGTTTCTGCTTTGGCGTACCGTTTTTCAATGCCTCTCGTTCTTCTTTGAATTCATCCATTACTGCCATGGGGAGATCCGCCTTTCTGTTGCCGAAATATGGCAGAACGCCACATTCCGGGTAAATTTCTTCACAATATACTAATGATAAAGGTTCGCTATCTGAAAGTCAATGAACGAAGTGTGAGGGGAATCTAAAAAAACAATTAAATCGCCGGGAAAATCCGGGCATGCCTTGCAAGTTTTGTGAAGATGATATATCATAAAAGAAAACGATTGTCAGGAGAAAACAGAATCCGGACAGCCGTAAACAGAGATTTCCCAAAGAAACAGAAGAACGGCGCGGGCAATTTCAGAACCGGCCCGGAAGAGAAGGCTTTCCTTAAGAGGGAATAGGCTCTGCATAAAATAAACGAAGAGAAAAGGAAACAAAAAATGAGTGATTCTTACGTAGAATGTCTGGTAAAAGCAAAACAGCCCACCTGGGCAAAAATTTTAAAGGTATTATTGATCGCACTGACAGTACTGAGCTGTCTGGTAATGTTCGTGTTTATCATTTTCCTGCCGGTGGCACTGGCAGCGGGGGTGGGAGCTTATTTCCTGAATATGTATACCGATCTGGAATATGAATACCTCTATCTGGACAAGGAACTGTCCGTGGACAAGATCATGGCTAAGAGCAAGAGAAAGCGTGTCGGTACTTACAGCCTTGACCGCATGGAGGTATTTGCACCGGTTTACTCCTATCATCTGGATAACTTCAAAAACCGTCAGGTGAAGGAAAAGGATTATAGTATCGGCGAGGTATTGCAGCCGGACGGGCGTTATGCTATGTACTATGAAGGTGGCGAGAAGATCCTCTTAAGCCCTAATGAGGAGCTGGTCAAGGTGCTCAAAAACATGGCACCCCGCAAAGTGTTCAGCGAATAATATTTCGCAACAGTCCGGTGCAGGGAACAGCATCAAAGCAGTTGAATGCCTGGCGAGTCAAAAATATAGGTCTGGTGTACATGATACGCCGGACCTTCTTTATTGCAGAAACAGAAATAAACGCGGTAATATGATTGCTAAATGATAAAAAATATAAGATATCCGGTTGACAGTCCTACGAAACTCTGCTAAACTCATGGAAATGTTATAAGTACAACGAATATGTAATATAATCACAACTTATAACACAACAAGATATCATTCACAAATCTTATCAAATGAACACAGGAGGAAAGAAAATGGGACAGATTATTGGTGAAGGCATTACCTTTGATGACGTACTGCTCGTACCGTCTTACTCTCAGGTAGTCCCTAATCAGGTGGATTTGACCACATGGCTGACAAAGAAGATCAAGCTGAACATTCCTATGATGAGCGCAGGAATGGATACTGTTACCGAACATCGTATGGCGATTGCCATGGCTAGACAGGGTGGTATCGGTATCATTCACAAGAATATGTCTATCGAGGCACAGGCAGAAGAGGTAGATAAGGTAAAGCGTTCCGAGAATGGTGTCATCACCGATCCGTTTTCTCTGTCTCCTGAACATACTCTGGCAGATGCAGATGCTCTGATGGCTAAGTTTCGTATCTCCGGCGTGCCTATCACCGAGGGCAGAAAATTAGTCGGCATCATCACCAACCGTGATCTGAAGTTCGAGACCGACTTCACCAAGAAGATCAAAGAGTCCATGACCAGCGAAGGCCTGATCACCGCTCCCGAAGGTATCACTCTGGAAGAGGCAAAGAAGATCCTGGCCAAGGCAAGAAAAGAGAAGCTGCCTATCGTAGATAAGGACTTCAACTTAAAGGGTCTGATCACCATCAAAGATATTGAGAAGACCATCAAATATCCTCTGGCAGCCAAGGATTCCCAGGGCAGACTGCTCTGCGGCGCCGGTGTAGGTATCACCGCCAACGTACTGGATCGTGTGGCAGCTCTGGTAGCAGCCAAGGTTGATGTTATTGTACTGGATTCCGCACATGGTCATTCCCAGAACGTATTGAACTGCCTGAAGATGATCAAGGAAAAATATCCCGATCTGCAGGTAATCGCAGGTAACGTGGCTACCGGTGATGCTACCCGTGCCCTGATCGAGGCCGGCGCAGATGCGGTTAAGGTAGGTATCGGCCCCGGTTCCATCTGTACCACCCGTGTCGTTGCAGGTATCGGTGTTCCTCAGGTATCCGCTATCATGGATTGCTACAGCGTGGCAAAGGAATATGGTATTCCCATCATTGCTGATGGTGGTATTAAGTATTCCGGAGATATCACCAAGGCTATTGCAGCCGGTGGTAACGTATGTATGATGGGTTCCATGTTCGCAGGATGTGAGGAGAGCCCGGGAGAATACGAGCTGTTCCAGGGTAGAAAATACAAGGTATACCGTGGCATGGGTTCCATCGCAGCCATGGAGAACGGCAGTAAGGATCGTTACTTCCAGGAGAATGCGAAGAAACTGGTTCCCGAAGGTGTTGAAGGCCGTGTGGCTTACAAGGGCAGCGTGGAAGATACCGTATTCCAGCTGCTGGGCGGTCTCCGCTCCGGTATGGGTTACTGTGGTGCACAGGATATCGAGACTCTGAAGGAGACCGGCAGATTCGTGAAGATCTCTGCAGCATCCCTGAAGGAGAGCCATCCTCATGATATCCATATCACCAAGGAAGCTCCGAACTACAGCGTGGATGATAAATAAGTTGTGAAAATAAGGCTATAATGAAAGAGGCGATTGTAAGTCTGACTTGCAACCGCCTCTTTTTGGAAAAAGAAATCATTTGAATCTCAAAATATTTGCAATAATTGACAAAAACTTTGCAATTTTTCAAGCAATATAACGAATATGGCAAAAAATGTAAAATAATATCTTGTATGAATTTCCCGTCACATGGTAAAATATATTTGTTCGGGTGCCGAGGAAGGGCGTATTCCCCGAATATTTAAAAGAGAAGCAGGGGAGCAAAAAAGTGGCTGAAATTTCATTTCGAGAATTGATCGATCCCAGACGTCTGCAGCATTTGCAGAATGAATTCTGCAAGGTGACAGGCGTGGCAGCTGTCTGCCTGGACAATGAGAATCAGGTGTTGACGGAGCCGTATGTGGACAAGACATGGAAGAGACCGGATGGGGAAGATCCGATCAGTACGGAATATCGCAGGAAAGCAGCACAGGCACTGGACAGAGTGCAGGCCGGTTCGCTGGAGGAACAGGTGGTGGAAGAACTGCCGGACGGCGGACATGTGGCAGCAGTGGCTGTCAGCGTGGAGAACAACACGATCCTGTACTGGCAGGTGTATGATCTGAAGAAGATCGACACCATATCCTTTTATCAGATATTGGATCTGCTGCGGGATACCAGCGTAGATATTTACAGAGATCGTATGTCCTGCTTCAGCGCGGAGGCAGAGAGCAGAAGGAGCCGTTCCGCTGAGGAAGAGATGAGTCGGAATCTCCATACTATTGAGGCGACCACGGAGATCGTCCAGCTCTTAGATAGTGATGAACAGATTGAACTTGCCATGAATAAGTGGCTGAAGATCCTGTCAGAGCATATCCGTGTAGATACTGCGGATATTTTTCAACTGCATTCCGACACAGATACCATGAACGTGGTCTGTGAATGGCGTGCCCCGGGACAGATTTCTTATTTTGACAAGATAAACGGAGTGGAAGTATATTCCTTCCTTCATGCTGAGAAACCACTGGTGGTATCCACGGACAGCCTGGGCAATGCCGGCTCGAAGGAAATCGAGGAGATCGGCATGAAGGCCGTGATGATCTTCCCGATCCTGAAGCAGGAGAGCGGAAATATGGTGCTGTCTCTGAATCATAGAACCCAGGGGCATGTGTGGAGCATGGCGGAGATCAAGTTCACAGCGGATGCAGTGAAGATCCTGCAGAGCATCCTCACCAGAAGGATCCAGAAGAATTCCCTGGCCGGTTCCTACGCAGCATTGGAGGAGATTCTGGACAACGTGGGCTGTGCCATTTATGTGACAGACCAGACCACAGGACGGATGCTGTTTGCCAATCAGATCCTGAAAAATACCTTTGCCAAGGAACTGCTGGATCACAATTTTGATGCTTTGTTACAGAGCAGTGTCCGCAAGGAAAAAACCAAGTCAGTCAGTGTAGTCTACCATGCGGAGAAGGAGACCTGGTACGATCTGCTGTGCAAGGAGATTGCCTGGGTGGACGGTAAAAAGGCCAATCTGTACTCTCTGTATGACATTACAGATAAAAAACTGTACCAACGCCGCATCGAGCAGCAGGCCTATACGGATTTCCTGACGGGACTGTATAATCGTATGTGCTGTGAGAGGGATCTGGCAAGACAGATCGATCAGGCGAAGAAGACCGGCGGCGAAGGTGCTCTGCTGTATCTGGATCTGGATGATTTCAAGCATATCAACGACGGACTGGGGCACCAGTACGGAGATGTGCTGTTAAAATCCATTTCCCATGCATTAAAACGGATCAACGGCATCGAGAATACCTGTTACCGCATGGGCGGCGATGAATTTGTCATCGTGATTCCGCCCGACAGCTATTCCCGGTTTGAAAATATTGTGGAAGATATTAAAAAGATCTTCAGCAAGCCCTGGTTTTTGAAGGACGCGGACTATTACTGTACCATGAGTATGGGTATCGTCACTTTCCCGGATGCCGGGGATTCCGTGGCTGATCTGATCAAAAAAGCGGATATTGCCATGTACGAAGCAAAAAAGACCGGTAAGAACCGGGTGGCAACCTACCGCGAGGGCATTGATTCCGTATCGGGACGCCGCCTGGATATGGAAAAGAACATGCGTGATGCCACGGTGGAGGGCTACCGGGAGTTCGAGGTCTATTATCAGCCCATCATTGATATTCAGGGCGGCAGGGATGTCTGCGCCGGAGCTGAGGCACTGATCCGATGGAACAGTGCAAAGCTGGGATTTATCTCCCCGGCGGAATTCATCCCGTTGGCAGAGTATCTGGGACTAATCAATCCCATTGGCAATTATGTGCTGACCGAGGCCTGCACCCGCTGCAAACGCTGGAACGAATCCGGTTATCCGAATTATAAAGTGAACGTAAATCTTTCCGTAGTACAGCTCCTACAGCCGGACATCGTGGAGACGGTGGAAAAGGCGCTTGCGGACACCGGTCTGTCCCCGAAGAATCTGACCCTGGAAGTGACAGAGAGCCTCGCCATCAACGATATGGAGCGCATGAAGGAGATCCTGAACCGGATCAAATCTCTGGGTGTTTCGCTGGCGCTGGATGATTTCGGTACCGGCTACTCCTCCCTGAATCATATCCGGGAGATTCCCATTGATGTCATCAAGGTGGATCAGAGTTTTGTCAAAGATCTGGCGGAGGATGCCTACTCCCAGTCCTTTATCAAAATGGTGGCGGAGCTGGCGGAGACCATCGGTGTCAGCGTCTGCGTGGAAGGTATCGAGACCCCGGAGCAGTTCAGAGTATTGCAGGGTATGAAGGTCAAATACATTCAGGGCTATTATTTCGACCGCCCTATGGAGAGACATGCCTTTGAGGCAAAATATGTGAAGTAACAGTTCAGCCATAGAATAATAAAAGCGATGATCGGGTGCTTGCACACGGAGCATCGCTTTTGCTATTCTATGAGCGGAGCGCCCAAAACATGAATAAAAGATGAGCTGCAAAGCAGCGACGGCTGCGCAGCAGACGCTTTTATGAATGTTTTGGGGCAGAACTGTTACGGAAGCAACAAAATTATCAAAATCCCTCTTGTCAAGTATCGGGGAACCATGCTACTATTAAAACAGCTACACGACTGGCGGAGCGCAGCTTGCTGCAGTGGAGATACCCACAGGGAGTGTAGAATAGTGAAAGCCGACCGCCTGGGCACCGTCTATTTCTGGTGCTTAGGCGGTTTTTTGTAACTATTCAGAGCTGGTGAAGCGAATAGTTACGCGATATATAGTAAACGGAGGAAAAACTATGTTACAACTGGAACAGGAATTGAAAAGCAATGCTTATCCCGGCAGAGGTATCGTGATCGGACGTTCTGCTAACGGTAAATATGCCGTGACCGCTTATTTCATCATGGGAAGAAGCGCCAACAGCCGCAATCGTGTGTTCGTAGCAGAAGGAGAGGGAATCCGTACCCAGGCTTTCGATCCTTCCAAACTGGAAGATCCCAGTCTGATCATCTACGCACCCGTACGTGTCCTTGGTAACAAGACCATCGTGACCAACGGTGACCAGACAGATACTATCTACGAGGGAATGGACAAACAGCTGACCTTTGAGCAGTCGCTGCGCAGCAGAGAATTCGAGCCGGACGGCCCCAACTATACACCGAGAATTTCCGGTATCATGCACATCGAGAACGGCAAGTACAATTACGCTATGTCCATTCTGAAGAGTGACAACGGCAATCCTGATTCCTGTCTGCGTTTCACTTATGCTTATGAGAATCCTCTTCCCAGAGAGGGACGTTTCATTCACACTTATATGCACGACGGCAATCCGCTGCCCAGCTTCCAGGGCGAGCCGAAACTGGTAGAGATCCCCGATGATATGGATGCTTTTACCGATATGCTGTGGAACAGCCTGAATGAGGATAACAAGGTCTCTCTGTTTGTACGTTTCATTGATATCGAGACCGGTAAATATGAGACAAAGATCGTGAATAAGAATATGTAGAGTAGGTTGTGAAGACGCGTTTTGCGAATGCAGGTTCTGAATAGTTAATATCGTAGAATAGAATAGGAGAAAAATAAGATGAACGAGATTCAGTTAAAATACGGATGTAACCCGAACCAGAAGCCTTCCAGAATCTTCATGGAAGACGGCAGTGATCTGCCGGTGACCGTGCTGAACGGCAAGCCCGGATATATCAATTTCCTGGATGCTTTCAACGGCTGGCAGCTGGTAAAAGAGCTGAAGGAAGCTACAGGACTTCCCGCAGCCACTTCTTTCAAACATGTGTCTCCGGCCGGTGCTGCGGTAGGACTTCCTCTGAGTGATACTCTGGCGAAGATCTACTGGGTGGATGATCTGGGAGAGCTTTCTCCCCTGGCATGTGCTTATGCGAGAGCACGTGGTGCAGACAGAATGTCCTCCTTCGGTGACTTCATTGCATTGTCTGATATCTGCGATACCGATACCGCCCGCCTGATCAAGAGAGAGGTATCCGACGGTGTCATTGCTCCCGGCTACACCGATGAAGCACTGGAACTGCTGAAGCAGAAGAAAAAAGGCGCCTACAACATCATCCAGATCGATCCTTCCTATCAGCCTGCTCCTATCGAGCGCAAGCAGGTATACGGCATCACCTTCGAGCAGGGGCGTAACGAACTGGATATCAACGGCGATCTGCTGTCCAATATCGTGACTGTGAACAAGGAGATCCCGGAGAGTGCCCTGATCGATATGAAGATCGCTCTGATCACCTTAAAATATACCCAGTCCAATTCCGTATGTTATGTCAAGGATGGTCAGGCTATCGGTATCGGTGCAGGACAGCAGTCTCGTATCCACTGCACCAGACTGGCAGGCAGCAAGGCAGACAACTGGTTCTTACGCCAGTCTCCTCAGGTACTGGGCCTGCAGTTTGTAGACAGCCTGGGCAGAGCCAACCGTGACAATGCCATTGATGTCTACATGGGCGATGAATACATGGACGTGCTGGCGGACGGTACCTGGGAAGGTATCTTCAAGGTAAAGCCCCCTGTATTTACCAGAGAAGAAAAGAGAGCATGGTTGGATCAGATGCAGGATGTGACTCTGGGAAGCGATGCATTCTTCCCCTTCTCCGATAACATCGAGAGAGCACATAAGAGCGGCGTAAAATACATCGCACAGCCCGGTGGATCCGTGCGTGATGCAGATGTGATCGCATGCTGCGATAAATACGATATGGTGATGGCATTTACAGGCATCCGTCTGTTCCACCACTAAGACAGATTTTGCGGGCAGGACTGTAACAGGACCTGCCTGTAACTATTCAGAGCCATGTAAATCTGTAATAAGCTGACCATTTATGGTCAGACTTTTAGAGATTTATATGGCGAGGTAACCACATGAGCAAAAGGTGAGCCTTGAAAAGGCGATTTTGCGAATGTGGTTCTGAATAGTTTTTTGAGGAAGAAGAGGAAAGCGTAGTTATGGACAGACGAGGGGATGCAAAGAGCAGAGAAATGATGCTGGATGAATTATTGGGCTATGACCATGTGACGATCCAGTGCCACGACAATCCGGATGCGGATGCCATAGCCTCCGGCTATGGGCTGTACTGTTTTTTCCGGGACAAGGGAAAGGATACCAGGCTGCTGTATTCCGGACGGAATAAAGTCAGAAAGGCCAACCTGATGCTGATGGTGGAGAAACTGCACATTCCGCTGGAGTACCAGCCTCAGATGGAAGATACAGTAGACGGACTGCTGATCACGGTGGACTGTCAGTACGGTGCCGGCAATGTGACGAAGATCCCGGCGGAGGAGATCGCTGTCATCGACCATCATCCACTGGAAGTCATCTGCACCGAGCGGATGCGTCTGCAGCCCAATATGGGAAGCTGTGCAACCCTGGTGTGGACAATGCTGCAGGAAATGCATTATCCCGTGGAAAAAAACAGAGATCTGGGAACTGCACTGTATTACGGCCTGTATATGGATACCAACCAGTTCTCCGAACTGTCTAACCCGGTGGACATGGATATGCGTGAGAGTCTGAATTTTGATAAGAACCAGATATCCCTGTTCCGTAATTCCAATATTTCCCTGAGAGAGCTGGAAATTGCCGGTGTGGCAATGCTGCGTTGCAATTATAACGACGATTACCAGTTCGCCGTGATCCATTCCCAGCCCTGTGATCCCAATGTACTTGGCCTGATCAGCGACTTCCTCCTGCAGGTGGCGGGCGTCAATACCTGCGTGGTCTATAATGAGGACAGCGGCGGATACAAATTTTCCGTCAGAAGCTGTATCCGGGAGGTCAATGCCAGCGAACTGTCGGATTATCTTTCGGAGGGCATCGGTTCCGGCGGCGGACATTACGAGAAGGCCGGCGGCTACATTAGTATGAAATTATATGAGGAAAAATATCCAACACTGCATTCCGAAGCGTATTTCAATAACCGCATGACGCAGTATTTCGATACGTTCCGGATCCTCTACGCCAAAGACCGGGCATTCCCGGTAAGTGAGGGCACAAGATATCAGAGAAAGAAAATCCCTCTGGCCTGTGTGAGGGCCTCTGATCTGGCGGAGCTTGGCAGGGTGGTGTCCGTCCGCACCCAGAACGGCACCATGGACATCGATACCAGACAGAATATCTGCTACACGCTGGAGAGAAACGGTGAACTTCACAGGGTGGCGGGAGAGCGGTTCCACAGGATCCTGGAACTGTCCGACGCTCCGGTGTCCGAGGACTACTGCAGGAATATGACATACATTCCCAGGGTCAAGGACGGTACGGACGGCAGAAATCATCTGATCACGGAATATGTGCGCATGTGCATGCCGAAGGATGAGTTCCGCATCTATGCCATCCGGGTGACACAGGGGGTAAAAGTGTTCCCGGTATGGGACGAGGACGGCTATATGACCGGAAGGGCCGGAGATTATCTGGCGGCCAGTGAGGATGATCTGCACAATATCTTCATCGAGACGGAGCAGAATTTGCTGAATTATTTTGAAGAGAAGGGTTTATAAAAGTTTTCTTGTGTGGTAAGATAAAGGATACGAAAACAGTATTAAGTAAACGAAAGGCAAGGACATTACCATGAGCGAGATCGAAAAGGAAATCGTAGATTCCGCAGAAGTAAAGGAATCGAAGAATTTTATAGAGCAGATCATTGAGAAAGATCTGGCGGAGGGCGTATACGATACTGTACACACCCGTTTCCCTCCGGAACCCAACGGATATCTTCATATCGGACATGCCAAGAGTATTCTGCTGAACTACGGCCTGTCCCAGAAATACAACGGCAAATTCAATCTGCGTTTTGACGATACCAACCCCACCAAGGAGAAGGCAGAGTTCGTAGAGTCTATCAAGGCTGATGTAAAGTGGCTGGGAGCAGACTGGGAGGACAGACTCTTTTTCGCATCCAACTATTTTGACCAAATGTATGAAGCAGCCGTAAAGCTGATCAAAAAAGGCAAGGCATATGTCTCTGACTTAAGTGCGGAGCAGATCCGTGAATACAGAGGAAGCCTGACCGAGCCCGGCAAGGAAGATCCCGGCAGCACCAGAAGCGTAGAAGAGAATCTGACACTGTTCGAGGATATGAAGGCCGGCAAATACGAGGACGGCACTAAGGTACTGCGTGCCCGCATCGATATGGCCTCTCCCAACATCAACATGAGAGATCCCGTCATCTATCGTGTGGCACATATGTCTCACCAGAATACCGGTGACAAATGGTGCATTTACCCTATGTACGATTTCGCACATCCCATCGAGGATGCTATTGAGGGCGTGACCCATTCCATCTGTACGCTGGAATTTGAGGATCACAGACCCTTATATGACTGGGTGGTAAGAGAACTGGAATATCCTCATCCTCCCAAGCAGATCGAATTCGCAAAGCTGTACCTGACCAATGTGGTGACCGGTAAGCGTTATATCAAGAAGCTGGTAGAACAGGGCATCGTGGACGGCTGGGATGATCCCAGACTGGTATCCATCGCAGCACTGCGCAGAAGAGGATTCACACCGGAATCCATCAAGAAGTTCGTAGAATTGTGCGGTATCTCCAAGGCACAGTCTTCCGCAGATTATGCAATGCTGGAGTATTGTATCCGTGAGGATCTGAAGGCAAAGGCACCCCGTATGATGGCTATTCTGGATCCTGTGAAACTGGTAATTGACAACTATCCCGAAGGACAGACGGAGATGCTGCCTGTAGTCAACAATCCGGAAAACGAAGCTCTGGGCAGCCGCGAGGTTCCCTTCGGCAAAGAACTGTATATTGAGAGAGAGGACTTCATGGAAGAGCCTCCCAAGAAATATTTCCGTATGTTCCCCGGCAACGAAGTGCGCCTGATGAGTGCTTATTTCGTAAAATGCACCGGCTGTGTCAAGGACGAGAACGGAAAAGTCGTGGAAGTACATTGTACCTATGATCCGGAGAGCCGCGGAGGCAACAGCCCCGATGGACGTAAAGTAAAGGGAACGATCCACTGGGTAAGTGCAGAGCAGTCTGTAAAAGCACAGGTGCGCCTGTATGAGAATATCATCGATGAAGAGAAGGGTGTATACAATGAAGACGGAAGTCTGAATCTGAACCCCAATTCTCTGACCACACTGACAGAGTGCCGTCTGGAGCCTGCATTTGCACAGGCACAGGCGTATGACCGCTTCCAGTTCGTAAGACAGGGCTTCTTCTGCGTGGACTACAAGGATACCAAGCCGGGAGAACTGGTATTTAACCGTATCGTATCTCTGAAGAGTTCTTATGTACTGCCTAAGTAAGCAGTAGGACAACCGATAAGGGGAATTGGGAAAGTTGTATTCGTATTGTCACCGGGAATGGACAGTACAAAAGAAAAGGAGAGACATATGTCGGACAAATTGTTTGGACTGGCCGGTCTGGGTCTGGATGACCTGGAGAACATGGACATTTACGGACAGGATAAAAAAGAAGAGAAGGCAGCAGCCGAGGCCCCAAAAATAGAAGAAAAGGATCTGATCTTTGACAAGACATTTACCTGTCCTGTCTGCGGAGAAGATTTCCCGGCGAAGATCATGAAGACCGGAAAGGCAAGACTTTTAAGTACCGATCAGGATCTTCGTGCAAAATACGAAGGCATTGATGCGGTGAAATATGATGTTATTCTGTGTCCGCATTGCGGCTATGCAGCACTGAACCGGTATTTCAACAGCCTGAATAAGGTTTATATAAAGCAGATCAAGGAAAATATCAGCAGTAAAGTGCAGCTGCATACCTACGATGACGATATTTACAGCTATGAAGAAGCCATTGAGCGCTATAAGCTCTGCCTGGCCAACGCTGTGGTAAAACGGGCCCATGCCAGTGAAAAGGCTTATATCTGTCTGAAGAGCGGATGGCTGATGCGTGGTTATCAGGAGCATCTGGAAGAGTCCGGGGATACGGATATGGCCAGACTCCGGGAAGTGAAGACCATGGAGGAGACTTATCTGAAGAACGCTTACACTGGTTTTACGGAGGCCCTGCAGACCGAAGGATTCCCCATGTGCGGTATGGATGAGATCACGGTAGAATTTCTGATTGCGGTACTTGCTGCCAGATTCCAGAAATATGATGTGGCCAGCCGTATGGTAGCCACGATCCTGACGTCCCCTTCCGCCAATGCCCGGACTAAGGACAAGGCAAGAGAGTTAAAAGACCAGATTCTGGAAGAACTGAAGAACCAGAAAAAGTAGGATAACCGTATGTATGATATGACGATCCGGCTGCGTACAGACAGTGACAAATGTCTGTACCAGCAGATATATGAGCATATACGACAGGAAATCAGGGAAGGGAAGCTTCTGGCAGGAGAGAGGCTTCCCTCCACGCGTTCTCTGGCAGAATATCTGCAGGTGGCGAGAAGCACTGTGGACTATGCCTACGACCAGTTGTTAAGCGAGGGATATATCGAGGCACGACCTTATAAGGGCTATTTTGTCTGCCGTCTGGAAGGGATATTTGCCATGGAACCGCGGGAAGAGAACGAACCGGAGCCGGACACTTCAGGAGAAGAATCTGTTCCGGAAGAGGGATGCATTGATTTTTCTCCTTATGGTATTGATATGAACGGTTTCCCTGTGGGCGTATGGAAGCGGATCACGAAGAATATTCTGAATGACAACAACAGTGACCTGTTTGCGCAGGGAGAACCTCAGGGAGATTATGATCTGCGGCTGACCATCAGCCGGTATCTGCATTCTTCCCGGGGGGTGAACTGCCGCCCGGAACAGATCATTGTGGGAGCAGGAAACGATTATCTGCTGTTGCTATTGGAGAAAATACTGGGCAGACATGTGGGCATTGCCATGGAGAATCCCACGTACAAGCGGGCATACCGCATCTTTGAATCTTTTGCCTATCGCATTCACACGGTAGACATGGATGATAAGGGAATGCGGGCGGACAGACTTTCGGGACTGCCTGTCAGAGTGGCCTATGTGATGCCTTCCCACCAGTATCCCACCGGTGCGGTCATGACCATCGGCAGGAGAGCAGAACTCCTTCGCTGGGCGGAAAGGGAGCCGGATCGTTATCTGATCGAGGACGATTACGACAGTGAATTCCGGTATCGGGGCAAGCCTATTCCTTCCCTGCAATCTTCCGATGAAAAGGGAAAAGTGATCTACATCGGTACATTTTCCAAGGCTATTGCACCGGCAATCCGTGTCAGCTATATGGTATTGCCGGGGGATCTGCTGGATATCTACCGCAGGGATTGCTCTTTTTATTCCTGCACGGTGTCCAGAATCGACCAGCGGATCCTGAATGAATTTATCCGGGACGGGTATTTCGAGCGGCATCTGAATAAAATGCGGATGCGCTACCGGGCCAAACATGACCTGCTGCTGGCCGGGCTGGAACCGTTTAAGAAGCAGTTTGTGATCTCCGGGGAGGATGCGGGACTGCATCTTCTGTTGACAGCGAAAGGGAATGTCACGGAACAGGAACTGTTGGAGAGAGCAGCGGCGGAGAAAGTGAAAGCCTATGGGATGTCAGAGAATATGGTGGAAGCCACAATGCGGAAAGCTACCGTGCTGTTGGGCTTTGGAAGTATTGATGAGGCGGAAATGCAGGAAGGTCTCAGACGCTTGCAAAAAGCATGGCTCTGAGACCTTCGAAATAGAACGATTATTCTTCATTTACGGGAGGCTCTTCGTCCTCGGCATCTTCTTCATCGAAGAACTCTTCCACGTCTTCGACGGTCTCGCCCTCTTCGCCGGACAATCCGGTAGCCTGATCGGTGAGCGGTGTGAAATCAGATGCCTCTGCGGAAGCGGGTGCCGCCTCTTCGGAAGCCGGTGTGGACTCTGTGCCTGTCTCTTCCTTCGGGGCAGAGGTCTGCACGGGTGTATTCAGAGGAACATAATTGCGGGAGAACTCGGTACTCTTGTCCAGATCCTCGTGGAAATCATCATAATCATCATCTGCATCGGAAGATTCCTTCAGCTGAGAATCTTTCTGTTGCATATAGTAGTAAGCAGCTGCGGCTGCGGTACCTACTGCTGCGGTAAACAGCAGAAATTTGCCAAATTTTTTAGCCATAGGGTTGCTCCTTCCATGTTGTAGTGTATGTAACTGGTCTGAATTTCATGCATATGCCCATACAGTTACATAATAAACCTTATTGATGAAAATGAAAAGGGATATGTTGCGATATGAATGAGAAATTTTTTGATTTAAAAAAAGAAAAACAGGACCGGATGATCAATGCAGCTCTGAAGGTATTTGCCCTGAACGGTTACCGTCATGCCAGTACGGATGATATCGTGCGGGAGGCAGCCATCAGTAAGGGATTATTATTTCATTATTTTGAGAACAAGCTGGGAGTCTATGCTTTTGTCTATGACTACAGTGTGCGGTATCTGTTGCTGGAATTGTCCACAGCGGTAGATGCGAAGGAGACGGATCTGTTCACTCTGATGCAGCAGGTGGAGACCGGGAAAATGCATGCCATGTGCGGCTATCCTTATCTGCAGCCGTTCCTGAACCGGGCACAGGCAGAGAATGTCAATGAGGCACTGGTGGCGGTAGAAGAGCGAAAACAGCAGATGGAAGAGGCTTATGAGAATATTTATGCCAGAGCGGATCTGGGAAAATATGCGGCTGCGGAAGACGTGGTGAAACTTCGTAAGATGATGGAACTGACCATTAAGGGATTGATGAACGAGAGAATCCTGGAAGATGCCTTTCAGCCGGAGATGCTGTATGAGGAAATTCTGGAGTATCTGCAATTAAGCAGAAGACTGGCGGAACGGTCCGGACAGCCCTCTGACGAAGAAATTACGGAAAAATAGCATCATAATTGCATCGTATTTTTGAATAAAATTTTGTGGCTATTTAGACATCTTATAGGCGGGATCTGCGGGATATCCGCCTTTTAATTTCTGCATACCGCGCTGGATGGCATCCCTGGAGCTCTTCCAGTCGGCGTCTTTGTTGCGATAGTCGAATTTTTCCACCAGCCAGGAGACGTCTTCGGAAATGCGCTGCATGTTGGATTCCATGACCGGCAGCAACTGATCGTAAAAGTCCTGTTTTTCCTTATCGGAAAGCTTGCGGTCAGCGGCTTCGCAGAGATCGCCGAAGTGGGGGAGGCAGAAGCCTTTGCCGTTTATGACTTTATTGCGGAAGTTTTCATCATTTTTCCACAGGTAGAAAAAGGTGTCCAGATATCTGGCGTAGGTATCTTTATACTGGGAACAGATATAGCAGGAATCCTCTTTTGCACGGATCCACATGCCGATGGTATTTTCATTGCCTTCGGCTTTTTTGAATTTACCCAGGAGAGAGCTTTTGCCGGGGCGGAAGGAGGCAAATTCCTGCTGCATTTCCCGGATCATGCGCTGGTAGTGGGTCTTTAAGATCCAGGCATTGCCCAGAGTATTGCCGTAGTCGAACATTTTCTGAAAATGATACCGGCAGAAGCCTGCTTTGTCGGTTTGTTCGCGGATGTCCGCTTCCATATAAGAGGAACCGGAGCCTAACACGAAATCCAGAAGATCCTGTTCAATACTGCGGTGGATAAAGCAGAAAGGGCATTCGTCCTGTGCATTTACGGCATCGTTTAAAGGGATGGTATATAACTGTTCTTTCATGGAAAATATCCTTTCTCGGGCGTAGCCCTGTGGTGTTAAAACTATTGTAAACGATGCGGTGAAAAATTGCAAAAAGATTAAGCAGTTGTAAAATTCTGTCATTTAAAATTAAGAATTGTTTTGTTGTAATAGAAACGGTTTCAAGCTACTATGATAGTAAGACAGATAAACAGAAATAGAAAGATGTGATTTTTTTGATATTCAGCAGCATTGAATTTCTGCTGTGGTTCCTGCCGATCTTTCTGATCGTCTACGGGATCACACCTCGCAAATACAGGAACCTGACACTGCTCGTGGGAAGCATTGTTTTTTATGCCATGGGAGACGTCAGGTATCTTCCCCTTTTAATGATATCTATATTGTGCAATTATTTTCTGGGTCTTCATCTGGCAAAACGCAGTCCTAAGACGTTGTGGCGGAAAAAGCTTCTGCTGATCCTGACACTTGGTGCGAATCTGGCGGTACTGCTCTGGTTCAAGGACTGGGGAGGCTCTGCGGGGCTGCCGCTGGGGATCAGCTTTTACACCTTCCAGATATTGTCTTATCAGATCGATGTGTACCGGGGAGAGGTGAGCAGGGAGTATTCTTTTTTGAAGTTTGCTACTTATGTGAGCATGTTCCCGAAACTGATCTCCGGACCGATCACAAGATATGGCGATATCTCGGACAGCCTGACGGAGCGCACTTTCACGGTGCGGGGGCTGGAAGACGGTATGAAGCTGTTTATTCTGGGACTGGCGGCCAAGGTGCTACTGGCAGACCGGGTGGGAATCTTGTGGCACGAGGTGCAGGTGACCGGATTTGAAAGCATCTCGACACCGTTAGCATGGCTGGCAGCCATCGCCTATTCCATGGAGATCTATTTTGATTTCTGGGGCTATTCCCTGATGGCCATGGGACTGGGCCGGATGATGGGGATCGAACTGCCGGCCAACTTCCGCAGACCCTATATGGCCAGAAGTGTCCGGGATTTTTACCGTAGATGGCATATGACGTTGGGACAGTGGTTCTGCCGATATGTGTATATTCCGTTAGGCGGCAGCAGACAGGGAGAGCTTCGCACGATTTTTAACCTCCTGGTGGTATGGATGCTGACCGCTTTCTGGCATGGTGCCGGCTGGAACTTCTTCTGCTGGGGCGGACTGCTCTGGATCTGCATCGTATTGGAACGGCAGCTGGGCAGATTAAAATTTATACATAAAATGAAGGTACTGCCGCACATTTATCTGTGGCTGGTCATCCCAATGAGCTGGATGTGCTTTGCTATCACGGACCTGTCACAGTTACAGGTCTATCTGGATAAGATGCTGTGGCTGGTACCGGGCTTCAGCGGCGGTTACGAGGATGCCTGGAAGGCACTCAGTACCTATGGAGGACTGCTTCTGGTCTCCGGACTGGCCTGCACACCGGTCATTGAGAAGCTGTACCATAAGTGGCAGGATAAGCTGCCGGTGAAGGTGCTTCTGGCGGGGCTCTTCTGGTATTGCATCTGGAGACTTTTATTAGAAGGAAATAATCCTTTTATGTATTTTAGCTTTTAGGAAAAGGTCATTATGCAATGAATCATGCAGAAAATAAAAATATTTGGTCGAAAATGAAGGAAAAATTGCATAAATACTCCTTTTTGGGATGTCTTTTGCTGGCGGGAATTGTATTCTTTACCTGGACGGATAACTGGCAGGTATATACGGAACCGCTGCAGGGGACCTATACGAAAGGAGTGCTTCTGGCGGAGCAGCTGGTGGAAGGAAAATGGCCGGGAATATTCGGGGAACAGAGTGATGCAACGGGATCCGTATCCGGCAATGTGCCGGGGGAAAACGTACAGACCGGAGATACAGTGAGTGACGGGAACCAGACGGATCAGACGATGGGTACGGTGCAGAGTCCCGCCATGGGAGAAGAGGCCGCAATGCCGGAGACCACCGGAACAGAGACGCAGGATCCCGCCGCGACGGTTCCTGTGGAAGAGATACCGCAGGAAGTGGTCTATCACACGGTGGATGACAGTTATTTTGATGATGCGGTATTTATCGGGGATTCCCGGACGGTAGGCATGTATGAGTACGGCGGACTGGAGGAGACATCCACGTTTTATGCTTCCACCGGACTGACAGTCTACAAGATGTTCGACAGTGCCATTGTATCGGTGCCTGGACAGAAGAAAAAGATCACGGTGGAGGAAGCCTTGTCGGAGAAGCAGTTTGCCAAGATCTATCTGATGATCGGTATCAACGAAATGGGTACCGGCACAGTGGAATCTTTTATGAAGGCTTACGGGGAAGCGGTACAGCATTTGCAGGAATTGCAGCCGGATGCGGTGATCTATCTGCAGGCCATCATGAAAGTAACAACGGAACGCTCCGAACAGGGGGACTATATCACCAACGAAGGAATCGAAGCCAGAAATGCAGAAATCGCAAAGCTGGCGGATGACCGGAAGATATTTTTCCTGGATGTAAATCCGCTGATCTGTGACGAGACCGGTGGAATGGTGGCTTCCTATACTTATGACGGTGTGCATCTGAAGGCACAGTATATTCCTATCTGGCTGGATTTCCTGAAAGAGCATGCGGTGGAGTGATTTTCCTCTTGACTGTAGAACGGTGAAAAGCTATCATGTAACTAATAGAGTCACATAGGTGAGGGCAGATAGAGGACTATCTGCCCGAATTTATGCGACGAAAAATAGTTACATGTTCACATGTCTATGACACAGGAGGAGAAAAATGAGCGAGAAGACTACACTCGGCGAAAACGGCATTTACGATGCCAGATCCTTGGGCATGCCCAAGATGCTTCTGCTGGGACTTCAGCACATGTTCGCAATGTTCGGTGCCACCATTCTGGTACCCATGCTGACAGGTCTGGATGTTTCCACAACACTGTTATTTGCAGGTCTGGGAACTTTACTGTTCCATCTGCTGACCAAGAGAAAGGTACCCGCATTTCTGGGTTCTTCCTTTGCATTCTTAGGCGGTTATGCCGCGATTGCCCCTATGGCAGACGGAGCGGACAATTCCGCACTGCTTCCTTATGCCTGCTTCGGCGTGGCCTGCTCAGGTCTGCTGTATCTGGTATTATCCCTGTTAATCAAGATCTTCGGTACCGGCAAGGTAATGCGTTTCTTCCCGCCCATCGTAACCGGCCCCATCATCATTGCCATCGGTCTGACCCTGTCCCAGTCCGCTATCGACAACTGTTCCGCAGACTGGCTGATCGCAGTGGTTGCTATCGCACTGGTAGTGATCTGCAATATCTGGGGTAAGGGAATGGTGAAGATCGTTCCGATCATCATCGGTGTTGTCGGTTCTTATGTGCTGGCAGCTATCTTAGGCCGTGTGGATTTCGCACCCGTTGCGGAGGCTGCATGGATCGGACTTCCCATCCACTGGAATGAGACTGCTTTCTGGGCACTGTCCGATGGTAACACTTCTCTGTTAATTACTTCCGTGATCACCATTATGCCGATCGCACTGGCTACCATGGTAGAGCATATCGGAGATATCTCCGCTATTTCTTCCACTGTTGGTATCAACTATATCAAGGAGCCCGGATTACATCGTACGCTGTTAGGTGATGGCCTGGCTACCATTATTGCATCCCTGTTCGGCGCTCCTGCAAATACCACTTACGGTGAGAACACCGGTGTACTGTCTCTGACCAAGGTATTCGATCCCAGAGTTATCCGTATTGCAGCAGGCTTCGCTGTACTGTTCTCCTTCTCCCCGAAGGTAGCAGCATTGATCGGATGTATGCCTACTGCTACCTGTGGTGGTGTATCTCTGGTACTGTATGGTATGATCTCTGCAGTCGGTGTTCGTAACATCGTAGAGACTCAGGTAGACTTCACCAAGAGCCGTAACGTTATCATCGCCGCTCTGATCCTGGTACTGTCCATCGGTATCAACTACAGTGCAGCAGGTGCTATCGCATTCCACATCGGAGAGATCACCATCAGCCTGTCCGGACTGGCAGTTGGTGCACTGACCGGTATTATCCTGAATGCAGTACTGCCCGGCAAGGACTACAAGTTCGATGAGGACAAGCCTGATGACACCGGCGTATGCTTCGCAGTAAAGGGTCAGGAGAACTAAGACATTTTTTGCGGAAAACAGCATAAACTGAACAAAGAAAGTAAGAGGGAGTATTCATGGCAGGAACATAGAGCTGTGGATGCTCTCTTTTTCATAGGGGATCAGGAGAAAACATGAAGATCATAGATATGCATTGCGACACCATATCCGAACTGGCGGACCGGGGCGGGGAACTTTGGAAAAACAGCGGCCATCTGGATCTTAAGCGGATGCAGGAGAGCGGATATCTGTTGCAGAATTTCGCCCTGTTTGTGGATATCGGAAAGTGCACACCGACACCCTGGGAGCGGGTGTGTGCTCTGTATGAGGTCTACCGGACGGAGCTGGAGAAAAACAAGAACCGGATTGTCCCGGTACTGTGCTATGAAGACATTTTGAAAAATGAAGCCTGTGGGAAACTGTCGGCACTTTTGACGGTGGAAGAAGGGGCGGTCTGCGGCGGAAGTCTGGAGAGGCTACGGGAACTGTATGACATGGGGGTGCGGATGCTGACGTTAACCTGGAATTATCGGAATGAACTGGGGTGGCCAGCCACGCGTCGGTGTCTGGGGCAGAGCAGGGGCGACGTAGATGGGAGACTAACGGAGAAATCTGTTCAGGAGAAAATACCGGGAACCGGGAGGAGCAGCTGTGCGGGGGAAAATCCGACAACGGCGATAGAGACGGAGAAAGGTGAGACTGGGATACGTGGATCCGATGGCAGGGATGCGGCGTGTGGTCTGACGGAAACCGGCCGCGATTTTGTCACAGAGATGGAGCGTCTCGGAATGATCCCGGACGTCTCCCATCTGTCGGATGCCGGCTTTGACGATGTATGGGAATGTACGAAGAAGCCCTTCGTGGCAAGCCATTCCAACGCAAGGGCTGTATGTCCGTCCCTCCGGAATCTGACGGATGACCGGGTCCGCAGACTGGCGGAGCGGGGCGGCTGTATGGGACTGAACTATTATGATAAATTTCTGGTGGATGGCGGAAGCAAAGATCCAGAGGTGCTGTGGGAAGCACTGATACGGCAGGCAAGACATATCACTGATGTCGGCGGTATGGAAATACTGGGTCTGGGCAGTGACTTCGACGGCATCCCCACAAATCCGGCTCTTCCCGGTGCGGAGGCAATGCCGGTATTGTGGGACAGACTAAAAACAGCCGGCTTTACGGAAAACCAGCTGGATGGGATTTTCTGGGGAAATGTGATGCGGGTATATCGGGATGCTTTGTGAATTGTACGTGAAAAAGGAGCCCACGCATGGGCTCCCCTGGCTGTGTACCTCGCAAGCAACACAGCGCAACCACTTATAGTTTATGTGAGTACGGATGATTCTATTCCTACATTTCGATTATCTTCGCAATCACCTGATCCAGTACTTCAAAATAGTTCTCGAAAGTTTTGCGGCAGCATCCGGGATCGGCGATCACGATACCTTCGGCCCGGAGCCCGGTCAGGGCAAAGCCCATGGCCATGCGGTGATCATCGTAGGTCGCTACGGAGCAGGGGTGCGGCATGCCGGGATAGATAGTGATGCTGTCCTGTGTCTCTTCGCAGTGGATGCCCATGCGGGTCAGTTCCGTGCAGATGGCATGGATACGGTCACTTTCCTGGAAACGGATGTGACCGATGCCTGTAATACAAGTGGGACTGTCAGCAAAAGGCGCAATAGCTGCCAGAGTGATGGCCTGATCGGAGCAGGAAGACATGTCCACGGTGATGCCATGGAAGGCAGGAACCTGCGTTCCGGTATCCGTCTGCCCTGCGGGAGGCAGCAGGAGTACCCCATTTTCCGTCTCCTGTGCGGTACAGCCCATTTTCTCTAAAATATGTAAGAATTCCACATCTCCCTGCAGACTTTCAAAGTGCACATGCTCCACACATACGGGAATACCCAGTAACGGTGTCATTGCATAAAAATAGCAGGCGGCGGAGACGTCCGGTTCAATCTGATAATCCAGTGCACGATACTTTTGACCGGTGCAGATACGGAACTGATCTGCGGCGGGATGTTCCACCCTGACACCGAACTGCTCCATCATTTTCCGTGTCATTTCGATATAAGCCATACCGTGGGTACCTTTCAACCGGATCGTGAAATCCTCCGCGGATAAAGTGGAAGCGATCAGCAGGGCACTGAGAAACTGACTACTGTGTCCGATATCGATGGAAATATGATTCTGTCCGAACCCGTGGGCTGTCAGAATAAAGGGAAAATGTCCGTCTTCCCTTTCGCAGGTGATCTCACAGCCAAGCTCCTTCAGAGAGGATAAAAGCGGAGCCATGGGACGTTTGCGCATCTGTTCGGAGGCATCCATATGGAAGATTCCTTCAGAAACACCCAGGGTAGCCGTCAGAAAACGGGCTGCGGTCCCGGCACTGCCTACATTCAGGGAAGCATCGGAGCAGGGGATTTTTCCGCCCAGGCCCCTGACAGTGACCACGTAGCTGTCTTCATCCACTGTTGTTTCGAATCCCAGATCCTGTACACACTGCAGAAAATGCCTGGAATCATCGGAGAACAATACTCCGCGCAAGGTCGATTCGCCATCTGCCAGCATAGCCAGCAGGAGACTGCGGTTCGTGATACTCTTCGAACCCGGCACCCGGACTGTCAGAGGAGCAGTTGTTTTTTTCATTTCATTATATATAGTAGGAACGCGGTAAATTTTATCTGCCATGTAGTTGAGTGGCTCCTTTTAATTTAATATATTTTTATATTACAATAGTCCCTATTTACATTTGTGTGTCTGATGTATCAACAGTATAATTATACATTTCACGAATTACGTATGCAATTAGAAAATCAAGTAGTCCAAATTCAAATACAATACCATAAGGCTTTCCAGATAATCTGGGAAGCCTTTTTATATTCATAGGGTGCATTTAAGGGTATGAATTTTGTTTATGCAAGGAGGTTCATGCCATGGCACTCACCAATAAAGAACTGCAAGATATTTTAGATAACCTTACACCAGAGGAACAAAAACAGCTCTATCATCAACTAAGTAGGAACATATCAAATACAGAACCTACAACACCTCTACAATCAAATAAGCATCCTGTGTCAAAAGAAAACAGCAAGGTTTATTGTTGTATCAAGTGTGGTTCAGTCAACTACAAGAAAAATGGATATACCAGCACAGGTATGCAACGATACCGATGTAAAGATTGTAATAGTTCATGGTCTGAAAATTATGGAGACAGTCTTCGATACACTCATCTTTCAGAGGACACATGGAAAGAAATGTTAAGAGGCTTTGTAGAGGAACTATCAATATCAAAGATTGCAAAGAATTGTGACTTATCTACAAAAACAGTCTGGCTGGCAAAGACTAAGGTCAACCAAGCCATAATGACCATGTATGGATATACAGACTTGTTTAGAGGAAATACACAAGCAGATGAATATTACACTCGTACAGCCTTTAAGGGGAAACGTGACCCAGAGTTTTTCATTTATATACTTCGTAGGATGCCAAGACACCATTACACCTATTCTCCTGCTGGTGTCAGTGAGAAGGGCCGGTTATGTCTGTCAAGAAGTTTTACCCCAAGCTCCTGTTCCAGCTTTTTTATCTGTTGGGAAATAGCTGATTGGGAAACATTACATTTTTCAGCAGCCTGATAAAAGTTCCCTGTTTCAATGATAGCCTGAAAATATTCAATCTGTCTAAATAGCATAGCGGAACTAATCAGGTGATAGGTAACATTTACTTCAGGATCAGTTAAGGGAATCCGTTTCCGTCCTTTCAGAGTCTGCTCTGAGCCGGGTGTTTTACTGCTGGAAAAACATAATAATGTGGAAGTCCTGACCAATTCTTCAAACTCAAATTCATCTGTCTGTATCAGAAAGCGGGATGCTGGCATTTTGCTCTTTACCAGATTTGTCCAGAAACCGATTTCATCACGAAGAAGGCAGTTAAAACCGTTAAGCTGTGAAAGACTCAGCTGAGAATATTCTGCCAATTTGTGTTCTTTCGGGATACAGACATAGAGCTGCTCCTTAAGATAAGTAGTAATTTTAAGTGGTATTATGATACAGTCCTGTTTATGGCAGGGCTGTATTTTTTATGGAAAGATGGAATGCGGATTTTGTCATCATATATTGCCTGAATTTGCGTTTTTCCCAATCAAAAACAAAGGAAACCCTCGTTCAATCAGAAAGCAATATCGGCAGGCGAGCCATTAACAATGAATAAAGCTACAGAATAAGGGAAGGAGTGGCTATTGCATTGGCGGTTTTTAATTGGCTAATTTGGGCTGATTCTATCCGACTCTGGGTGGTCAATTTCTCCCGACGCTAACAGCGGAAAATTAAGAGCAAATAGAAACGATTACTGATATGACTGCGAGGCGGCAGAAACACTGGATGTTTGGAAAAAAATTAAAGAAATGTTAACGATTAAAAGTTGCCTTATTAGGGTAAAGATGCTATACTACGATAAGGCAAGTTGGTATAAGTACCATTATGCGAAGTGAAAATTGATGCATCGTAGTATGGCATCAATTTTATATTGAAACTTAAAGGAAACATTTTGAGGCAGAATGTTCCTTTCATTATATGTTTTTGGCAAATCAAAGACGAGTTCTAATTGAATTTTCCTTAAATAACAGGAAAGCCGCTGATGCAAAGGAGAACGTTAAATGCGTTTACAAAATATACAACTTCCTGATTCTGATATTTGTGCGGAGGAAGAGCTTTACTTTCATCGGAATGGGGATTGGATTGATTTTAATGGCTATTTTAACCTTTTCTATATAGAAAAAAGAAAGAAATATACTAATCAGGAAAATTTATGTTTACATCTAAATGTAAAAAAATGTAGTGCAATTCACTTAGTGCATGATAGTCAAATTTTGCAAGAAATTAAGTTAACCTCAAACACTCCATTATTATTTGAATTTCCATATGAAAATACAGATAAAGGTGTTTTTTTGGTTCTCTATAAAGACAAACATAATTGAAAAAATGTTCTTCCAGAAATAACTGGTTATTATGAAGGAATTTGTTCAGAACAAAAAGATGTTCGAATTGCTGCTGTTGTATGTACATTTAAACGTGAATTGTATGTTTTGCGGAACTTAAAAAGAGTTATACGCTTTCTGGAAAAGGAAGAGAATGCCTCACTAAATTTATGTTATTGGTTAATTGATAATGGGAAAACTTTATCTGCAAATAAGGAAATCAGTCGTTTGATCGAACAATATCCAGATAATTTTAAAATCATTGAAAATAGAAATGTGGGTGGAGCTGGTGGCTTTACCCGAGGAATGATTGAAGCGATTGCAGAAAAACAAAAATTCGGATTAACTCATGTACAATTAATGGACGATGATGCAAGTTTTGATCCAGAACTTTTTATTCGCGCGTATGGTTTCTTATCAATGCGAAAAGCTGAATATCAAGATATTACATTGGGGGGGAGTCTCTTACGAGAGGACTTTCACTATATTCAGCAGGCGGCAGGAGAATGGTTTGCCAATTTTGCAGTGCAGAATGATTTTCTATTGGCAGATTTAAGAAAGTTTGAAATCTGTACACATGAGTATATGTGTGAGCCCATACATAAAAATATTCCATATTCTGGTTGGTGGTGTTGCTGCATGAGCCTTAATGTTGTGAATGCAGATAATCTTCCAATTCCATTATTCCTTCATCACGATGACATCGAATTTGGTATACGGAATCAAAAATATGGCATTGTATTTTTGAATGGTTTTAGTGTGTGGCATAAGGGGTTTGAACTTACGTTTCCTGGTGTAAATACCTATTATGATATTAGAAATTCTTTAATAACAACTGCGGTGATAGAGTCTAAACAATCTTTGTGGAATACGGTTAAGTGGCTTTGGAAACGAATTATAGCACTACTTATAGAATTTCGGTATGAAGAGATGCAACTAACATACTTGGCATTTGGGGATTTTTGCAAAGGACCCGAATGACTATATAGTGTGGATGCTGAAAAATTAAATGATTTATTACGTAAACAAATCACACTGAAACCTTTAGAAAACTTGAAAGTAGAATTATCTGCAAAGGATTATAGGGAAATTAGTCTTTACAGAGAACAGTACAGAAGATTATATACTGTTAGAAAAATAGAAGACTATTTTGTTACTAATTGGAAAGTAAGGAAGTTTATACAAAAAATTACTGTCAACGGATGGTTATTGCCATCGAATAAAAAGATTATTGCTCTATCACCAATAGAGTCTCCGTTTGATGCATTTCGAAGAAAGCGCGTGGTGATTTTTGAACCGGCTTCGTTGAAAGCAAAAGTGGGGAAGCGGGAGTATGTGAAGTTGTTAAAGGCAATTTGTATGTGTCTAGATATAGGAATATCTGTGCCTGAATTGCTTAAAGCTCAAAAAGCATATCGAAAGAACATTAATAAAATTACGCAAATTAATGCTTGGAATAAGTATTTGGAAATAGTGAAAAATCAATAATTCTTAGTGTGAGTTGAAAGGAGAAAGGAATGCGAGAGATTATTCAGAATATTATTTTTCCACAAAATGATATGTTGGAAAGCCATTATAAATTATATTATCGAGGCACTAAGGGAGTACTTTTAACAGAAGATGAGGATAAAAAATTACTTTTACCAGAATTCCAGGTAATCGAATTTAATACATATTTGAATGGGTGTTCAATTGCAAAATGGATAAAATATACTTCTTTAGAAGAAATTTTCCTTGAATTAACTGTGCAGGGGCATTTTGTTTTGAAAATCTATGCCTATAGCTTAAAAGCAGTAGAGCCAGAACGCAGACTTATAAATGAAGTAGACATTAATTTACCCCAGAAAGAGAATATTCAAATAAGTATTCCACTGGTGGAAGATCAAATGGTGGGATTTGAAGTCCATACAATGAGTCCAACTACACTTTGGCAAGGGCAATATCAGGGAATATTTTCGGATTCTCGAGAAGTTAATTTGGCCATTTCTACAACAACATGAATATATTGATTATGTAGAAATATCTGAACAGGTTGCAGTGAGAATTCTTTAGATATGTAATTAATATAAAAAATGAGTAAGGAGAAAATGTGTAATAATATTACATAAAATGCTATGTCTATAACATCGTATATTTTTTGGCTTTTTTTAATAGTATCTCTACTAGTTTATTATGTCTTTCCGCAAAAATTACAGTGGGTGGTGTTGCTGGTAACAAGTATATTCTTTTTTGGTTTATCGTGTGAATTATATACAGGAATATATTTGTTAATTACCATATTTGCGACATATGTTTGCGCAAATAAAATGATTTTGGAGACAGACCAGCTCAAAGCAAAAAAATGGTTAATCATTGGAATTGTAATTGATGCGGGGATATTAATTGTTTTAAAATACAGCAATTTTGGAATTGAAAATGTCAATGTATTGTTTTCTGTATTTGGACTAAAAAAACAGATAAGCCATATATCCTGGTTGGCACCTTTGGGTATTAGTTATTATACCATGCAGGTTATAGCGTATTTGGTAGATGTATATGGTGGAGTTGTGAAGCCGGAAAAAAACATTTTAAAAACAGCTTTATTTATTGGATATTATCCACAGTTAACATCAGGACCTATAGCTAAGTTTGCAGAAATGAAAGATCAATTGTACAGTGGGCATAAGCTTGAAATTGACAAAATTGCGTATGGCTGTCAACGAATTTTGTGGGGCGTTTTTAAAAAAATTGTTATCTCGGCAAGGCTGGGCGTCATAGTTGATACTATTTATTCAGATACAGTAAAATATCAGGGTATTTATATCTGGATAGCAGCGGCAGCCTTTTTAGTTCAGTTATATACCGATTTTTCGGGATGCATGGATATAGTACTTGGTGCATCTGAGTGTTATGGAATTATTTTGCCTGAAAACTTTAGGACGCCATTCTTCGCAAAGACAGTGCAGGAATTCTGGCAGCGCTGGCACATTACGCTTGGCGGTTGGCTGCGAGATTACATTATGTATCCGGTACTTCGAAGCAACGCAATGAGAAAATTAAATAGAAAATTGAAAAGCAAATACGGGAAAAAAATTGCATCAGAGATATCAACCTACATTGCAATGTTTATTGTATGGCTAATGTTTGGACTGTGGCATGGCGGAGCATGGAAGTTTATTCTGGGAGAAGGAATGATGTGCTATTTATGCATAGTATTCGGTAAGTTATTCGAACCATTATTAAAAAAGGTAGTAGAAAGTTTAAAAATTAATACGGAGTGCTTTAGCTGGAGATTATTTCAGTCAATCAGAACCTTCGCGTTAATGTCTGTTGCAAATATGTTTTTCCGTTTGGGCACTTTTGGTGAAACAATTACCAATATAAAGAGAGGGATAATGACGTGGAATCCTTGGATTCTTTTTGATGGGTCTTTATATCAGTTGGGGCTGAATAGGAAAAATGTTACATGTTTAGTGTGGGCTATATTATTGTTAGCAATAGTAGACCTATTGAGTTGTAAGAATGAGCGAAGTATAAGAGATATTATTATGGAAAATAATCTGTTGTTCAGATGGGGAGTATGGATAACAATGATTTTGGTTACAGCAATTCTGGGAATGTATGGTGATGGGTACGATGCAGCATCATTTATATATGGGAATTTTTAAGGAGAACTATAGAAATGTCGTTAGTGCAAATAAAAAGAGTAATTAAAACAATGCTGTTCTTTGTGGTACTATTCGTTTTTTATGTGTTAGTAGTGCCTGTGTTTCGAGACAAATCTATAGAACGCGTTTCTAAAGAGTACTCTGAATTTTCAAAAGAGACGTTTGATGTCATATTTACTGGTTCATCAGTTATGATGAATGCAATATATCCTTTACAGCTTTATGAGGATTATGGAATTTCTTCATTTAACCTTGGGTGTGGATCTCAGCGCTTAGCATCGTCGTATTACTTAATAAAACAAGCTTTGAGAGAACAGAAGCCGGATTTGGTGGTTTTGGATGTTTATATGGTGGGTGCAACTGATATGCCAGAAGGATTTACGCATTATGTTACGGATTCTTTGCATTATCCAGAAAAGATTCAAATGATATTAGATGTATTACCACGTGATAGATGGATAGATTTTGTTTACGATTTGGGAGCATATCATAGCAGGTGGGATAATTTAACAGTAGATGATTTCAGTAATAAAGAATCTATATATAGAAGAGGAACATATGGAGCAAAAATACATTACTTTGCGCAGGAATTTGAAAGTTTTGGAACAATTAGTACAAAAAAGAAAAAACTTCCCGAATCGCAGGAAATGTATTTGAGAAAAATAATAAAATTGTGTCAGGATAACAACGTAGATATAATGTTAACATTAATGCCGTTAGACTATTCAAAAGTTGCGGGTGAAATTGATAGAAGTCAATGGCAATTGTACTGGAATGCTGTTCAAGATATTGCAGATGAATATAATGTAGAATATTTGAATTTTATGTACCATTATGATGAACTTAATCTGGATAAAATGAAGGATACAGATGGAGGCACACATTTAAATGCATACGGTGCTGCTAAATTGACTAAGTATATGGGGAAATATTTGAAGGAACATTATAAACTGCAAGATGTAAGACAAAATCCAAGATATGATTTTATGGAAACAGACTTGCTACAATTTAAACAGACTCTTGAGCAGTTGGAACTAGTAGAAGAAACAGATATAGATACATATCTTAATTTACTAAAAAACATGTCAAAAAATGAGTATGCTATTGTGGTGGCTGTCAAAGATATTCAGGGATATTCATTGAAAATTGATACAATAGATAAATTGAAAAAAATAGGTTTTGTTCATTCCAATATTTTACTGGAAAAAAAATATCATAGCTTTATAGGAGGGGTAGGTATTGAAGAAAGTGTCATAGAGAAATATGGCAATGATGAAGCTATCGAATATAGTACAAGCATAGGTGATAGAAAAATAGAGATAACAAGTGAAACACTAAATACGGGAAATGAATCCAAAATAGTCATTGGTAATACGGATTATTCGAAAAATATAAGAGGCTTGAATTTTGTAGTAATTGACAAAAAGAGTGGTGAAATTATTGATTCCGTAGCATTTGATACACATGTACCAGAAATGACTTGCTATAGGTAGTGGAGGTGGAAATATGTATAAGTTTAGAGAATTACAAAAAGCAGCTAGAAAAGAAATAGCAGGAAAAGAAATACGAGTTGCCGTGTTGGGAAATTGTGCAACACAGTTTTTTTCAGAGGCAATTCAGGGATATGGAAAAATAAGTGGACTGAATTTAAATGTGTATGATACTGATTATAATCAGATTGATGCACAGTTAGTTGATGAAAATTCTGAAGTGTATGCATTCCATCCTGATCACATTCTTATTTGGTTGGCTACGGATAAGATATATGAAGAATTTCTTGAAATGGACATGAGCAGCCGGAGTAGATTTGCAGAATTGTATATGCAGAAATTGGAGCATTATTGGTCTTTAATTGCAGCTAAGTCTAAGGCTCATGTAATACAGATGAATTTTACAGAGATTAATGATAAGGTGTTGGGAAATTATTCTTGTAAAGTTGAAAGCACATTTTGTTATCAGATTAGAAAATTAAATTTCCTGTTGCAGGAAGCAATGAGCAAGAATGGAAATATCTATCCTGTGGATTTATTATCACTACAAATTCAACTCGGCACAAAAGAACTTTATTATGCACCATTATATTATAATGCCAAAATGTGTATTGATATGAAAGCACTGCCCTATGTTGCAAAAGCGGTAACAGATGTTTTATTGGCTATGAGTGGAAAAATCAAGAAGTGCATTGTTTGTGATCTTGATAATACGTTGTGGGGCGGCGTTATAGGCGATGATGGGCTTGGCGGTATTGAAATTGGCGAACTTGGAAGAGGACATGCATTTACAAATTTGCAGTTGTGGTTAAAACAGCTTAAAGAATGCGGAATTATTCTTGCGGTATGCAGCAAAAACAATGAAGACACAGCAAAAGAACCGTTTGAAAAACACGAGGAAATGATTTTGAAATTAGATGACATTTCTTTGTTTGTTGCAAACTGGAATGATAAGGCCTCTAATATCCGAATGATTCAGGAAAGTCTAAATATTGGTATGGATTCACTAATATTCTTAGATGATAATCCATTTGAGAGAAATTTGGTAAAACAGATGATTCCTGAGATTGAAGTTCCAGATCTTCCTGAAGATCCATCCTTATATCTCGAATATCTTCAGGCACAGAATTATTTTGAAACAGCTTCATTTTCTGGAGAGGGAGCTGATCGAACAAAGCAGTATCAGGCTGAATTTGAACGTAAGAAACTAGAGATGACATTTGCGTCTATTGATGATTATCTGGAAAGTTTGGAGATGATTGGAGAAGCAAAGGCGTTTGAACCGGTCCGTTATGCGCGAATTGCGCAGTTGACACAGCGTTCAAATCAGTTTAATTTGCGTACTGTGCGTTATACAGAAGGTGATATCGAAAGAATTGCAACAGATGACAAATATATAACTCTATATTATACCTTAAAAGATAAATTTGGTGATCATGGCTTAGTTGCAGTGGTAATTCTGGAAAAACGAGAAGAAGCGACTTTGTTTATTGATACATGGCTGATGAGTTGTCGTGTGCTCAAGCGGGGAATGGAAGAATTTATTGTAAATGCAATATTTGATACAGCAAAAAAATATGGGTTCAAAAAAATCAGTGCAGAATACATTCCTACGGCAAAAAATAAGATGGTTTCGAAGATTTATGATGTAATGGGATTTGATAACATAGGGGACAATCAGTATGAACTCGATGTTGTTGAATATAAAAACAAGAAAAATTATATTACGATGGAGGATTAAAAGATGAACAGAAGTGAAGTATTTGAAAAGGTAAATGAGATTTTTAGAGAAGTATTTGAAGATGATAGTATTGTTGTTACTGATGAAACCACAGCAGCGGATGTTGCAGGATGGGATAGCCTGACTCATTTAAGTCTTGTTGATGAGATTGAAATGGAATTTCATATTCGTTTTATGCTTGCAGAAGTTCAGGGATCTAAAAATGTAGGAGAACTTGTAACTGCATTGATGAAACATTTGGAGGAAAAATAATAATTATTATGGAAAATAATACGTTATATTCGAAAAACCATATATGGGTAAAAACTGATGGTGATTTAGTATATATGGGAATCAGTAATTTTGCGCAGGAACGGATGAAATCAGTTATGTTTTTAAACTTAGAAGATTCTGGAAGCGTAATACATCAGGGAGATAAATTTGGTGATATTGAAAGCATTAAAACGGTTGCCGATTTAATATCGCCGGTGGAAGGGATTATTGATGAAGTAAATGAAGCATTGATTGATGACCCAGATTTGATAAATGATGGCGCAGAACAGTGTTGGCTTGTAAAGATAAAAAATGCAAGTTTATCTGCCGATTTAATGAATGCTGAAACATACGCGGAGTGTAAAGAAAATTTATGATGTATGATGTAGCAATTATTGGTGGAGGACCAGGTGGTTATACTGCTGCCCTAAGAGCCAGAAATTATGGTTTATCAGTTGTTCTGTTTGAACATAATGAGATGGGGGGAACTTGTTTAAACAGAGGATGTGTGCCTACAAAATATTTGGCGCATGTAGCAGAGATAAATCGTCAACTTTCAGAATTGGGTACATATGGAATTGAAGCAGAAAGTAACAACATTAATTTCCGGCAGACACAGAAAAAAAATTATGAGATTGTTTCAAACTTGCGAAATAGCCTGAGTGAACAAATGATTTCGTGCGGAATCGAGATTGTATGTGGAAGGGCGGAGCTACAGGCTGACAAAACTATCGTTTGTAGTGGTACATCTTATTATGCGCAAAATATTATTGTTGCTACAGGTTCAATGCCTAAAATGAGATTATCTGATAATGTTCTAACTAGTAATGAGGCTTTGATGTTAAAGAAAATTCCTACATCTGTAAGCATTATAGGCGGAGGTGTAATTGCTGTAGAGCTGGCTGAAATATTTAGTGGTCTTGGAGCTATAGTTAATATTTATATCCGGGGAGAACGTATACTTAGAAACTGGGATAAAGATATCGCAGTGGGACTTACTCAGAGTATGAAAAAGAGGAATATAAAAATTCATGCGAAATACACATATGATATGTTATGCTCGGTTAAAGATGAATTGATTATTTCAGCTCTTGGACGTAAGGCGGTTTTGGAAGGATTGGATTTGGGCTTATTCCAAATTGGAGAAAATCATGGAATTATTGTAGATGATAATGGCTATACAGGAACTCAGGGACTATATGCGATAGGGGATGTTGTAGAAAATAGCCCAATGCTGGCTCATGTTGCGATGGAACAAGGAAGAAAAGTAATTGATTTTATTGCTTGTGGTGTAAAAAGTAAAAGAGCGGCAGTAATTAAGTGCATATACACAACACCAGAAATTGCAAGTGTTGGAATGACGGAATCAGAGGCTAAAGAAAATGGGCGGAGTCCAGTTGTAGGAAAGCAGCTCATGTATACAAATGCCAGAACCATGATTGCTACAACGGAAAGAGGCTTTGTTAAAATTATTGCAGATGCTGTTTCGAGGGAAGTCATTGGTGCACAATTTATGTGTGAACGCGCAACCGACCTTATAGTTGAAGTAGCATCGGCAATTAATAATCGCGAAACGATAGATAAGATGCTTAATACAATAAGGCCGCATCCTGGGTTTAGTGAAGCTATAACAGATGCTTTAGAGATAATTGAAAGAAGATTGCGAAATGAATTTTAAATATGTAATAGGACAGAAGACAGATCCTTATTATAATTTGGCAATGGAACAGAAATTGTTGGATTTTGTTGATGAACAGACGGGAATTATTTTTCTCTGGCAAAATGATAAAACAATTGTTGTTGGTAGAAACCAAAATGTAAATGCGGAGTGTGATGTGAAGGCATTTACATTTTGGGGAGGGAAAATTGCCAGAAGACGCTCTGGCGGTGGTGCAGTATATCATGATTTAGGCAATTTGAATTATTCTATTCTTACAACACAGCTGAATAAAGATAAACTTCGGTATCAGGATTTGATGGTTGGATTGATTGAAACGTATGGAATCACAGCTACGTATAATGGCAGAAATGATATTCTTGTTGATGGAAAAAAGTTTAGCGGGAATGCGGAATATATAGATAAAACAAAGATATGCCAGCATGGGACGATTTTGGTTCAATCGGATGTCAGTGTTATGACACGCTTTTTAACTCCATCGATAAGTAAAATGATGAGAAATCATATATCGAGTGTTGAGTCTAGAGTTATGAATCTTACAGACGTTATAAAAGATATATCTGTTCCGGGAATTGCAAAGAATATTATTGATGTGACACATGCAATACAAATGGAGGAAACCTTAGATTTCGATGAATTGAAGAATCTTATATCATTTTATTCGGATGAGTGTTGGGTGTATGGAGGAAAAAAATGAAATTATTAGCTATATCTGGATTTGTTCCGGAGCAAATTTGTGATGTGGTTAGATTTACACAATATGGTGGAGAAAGAAATATTGCGCATTATTGTGGTTACGCGTCAGATTTTGTATCACAGGTGATTAATGATAGTAATATAAGCGGTGCGGTTTTTCCAAAGAGTTGTGATAGCTGCCGTATTATAGATAGCTACCTTGAAAACAGTGAAAAATTTCGGTTTCAAATTGCGGTACCAGCAAGGCAGGATGAGTTTGCGGTGGAGTATTTAGCGGCTGAATATAACCGATACAAGAATGCTATTGAACAATATTTTGAGGTTGAAATTTCAAATGTAAGAGATCGCATTATTGGGATTAATGAAAGAAATATTGCTATACGAAAAGTGTATGACGAATTGGAACAATATAAATATTCTGATTATATTAAACAAATACATAGAAATCTGGTATTGCCATTAAATGAACAAAAAATAGAAAAAAGTAATATTGATTCATGGAAATCATATAGAAAAGGGAAAAAAGTTTACCTGATGGGTTCCTTTTTATCAAATTTAAATATAGTAGAACTTATTGAAGCAAATGGTCTGAGAATAGTTGGAGATAATTTGCCAGAGTCTGGAAGACTAATTAGTTCAACGGGGACAAAAGTTGAGGGAGATATTTATAAGAATATAGCGCAGGAAATTCTTAGTAGAAGATTATCTCCTACGCAAAATAATTTTGAGAAGATATTAACGTATGATCTGAATGAAATCAGAGAAAAACAAGTTGATGGCGTTATAATGATTATACAGAAGTATTGTGAACCGTATGAGTATTTATATTCTGTGTACCAAAAGGTCTTGCATGAAGCTGGAATTCCGATATTAAAATTGGTGTTATTAAATTCAGAAGATGACCAGAAAGCAAAATTACAAATAGAAGCATTTTCAGATATGATTTAAAGGAGAAAGTCGTGGAGCAAAGCGTTATAAGAATACAGGCAAGATTGATGAAAGAATATTATAAATATTTTTCCAAATATGCCAAAGGAAAATTGCCAGAAAAGAAAGTAGCTTGGGTTACAGCGTTTACACCTGTAGAAATATTAGAAGCATTAGATATGGTGTATTATTATCCTGAAAGTTATGCGGCTGTGATAGCAGCCAGTAACCAAGAGCAACTATTACTTGAAAAAAGTGAGGATATTTGTCTATCCAGAGATTGCTGCTCTTATTCTTGCTGTATTCAAGGCTGCCTTGAGTTAGAGGCTGGCCCAAGAGGTGTTCCACCCAAACCAGATATTTTGATTGCAACGAATAATCAGTGCAATACTTTACCGAACTGGTGGAATCTTATTGCAGAAAAATATAAGGTACCTTTAATTGTAATAGATTATCCAGGGGAAAATACATGTACGGATATAGCATTTGATTATGTTACAAAACAGCATAAGGCACTTATTGCAACTTTGGAAAAACTGACAGGAAATAAGTTGTGTATTGATAAATTAAATGAGTTAATTCAAAATAGCCAAAATAGTGTTAAAGAATGGCTGAAAGTAATTAAACATTTGAAATGTCGGGAAGTGAGACCCACCTCTTTATTTGACGATATCAATTTTTTGATTACAGCTAGATGTAAAGCAGATACATCGGATATGTACCGAATGATGGAAGAAGAATTAAAAGAGAAACCCATGTCTGATGAAAATCTAATACCAATATATTGGTTGGGATATCCATTGTGGTATCATGAAGAGAGATATTTGTCGTCATTACTGAAAGGTTGCAAGATAGTTGGTTCGAATTATATTACATGGTGGTGCTTGAATTATGAAGGTGAGGATGCGTATGAAAAGTTATTCTATGCATATAATTATACATTCTTAAATTTATCTCAGGCAACTCGAAATGAACGGTTAAAAAAATCAATTTGTGAGTCAGGGGCAAAAGGCGCAATAACATTACATAATAAGAGTTGTAAATGCGATTTTGTTTCAGCGAGAGATATCAGTATACCACAGGCTGAATTGGAAATAGATATGATTGATAGGACGTTTTTAGATGTAGATTCTGCCCAAAGAAAAGTTGCATTATTAAAGGATATGGTATGTATGGAATAGGAATAGACGTTGGTTCTACATTTACCAAATATTGTGTAATGTCAGATGATTTTGAGGTAATAGAGTGCTTTACAGAAAAAACGCCAATAAAGCAAAATCAATATTTTGAAGAACGAATTAAGTCCATAAAATCAAAATATGAAGATGCTGTTATTGTTTCTTGTGGTTATGGAAAAGGAAATGTTAATAGCTTAAAGAAGATTAATGAGTTAACAGCACTGGCTGTAGGTGCAAATTATGTAAGACCTGATCTTAATGTGATATTAGACATTGGTGGGCAGGATACAAAAATAGTTACACAGAAAAATGGAAAATTAACTAATTTTTTTGTAAATGATAAATGTGCTGCAGGCAGTGGTCAATTTTTGATAAATGCGTTGAGGCAATTAGGGTTACTATTTGAAGACATAGATTTGACATGCACATATGAAAAAAATATCACTTTATCATCGACCTGTGCAGTTTTTGCACAAAGTGAGATAGTGGAATTGATTGCAGCCAATGTTGAAGAGAAGGATATTATACGTGCAGTTTTAACGCAAATTTTTACTCAGGCAAAGTTTTTAATTAAAAAAATCCAGTCAAATAAAATATTGATATCTGGAGGACTTTCACAAATAACTGGTATAGATATTTATGCACAGGAAGTATTAGGTATTGAATGTTATTCAGTGAACAGAGGAGGCTATTTGGCATCCATTGGTTGTGCGCTGCATGGTATAAATGAAAATTCTTTTAAATAAGGTGTATGAAAAATTTATATTAATACATTGCAGACTGCTTTTGGTGATTATTACGGTTAAAATGTACCCCTGTTCTGAAGGAACGGATACCGGCAGTCCGGCGTTAGGATACCGTATAATGGTATCGTAATTTAAGACACTTTGAGAGACATTTTTTAATGAATCTGGTATACTGTAAGCACTATAGAAAGAAGGATCATTTTTATGTCTCGAACAAGAAGAAATTTCTCCGCAAAATTCAAATCCGAGTTAGTCATTGAACTGCTCAAAGGAGAAAAGGACTTAAATACAATTGCCAGCGAAAATAACATTCAGCCGAATCTTCTTCGCAACTGGAAAAAAGAATTCCTCGATAAAGCATCGGTTGTCTTCGATGATTCAAGAGAAGACAACTTGAAAGAGAAACTCGCCTTAGAGCGCAAGGAAAAAGCCGAATACGCGAAAAAAGTTGGCCAGCTCACCATGCAGGTGGATTGGTTGAAAAAAAAATCTG
>OGEK01000579.1_pt1 | contig 37457 bp, 36 predicted proteins | sample 1570641 | NCBI WGS metagenome assembly OGEK01 (sample SAMEA2582136, study PRJEB24529) | metagenome | biome: Human gut stool | place: China | collected 2011
TCGTGTCTTGGTACGACAACGAGAACTCCTACACCTCTCAGATGGTCCGTACCATTAAGTACTTCGCTGAGAACTGCTAATCATAGCTCTACGCTCAAAAGCGCTTGAGGTGCCGTGCTGAATAACAGTTGATACCGGCTTTGCCGGTATGAACATGCTGTGATTGGCATGACAACAGGATATTGAGTTCAACACCCTTCCTTTTGCGGGTTTCCGTGAGGGGAAGGGTGTTTTTTTGCTGAAAAAAGCAATGGAACGAGTTTCTTTCCAAAATGAATATGTTGCAACAAAAAGACGGAATAAAGTACGGAAATCTTAGCCATGAAGCAGGCAATGATACAGCTGAAAAGTATTGTATCCCAAAGGAAAAAATGGTAAAATGTTTTTAGTGTCGATAAATACATTTACGAAATTGATATTGATGATTCTGGAAATAAAATGTCAATGAATTGCGGCGTAAATCAGTCAAAAACCTGGGCGTAAATGCGTCCGGGCTTTTTGTGATATAAAGGAAACCGGGCCGGAGTTTGGCACGGTATGGGGATGAGATCCCTAAATGGGGAAAGCGACGGGAAAGGGAAAATGAAAGAGAAATTGAGGCTTGCTGTTTTTGGCCACAAAAGGTGGTCGAGAGAGGGCGGCGTGGAGATCGTGGTAAAAGAGCTGTGCACCCGGATGGCACAGAATGGTTGTGACGTGACCTGCTACAATAGAGCAGGCCATCATGTGAGTGGTGCAGAGTACGATGATGTCACAATTGAATATAAAGGTATTCATCAGAAAACGGTTCCAACAATCAATCGAAGAGGTCTTGCAGCGGTAACATCATCCTTTTTTGCGGCTCTTTATAGCGCATTCGGAAGATACGATGTAGTGCATATCCACGCAGAGGGACCGGCCTTCTTCTCATGGCTGCCCAAAATGTTCGGTAAAAGGGTGGTGGTTACCATCCATGGCATCGACTGGCAGCGCGAGAAATGGCAATCGGGACTTGGTTCTAAGTTTATTCACCAAGGCGAAAAAAATGCTGTGAAATATGCGGACGAGGTCATTGTTCTGAGCAAAGGCTTGCAGGATTATTTCAAGGAAATCTATGGCAGAAAGACACACTTTATCCCCAATGGAGTGAATAGACCGCAGACTCGGGAAGCAAATCTGATTACAGATAAGTTCGGGCTGAAAAAAGATTCCTACATATTATTCCTTGGTCGTCTGGTGCCGGAAAAGGGCATTCGATATCTGGTTGAGGCCTTCAAGAATGTCAAGACAGATAAAAAACTGGTCATTGCAGGCGGCTCCAGTGATACGGATTCCTTTATGGAGAAATTGAAAGAACTGGCGAAGGGTGACGATCGGATTCTCTTTACCGGGTTTGTGCAGGGAGCAATGCTGGATGAACTGTACAGCAATGCTTACATTTACACGCTACCGTCTGATCTGGAAGGAATGCCATTAAGTCTGCTGGAAGCAATGAGCTATGGAAACTGCTGTTTGGTATCCGACATTCCAGAGTGCGCAGAGGTTGTGGAAGATAAGGCATTGATTTTCAAAAAGTCGGATGTAGAGGACTTGCAAGAAAAATTGCAAGATGCCTGTGACCATCCTGAACTGGTTATGAAAATGAAGAACCAGGCAGCTGACTTTATCTGTGCAAAATACAACTGGGATGAAGTTGTAAAGGAAACGATGAAACTGTACAGGAGAAAATAATAGATGAGAGTATTGATAATAAATAAATTTTTATATCCGAATGGCGGATCGGAGACGTACATATTTAAGCTGGGTGAGGCATTGGAGCAGCACGGACATGAGGTTCAGTACTTCGGTATGGAGCATGAAGGCCGCTGCGTGGGTAACCGGGTCAATGCTTATACATCTGATATGGACTTCCACGGCGGTAGCAAACTGAGCAAGCTGACCTACCCGATCAAGACCATCTACAGCAAGGAAGCACGGGTGCAGCTGAGAAAAGTTCTGGACGACTTCAAGCCGGATGTCTGTCACCTGAATAATTTTAACTACCAGCTGACACCTTCCATCATTCTGGAAATTGTGAAGTGGCGCAAGGAGACCGGAAGAGATTGTAAGATCATCTTCACGGCACATGACTACCAGCTGGTCTGCCCGAACCACATGCTGAACAATCCGAACACCCACCAGAACTGTGAGAAGTGCCTCGGTGGCCATTTCGTGAACTGCATGAAAGGCAAGTGCATTCACGGCTCCACGGCGAAATCTGCCATCGGCATGATGGAAGCAGAGTTCTGGAAGTGGAAGGGTACCTACAAGTACATTGATACCATGATCTGCTGCTCGGAGTTCATGAAGAGCAAGATGGACAGCAACCCGCTGTTTGCAACAAAGACCGTGGCAATGCACAACTTCATCGATAAGGTGGAGTGGAAAGAGACTCCGAAGAAGGATTACGTCCTCTACTTCGGCCGTTTCTCGGAGGAGAAGGGTATCGGCACGCTCATCAAGGTCTGTAAGGAACTGCCGGATGTGCAGTTCATCTTCGCCGGTACTGGCCCGCTGGAAGAGACAGTAAATGGTATTAAGAACATCAAGAACGTTGGCTTCCAGAAAGGCGAGGCACTGGAGAAGCTGATCCGTGAGGCACGGTTCTCCATTTACCCTTCTGAGTGGTACGAGAACTGCCCGTTCTCTGTGATGGAATCCCAGATGTACGGCACGCCGGTGCTGGGTGCAAACATCGGCGGCATCCCGGAACTGATTCAGGTTGGCAAGACCGGCGAGCTGTTCGAGAGCGGTAATGCCGAAGATCTGAAGAAGAAGATCGAGAAGCTCTGGGGTGATAAAAAGCTGTGTGAACAGTATAGCAAGAACTGTAAGGACATCAGCTTCGATACCATCGATGAGTATTACGAGAAAATTATGAAAGTTTATAGATAAAAAAGAGAGATAGGGGTATTAGAAAATGGATAACAATAACGAAAAGAAACTGAATGGTACGGTCATCGTCACTTATCGCTGCAACGCTCGTTGCTCTATGTGCAACCGTTATAAAGCACCTTCCAAGCCGGAAGAGGAAATCAGCATCGAAACCATCAAGAAGCTGCCGAAGATGTACTTTACCAATATCACCGGCGGCGAGCCGTTCATCCGTACCGACCTGAAGGATATCGTGCGCGAACTGTATAAGAAGTCTGACCGTATCGTTATTTCCACGAACGGTTTCTTCACCGACCGTATCGTTGACCTGTGCAAGGAGTTCCCGCAGATCGGTATTCGTATCTCTATCGAGGGTCTGGAGCAGACCAACAACGAGATTCGCGGCCTGCAGAACGGCTACCAGCGTGGTTACGGCACACTGAAAAAGCTGCGTGAGATGGGTATGAAGGATGTCGGCTTCGGTATGACTGTTCAGGACAAGAACGCTCCTGACCTGGTTCCTCTGTATAAGATTTCCAACGAGATGGGCATGGAGTTTGCAACCGCTTCTCTGCACAACAGCTTCTACTTCGTTGAGGCGAAGAACATCATCCACGATCGTCCGATGGTTGCAAAGAACTTTGAAAATCTGGTCAACGAACTGCTCCGCAGCAACAGCCCGAAGAAGTGGTTCCGTGCCTACTTTAACCACGGTCTGATCAACTACATCTACGGCCAGAAGCGTCTGCTGCCTTGCGACATGAGTTTTGATACCTTCTTCATCGACCCGTATGGCGATGTTATGCCTTGCAATGGCACCAAGGACAAAGAGGTCATGGGCAACCTGAACAACCAGACTTGGGATGAGCTGTGGAACAGCCCGGAGGCCGAGAAGGTTCGTGCAAAGGTTCGCTGCTGCGACCGTGACTGCTGGATGATCGGTTCTGTCAGCCCGGCTATGCACAAGTATATCTGGAAACCTGCTACTTGGGTTCTGGTACATAAGTTCAAGGCACTGTTCACCAAACATCCGTACAGCATGTATGAGCTGAAGATCTGCCGTGACTACCGTGATGGCAAAGTTACCAAAGAGGATCTGGATAAGTGCAGCACCTGCGATATGAACTGCGTAATCAACAATGGTCTGAGTGAAGCAAGTAAAGAGCAGCTGAAGCATAAGACCGGCGAGGAAATCGTGGATGCTGATATCGCACAGCAGATGGAGACGAAGTGATGAATATCCTATATATAGCTTATTCATGTAATCCTTTTGCCGGAAGCGAAGATAAAATCGGTTGGTGCGTTCCTTATGAAAGTTCAAAAACAAATAAAGTTTATGTAATAACAAAAGAAGAGCAACGTGAACCAGTCGAAAAATATTTGCAGAGTCATCCACTTGAAAATATAAAGTTTTATTATGTGGACATCCCGAATTCTTACAAGAAAATCTTCAAGGGATTCATGTATTCTGGAAGACTTAATGTGTGGAATAGACGAGTGCTTCCTCTTGCAAAGAAAATCTGTGCGGATCAGAAAATTGACGTTATTCATCAGATTACACCAATTGAGTTCCGTGCAATTGGAGACTATGGAAAGATAGCAAATATCAAATTTGTCTGTGGACCACTTGGCGGCGGTGAGTCTTTGCCTAATGGGTTAAAAGATTACGCAAAGGGACATGAAATCATTGAAGTCGTTCGCTCAGAGATAAATCGCTGGTATCGTTTTAAACTGAGAATCACTGGTAAACTAAATCGCTGCGACTATATTATGTTTGCAAATAAAGAAACTCAAGAATTCCTCGTGGGGGGGGGGGCAGAACTAAACTGTCCGTATGAATTGGTCTTTGATAATGGATTGAGACCGGACGAATTAGTGAACTGGACAGAAAAGGAAAAAGTAAATGAAGAATTACAATGTAAGTGACGAGCCAGTAACTGAGGTTGCGGTAGATATAAATGATATTAAAGATACTAGCAAAGAAAAGGGCAGAAATGAAGAATGCGTTTTTCTGGTTGCCGGAAGAATGATTTATCGAAAGGGCTTGGATTTCCTTTTTGATGCATTGATGAGAATTCCGCAGGAAACTAGATATCAGGTTAGGGTTGTAGGCGATGGCCCGGAGCTTGAGCATCTGCGTAAACGCTGTAAGGATAACCTGAACTTGTCTGAGCATGTGCACTGCATGGGCTCCATCCCCTATATGGAAATGGAAAAGGAATATGCAGATGCGGATGTATTTATTATGCCGAGCATTCGAGAGACGACAGGTACGGTCTTATTGGAGGCAATGTCAAAAGGTATTCCAGTTATCACCATTAATAAGTTTGGCGGAGCAACTCTTTTTGATAAAGACACGGGTTGGCTTTATGAAGGAAACTCGAAAGAGGAATACATTGAGAACTTGAAAAAGGCAATTCTTGAATGTATTGCTAATCCTGATGAAGTAACAAAACGTGGAAAAAACGCGCGAAAGAAAGCAGAAAAATATACTTGGCAGGAAAAAAACGAGAAGTATCAGGCAATATATGAGGAACTGCTGAAAAAGTAAGATGTGCAGCATAGAGGAGAGCTTAAAATGGTTGGAGTATGCATAAAATATATGCATGAAAATTACGGAGGCATATTGCAAGCATATGCAACTGTTAGTTATTTGGAAAATCAGAATATTGAGTATGAGTTGGTTCGATATACTAGAAAGAAGACTGTGACAGAAGCACTGAAAGATGTGCCGCGTCTTTTTAATGCAGTTTGGTTTAATAGCAGATATGAGGGAATTCAGAGAAAACTTAGTCTAAAAAAGCATCCTGAGTATGCAAAGAATAATGAAGTTCGTATGAAAGCATTTGCCGGATTCAAAAAATGGGCATTTAAGGATTTCTCTGATGAGTATATCGGCTATGCGGCATTACGCGAGGGTGGAAAGAAATATTCGGCGGTTATAACAGGAAGCGATCAGCTTTGGAGTCCAGCAGGATTGCCAACGAATTATTACAATTTGATGTTTGTTCCGGATGACACGCTAAAAATTTCAATTGCTTCTAGTTTCGGAGTAAAGGAAATTCCGTGGTATCAAAAGAAAAGAACGATACAGTATTTGAATCGCATTGAATACATTAGTATGCGTGAGAATCGAGGAAGTGAGATTGTCAAGGAATTGACTGGTCGAGATGCTCCTACGATTTTAGACCCTGTTTTCTTTTTGAGTAAAAATGAATGGCTGGAGAGAATTCCTAATAAAAGAGAAATCAATGAGCCATATATTTTTGCATACTTCCTTGGCGCCACACAGGAATATCGCAATGCAGTAAAGAAATTAGCTCGCGACAAGGGCATGAAAGTCGTTGCATTGCGACACATGGATCAGTATGTAGAAGAAGATGAAAACTTTGGAGACTTTGCTCCGTATGACGTGAGCCCAGAGAGATTTCTGAATCTTCTGCGAAATGCAGAGTATGTCTGCACAGATTCTTTCCACGGGACTGCATTTTCTATTCTTAATGAAAAGCAGTTTGTGGTATTTAACAGATATGCTGAAAATTCCAGCTTTTCAAAAAATTCTCGCATAGATACTCTGTGTGTAAATTTTGGTCTGGAAAATCGGCGTTATAAAAACGGAATGAGTTTATCTGATGTTGTAAAAGATGATATTGATTATAAAGCTGTAGGGGAAAAATATAAAAACCTTAAGCTAGTAACAGATGAATACCTCGACACTATTTTGCGTGAAATTAAAGGGCGTGCTTAAAAGGAGAAATTGTTTATGGTGATAGGCAGTAATAATAGATATGAAAATTTAGATGGGCTAAAAGTTATTGCTGCTTTTGGCATCGTTGCTATGCACGTGTCATCTAATATGGGACATCCTCTTACATCAGAAATCGCTACCAATGTTATCGGTAGCATGACACATTTTGTAAAGTTATTTCTGATATTGAGCGGCTTTGGAATGTGTTGCGGATATTATGAGAGATTCAAAAGTGGAAAAGTAAATCTGGAAAAGTTTTACATCCGGCGTTTTGAAAAAAATCTCCCATTTTTTGCATTGTTGGTATGCATTGACACATTGTTTAGTATAAAAACAGTTGTATGGAGAGATGTTTTCTCTTCGCTTACAATGGCCTTTAATTTGATGCCTTCACATGATATGTCAGTGATTGGTGTTGGTTGGACACTCGGCGTGATTTTTGCTTTCTATTTTATGTTTCCGTTCTACGTTTTCTTGCTTTCTACAAAAAAGAGAGCATGGTTCACGGTGATTATTTGCTATATTTTAAATTGGTGCTGTTGTAATTACTACGAATCTGTAGGTAAAACAGATGGTGCCAACTTTTTGTTTTTATCAGTTTACTTTGTAATTGGTGGAGTTTTATATCTCTATAAAGATTATATTCAAGAAAAAGTGAGTAGAATCCCTACATTCGTGGTACTGTTGGCGACAGCTGTTATAACAATGGTATGGTATTTTATTCCAGCAAATGAGTTCTCGCTCTTTTTTACAGTGAAAACAAGTATCCTGTTTGCAATTTGGGTGATATTTGCTATTTCTCAGCCGATGAAATTGTTAGAAAACAGTGTTACAAAGACTTTAAGTCAGGTAAGCTTGGAAGTATATCTTTCTCATATGATGATATTCCGGGTTGTTGAGAAATTTGGAATTGCGTACCGAATCAATAATGGAAATATTGCTTACATTGTAGTTCTGTCCCTGACCATCATAATAACAATTGTTTTTGCTTTAATTGCTAAAAGAGTGATTGATATTTATTTTAGAAGACTAAAGAAAGCGGAGAGATAAAAGAGTGATCGAGATTACAGATAAAGTGAAATGCTGTGGCTGTACAGCCTGCTTTAATATTTGCCCCAAAAAGTGCATTTCAATGCAGCCGGATACAGAAGGTTTTTTATATCCAATCGTCGATAAAAAGCAATGCGTAAACTGTGGTTTGTGCGAAAAAGTATGTCCGATATTGAATTATAAGCCGCTTGAAGAAAAAACACCGGCAGCCTATGTGATTCGCACAAAAAATCAAAATGACCTTATGCAAAGTACATCAGGTGGATTTTCTACGCCTCTCGCTCAATGGTTCTTTAGTAAAGGTGGCAGTGTTTGGACTGCAAGCTATGACAATAATTGGAATGTTGTTCATAGAGAATTTACTAAGGATGATGTGGATTTCTCAAAAACGAGAGGGTCAAAGTATGTCCAAAGTTATTTGGGAGATACATATACAAAAATTCAGGATGAATTAAAAAAAGGACGATGGGTTTGCTTTATTGGTACTACTTGTCAGGTCTATGGATTGAAGGAATTCTTGAAAAAAGACTATGAGAATTTAATAACGGTGGATTTGGTATGTCATGGAACACCATCACCTAAACTGTGGGAGAAATATATAGATTTTCAAACCAAGAAGTATAATTCAAGGATAACGGACATCAATTTTAGAAACAAGACATATGGCTATCATAGTGGCACAATGATGCTTAAATTTGAGAATGGGAAAAAATATATAGGCAGTGCAAGAGTTGACTATATGCTAAAAAGTTTCTTTTCGGAGATTGCATCTCGGCCGTCTTGCTATACTTGTAAATTTAAGCAGCTAAATCGAGTTAGTGATTATACAGTATTCGACTGTTGGCACATGGGAGAATTGTTGGGGAAAAAGGATGATGATAGAGGATATACGAATCTCCTAGTTCATACTGACAAGGGTGGCGAACTACTAAAAGAGATTGCTGCCGCGTATGAGATATTCCAAGTAGATGCAGAAAAGGCGATAGCACTAGATGGAATAATGGTTCGTAATTCAGCTACTCCACATAAGGATAGAGCCTCCTTCTATACGGATTTGGATGAACACGAAATGGATGAACACATTCAGAAGTATATAAAAGTCACCTCTAAAGATAGACTGCTGGAATCCATAAAGGGAATTGCTTACAAGGGTGGACTGATGGCAACTTTAAGAAAAATAAAGGGGTGAAATGTGTATGTTACAAATAAGAAAACTTCGGCAAGTGGATTATTTCTTTTTGCTGGTGATGATTGCATATGCATTTGATTTCGGAAATTTAAAATATGCAATGGTATGGTGCTTTTCGGCGGTTTATTTTTTAGGGAGCGGTCTATATGAAAAACGCAGATTAAAAGGAATCGGAAAAGAATATTTATTGATTTTTGGTGGAATTACATTTTTGTTTGTGATAACAGCAATATTGCAAATGATAAATGGATTTAATTCATATGCAATAAATGAAGCAGTATACTATTATACTCCACTGATTTTTATAATTGTATATTCGCAGATTTCTGATGAACAAGATGTAGAAACAATTTTAAACTACTTGTTTGTGCTGTATATTATAGCTTTTTTTAAGAATTTTGCTGGGCAGCTTACTCTTGCAAATATTAAAAGCATTTCTTTCGCAAATTCGTATAGCCCGTTTGAAAGTGAACTGGCATTTGTTTTCCTAATATTTGAATGTTTTTATCTTTATATGGGAAAAAGAAAAAAAGCTATAATTTCTCTGATTCTCTGCATTTTGAGCTTTAAGAGAATTTGTATGTTGGTTGCGATAAGTTTTTTTGTACTTTCAAAATGGCTTATACAAAAGAAACCTGTGAGTAAAAAAATGGTTTTTGCAACTGTGATTATTTTTGTATTACTTCCAACACTAACATGCGTGATGCTGAATGATGCATTTGAAGCGTGGTTTTACCAAACATTCCATATAACATTATACGAGGCAACGCTTTCGAGATCTTCAAGAATAGAAGCGGTAATGAATTCGGGACAAATTAAATATGGATTAGGTTCGGTGACAACATATTTGACTCGATATCTAAATACTATGCATGGATCGAATTTTGCAAGTCGTAGTATGCACAATGATTTAGTTCAGATGTATCTGGAATGTGGAATTTTAGGGTCAATTGTATTTACATACGTTTATATGAAGGCTGCATCCGTTAATAGAATGTCATTTGCTCTAATGTGTTATGTGTTTTTTGAATGCTATTTCAATCATCTATTTGGAGCGGGATGTACGCATATTTGGGTTTTAATATATCTAATGATGTCGATAACTGGCATGACAACAAGAAATGGTGAGAACGATGGAGAGAAAAATGGAAAGAATTACAGTTTTTACACCGACATATAACAGAAGAAAATCTTTACCCCGTGTATTTGAAAGCTTGAAGAGACAGACATTCCGGGATTTTATTTGGATCATTGTAGATGATGGGTCAACAGATGATACTAAAAGTCTTGTGGTAGAATTTGAAAAAGAAGCAGATTTCAAAATTATATATATTTACCAAGAAAATGCAGGAAAACATTCGGCAATAAACAGGGCACTGCAGGAAACTACATCGGAGCTGTTTTTAATTGCAGATTCAGATGATTCTTTCAAGGCAAATGCACTAGAGGTTTTTATCAATACATGGGAATCAATACCTGAAGGGGAAAGGAATCAATATAAGGGCGTTATTGCAAAATGCTATAATGCTGAAGATGGAACACCGATTGGATCTTATCCGCAGCATATGTTTGACAGTAATGATCTGGATGCTTATTTTGTACAGAGACTTTGCTTTGAAAAATGGAATATTGTTCGCACCGATGTAATGAAGGAACTTCCATTTCCAGAACCAAATGAAAAACTCAAGTTCTACCCAGAATCGGTTGTCTGGTGGAGAATGGCACGAAAGTACAAGACTCGTTATATTGATGAGAACATAAGAGCCTATTATCACGATCAAGAAAATTCTGTGATTAAACAAAGTACGGGACGTGCAAGAGAAACAATCTATTTATGGCGCTTTTATATCAATGAGGCAATGGACTATTTTTGGAAATATCCCAAAGCGTTTGTTAAAGCATATATTGGATATAGCCGAGATAATATTAGAATTGGGAGAAAGTATAGCGAAGCAATATCTTCAATTAACGGAATATATAGAAAGGTACTTGTTACTTGTGGATACCCAATAGGATATGTGCTGGCAATAAGAAAAGGGATTGTCAAATGAAAAAACAAACTTCAATATGTTATGTAATACCATATTTTGGAAAATTGCCTGCTGGATTTAAGATGTGGCTTCTATCTTGTAGTGCGAATGATACGATTGATTGGATTTTATATACGGATGATTATACAGAATATGATTATCCGAATAATGTAAAGGTGCATTATTGCTCATACGAAGATATTAAGAATAAAATTCAAAAATGCTATGATTTCAAAGTGTCAATTGAACGACCTTGGAAGCTGTGTGAATTTAAACCAGCCTATGGTGAAATTTTTGCAGATGACTTAGTAGGATACGATTTCTGGGGCCACTGTGATATGGATCTGATATGGGGAGATATCAGAGAATTTATCACAGAAGATATTCTGTCGAAATACGATAAGATTGGATTTCAAGGACATTCAATCTTATATAGAAACACGCCAGAAGTGAATCGCAGATATAGAATTCATGTGGACGGAATAATCGACTACAAAGAAGCATTTACAAGTCAAGATGGCCGATTCTTTGACGAGGTCGTTATGGCGGATTTGTATGAAGCATTAAATATTCCACAGTATACTGAAACGAATTTCGCTCATCTGGACAGATTTACAACAAGTTTCTATTTGCTGTATTTGCCGGAAGAAGATGGATATAAGAATAATAGACAGGTATTTACTTGGGAAAATGGTAAGATTATTAGAAATTATTTAGATGGGACAAATGTGAAGAGAGAAGAATATATGTATATACATCTTTTCTCAAGACCAATTTCCTTTAAAGCAAAAACATATTCAAAAGATCTCATTTATGCTATATATCCAGATGTCGTTAAAAAAATTGAGAAAGATAAACTAAATTATAAGTTTATAAAAAAACATGGCACATGTAGTACGTTGAACTTCTATGCAAAAGTAGCCTGGTTCTATCGAAAGAAAATAACATTCGGCAAATTGGCCTTTTACCTTAGAAAGAAAGCTAATCTGGCGGTAAAGAGAGGTTTCAATTAATGGCAAAAAAAAGGGATAAGAGCATTGCAATAAAGGTAGTTGAGTTGATTCTTGCTGCGTTCATAGCAAAAGGATTGGGCTTTGTTCGAGAAATGGTTTTGGCTAATTACTATGGGACTAGCTATGTATCGGATGTTTTTGTTGCAGTTCAAAATATCCCCGCAATTATATTTACAGTGTTTGGTACAGCGGTTACGACAGGTTTTATACCGCTGTACACTGAAATAAAAGTCAAGAAAAACAAAGAGCTGGCAGATAGATTCGCAAACAATGTGTTTAATATCTTTTGTTTGCTATCTGTTTTTTTGACGATTTTAGGGGTTCTTTTTTCAAATCAGCTTGTGAAGTTATTTGCAGGCGGATTTCAGGGAGAGACTTTTATCCTATGCAATCAATTTGCAAAGATTATTATGCCTACATGTATTGCCATTATTTTGGTATATATATATAATGCGTATTTGCAAATTGAGGGCTATTTCAATCAAAACTCTTTGATGAATGTTCCTTACAATTTGATTCAAATTGCTTTTATTGCAATCGGATTCTATGTAGGAAACGCATATATTCTTGCAGTTGGTCTACTTCTAGCATCCTTTGGACAATTTGTTTATTTAAGGGTACTTATAAAGAAAAAAACTGATTTTAGGCATCGACGTGTTTTAGATCTTCGAGATACAAATATCAAGCAAATGTTAATACTGGTAGGGCCGGTATTTATCAGCACGGGTGTAAATCAGCTTAACTCAATTGTGGATCGTTCAATGGCTTCTGGTTTGGTAGAGGGAAGTGTCTCTGCACTGAACTATTCAAGTGAAGTTGCAAATATGGTTACGCAAGTTGTTATTTTAAGCTTGACAACGATCCTGTATCCTAAAATGACAGAGTTATTTGCAAAAAATGACATAAAAGAGAAAAACACATTTACCCTTGCATATATTAATGTCGTTTCATTATTGGTTCTTCCTTTAGCTGCATTGATTTTTATGTTCTCAAAGGAAATAGTTCAAATACTTTTCGGACGAGGCGCATTTGACGAAAATACAGTTTTATTTGTAAGTCGGGCACTAAAGATATACGCGCTAGGTATTGTTGGTGCATCATTTAGAGATGTACTGAATAAGGTGCTTTACTCTATGAAGGATACAAAAACACCAATGATTAACGGTACAATAGCTGTTGCAGTAAATATTGGGCTGAATGTTGTGTTGGTGAGAAGATTTGAATATCTTGGTCTTGCAGTTGCAACGTCTATTTCGGCTACAGTTTGTACAATATTACTGTTAATACAAATGTGTAAAAAATTAGATGGTTTTCAGAGTAGAGAAGCTATTCGTACATTTATAAAAGCGTTTTTAGCGATGAGCTTTATGTGTGCTGCAGTTTCTACTATTATGCCACGAATAGATAAACTACAAGATATTACAAGGTGCATAATTGGTGGGACTATTGGCTGTGTGATTTATATAGTGGTTCTCTTATTATTAAAAGAAAAACTTATAGTACAGGCGGTCTCAAAAGTTAATAATAGAGTTGAAAAGTGAAGCCGTTTTGGGAGAAGAAAAATGAGATTGAGTTTGATTTTGCCATGCTACAATGTGGCACAGTATTTGCCGAAGTGCTTGGACAGCATTTTCGAAAATGAGTGTTTTGGTGTTGAAGTTGTTCTTATAAATGATGGCTCTTCCGATGATATCGGGGGGGGCTAAACAAGTATTTCAATCAAAATAAGTGTAATCAAAATATAGTGTTTGAATATAAAAATGCGCAAATAAAAATAATTCATACTTGCAATCAGGGTGTTTCATCCGCAAGAAATACGGGAATTGAAAATGCAACAGGTGACTATATTATATTCATTGATCCAGATGATATGGTTAGACCAAATTATTTTTCGTCAGTAAAAAATCTTCTGGAAACAGCAAATGTGGATATTGGAATTTTTGGATTTCATCAAATAGTAGAAGATGAAAATGGAAGAGTAATTGAAGAAAAGCAGTTTTATCCTCAGAAAAAGTATACATCGAATTCAGTTGAAGAAACAGTGGCTAATATACTTCCTAAATATCTCGGATATTCAATTGAAGATGTTCTGAAATGGGCAAATTCAAAAGAAGCAATATCAAAAAGACTTGAATGGGGAGCAGTTTGGAGAAATATATATCGAAGGAATTTTATAAATGAAAATTCAATTCGATTTAGTCCATCTATTCGATTAAATGAGGATAGTATGTTTAACGCCACATGCTTTTCTGTGGCTAAAAACGTTAAATCATTTGATGAATGCTTCTATTGCTATACAATTCGCCCAACAGGAGCATTTATGAAAAATAGAAGTGCATCATTAGTAAAAAATAAAACTGCGTTACTTGAGGAACGTAGCCGGATTGTCAATGACCTAAGAAAAAGAGGTTTTGACTTTTCTGTTGAGGATTATGCAGGATCAAATGTGATGTCTTGTTTTGAGCTGATTATTAAAATGCCTTTCTCAGCGAGAAACGAAACCAAAAAGTACATTCGCAATCCTATTGTAAAGGAATCGATAAAAAGAATGCCATTCACAGGAAGAAAAAAAGTCGATATTCCACTGTTTGCGTTGAAGTGTAATTTTGGAATGTTGATGATAGATGCTGTGAATCTTGGAAAAATCTTGGGATTTCACTTTCATCTGTAAATCATTACTTAATAATTAAGAAAAGCCAGCGGGTGTGGAAAGTTAACGGAAAAGAGGAAAAGGCAATGAATAAACCTAGACAGTCTAATATGGAATTGTTGCGAATCTTCTCTATGGTAATTATAATTTTAAGTCATTATGTATATCATGGGGGATTATTTGAACAACCGTTTTCGGTAAACCAAGCATTTGCACAGTTCCTGAAAATGGGTGGGAAATTGGGAGTGACGTGCTTTGTGCTTATAAGTGCGTACTACTTAATTGGGTCAAAATTCAAGATTCAAAATATTCTTAAACTTTTGCTTGAAATTTCATTCTATGCAGTAATTCTTATTGGGGTGAAGTTTGTGATAACAGGGAGCGCATCAGGAACGGAAATTTTCAAATCTGTATTTGCACCTATATACAATTTATATTGGTTTCCAACGACATATATTGGAATGTATCTGGTATTTCCTTTGCTAAATATAATTATTAATAGATATAATGAGAAGTGCCTGAGAATCACATTATTTTTGACAATTCCATTTTCAATTGTTCACTTTGTGTTTATAGGATCAGATTTTTTATATAGCAACTTAACATGGTTCCTATACTTATATTTATGGGGGGGGGTACTCCACAAATGCAATCTTCAGAAATTGGAGAAAAAAAGCTTTTTAATTGCGGCTTCAGCAGCTTTGGTAATTTGGGCAACGTCGATTTGCATGACACTACTTGGATTAAAGACCGGAAATAATGCTATCTTATCTCATGCTAGTTACTTTACGGACATTACCTCGCCTTTGATCTGGATTTGCTCAATTGGCATCTTTCTAACATTCAAAAAAATGAATGCTGGATATAACAAAACAATAAATATGATAGCAAATTTGACATTCCCGGTTTATCTTATACATGATAATCCATTTTTTAGAGAACTCTTTTGGAATGACATCGTAAAGGCACACAATTTTTATACAGCAAATATAGCTTTCTTGGTTTTACATATGATGTTGGTCGTTGTTGGCTTGTTTGCTCTAGCAGCAATAATAGAATTTATTAGGTGCAGGATTGAAGCGAGACTCTTCAGACTTGAAATTTTAAATATGATTACAAATAAAATCAATGCGATTTATAATGTATAGTAATAATGCTCGATATTGATAAGCTGCGGAAGAGGAGATGATAGAACTTTCAGTTTTGTGATTAGACTTAGTCATAAAATCGGTGTCGATGTGGAGTAATTCATATGGAAAAAATTATTTATTATTTATGCTAGGCGGAATTATCGGCTCCATATGGCTAGGATTTGTATGTAAGTGGTTCGTTACACGGAATACATTCCTACAGCTCCTCGGTCAGAATACGATTACAATTTTAGCTGTACATGAGCCAATTAAAAGAATCGTATTAAAAATTGCTGAAATGGGAATGCAACGTGTAGGCATGAATGTTACTATTACGGAACTTCAGGAAAGTACATTGTGCTCATTAGTGGTTGTTGCAGTGGCTCTTGCCATTAGTTTGTTAATTGTGAATTTTCTAAGGAGAATCAAATCTAGCTTGCCTAGAAAAATTCGAGATAACCTAATGGCATTAATTAGGTGAGATATTTACGTTCTACATATTGGAACATAAAGAAAAGATGAAGAAGTTATGAACACAACATTGCTTATCATGGCAGCCGGTATCGGTAGCCGCTTCGGAACAGGAATCAAGCAGTTGGAGCCGGTAGATGCTTCTAACCATATTATTATGGATTACTCGATTCATGATGCAATCGAGGCTGGCTTTAATCATGTGGTATTTATCATCCGCAAGGATATCGAGAAGGAGTTCAAAGAAGTCATCGGAGACCGCATTGCCTCTATTTGCGCTTCTCATGGTGTAACTGTGGACTACGCTTTCCAAGCTATCAACGACATCCCGGGGGCTCTGCCGGAAGGCCGGACAAAGCCGTGGGGGACTGGCCAGGCCGTCCTTGCAGCGAAAAATGTGATTGATACTCCGTTCATTGTGATCAATGCAGATGATTACTATGGTAAGGAGGGCTTCAAAGCTGTCCATGAGTATTTGGTGAATGGCGGCAAGTCTTGTATGGCAGGCTTTGTGCTGAAGAATACTTTGTCTGACAACGGTGGTGTAACCCGTGGTATCTGCAAGATGGATGACCAGAATAATCTGACCGAGGTTGTGGAAACTAAGAACATCGTCAAGACTGAAGCTGGAGCAGAGGCTGACGGCATGGCTGTGGATGTGAATTCTCTGGTATCCATGAATATGTGGGGCCTGACTCCAGAGTTCCTGGATGTGCTGGAGGAAGGCTTCAAAGAATTCTTCAAAAAAGAGGTTCCAGGCAATCCTTTGAAAGCAGAGTACCTGATTCCCATCTTTATTGGGGAATTATTGGAGTGGGGCAAGATGTCCGTAAAGGTTCTGAAAACCAATGATACATGGTATGGCATGACCTATTATGAGGATGTCGCAGCAGTAAAAGATAGCTTTAAAAAGATGCTGGAGAACGGTGTGTACAAGGCTGATCTGTTCAGTGATCTGTAATGAATGTGCTTGAAGTGTTAGCCAAAATTCTCAGAAACATCTTGACTGCTCTGTATGAGCCGTTTGGATTTTCACTCTTGCTTTCCTTCCTCGCAATGTTTTTCTACCTGTATGCGTATGAGCCAATACATGCTGGTAAAGGCTGGAAGAGTGCCATGGTGACATGGTATCAGAAATTCAAAGAAAGCGGGTTCTTTCGGAAGCTGTTTTTCTTGGCTTTTGTTACCTCACTTGTTCTGTTCCGCACCTTGTTGAATCGAAGCCAGTGGATGAATCCTTTGGCTGATATCATGGGCGGTTGGGGCATCTGAGAGACCGTGAACGGCGAACAGAAGCTGACAACGGAGTGTATTGAGAATGTGATCATGATGGTGCCGTTTTCTGCCGTAGTGATGTGGACATTCGAAGAAAAGATTGGAAACAGCTTGAAGAAAATCCTATGGCAAAGCGGGAAGATAGCATTTTGCTTTTCGATAAGCATTGAGATGCTGCAATTATTGCTTCGTTTGGGAACATTCCAGCTATCGGACATCTTCTACAACACAGTAGGTGGAGTGCTCGGCGGATTGATGTATTGTGTAGTGATGAAGACAAGAAAGCGTCTGTAAAACTGGATGAAATTGTGATATACTGGGAGCGGTAGCTCCCTGCGCTGCTCGAATGAATCACACACCTCTCCGTGGTGAGCAGCAGGCAACGATCTAAGAATCAGGGATTTGATGATCGGCTGAGATGTGAGAAAAACTGTAGATAAAAAGGAAAAACCTTTAAAAATAAATAGAGGGATATGAATGACAAAAAGCTTAGATGAGGACTCCATTCATCCTTCGGAAACAGCCTATGATAAAGCTATAAAAAGAATGGAAGAGCGAGAAGCACGCATTTTGAACAGTCCAACAATGCAAGTGGCTGCCAGTGTTGCAGAACAAATAAGAGTACAACAGGCACCGCTTATTCAAGCATTGCAACCATTGCAGGATGCCATGCAACCATATCATAATTTGACGGAGCAAAATAGTTTGGGGCTTACCGCTGCAACTGCATCTTTATCTTCTGTGGCACAAACATTGGTTCCAGATGATACCATGAGTTCTATGACAGGAACATTGAATGCTGTAGCTACGGTTATGCAGCCCTATCGAGATATAAATCCATTTAACTCAGATGTTCTTGCTGCATTTGAGACGGCAACAATAACACCTGAATTGCGAGAGTTTCGGACACAGTTTGAAGGTAATGTTCAAGCAATGGGCAGCGGATTGTCTGCCATTTCTGATTATATAGGTGGATTGACATCACAGTGGGATAATGCGCTTGCTTTAAATGATGTGCTAGAGCGTAGTATTGCAGCACAGAATTTTGCTGTAGTAAGGATGCTGCCAAATTATGCTGACTTGGAATTGCCACGAGGCAGTAAAAAAGTATTAAAGTCTTTGACCAAAACGACTGCCAAAAAGCTGTTGCAGTCTGATAAAATTCGGTTTGATCCGAAAGAAAAGGACTTTTACCATAAAGACTCTCCAGACGTTAAGTTATCAGCAGATCAGATTACTGTGGTAGAAAGCTCACTGGAAATGTTTGAAGAATTTTCGCTGGATAGCTTAGTATCTTTTGAAAGTAAACTGGAACAGAATTATGCATTTGCGTTACAACATCCGGTAGGTGCCAGGATATTTGAAATGCTTAAGAACTGGAATCATTTCATCAGTTTTGAGAACATTACATATTACCATGCAAGGATATTAGGCGAACATCAGCGTCCATATCATGATTCTGAGATGATGAAAGCACCTACAAATGTTTCAGCACACGGTCGCTATAATGAGGTAGGAAGAAGTTGCTATTATATCGCCGAAGATAAGGAAGGTGCATTAAAGGAAATCTATAAGCACAGTGGAGGAACAAAACCTCGTGTGCAAGTAATCGGACTCAAAGCTGTAAAACCTGTTAAATTATTGGATCTGTCAGGAGAAGCAAAGAAAACAAATCGTTTCATTGAGCATATGAGATTTACCGTAGAAAATGAAACGGGTAAAACAGTACATGAATATCTACTTCCTAATTATGTTGCATCATGTTGCAAGGAAATAGGAATTGATGGGATCAGATATAGAAGCACTGGATATAACTGCTGTGTTCTTTGGAAGGATGACTATTTTGAATATGCAGAAGGCAGCAGAGAAGTAATACCAGAGTAAGAAGAATATATATAAGAGAATATAGAATGGAACCTTGATATTAAAAAATCTGAAGGATTGGAGGATAAGGTATGAATTCAGGTGCACTGAAACGGACATTAGTTGCAGATTTACAATATGACCCTAAGTTTTCGGATTGTAAAGACGAATTGTTTCCGATAATTAGCAGAAGTACAATTAACTGTGTTCCACAATGGAAATTTGCAACAAGATCAAATCAACACTGGGAAAATGTTGAAATTCGAGTGCCAATTCCTTTGATGACTAAAGCAACAGAGCTAAAAGATAAAATCGATAGACTGGTATATTATGTTTACGAAGAAGATGATGAATACGCCATTCAAGACGTGGAACTCAGACCACAGATAATATATTCTGATATTGAGCCGGAAGTATCAAATGATGTTGAGTTCGATAGAATTCAGGATGTTTTAATACAAGGAATTAGAGATGCGAAGTATTTGATTTGGGTTGCTGTTGCATGGTTCTCTAATGAGGTTTTGTATCAGGAATTATTAAAGAAGAAGCAAAACGGTATACACATACGGATCATTATTTCAGATGAAGATTCAAATCAAAACCTATTGCAAGGATTAAAAGAAAACTTTGAATGTGTTGTTGTTCAGCGTTCTGGTGTGTGGGGAACAAATCGTATGCATGATAAGTTCTGTATTGTGGACTTAGATTATATCATGCATGGATCTTATAATTGGACGAAGGCCGCTAATTATAATGGAGAAACATTGGTAACAACGGTTGACCGTGATTTGGTAAAAAAATTCGCAGATGAATTTTTGAAAATATATAATGAAAATAAATGAGATATTAGTTCAGTATCTCTACAGTGCTATACTTAAACCACAATAAAAAGAAAGAGGTTATCACCATGCCCAGAACGAAAGGCAGCAAAAACCGTCCCAAAACCAATACCACAAAAGACTACGCGTCCCAGATTGCAGAGAAGCAGGAAACTATCGCATCTCTGAATACGGAAATCGCATCCATCACCGCAAACATTGACACTTTGAAGGCTGATCTGAAAGCGAAGAAGGCTGCTCTGAAAAAGGCCGAAAAGGAAGTAGCAACCCTGGAAGTAAAGAAGGCAAAGGCAGATGCTAAGGCTGCTGAGGAAGCTAAGAAGACCGAAGCAGAGGCTGTACTGAAGAAGTTGCTGGCAAGTGGTATGAGCGTAGATGAAATCCTCAAAAAACTGAAATAAGATCGACCGTGTGGACAAACTGAATTCCAGAAGTTCACACGGCATTTTTTAAAGGTTGCTGTATAGTTTGCAACGGAAATAAAAGAAATGGAGTGTGACACAAAATGAACTTATCTAAAATACACCACATTGCAATTATCGTATCTGACTACGAAGCTGCAAAGGATTTCTATGTGAACAAGCTGGGATTCTCTGTTATCAGAGAGAACTACCGTCCAGAGCGTAAGGACTGGAAGCTAGACATTCGTGTCAATGAGCACACAGAGTTGGAGTTTTTTGCAGAAGAAAACCCGCCGAAGCGTGTGAACCGTCCCGAAGCCTGTGGCCTGCGTCATCTTGCATTCTGTGTGGAGAGCGTGGAGCAGACGGTGAAAGAGCTGGCGGAGATAGGGATTGAATGTGAGCCAATCCGTGTGGATGATTACACCGGCAAGAAGATGACATTCTTCCACGACCCGGATGGACTGCCGCTGGAACTGCACGAATAATTATGGGAGAGAGAAGAGCATATAAAGCCAGAAAGCCTGGCGGCGGCCGGAAAAAGTTAAAGCCGGAATACGATGCCGGGAAGAATCTGAAAAATCAGATGGATGCGGCTGTGGCGCTCTATGATGAGGACTGCTCCCTCCAATCCATCGCCGGTGTGCTAAACCTAAACCCAATCAAAGTGAGAAAGCTGCTCATCACAGCTGGAGTGTATGAATCGAATGCGGCGAAGAAAGTGAAAAACACTTTTGAAGAGTATAGAAAAACACAGGACTACAAAACTGCCATACTATCAACTGTAGCAGTTCTTAAACTTTCCAAAGCCTCCGTCACATCGTACCTGCCTTATGAAAAAGGCGTGTACTTCCCAAGCGCAGCAGATAAAGAGAAAATCAGCGTAGGAGCAGAGCGGCAGCGGAGATACAGAGCGGTAAGAAAACTGAGAACCGAGCCGACAGAAGAGCATCTGTGGGAGGTGGTTCTTCTTTATGCTGGTGTGCGTTTCAAAACGTACTCAGGTTTACCCTTTACCTATGAAATACGAAAGGGCCGGAATGGGCAATACACTAAGGAACTGTGGATCGATCGCAGAGAGAATAGTAAAAGCCTGGCGTGGAGTTCTGTGCTGCTGGCGCTGGGCAATATTAAAAAGGTAGGAGAAGTAGTTGAACGACCGAAAGCTCTGGGCGATATCCGGGGAGTGACTTACATCTACGGAATGTTCTATCGGTTTGGACTGATCGATGCGTCGGATGAAGCGAAAGAAAAGATGAAGAAAGCTTTTAATAAATCGTCCTGATACGGATGTGTCAAGGTTACCCGTGTATGAACAACACAATGTTAAAATAGCAATATGTCCACGATGAGCAGGCACGACACCTGTCTGCTGCAGTATTTTTGCTTTATAAGACATCTCTATAGATGACGGTAAGGTTCGATTTTGAACTTTGCCGTTTTTCTTTTTGTCCAAATTTGTAAAATTTTCAAAACTGTATTCCAAAACGACCCTGTGGATTCCTATTAGTATAGGGGCTTTCAAAATTTTTGTAAAACAGCTTTCCCCTGTTTCTATAAGTAGGAAAATGAACAAAATCTATATTCTAAAATTAGGCGGTTCGACAAAATTTGAAAAACTGGTTGCCAAACACCTATTTTAGAATGTTATAGGTAGAGGGGAACGTTGGGAAAATGAATTTTCTTTGAACTTTCAAAAGACCCGGTTTAAAAACACCCCTTAAAGTTTGTATAGGGTATAGGGAGTGTTTTCAAAAGTAAGCCAATTCACTACGGTATCACTGATGAAATTCCCCGATTCCTTACAAAGTTACATCGCACCTTGAAAATCACATGAGCCACCCCAGCAGGATACATCTGGTACTGAATGTGCATTTTGCGCGTCTTACCGGAAAATACGCCGGAGAAAATCGGGCAGGAACGGGCTGGGACAGAGTGGACGGTAGTTAAGAGCAAGATTCGCCTTTGTATACGAAACTGCTCCTACGGGCGGTTTCTCCATAGCGGCATCTTGATGGGGATTGTGCTCCCCATACCCTCACATCGTGCAAAATCGCATGATTTTGCTTATTGGTGGCCTGCCGCAGCAGGTCACAGCCGGAGTGCAGATGCACTGCCGGGAAAATCAAATTCTTGATTTTGGAAAGGAGATCCCATGCCACGAACGAAGAAAAAAGTGAAATCTATCGTAAAGACAAAAGTAATCTCCGCACGAGTTACAGAAACAGTACATGAACTTTTACACCGGCAGGCAGAAGATGCCGGAATGACCCTCTCTGAATTTGCAGCGCAGATGCTGATGAAAGGCCGCGTGAATACCTCGTATGTGTTCTACGTACACCCGGACGAGATCGAAGCCATCACACGGGAGTTTGCCGCCATCGGGAACAACCTGAACCAGATTGCAGCGTTCTTCAACAGCGGCGGTATCCAGTCGCGCGCTATGCTCGAAAAGATCAACCATGCGATTTCCTGTATTTTTGAAATGCGGGAGCAGGTCGCAGAAATGGCAGGAAAGAACTATGGCAATCTTAAAGCACATCGTAAGTAAGAGTTCCAACTATGGCGCTGCGCTGGAATATCTGATTTTCAAGCATGACGAGCTTCGGAAAGCTCCGATCCTTGACCAAAACGGAAATCGTATTATGCGGGATGAGTTTTATCTGGACGGCCTGAACTGTGAACCCTATTCTTTCGATGCGGCCTGCCAGCAACTGAACCGCGAATATCAGAAGAACAAAAACAAGGATGAAATTAAATCGCACCATTACATCATCAGCTTTGACCCACGGGACAGCACAGAAAATTGTTTGACGGGGAAACGGGCGCAGGAGCTTGGACTGGAATACGCAAAAGTAAATTTTCCGGGGCATCAGGCTTTGGTCTGTACGCACATGGACGGTCACAATGGCAGCGGCAATATTCATGTACATATTGTAATCAACAGTTTGCGAAAACTGGATGTGCCTAAGCAGCCCTTCATGGAGCGACCCATCGACTGCAAGGCAGGGTACAAGCACCATGTGACGAACGAGTACCTGAAACATCTGCAGAAATCCCTCATGGATTTGTGCCGCCGCGAATTTCTGCATCAGGTCGATTTACTGTCACCATCCAGAACGGGTGTGACCGAAGCGGAGTGTTGGGCACAGCGGCGGCTGGATGAGAAAAAACAGAAAATCGAAACGGAAGGATTTACGCCCAATCCGACAAAGTTTCAAACACAGAAGCAGCTTATCCGGGATGCCGTTGCCGCTGCTCGTGAGAAAGCAATCTCGTATGAAGATTTTCAAGACATCCTGCAGGGTGAATACAACATTTTCGTCAAAACCCAACGTGGGCGTTACAGCTATCTGCCACCGGAACGGAACAAGTTTATATCGGAGCGTTCTTTGGGGGATAGCTGCAAAAGAGAATGTCTGGAAGGATTCTTTGTTCAGAACGCCGAGAAGAATCTGCGGTACAAGGAAGATCCCATACTGATCTTTACGACCAGAACCAGGCTGCGGCTTGTTGTGGACCTGCAGGAGAATGTTAGGGCACAGGAAAATCTGGCCTATGCACTAAAGGTCAAAATCAGCAATTTGCAGAAAATGGCCGAAACGCTGGTATGGGTACAGGAAAACAACATCAACGACCTGACGGAACTGAACGATCTGTGTAAGACAGCACAGGCCAACGCGCAGGCAGCGTATGAATGGCTGTCACAGGCGGAGGATGAACTGTACAAAACCAATGAACAGATTCATTATGCGGGGCAGTACCTTTCCACAAAAGAGGTCCAGCAGCAATTTACGAAAGCAATTTTCAAGAAAAAATTCCGAGTAGAGCATTCCAAGGAATTGGATGCCTATGCGGAATCCATGAAATATTTCCGGGAAGAAAACGGTGGAAAGCTGCCATCGCTGAAATCTTTGAAAAAGCGGAAAGAAAAACTGACGCAAGAAATCGCAGAGAGGAAAAAGGCATATGCTCCCATGAGGGAAGAATCCAGGCGTCTGGAAATTGCATCGGATAATGTGTATAGCATCTTCCGAAAAACCAATGAGATGAAATCCGACCTTGCATGGAAACGCGAGTGGGAGGCCAAAGTCCGCGAAAAGGCAAGGCAGGAGCAGGATCGACAGGAACAGCGCGAGCGTCAACCGAAACGCAAGAAGCGCAGCTATGATATGAGCCTGTAATCAGCAGGGTCTTCCACTCCGCACCCCGGAACCCTGCCGGATGCGTAAGCCCGTGCAGAGCTTTCCCATTCGGCAGGGACTTTTGAAAACGACTAGGAGGAAGTTTGAGTAAAGAGTACATCAAAGCACAAACCCCACTGCCTGCGTATTTCCCTTATCCGAAATTTCTGCTGCAGATGAGCCTGTCCCATACAGCGCGGCTGATCTATGTTCTGCTGCTGGACCGCATGACCCTTTCGCAGAAGAACGGCTGGGTGGATGCACAGGGCCGGGCATATGTGCTCTATCCGTTGGCAGGGCTGGCGGCAGATCTGCAGAGCAGTATTTCCAGTGTTACTCGCGCTCTGCGGGAACTGGAAGCTGCACGGCTGATCGAACGGCAGACTAATGGCTTTTCCAAGCCGAACCAGATATTTCTCGGTATCCCTCAGACTGCGCAGAAATGCCCAATCGGGATGGTCAAAAATGAGCAGCCTGATTGCTCAAAAGTGAGCAATACGATTGCGCAAAACTGCACATCGAACCAAATAAATAAGAATAACATAAAATTGAACCACCTAAATAGAACCAAAGAAGCATATGGGCGTTATCAGAATGTCTTTCTGGAAGATTATTCAGAATTGAAAATGGAAATTACAGAGTTGGATACTCTGATCGAAGACCTCTCGGCCTATATGCAGTCTACAGGCAAGAAGTATGCAGATCATGCGGCGACCCTACGCAGTTGGTCAGCACGAAAGAGAAAGCAACAGAAACCGGGAACAGGCATCCCGGACTATACCTACAACAAGGAGGAAAGTTTATGACGGAAACGATCCAGACAGCGATGGACAGGCTTATGACGATCTCTGTGGAACCGCAGGACTATGTTGCAGAAGATGGGCTGCTGTACTGCGGCAGCTGCAAAACTCCCAAGGAAGCGTTCTTTCCGAACGGCATAAAACTGTTTGGGCGTGACCGCCATCCGGCTGAATGCCGGTGCAGGCAGGCTACAAGGGAAAAGCAAGAGAAAGAAGAATGTGCAAGGCTGCATTACGAGAAAGTGCAGCGTCTGAAGCTGCAGGGCTTTACCGACTGGGCGATGCAGCACTGGACATTTGCAAACGATCACGGGCAAAATCCACAGATGCAGCTGGCACAGCGGTATGTGGCCCACTGGCCGGAAATGCGGGAAAAGAATGTGGGGCTGCTGCTCTGGGGCGGTGTTGGTACAGGCAAGAGTTTTATGGCGGGTTGCATTGCCAATGCCCTGATGGAACAGGAAGTGGCAGTCTGCATGACGAATTTTGACCGAATCATGAATGAACTGAATAACGCCTTTTCCGGGCGGAATGAAGTCGTGGACAGGCTCTGCGGCTATCCGTTGCTTGTCATTGATGATTTCGGCATGGAGCGCGGCACGGAATATGCATTGGAGCAAATTTATAACATCATCGACAGCCGTTACCGCAGCCGGAAACCACTGATCGTTACCACGAACCTGACCCTGACGGAGTTGAAGAACCCGCAGGATACCGCTCACGCCCGTATCTATGACCGTCTGCTGGAACTGTGTACCCCGATTGCCTGCACAGGCCCCAGCATGAGAAAGGATATAGGACAGGCAAAATTGAACTTGCTGAAAACACTTCTGGCTTGAATTGGAGGAACACGATTGCAAGAAAACGGCAGAATGAATTGGCTGGAGCAGATCCACCAGATGAAGAACCGGGACATCCGCACGATAGAACAGCATGAACTGCAGGAACTGCCGCAGGATGCAGTGGAACACGGATTGCCACAGGAGGAAAGGCTGAAAAATCTGCTGGATAAAGTCGGAAATCCTTACTGCTATCTGGACAACGGAATTATTGTAAAGCTGAATTTCGCACCGAGAGGGAGCAGCACGCTGTCTGAACGCATTGGAAGGTGCTTTCAGTCGGCCAGCTGAAAATGCAGAGAAACTTTCGGCAAGCTGCTGAAAAGTCACACGGAAAATTTCACACTCTAATGCGATAAAGCACTGGACAAAGGATGATGATTCTGGTAAGCTGTTTGTGGGTAAGAAAATAGGAATGTGCCAACTGAGCAGAACTTGCTCGGTAGGCTTGTTCTACATAGAAAATGTGGAGCCTTTCGCTTCTCTGACGAACAGTATTGCCGATTCGTTAAGGAGGTGGAAGGCTTTTGTTATACCCTGATATGAATTTGCAGAAGAGAACACAGCAAAATACAACCCGATACCGTACAGCCTTGTACTTGCGCTTGTCTCGTGAGGATGGCGATAAGACAGAGAGCGACAGTATTGCAAACCAGCGCACACTACTGGAAGCCTATGCCGCAGACCACCCGGAACTGTGCATCGTGGATGAGTTTGTGGACGATGGCTACTCCGGCTCGAACTTTGAACGGCCTGCGTTCCAAAACCTGTTCAGGGAACTGGAGCAGGGGACCATCAACTGTGTTCTGGTGAAAGATCTGTCCCGCTTTGGACGAAATTACATTGAAGTGGGGCGTTATCTGGAACGTATTTTCCCGGTCATGCGGGTCCGGCTGATTGCAGTGACGGATAATTATGACAGCCAATCTGCGTGGAAGACCAGCGATTCCATCATGGTTCCGATGCGGAATTTGCTCAATGATGCCTACTGCCGGGATATTTCCGTCAAGATCAAAAGTCAGCTTGCGCTCAAGCGGAAACGCGGTGATTTTGTGGGAAGTTTTGCAACCTATGGATACCAGAAGGACCCCAGCAATCATACCAAACTGATTGTGGACGAACTGGCAGCGGAAACAGTGCAGAACATTTTTCACTGGAAGATCAATGGCATGAGCAATCAGGGCATCGCAAATCGTTTGAATGCGAAAAAGGTATCGTCCCCAGCTGCACGAAAGCTGCAGAGCGGTGCAAAGCTGAGCCTGCATTTCCGCAAGAGCGATGAGCCGCCGTGGTCTGCCAAGGCAGTGGACCGCATTCTGCACAACGAGGTCTATATCGGAAAACTGGTACAGGGAAAGACACGACGACTGGATTATCGCTCCAAAAAGAAAATGAACGTGCCGATGCGGGACTGGGTAATCGTGGACAACACCCATGAAGCAATCATTCCGGCAGAGCAGTTTGAACTGGTGCAGCGGATTCTGGAAACCGAAACACGCAGGCCGAACGATGCCGAAACGGTGGCCCTGTTTGCAGGCTTTCTCTACTGTGGGGACTGCGGCAGCCGGCTAGTGCGCAGGTCGGCCAGCTATAAGGGAAAGCGGTATATCTATTATCAGTGCTCCGGCAGCAAACAGAACAAGGACAGCTGCACGAGCCATAACCTGCGGGATGAAAAGCTCTATAACATTGTGCGGAATGCGCTCCAGATGCAGATCCAAATCGTGATGGAGGAAACAGAGTTTGTAGAAAGCATCCGGCAGGCCCAGCAGGAACCCTACCGTGTGCGGCGCATCGAACGGCAGATTCAGCAGCTGACTGCAGAAAAGGCCCATACACAGGGCGTTAAGGAAAAATTGTATGGGGATTACGCAGAGGAAATCCTCACACGGGAGGATTTTTTGAACTACAACGAACTGTACAGCAAGCGGGTCGAAGAGTATGACCGCAAAATCACAGAACTGGAAGCAGAACGGCAAAACCTACAGACTGCTCCAAACGCTTATCCGTTTCTGGATGTGTACCGTAAGTATCGAAAATTGGAAGAAATCACCCGCCCGATGATTGTCGAATTGATTGAGAAAATCGAAGTGTATGAGGGCAATCGGGTAGAAATTACGTTCCGATTCCACGATGAAATTGCGGACCTGCTGGAAGAACTGCATCAAAAGCAGATGGGGCAGCGTGAAGTGTCAGCTTAAAAGGAGAATGTGACTTATGGCAAGAGTAAGCAAGAAGGTAAGTGCAGCGCAGCGGGAAGCGGAAAACGCACCGCACCGTATCTGGAAAACCGCAATTTACGCACGACTGTCCGATTTTGATGATGTACTTCGGGATACGGAATCGCTGGAAGTGCAGATTTCTTACATCAAAGAGCATATCAACCACCGGGATGATCTGATGCTGCTGGATGTGTTTGCGGACAAGCGGTGCACAGGGATGAACTTTGACCGCCCGGAATTTGAGCGGTTGCTGAAAGCGCTGCAGGAGCGGAAAATCGACTGCATCGTGGTAAAGGACTTCTCGCGTTTGGGCCGCAATTTCGTGGAGACAGGTCAGTATCTGGAACAGGTGTTTCCGCTGTTCGGCGTAAGATTTATCGCCATCAATGATAATTATGACAGCCTGAACAGCCAGAGCCGTGACGGGATGCTGGTGCTGATCAAGAGCATGATCAACGAAATGTACTCGAAAGACCTGTCCCAGAAGATTCAGTCGTGCTTTCGTTCCAAGGAAGCACGGGGAGAAATCTATACCCCTGTTCCATTTGGCTACAAAAAGGATCAGAAGAATCATTTGGTTCTGGATGAGGAAGTCAGCGATGTGGTGATGCGGATTTTTCTCTGGAAGAAATCCGGCATGAAAGAGCGCGAGATGGCAAAGAAGCTGTCTGCGCAGGGAATCCCGACACCTTTTACACGCCGCTGTCAGTTGGGTTATATGAGAAATACCTCACGGGTAAAGGACCCTGCATGGCAGCCGGCTTTCGTGACAAAGGTGCTGGAAAATCCGGTTTATACGGGAACCATGGTGTATAACCGCATCGCCTACGATGGAACATATCGAAAAATCGGAGAAAATCCACGAGAAGACTGGCGGATGGTGCCGGACAGCCATCCGGCGATTATCAGCTGGGAATTGTTTGATGAAGTTTCCGCGTTGCGGGAAGCTGAGCAAACGGTCAGGGAGGAACGGAAAACATGCTGCAAACAGCGCAGAAAGAACAATCCGAACATCTTCAAAGGCCGGATGTTTTGCAAAGAGTGCGGAGAAAAGCTGGTTTGCCATTGGCAAAGGGATGGTTCACTGTATTTTTACTGTAAATTCTGCCATGTTTCCATCTCAGAGAAAGACCTCTGGAACGGCATCCATAAGGAACTGCACCAGCGGATGGAAGAACATAAGAATTTGAAAAAGCTGATACAGAAGAATTCGGGAAATAGCAACCTTGAAACAAAGAAAGTTGCATTGAGCCGTGAAATGGAACAGGTGTCGGGCAATATCGTTCGGATGGAATCGCAGAAGCGCAGCGGCTATGAGCAGTATGTTCTCAGAAAACTTTCAAAAGAAAAATTTCTGGAACTGAAGCAGGGTTTGGAAAATGAAATCACAACACTGAAACAGACAAAAGCTGAAAAAGAGAAAGAACTGGCCGTTGTTCAAGAAGAATTGCAACGGAAAAAGCAGATCGCAGGCAGCACAGAAGTCCTTTTGACGGCAGATAATCTGCAGCAGTATGTAAAGAAAATCGAAGTGGATCGCGGAAAAATCACTTATACAGAATTTTTATTGTGATGAAAAAGGAGAACAAAGCAATGAAAGAAATGAAAGAGAAAATCTACGATGCCCGGACAGGGATGGAATATATTTTGATTGGCGATTATTACCTGCCAGCCTTGAAAGTGCCACGGACTCGTCCGGTTGGCCGCTGGGGGATGCTGCACAAGGCGTACCTGAAACTGCGAAAACCAGCCTATTATCAGAGCCTGCTGCTGAATGGAAAGCTGGACGCTGTTTTGACAGACGTGGAAGAACAGGCAGCAGAGCGATATGAGGTTTTGATCGAGCAGATGAGCCAGCGGGAGAGCATTTCAGAAAAACTGAAAGAAGAAAATCAGATGGAGTGGGTGCGCCGCATGAGAAATCTGGAAAATCGTGCAGAGGAAATCGTAAAGGCAGAATTGATCTACACGTTTGAAAGGCGGTGAGCAGCAGATGATCGGAACCTATTACCGGCTTTCACTTGCAGACGAGGATGTGGGTGCTGATAAGGCCGAGAGCAACAGCATTCAGGGCCAGCGCGGACTGGTAGAGGGGTACATCATGGCCCGCCCCGAACTGGCAACAGAGCCGCGTCAGGAGTACGTGGACGATGGCTACTCCGGCACATCTACAGGCCGTCCTGCGTTTCAGCGGCTAATTCAAGATGCGCAGGACGGAAAGGTGAAAACGATTATTGTAAAGGACTTTTCCCGGTTTGCCCGTGATTACATTGAGGCAGGCGACTACATGGAGCGTATCTTCCCACTGATGGGCGTTCGCTTCATCTCCGTCAACGATGGGTACGACAGTGGGATGCAGGCCGGAAACGATGTGCGCGGACTGGAAGTAGCCATTAAGAACATCATCAACGCATCCTACAGCCGGGACCTTTCTGCCAAAATCGCAGCAGCAGACCATGTGATGCAGAAAAAAGGAATGTATCTTGGAGGATACCGCCCGTTTGGATTTCTGCCAGACCCGAATGACTGCCATAAGCTGATTCTAGACCCGGTAGCCAGCCAGTATGTACGGTTGATCTTTGAACTGGCATTGCAGGGCAACAGAACGGGCACCATCGCAAAAATCTTGAATGAAATGCAGATTCCGACCCCGGCAGCGTATCACGTAGCGGAAAATCATGTGTACAGTGAGCAGAAAGCATGGGACTTGCAGCGTAGCCATTGGACAAGCGGAACAGTTTACCATATTTTGAAAAATGAGAAGTATAAGGGAACCTATGTGGGCGCGAAATTCATTATGCCTGTTCCCTGTAAGCATCGGGTCCTGCGCGCTCCCTTGGAACAGCAGGTGCGAATTGAAGACAGCCATGCCGCCATCGTGACCCCGGAAGAATTTGAACAGGCACAAAAGGTTATTATGCTGCAGCATGGGAATCATCAGGCCGGGAACTACACAAAACACCAGTATCCCTTGAAAGGCAAGGTCTACTGCGGCTATTGCCAAAAATTGATGAAATATCGTGTTCTCAAGAAACTTGGCCCCTCGTTTAACTGCAGATTCTCAGCCGCAGCGGTGGACAGTCCCTGCAAGCGAATCCCAATCTCTGAGAAATTGCTGGAAGAGATTGTCCGAAATGCACTGACAGCGCAGATAAAACAGGCGGAGCATATACTGGAAGTCCTGCACGAACGGGAACGCAAAGCCTTGATCCGCTTCTCTGCACTGGAACGGCAGGAAGAAAAGCTTAGCGCAGAAAAGGCAGAGATCGTAAAACAGCGCGTTGCACTGTATGAGCAGTATGCCGACGGAAATATAAGCAAGGAAGAATTCATCCGGCAGAGAGATGCCTACAGAGCGCAGGAAGATGAAAGAATGGAGCAGATTCAAAGGCTGCGTACTGAGAAAAATCAAATTTTCCAGCCTGTGAAGAAGGATACGGATAATTTGCAAGCCGTGATGAATACTGTGGGAGAAGCAGGCGATGTGATGCACCTGTCACAGAATGTGGTGGAAACCTTTATTGACCGCATTGAGGTTTTCAACGATAAGCGCGTGAAAATTCATTTTACATTTGAAGATGTGCTAAAAAGTTACGAAACAGGGTGAGAAATGATATTTGCGTTTTTGAAAGGTTCATGCTACAATAACTATAGAAGGGAGTGTGGAGGAAATGGTTCTCCAGTACTATGTAGTAGAAAATACGACCGGAAAACAAATTGAAATCGATATTGAATCGGCAACTAACGAAGACCTGACCTCTACAAAGGAAAAGTGGCAATCTGATTGGACGAGTGAATTTATCCGCGACCCAAAGCTAGAGAAGTATGCGGCGAAAACAGATGCTGGCGAAATTGTAGCATTGGGTGCATATCGAGAAGATGATCATGGGATATCGGTTTTTATCGCTAATATTGAAGCACATCCTGAGAGTAATCCGACAATTAGCACAGTGCGGAAATACGCAGGCATTGGCCGAATGATGATTGCTTATGGTATTCAATTGTCAATTGATAGTGGGCATGGCGGCATTGTTACCTTTGAAGCAAAAACGGATGAACTGTATGATCACTACATCAAAGATTTTCATGCAGTTCCGATTTTTCAGCCACATTCGGGAGGCCCCAAGCTGCTTATGCTAGCTGATGAAGGCGCACAAGAAATTTTCAGTACCTACTTATCTTAAAGATTGGAGGATTCAGTATGAAAGATCAAGAACTTGAACTGCAGGTTGCTCCTATGAGCAATGATACAATGGAATATTTGAATGTTTTATTTGGCGTATGCAAACGTTTTAAAACAGATTATTACCATGCAACACCGAAGCAGCGTGAATTTATTGATGCAGTGGCTACGCACGAGTACCAGCTGATGAAGGCCCATGAGAAAGGACTGAGCCGAGGTTCTGTTCCTCCTTTTATGGGAATGAAGCGGAGTGAACGCAGCAATAATATGCCTGCTTGACGGTAGGAGAATAAGAAAAAAGCCCGCATAAACCACAGACAGCATTCAGGAAAATCAAGAGGTGTCTGTAAATTTATGCGGGATTTGTTATTTTATAATTTTAACGTAAAAATATAAATACAAAGAAGAAGGCATTGCGATAGGAAGAAACAACAGGAAAATTCAAAAAAAGTATAACAGAAAGGCAAACATGGAAAAATATGACTACATGTTTAGGCTGTTTGCAATTTTGACATAACTTCCATTTTATATGATTATAAGCCGCAAAACTTAAAAAAGCGATTCATTGTATTATAGGCGGTACGGAATGCCTGCATGGTTTGGTCATCGATTTCCCAGTTCTCAGGGTATGTTATTGTGTTTTCTGGGTCATAATGATCTGCATCGGTTCTGCCTGCGTTTAGGTCTTCCATACACGATATGAATTTTTCCTTAGATATATTTATTGAAGTAAAACGCAAACCAAGTTGAGGCCAGTTTTCGCTGATTAAAATTTTCAACTTAGAAAAATAAAAATCGAATTTTTTGTGATCAAAGAAATCGGGAAAACTACAAGAGCTTGGAAGAATGCCAACGTGCGGTTTTAAGATGCATTTGCCATGAGTGTCAAAAAACAATGCGCGTCCAATCTCAGGAGTACTGGCGTAAGTATAGTAATTTAAAATATACTGCTTTAGCTTCTTTTCACACACAGCAATACAGTCTTGAATATAGCGTCTGCGTTCATTGTTATCCATGTCTTCTGGAGATTTTGTTTCGGTTTTACAAATATGGTCACGGATTATTCCAATACAAAAAGATATATAGCCTGTATGAATATCGTGCTCAATTAGTCCATACTTTTGGAGATGATCAATAGATATGATGTCATCACCAGAAACGGAATTGTATTTTTCGGGGCTAAGGGCCATTTTTTTAAGAAGAGAATATTCAGAACGATATATGCTTAAATGCTGAAGGATGGTTTCACATAAATGAACTCCGGCGGAAGATGTTTGAAATTGGCGCATGAGGTTATCACAAGTTGCTTTACTGACCTCAAATACATGCGTGGATTCTCGCTGCGATTTCACATTATCAAATATGTAGGAACAGAATTGACGAATGGCCCACGGCTGTCCTCCAAAAGCATTGTTGATACGTCCATAAACATAGGAAAACGCGATATTGCTATATTTCCCAAGGGTGTTAATCATTTCCTTGGTTTGGTCATCAGTAAATGCAGGAAGATAAGTGTTTCCGCTTTCAGAACAATTCATAATCCGGCCATACATAGGATTATCACACTGCTCTCCGTTAAAGGTTAAGTTGCTGACCTCATTTATGGTCGAATTGACACCACATACCACTATTGGACAGGCACATCCGCGCAATGCAGACCAGAAACCCTTGTATGCATCTAAACTTTTCCATGTTTCAGAAGTGGCAGTGTTGTAAGTGATAAGTTCAATTTCGTCTAATGCAATAACAAATAATTTATCTCCACGGTACCGACGAATATCATCAATGAAGCAGGCAACACCGCGTTTTTCATAATCATCATCATTACTTGTTAAATTTAAACGGTCATGGAATTGGGACAGGGATTCATCATCACAGCGGGTGGTCTCTAACATACGCGCCCTTACTTGACAAGCAATTTCAAACAAGACGTTCTTCCACGATGAAAATGTTTCGTAGGTTCTAGATTCAACTAAAACATATGGAGTTTCTTCTCGGTCTAAACGACGCAAAACTGCATTAAGAACAGATGTTTTTCCGCTACGTCGCAAACCAAAAATACCAGAGTTACTACCTTGATGAATTCTTGCAACTACTGCATCTGCAATTTTACCACGATCTCCAAATAGTAAATTATCGTCATCAATTGCATCGTTTTCACCGAGCATATTGTTTTCAAAGTAGTATTCTCCAAATCGATTAAGCATGCAATCTGTTAGTTCTTTAGTATTTTTACATGCTAAAAGCTCTTCAAAAGAGAAGGGGATTACAGAAGCGCGAGGCTCTCCTTTTATACTATCTACTTTTGCACGCAGTTCACTAGCATTACTAATTAGAATGTAGAAATTCACCAACGGGCGACGCTCAATTAACTCCCGACGCTTGCGAAGTTCTCTTTCTACTTTTAGTGTTTTCTGTTGCCAGCTCTTATCATCAAAGTGTGAGAAAACGATTAGAAATTCTCCACTTTCACGCACATATTGCTTAAAGGTTTCTGTTACACTTGCCAAACAGAACTGATACAGACTGGATTGATCCATATAATGATGTCCGATTCTTGTGATAAGGAGAACTTGCTTTAACTTCTGAATGACCTCAAGTTCTCCAGAGTTTGGCTTGAGATGATCCTCGGCTGCTCTACTTAAATCTAGGCGGCGAGAAAGTCCAGGAGCTGCAAACTCTGTTAAATTATGCTCTTCAACATGCTTCTCCAATTTCATATGGATGACTTTATCACAATTGGGGGTAATTACAAACTAACCTCGTCACCAATAGAAAAATCATCCATCCTACTTTTTGAAATTAGGCTATCTTGATTGAAGTAATAACTATTCTTATCTTTGGCATGGATGACACCGTGGCGGCCTTTTTGGGGATCAGATAGGTACAGTTCAGCAATCGTTCCGAGCATTGATATCACCTCTTCAAAATATTTGATAACATGATTATATCGAATTGGCATTGGTTTGTAAATGTTTTGTGCGAAGATGTCTTGAATTTGCCCGTTGAGCAGGTACTCTAAAGAAACAAATAGTAGCGGTGCTTAGAACTCATCCTAAAAAAATGCGAATAAAAAGCTCGCATAAACCACAGACAGCACCCAAGATGATTCGAGGGTGCGTCTGCGGCTTATGCGGGCCTTTTTGTTTTGTGATTTTAATTACGGATGGATGTTAAATTCCAAGGCTGACAAGAGTGGCCTTTAACTCCCTCGCCGTGCGGATAATGATTTCCTGCTCAGTTTCGTTGCAGTCCAATAACAGACGATGCAATTCGGTGTTGGAAGTTGAAACGGAATAGTGAAGACTGTCTAGCAACAAATCATCAACGGAAATGCAGAGGGTGTCGGCAATATCGACCAGAGTGGCAACGCTGGGGTGTTCTGTGCCTTTTTCAATTTTGGCCAGAAATTCACGGCTGCGATTGATTTTAGAGGCTAAGGCTTCCTGGGTGATATTACCACACTGCATTCTGAAATAACCAATACGTTTTCCCAAAGCAACATAATTGACGGACATAAGTAAATCTTCCTTTCGAATGCCCGCATAAGAGTACTTTTATTATCTGGCCTATGGAAAAACGAATCAAGAAGAACGAAAAGAGCAGCCAACAGAGAAGTCAGAATTTTAGTTTTTCCCCTCTAGCGGAGATGGCTTCTGAGGCCAAAATGTGACCCGGTAGGTCACATTTTAAGGAACAAGTGACCTGCTGGGGCACAGAAAAATATTCCGGCTTCTGATATAAAAACGGCTATGATGAAAGCTACACGTTTCATGGTAGAGAAGGTCAGCAATCGTGGTGGTTATTTATGGAATTACAGTCCTGATTTCTCCCGTTGTTGGGGGGAACTGGAAGCTAAACCAAGTATGATATGGATAGAAGCTGGTACACCTGCTATGGGAAATGTATTTTTGAATGCTTATCAATTGACTGGAGAATCTTATTACCTGAAAGCGGCACAAGCAGCGGCAGATGCTCTTATCTGGGGACAGCATTCAAGTGGGGGATGGCCTTATATGTTGGACTTTTCCGGAGAAACTTCGCTTAAGCAATGGTATTCCAAAGTACAGAAAGGATATATTCATTGTGCTCAGGAACATGCTCATTATTATGGAAATTGTACTTATGATGATGCGGCTACCTACGATAGTGGAATGTTCCTTTTGCGTATGTATTTACTGACTCTGGATCCGAAGTATAAATATCCGGTAGAAAGGTGCCTCGATTTCGTCTTGGAGAGTCAATATCCTATCGGTGGGTGGCCGCAACGCTATCCTCTCCATTATGAATATGTGAAAGGTGATAAGGAAGACTATACTTCGTTTATTACCATTAATGATGGAGTTCATACTAACAATATTAATTTTTTATTGGCTTGTTACACTTTATTAGGTGAAACTCGGGCATTGGAACCTCTTCAGCGGGCTATGACTTGTGTCTTGGCATTGCAGGGAGGAAAGCCTCAGGCAGGTTGGGCTATGCAGCATAAGTTGGATCTCAATTACTCTCCAGGTCATGCTCGTGATTTTGAACCGGCAGGTTATGCGGCTACAGCTACTGCCGAGATGTGTCGCAACTTGATGCGTTTTTATCGTTGGACTGGGGATACTAAATATTTAGCCCGTATTCCGGATGCTTTTGAATTTCTAGAATCTATCCGATATAGCGATGCGCAAAT
>OGEK01000603.1_pt1 | contig 36329 bp, 27 predicted proteins | sample 1570641 | NCBI WGS metagenome assembly OGEK01 (sample SAMEA2582136, study PRJEB24529) | metagenome | biome: Human gut stool | place: China | collected 2011
GATGACGGGCTCGAACCGCCGACCCCCTCCGTGTAAAGGAGATGCTCTACCAACTGAGCTAATCACCCCCGCTGTGTGGAGTCGCATTATAGGGAGAGTTGAAAATGAGTCAACGCATTTTCTAAAGTTTTTATTCGTTCGTCGTAAAATTAAGCAAAACGATCGCGAAACGGGCAGTGGCGCATGATTTCTAAACAAAAATCGCAAACTCGGGCCCGATTCAGGGAACAACATTGAGGAATCGCCGCACAGTGATAGAATATTGCCCATTGTTTTTTCCCCAGGATTTGCCGATTGCCGGCATCTTTATAACGTAAGGCCATTTCATGAAAATCAAAACTCGCTTCGCGCCGAGCCCGACAGGCTATCTGCACGTCGGTGGTGCACGTACCGCTCTCTATTCCTGGCTTTTCGCACGCCACAACAAAGGTGAGTTCGTGCTGCGTATTGAAGACACCGATCTTGAGCGCTCCACGCCAGAAGCAATTGAAGCCATTATGGATGGGATGAACTGGCTGAACCTGGAATGGGATGAAGGTCCCTACTTCCAGACCAAACGCTTTGACCGCTATAACGCCGTCATTGATGAGATGCTGGTCGCGGGCACGGCGTATAAGTGCTACTGCTCCAAAGAGCGTCTGGATGCGCTGCGTGAAGAGCAGATGGCGAACGGTGAAAAGCCGCGTTATGACGGCCGCTGCCGCCACGACCACAGCGAGCATACTGCAGATGAGCCTTGCGTTGTGCGTTTTGCTAACCCGCAAGAGGGGTCTGTGATCTTTGACGATCAGATCCGTGGCCCGATCGAATTCAGCAACCAGGAGCTCGACGATCTGATCATCCGTCGTACCGATGGTTCTCCAACCTACAACTTCTGCGTGGTGGTGGACGACTGGGATATGGAAATTACCCACGTTGTGCGCGGTGAAGACCATATCAACAACACGCCACGTCAGATCAACATCCTGAAGGCGCTGAACGCCCCTGTGCCTGTCTATGCCCACGTCTCCATGATCAACGGCGACGACGGGAAAAAGCTGTCTAAACGTCACGGTGCGGTGAGCGTGATGCAGTATCGCGACGACGGCTATCTGCCAGAAGCGCTGCTGAACTATCTGGTGCGTCTGGGCTGGGCTCACGGTGACCAGGAGATCTTCAGCCGCGAAGAGATGATCGAACTGTTCTCTCTGAGCTCTGTCAGCAAATCCGCCAGCGCGTTTAACACCGACAAGCTCCTGTGGCTGAACCATCACTACATCAATACCATGCCGCCAGAATATGTGGCGACGTATCTGCAGTGGCACATTGAGCAGGCAAATATTGATACCCGCACAGGCCCTGAGCTGGCGGATCTGGTGAAACTGCTCGGCGAGCGCTGCAAAACGCTGAAAGAGATTGCTGAAAGCTGCCGCTACTTCTATGAAGAGTTTGATGCGTTTGATGCGGACGCCGCGAAGAAACACCTTCGCCCGGTTGCGCGTCAGCCGCTGGAAGTGGTGCGTGACAAGCTGGCTGCCATTACCGAGTGGACCGCAGAGAATGTGCATCACGCCATTCAGGCGACGGCGGACGAGCTGGAAGTCGGCATGGGTAAAGTCGGTATGCCACTGCGCGTTGCGGTGACCGGTGCGGGTCAGTCTCCGGCGCTGGACGTAACGGTTCATGCTATCGGCAAATCACGCAGCGTAGCGCGCATTAACAAGGCTCTGGACTTTATCGCTGAACGAGAAAATCAGCAGTAATAACGTCTCAGATAAAACAAACGGCAGGGGAACCTGCCGTTTTTTTATGCTTCTTCTTCTGCAATACCCAGACGCTTAAGAAAGCCGTGAATGCCTTCGCGCTTCAGGAAGGTGTCCAGACGCTTCTGCTCTGCTGCAGTCATACTCTCCAGCGTCTCAATTATGCCCGGAAACAGGTTTGCTGAGGGGGCATTGTAGGCGGAGGTGGCCTCCGCGAGATGGGAAACCGCCTGACGGTTGCGAATCGCCGGGAGACTCATGATATGTTCCTTCACGCGCGCATCGATATGAATGAGCCTCGCGCGACCGCCTTTCACGCCGTTGAGTCCTTCTGTTTTCCAGCCCTGCTGGCGAATCCAGCGATTAACCGTTTGCCTGGCAACGCACAAACTCTCCGCCAGCTCTTCCGTGGTCATTTTGCTCCGTAATTTTTTCATATCAGTCCCGATCGCGAATCCCTAAACGTTGCAACAATCCGGTGATCCCTTCCCGCAGTAACAGCGATGTCATCTGTTTCTGCTCTTCCGGTGTCATTTCATCAGCCAGCGTCAGGAGTAGGGTGTGAAGCGAACTGTTATGGCTGGTACCTTCTGCCATATCGGACGTTTCGCTTGCCCGACGTGCGCTGCGGATAAAGTCGCGGACTTTTTCGTTCACATGTACCAGTCGCGCTTTCCCGCCCTGAACGCCAGGTTTTGGTGACGTAATCCAACCCTCTTTGCGTACCCATTTATTGATGGTCTGTCGGCTATAGCCAGTGAGCAGGGCTAACTCTTCTGGCGTCATTCGTTCCTTGATCATGCAATTTCCTGAATATCAGTGGGGTTAATTAACGGCTCATTTTATAGCACCGTTTTACATGAAAACGTGACAGGCTTAACTCCTGATTACGAGCACGCTCGCAAAGTGATTCATTTGCATGATTTTTCGACGATCGAACGGCGGTCATTGATTTTGCCGTTGACACTCCGCAGCGGAATTCATATTATGCCGCCCGTCAACATGACAGCTTTACGATGGGGCTATAGCTCAGCTGGGAGAGCGCTTGCATGGCATGCAAGAGGTCAGCGGTTCGATCCCGCTTAGCTCCACCAAACTCTGAACCCAACAGAGTGCGGTCAGTAAAGTCAAATGTGGGGCTATAGCTCAGCTGGGAGAGCGCTTGCATGGCATGCAAGAGGTCAGCGGTTCGATCCCGCTTAGCTCCACCAAAATTGTAAACCCTCGTCAAATGACGAGGGTTTTTTTTATCTGTTTGTAACGCCCGCCACTGGTTTTTGTTATCAAAAATAAGGTATTCCCATACCTCACCTCAATCGAAATCAATAAACGTGTCTATAAATAGACTTGAACTTGATTCGTGCAATTAATAAACCTATTATCCATCCGGTCAATGATTCAGACGGATAATATACTCATCAGCTTAATGAATAGAAAAACGTACAATAATGTAAAGATATTTATAATTGCCCTGACACTTTGTCTGATTGCGGTACCTGTCTCCCGTTATCTCTCTCCACGCGCAATTGTTAATGGTCATGACGTTTATTTAGCATGGCTGCCGCTCAGCGTGATGCTGGCGGTAATTCTGCTATTTGGGCGCAGGGCTATTCTTCCCATTTTGTTAGGTTTTACTGTCACTAATTTATTCTATATTAATTTAGCACCGCTACAATATTCAGTTTTGCTGTTCTGTCAGACCTTTGCGTTGTTCGCGGCCTGCGGTCTGCTACGCCTCATGCTGGGCAAGCGCTGGCGCCACTCCATCCCTAACAAGCACATCGGGCTACGTATATTCTGGCTCGGTTTTATTGTGCCATTTGGTATTAAGCTGTCGATGTATATGGCAGGCTATTTGTTTGATTTTCCGGTGACTATCTCAACCTATTTCGGCGAAGGAACGGTAATTTATAATGTTGTGGATATTCAAAGCCTGATATGCGCGGGGCTGATTTTTACCATGATGTTCTATTACCCATTAAGAATGATAATTAATCCTCGTTATGCCGTCACCTTCTGGCGGCGAAGCGTGAAGCCCGTGTTTTATCACAAGAATCCATTATATATTTTTGTCTGGCTGATGCTTTTAGGCGCCATTCTCATCATTTTATGTGGTCCTTTTGAATCACCGGTCATTGCGGGCTATTTGATGCCGCTGATTTTTATTCTTTTTACCCTGGCAATAAGCCGCCTGACCTATGCGTTGATTTCTCTGCTGTGGGCCACCTCAGCGCTCCTGCTGTTGACCTACAACTACAACTTCCTGAACGGGGTCGAGTCGGGCCATTCACTCTCCTTTATCCTCTCCGTGCTGATTTCTTTCGCTATCTGCTTGCTTTACATGTCGCGCATTTACCAGCGCAGCGAGTGGCTGAAGCGGGGCTGGCAGGGCAGGGCGCTTACCGATCCCCTTACCGGTTTGCCCAATATTCGTGCGCTGGAAGATTATCTTGAGATTCACCCGGATGCCAAAGTGTGCATTCTGCGCATGGATAACCTGGAGTTTTTGAGCCGCCACTACGGGATTATCATGCGGGTCCACTGCAAACGTACGATCGCCACGTCGCTACAGCCACTTTTGCAGAAAGATGAGACGCTCTTCCAGCTTCCGGGAAGCGAACTGGTGCTGGTATTACTGGGGCCGGGAACCGCCGAGCGTCTCCAGCATATGGTCGATCGGCTGAACAGTCGTAAGATTTTCTGGAACAACACCGGGCTGGATATTGAATTTGGCGCATCCTGGGGAATGGTCGAAAACGGCGAAAAGCTTCATCACACGCTGGGACAGCTGAGCTGGCTGGCAGAGCAGGCCTGCGGAGAGCAAAACGTTCTCGCGCTCACGAATAGCCTTGAGGCGGCATCAGGACAAACGACAGAGCGTGTCCTGATGCTGGCGCGGATTAAGCATGCCCTTGAGGCAGGGCAGTTCCATTTATACGCGCAACCGATCCAGAAGGCGGACGGGAGCGGGTATTACGAAATCCTGGCGCGTATGGAGAGCGAGGGCGAGATCTTCACCCCTGACCGCTTTATTCCGCTGATTGCCCAGTTCAACCTCAGCCATCGGTTTGATATGTGCATTATGGAGAAATTACTGCTGTGGCTGCGCGATAATTCTGCAACACAGGCTGGTGCCCGTTTCTCCGTCAATCTGATGCCGCTCACGCTGATGCAAAAAGAGGTGGCGACCGAGATTTGCGCGCTGTTTGAACGGTACGGCGTGGCATCTCAGGCCGTCGTGATTGAGATCACCGAGGAGCAGGCTTTTTCAAATTCAGGCACAAGTATCAACAATATTCAGCAGCTGCGGGATTACGGTTTCCGAATCGCCATAGATGATTTTGGTACTGGCTACGCCAACTACGAGCGCCTCAGACGCCTGCAGGCGGACATCATTAAAATTGACGGCTGCTTTGTGAAAGACATTTGTACAGACGACATGGATGCAATGATCGTCCAGTCGATGTGTAATCTGGCGAAGGCGAAATCGCTGTGCGTCGTCGCGGAATACGTCGAAACGCCAGCCCAGCGGGAGATGCTGCTTCGCTTTGGTGTGGATTACCTGCAGGGATACCTGATAGGCAAACCCAAACCGCTGGAAGAATTGCGGGCATAAAAAAACCGGGAGCCAGGCTCCCGGTTTTTGTTTAACGGTAAACGTTACAGAACCAGTGCCGCGATGGATGCGGACAGGACGCTCACCAGCGTAGAGCCGTAAACCAGCTTCAGGCCAAAGCGAGAAACCACGTTACCCTGCTCTTCGTTCAGACCCTTAATCGCACCGGCGATGATACCGATAGACGAGAAGTTCGCGAAGGAGACCAGGAACACGGAGAGAATACCTTCCGCGCGTGGAGAAAGCGTGCTGGCAATTTTCTGCAGATCCATCATCGCAACGAATTCGTTAGAAACCAGTTTGGTTGCCATGATACTGCCCACCTGCAGCGCTTCGTGAGCCGGAACACCCATCACCCATGCAACAGGGTAGAAGATGTAGCCCAGAATGCCCTGGAAGGAGATACCCAGCACCGCGGCGAACAGGGCGTTCAGTGCAGAAATCAGCGCAATGAAGCCGATCAGCATGGCGGCAACGATAATCGCGACTTTGAAACCGGCCAGTATGTATTCACCCAGCATTTCGAAGAAGCTCTGGCCTTCGTGCAGGTTAGACATCTGGATGTTCTCTTCGCTGGCGTCAACGCGGTACGGGTTGATCAGCGACAGAACGATAAAGGTGCTGAACATGTTCAGTACCAGCGCAGCCACCACGTATTTTGGTTCCAGCATGGTCATATACGCGCCCACGATAGACATGGAAACGGTAGACATTGCGGTTGCCGCCATGGTGTACATGCGGTTGCGGGACATCTTGCCGAGAATATCTTTATACGCGATGAAGTTCTCAGACTGACCGAGGATCAGGGAACTGACGGCGTTGAAGGATTCCAGCTTACCCATGCCGTTCACTTTGGATAACAGGAAACCAATTCCACGAATCACGAACGGCAGAACGCGGATGTGCTGCAGAATACCGATCAGCGCGGAGATGAAGACGATAGGGCAGAGAACCTTCAGGAAGAAGAACGCCAGACCTTCGTCGTTCATTTTACCGAAGACAAAGTTGGTCCCTTCATTGGCGAACCCGAGCAGTTTTTCGAACATTTCGGAGAAGCCTTTCACGAAGCCGAGGCCTACGTTGGAGTTCAGGAAGAACCACGCAAGTAAAACTTCAATGACCAGCAGTTGGACAACATAACGAATACGAATTTTTTTGCGGTCTGTGCTGACCAGCAATGCGAGTGCAGTAACGACAACAAGTGCCAGGACAAAATGAAGGACGCGGTCCATATTTGCTCCAAATATGAGGCAGGTTTAATTTTCGTGCACATTCTATGTAACAAGCGAAAAGAAAACGAGATCGAGGGCACACTATAGTTACATCCTGTGACGAGTCTCAAAAATAGTGATCCACAATACATTTTTGTTATGTTAGGTAAATGAGTGAAAAGTTAAGTTTGTGTGCTAGTCTTCACAAAAGCATGCGCGATTTCAGTTTCAGTTAGATCGCCCCACTTACCCGCCCGTCTATCGTTCAAAGCTATCAGAGAAATCACTGCAAACTTCATAAATGATCTTGATAATCATTCTCATCTTGATAGCATTAAACATAGCAAAGGCTATATTTCAGAGGCAGAAATGACAAACAGTCGCGTAGAGGGTAGCAGTGGCAGAGCAGCGCGCAAGTTGCGGTTCGCATTAATGGGACCTGCGTTCATCGCTGCCATTGGTTATATCGATCCAGGTAACTTTGCGACCAATATTCAGGCCGGGGCCAGCTTCGGTTATAAGCTGCTCTGGGTGGTCGTCTGGGCAAACCTGATGGCAATGCTGATTCAGATGCTCTCCGCAAAGCTGGGGATTGCGACGGGCAAAAACCTGGCGGAGCAAATTCGCGACCATTATCCGCGTCCCGCGGTCTGGCTCTACTGGGTTCAGGCTGAAATCATCGCCATGGCCACTGACCTTGCTGAATTTATTGGCGCAGCGATCGGCTTTAAGCTGATTCTGGGTGTGTCGCTGTTGCAGGGGGCGGTCCTCACCGGGATTGCCACGTTCCTGATCCTGATGCTGCAGCGTCGGGGTCAAAAGCCGCTGGAGAAGGTCATTGGCGGTCTGCTGCTGTTTGTCGCGGCGGCCTATATCGTTGAGCTAATCTTCTCACAGCCGAATCTGGCGCAGCTCGGTAAAGGGATGGCGATCCCAAGCCTGCCGACCTCCGAAGCGGTGTTCCTGGCCGCCGGGGTGCTGGGGGCGACCATCATGCCGCACGTGATCTATCTGCACTCCTCGCTGACTCAGCATCTCCACGGTGGGACGCGTAAAGAGCGTTACTCCGCCACCAAGTGGGACGTGGCGATCGCCATGACCATCGCGGGGTTTGTCAATCTGGCGATGATGGCTACTGCAGCCGCAGCTTTCCACTTTAACGGTCATACCGGTATTGCCGATCTCGACCAGGCGTATCTCACGCTGGAGCCGTTGCTGAGCCATGCTGCCGCCACGATATTTGGCCTTAGCCTGGTGGCTGCTGGTCTCTCTTCTACGGTGGTGGGTACGCTGGCAGGCCAGGTGGTGATGCAGGGGTTTGTCCGGTTCCATATTCCGCTGTGGGTTCGTCGTTCCGTCACCATGCTGCCGTCATTTGTGGTGATTCTGATGGGACTCGACCCAACGCGAATTCTGGTCATGAGCCAGGTGCTGCTGAGTTTTGGTATTGCGCTGGCGCTGGTGCCGCTGCTGATCTTTACCAGCAACAAAACTCTGATGGGCGAGCTGGTCAACTCAACGCTGGTGAAACGAACCGGGTGGGCCATCGTGGTGGTGGTCGTTGCGCTGAACCTGTGGTTGTTAGTGGGAACCGCGCTGGGTCTTTAACAAAAAAGGAGCCGTGGAGGCTCCTTTTTGATTAGTGATGATGGCCGTGACCATGACCTTTGCCGCGACCCCAGCCGCCGCGACGGTCGTCACGATCGTTCCAGCCTTCACGGTAACCGCGCTCATAGGCGCTGTCTTTATACCAGCCGCGGTGTCTGCCGTTATCATGTTTCCACCAGCGATCGCCGCGCCACTCATAGTGACGATGCCAGTAATCACGGTCGCGCCAGTAGCCGCCGTCCCAGTATCTGCCGTAGTCGTCACGATCGCCAATTTGTAATTTTACTGATGGCAACAGGGTGATTTCGCCCGCAGTGGCGATCAGCGGCGCCGAAGCCAGTAATACCGCTGCAAGAATCAGTGACCTGAACATACTCTTTCTCCTTCACGATCGGGGCCTTTGTTGGGCCTGTTAACGCAATTTTACGAGTTGGTAAAGCGTCGTATCATCGCCTCAACTCCGAATTCCTGGGTGAGAGCACTTTTTGCTAAAAGTGATGTTATATTGAGCTGCTCAGGATCGCGTCTATACGGGCCAACTCTTCTGCAGAGAAATGGCGGTTTGCCAGCATCCCCACGGCGTCATCAATCTGAGCCGCTTTACTTGCCCCAATCAGCACCGACGTCACGTCCTCATGGCGTAATACCCAGGCCAGCGCCATCTGGGACAGCTTCTGGCCGCGACTTTCTGCCAGGGCATTTAGCTTCCTGACTTTCTCCAGCTTCTCTTCGGTGAGCTGATCGGGTTTAAGGAACTGACTGCCGCTTGCCGCGCGTGAGTCTGCGGGGATGCCGTTCAGATAGCGATTGGTCAGTTGCCCGCCGGCCAGCGGCGAGAAGGGAATACAGCCGACTCCCTTTTCCTGCAACACGTCCAGCAGTCCCGCTTCCGGCGCACGTTCAAAGAGGGAGTATTTCGGCTGGTGGATCAGGCAGGGCGTCCCGAGGTCATTAAGGATATCAATCGCCTGGCGAGCCAGAACAGCCGGGTAGTTGGATAATCCGACATACAAAGCCTTCCCCTGACGCACCACATGGTCAAGCGCTTTCATGGTTTCCTGCAGCGGCGTTTCCGGATCTGGCCGGTGATGATAGAAGATATCCACATACTCCAGCCCCGTGCGCTTCAGGCTTTGATCGAGGCTTGCCAGCAGATATTTACGTGACCCCCAGTCGCCGTAAGGCCCCTCCCACATGGTATAACCCGCTTTGGTGGAGATGATTAGCTCGTCGCGCCAGGGCAGGAAATCCTCCTGCAAAATACGTCCAAAATTACGTTCGGCCGATCCGGGGGGCGGGCCATAGTTGTTGGCAAGGTCGAAATGCGTAATGCCCAGATCGAACGCACGCTGTAAAAGTTGACGGCTGTTTTCGATAAGGGTGGTGTCACCAAAGTTATGCCACAGCCCAAGCGAGATGGCAGGCAACCTGAGTCCGCTTCGCCCGCAGCGGCGATACTCCATTGTCCTGTAACGATTTTTGTCCGGCTGATAACCCATTTTCGTGACCTCTGGCGCTGAAGTGAAAAATCAGTGTATGCGTTTACATTTTCGTGAAAAAAAGCAGCATAGCGCAGCTTTTTTTGTAAAGCATTCTTTCCATGCCCTTCTTATCACCAATTCTGGACAGCCATCACGCTTATTTAATACTCAAGGTGAGGTCAACATTAGAAGGATACCTGTTCATGCGTACCCCATACTGCGTCGCCGATTACCTGCTGGACCGTCTTACTGATTGTGGAGCCGATCATCTGTTTGGCGTGCCGGGCGACTATAACCTGCAGTTTCTCGACCATGTGATAGACAGCCCGGATATCTGCTGGGTGGGCTGTGCCAACGAGTTAAACGCTTCTTATGCCGCTGACGGATACGCCCGATGTAAGGGCTTTGCCGCGCTGCTGACGACATTTGGCGTAGGAGAGTTAAGCGCCATGAACGGCATTGCGGGCAGCTTCGCCGAGCACGTTCCGGTCTTGCATATTGTAGGGGCACCGGGTACGGCATCACAGCAAAGAGGGGAGCTGCTGCACCACACGCTTGGCGACGGTGAGTTTCGTCATTTTTATCATATGAGCGAGCCGATCACTGCTGCACAGGCGATCCTGACCGAACAAAACGCCTGTTATGAAATCGACCGGGTGTTAACGACAATGCTCCGGGAGCGTCGCCCCGGCTATCTGATGTTGCCTGCCGATGTGGCAAAAAAGGCCGCCACTCCCCCTGTAAACGCTCTCACGCTCAGGCATCCACATGCCGATAGTGCCTGCCTGAAAGCGTTCCGGGACGCCGCAGAAAACAAGCTTGCCAGGAGCAAGCGTATTGCGCTGCTGGCCGATTTCCTTGTCCTGCGCCACGGCCTGAAGCATGCGCTACAAAAATGGGTCAAAGACGTGCCGATGGCACACGCCACCATGCTGATGGGAAAAGGGATCTTTGACGAACGTCACGCCGGATTTTATGGCACCTACAGCGGTTCAGCGAGCGCAGGTGCGGTAAAAGAGGCGATTGAAGGGGCGGATACCGTACTGTGCATCGGCACGCGATTTACCGATACCCTGACAGCCGGCTTCACGCATCAGCTCACCCCGGCACAAACGATAGAAGTTCAGCCTCATGCCTCACGCGTGGGTGATCTCTGGTTTACCGGCATCCCTATGCTTCAGGCAATCGAAACGCTGGTAGAACTGTGCAAACAGCACGTGCACGAGACGCCCGCGCAGTCCTCTCAAAGCGCGATGGCCTACCCGCAGCCGGATGGCTCGCTGACGCAGGCGAATTTCTGGCAAACGTTGCAGACGTTTATTCGTCCGGGAGACATCATTCTTGCGGATCAGGGCACCTCGGCCTTCGGCGCGATCGACCTTCGTCTGCCGGCTGACGTGAATTTTATCGTCCAGCCGTTGTGGGGATCGATTGGCTATACGCTAGCGGCAGCATTTGGCGCGCAAACGGCCTGCCCGAACCGGCGCGTGATTGTCCTGACGGGGGATGGCGCGGCGCAACTTACTATCCAGGAGCTTGGCTCGATGCTGCGGGATAAACAACACCCCATCATTCTGGTCCTGAACAACGAAGGGTACACGGTGGAAAGAGCGATCCACGGGCCTGAGCAGCGTTACAACGACATTGCGCTATGGAACTGGACGCAAATCCCGCAGGCCCTGAGCCTTGATCCTCAGGCCCAGTGCTGGCGGGTCAGTGAAGCGGAGCAGCTGGCGGACGTCCTTGAGAAAGTGGCGCACCACGAGCGGCTCTCGCTGATTGAGGTGATGCTGCCGAAAGCCGATATCCCTCCGCTGCTGGGGGCGATCACCAAAGCGCTGGAAGCGCGCAACAGCGCCTGATTATTTGTCGTTTCGCCAGGCCATCATCATCGGTTTGCCCGCCAGCAGGAGCCAGGCGGGCAACATCACGATGCAAAGTAACGGGATGAGGGTGGTATCCGGTACCACCACGGCGGCCATGAAGAGGCTCAGCCAGGCATCGCGCGTGACCACCAGCACCAGCCCCAGAATCGAGCAGGAAACGGTAATCGCAGCCGGAACGGCATCGACATGCTCGTGCAGCATCAGCCCCAGCGCGACGCCGACAAAGACCGCCGGGAAGATGCGTCCACCACGGAAACCGCAGGCGGCCGCCACCACCAGCGCTGCCAGCTTGATCACGGCAAACAGCAGATAGTCGGAGACGCTAAACACCTGGCTGAAGGCCAGCTGCTGCATCTCGTCCAGTCCTTTAAACAGCGTCACCGGCCCGCCGATCGTACCTAAAATACCCAGAATCAAACCGCCAGCCCCCAGAATCAGCACCGGGTGTTTGAGTCTGTGCATCAGCCGGTGCAGGCGTGGAAGACACCATACTGCCACCATGCCCAGCGCAATGGCGATGGCGGCGACGATGGCACCGCTGAAAATATCGGCGATTTGCATCTGGCCGTAGTGGGGGAGAGAGAGTGAAAAATGGGGATGGAAAAACAGGCTGGTCGTCAACGCTCCGGCGGCTGCGGCCATCAGTGGGGCAAAGAGCTTGTCCCAGAGTGGGACATCGTTGTTACTGCTGAGCGTCTGAGAAAAGATCAGTGCCGCCGCAACGGGCGTGCCGAAGAGCGCCCCGATGGTGCCTGCGGAGGCGAGAATGGTCCAGTCCAGCGCGCCAACGCGGGGCAAAATGCGTGAACCAAGAAAAACCGCCAGGCCAATGTTCACGGCCATAATCGGATGCTCAGGTCCCAGACTAACGCCTCCAGCCAGACCGATAATCAGCGCAATGATTAGCCCTGGCAACGCCGAGGGGGCCACCGGGGCACCGATCAACGGTTCCAGTGCCGGATCGGGGCCGGCATGGCCGGGACTGAAACGGATCACCAGGCCCACCGCAATACCGGTTAACGTCAGCATCCCAACGATCCACGCAGGAGAGTCAGCGGTGACGCCCAGCCCTGCAGGAAGCGCGTTCCATAATAGTGTTTGCAGCACCGACGCGACTTTCATCACGACAATAAGGACCAGACTTGAAACCACGCCTATGATGAGCGCCGGAATTGCCAGCAACAGCATGGTTCTGGCTCGCGGGTGAAGCATGATGATTTCCTTGTACAAAACGGTATTACGTTACTTTGCACATTAAGCCTTATGGCAATAGTGCAAAAGGTGCTGAAACGGTAAAGTTATTCTGTGACGAAGATCGATAATCCATGGGCATTCACCTTCCGGTCGTTGTTGTTATCACGCCTTGAATTTACAGTGTCCCAAAGATTTATTCTGACTTTAGCGGAGCAGTAGAAGAATGACAAAGTATGCTTTGGTAGGCGATGTGGGCGGCACGAATGCGCGCCTTGCATTATGCGATGTAAATAGCGGTGAAATTTCCCGGGCGAAAACCTATTCCGGTCTCGATTATCCAAGCCTTGAGGCCGTTGTCCGCGTCTATCTGGAGGAGCATCAGATAAGCGTCGAAGATGGCTGCATCGCCATTGCCTGCCCGATAACCGGCGACTGGGTCGCCATGACCAACCATACCTGGGCATTCTCCATCGCCGAGATGAAAAAAAACCTCGGCTTTGCGCATCTTGAAATCATCAATGACTTTACCGCTGTGTCCATGGCGATCCCGATGCTGAAGCCTGAGCATCTGATCCAGTTTGGCGGCGCTGAACCGGTCGAAGGTAAGCCGATTGCGGTTTACGGGGCCGGTACCGGGCTGGGCGTTTCACATCTGGTGCATGTCGCTCAGCGCTGGGTGAGCCTGCCGGGTGAAGGTGGTCACGTGGATTTTGCGCCAAACAGCGAAGAAGAGGGCATTATCCTCGAAGAATTACGCGCGGAGATCGGCCACGTCTCCGCCGAGCGCGTGCTGTCAGGACCGGGGCTGGTGAACCTGTACCGGGCGATTGTGAAATCGGACGGTCGTCTGCCGGAAAATCTGCAGCCGAAAGACGTCACCGAACGCGCGCTGGCGGACAGCTGCATTGACTGCCGTCGTGCCCTGTCGCTGTTCTGCGTGATCATGGGGCGCTTCGGCGGCAACCTGGCGCTGACGCTGGGTACCTTCGGGGGCGTTTATATCGCGGGCGGCATTGTGCCGCGCTTCCTGGAGTTCTTTAAAGCCTCCGGCTTCCGCGGCGGGTTTGAGGATAAAGGGCGCTTCAGAAGCTACGTGCAGGACATTCCGGTTTATCTGATCGTGCATGATAACCCAGGCCTGCTGGGGTCGGGTGCCCACCTGCGTCAGGTTCTCGGTCAAATCCTCTGACGCATAGCCCTCTCCCGCAGGAGAGGGCTTTTTTGTTACAGGTGCATGAGCTGGCGGAACTCTTTTACCTTGCTGCGGCTCACCGGCACCTGAAAATCCAGATCCTTCAGACGCAAAATGTAGGTGTTGTTAAACCAGGGTTCGATCTCGCGGATCTTGTTTAAATTGACGCAGAACGAGCGGTGGCAGCGGAAAAAGTGCGACGCAGGCAGCTTGCTGCAAAACTCGGTGATGTTCATCGCCATCACGTAAGATTCCCGTCGCGTATAGACAAACGTCATCTTTTCATGGGCTTCGGCATAGTAGATATCATTGACCGGCGTCACGATGATGCGCTCATCTTTGACCAAATTAATGGTGTCGTTTTCCCGTACCGTTGGGCTGGCGCTTGCAGGGGCGGTCTGCTGCTGCCATGCGGCCTCCAGCTTTTGCAGCATGCTGACAATCCGCGACTCCTGGTAAGGCTTAAGGATATAGTCAAACGCCTCCAGCTCGAAGGCTTCTACGGCGTGCTCTTTCCATGCGGTCACGAACACAATAAACGGCTTATGGGCAAACTGATTGATGTTTTGCGCCAGCAATACGCCATCCAGCGACGGAATGTTGATATCCAGGAAGATGGCGTCGACCCGGTTATGCTGCAGAAACTTCAGCACGTCCAGACCGTCATCAAAGGTACCCACAATTTCCATCTGGCTGTGGGTGTTGATAAGCCAGGTTAGCTCCTGTTGAGCCAGAATTTCATCTTCTACGATGATGACTTTCATGGGTTACTCCACCTGGGGCAACAGTGATGTTGCCGAATGAGCGGGAGAGCGCTCGTTCGGGACGTAAAACGCAATTTCGGTGCCCGGTTCAAGACGCTGAATATGCAGCCCGTCGCCGTAAAGCAGCTTGACCCGGTGGTGCACGTTCAGCAGGCCGATTTTATTTCCAGGCATCTCGTTAGACTCCACCCGCTCAATGACTTTTGGATCAATGCCGTGGCCGGTATCGCGCACGGCAATACGTACGCGGTTGCCGCTTTCGGTGACGCTGATGGTGACGACGCCTTTGCCTTTACACGGCTGAATGCCGTGAACAATCGCGTTTTCGACCAGCGGCTGGATAAGCAGGCTTGGGATCACGCAGTTGACCTCTTCATCAATATCGTAAATGACCGTGAGCTTGTCACCAAAGCGCGCCTGCTCAATCGCGATGTAGTCTTTAATCTGATACAGCTCTTTTTTGATGTCGATCTGCTCGTCATCTTTCAGCTCGATGTTGTAGCGCAGATAGCGCGACAGGTTAAAAATCAGCTGGCGCGCGGTGTCCGGATTAAGACGAATGGACGAGGAGATCGCGTTCAGCGCGTTAAACAGGAAATGGGGATTGATTTTGCTCTGCAGCGCGCGCAGCTCTGCCTTATTTGCCATCTCACGCAGTTGTTCCGCCCGGGATACTTCCAGCTGGGTGGAAATAATCTGCGACAGGCCGATGGCCATCTCCTGCAGCGTGGAGGTGATCTGATGCGCGTGGCAGTAATAAATTTTCAGCGTGCCCGTCACGACGCCCTTCTCCCACAGCGGAATCACCAGCATGGAGTGGATTTCCGGCGTTCGGTGGGCTTCATCATTGTTTTTAATAATGATTTTACCGTAGTTAATGGCCTGTCGGGTGGTTGGGCTGATGGTGTCATCATTATCGCGATAGTTGTGCTCCCCGACGCCAACGTAGGCCAGCACGTGGTCAATATTGGTGATGGCGACAGCGTCAGCGTGGATGTCATGGCGAATGATTTCGCAGACCTGACGCAACGACTCCGCGTTAACGTGGCGGAAGAGCGGTAGCGTTTTGTTGGCGATATCCAGCGCCAGCTTGGCCTGACGGGCGGCGCTGGCCTCTTTTTCCCCTTCAACGCTTTGCACCAGCAGCACGATAAAGCCGATGCACACGCTGCCCAGGATCATCGGAATACCGATTTTCGAGACGATATCCAGCCCAAGTTCGATGGTCGGGGCCCAGACGACGACTAGGATCATGGTCAGCGTTTCGCACACCATGCCCGCCACGATCCCGGCGCGCCAGCGCTGTTTTTTCGGGATTTTGCGGCTGATCCAGCCGGAGAGCACCCCGGCGATAATGCTGGTAATAAAGCAGGGCACCGCCGTGACGCCGCCGATGTCAATCAGGTAGCGATGGGTTCCGGCAATCACGCCGGTGATGACACCCACCCACGGGCCAAACAAAATTCCGCCGGACATCACGGCGATAATGCGCACGTTAACCAGCGAACCCTCTACCGGCACGCCAGACCAGGTGCTGAACAGGGCGAACAGCGAAAAGATGGCGGTAACGGCCAGCAGCTCTTTTGGCGAGTGTGCGGATTTGTGCAATAGCTCGCGAAACAGGCGAATGCGAATGAGGAAAAACAGGCAAATCAGCATTAATGCCGCACGGTCAAAAACCGCCAGCAGCATAGTGAATATTTCGTGCACGAGTAGACCTGGGAAAACGGGAAAGAACCATGATAAAAAACCTGACGCGTGTTGACCAGCTATCCGTCAGGTTTATCAAAAGAGGAAAAACCATAATTTATAAAGGGGATTGTCTGTCGGTAACGGACACGTCCTGATTTTTTATAGCCTGCGTATCGTCAGGTAACCGTTTTGATATCATCCTGTTAAATAACAGCTATCAGAAAGCCAACCCTGAAACAGGGGCTTCCGCTTTTCGGCACAGCCGGGTTCCGGTTTTCAGGCGATCGCTTTTTTTTCACTTCCCTCTCGACAGCGTGATTTTTTTCAGGTTATTTTCTAAGCACGCCACATCGGTGGCAGCGTCGCTCGGACGGTCCGGGCGCTAACGTTAATCTGAGGAATCTATGGCTGAATTCAGTCCTGAACGCCGTTTTACGCGTATCGATCGTCTCCCCCCTTATGTTTTCAATATCACCGCTGAACTGAAGATGGCTGCGCGTCGGCGCGGCGAAGATATTATTGATTTCAGCATGGGTAACCCTGACGGCCCAACGCCACCGCATATCGTTGAAAAACTCTGCACGGTTGCCCAGCGTCCGGATACGCACGGCTACTCGACCTCCCGCGGTATTCCCAGATTACGTCGCGCGATCTCGCGCTGGTATCAGGATCGCTATCAGGTTGATATCGATCCGGAAAGTGAAGCGATTGTCACCATCGGCTCGAAAGAGGGGCTGGCACACCTGATGCTGGCTACGCTGGATCATGGCGATACGGTGCTGGTACCGAATCCCAGCTACCCAATCCACATCTACGGTGCGGTGATTGCCGGGGCGCAGGTCCGTTCGGTTCCGCTGGTGGAAGGGGTCGATTTCTTTAACGAACTGGAACGTGCGATTCGCGAAAGCTATCCGAAACCGAAGATGATGATCCTCGGTTTCCCATCGAACCCAACGGCCCAGTGCGTGGAGCTCGATTTCTTCGAGAAAGTGGTCGCGCTGGCGAAGCGTTATGACGTGCTGGTGGTTCACGATTTAGCCTATGCCGACATCGTGTATGATGGCTGGAAAGCGCCATCTATTATGCAGGTCCCGGGCGCGCGTGACGTGGCGGTAGAGTTCTTCACCCTGTCGAAAAGCTACAACATGGCGGGCTGGCGTATTGGCTTTATGGTGGGTAACAAAACGCTGGTGAGCGCGCTGGCGCGTATTAAGAGTTACCACGACTACGGCACCTTCACGCCGCTGCAGGTTGCGGCTATCGCTGCTCTTGAGGGCGACCAGCAGTGCGTCCACGAGATTGCCGCTCAGTATAAGCGCCGTCGCGACGTGCTGGTAAAAGGCTTGCATGAAGCGGGCTGGATGGTGGAAATGCCGAAGGCGTCCATGTACGTCTGGGCGAAAATTCCGGAACCGTACGCGGCGATGGGATCGCTGGAGTTTGCCAAAAAGCTGCTGCAGGATGCGAAGGTGTGCGTATCACCGGGCATTGGCTTTGGTGATTATGGCGACACCCATGTGCGGTTTGCCCTGATTGAAAATAGCGACCGCATTCGTCAGGCGGTGAGGGGCATCAAGAGTATGTTCCGGGCCGACGGGCTTCTCTCCTCGAAGAGCGTGGCTGAAAATCCCGCGTCATCATGACATAAAAAAACAGGAGCCAATGGCTCCTGTTTTTTTGACTGCATGTTCTTCACTAGATCATCAGGGCAAAGGTTCCGGCCCAGACTAAAACAATCACCGAAATGCCCATAAAGAAATATTTCACGTTTCATCGCTCCGCGTATCTTGTGGTACGCATTTAAAAACAGAGTCCACCTGATTATAGAGAACTGAAATCCGGTCAAAGCGGAAATGAGAATTTTCCCGTTTCACCGCTCACTCCAGCTCAGAATTCTGTGCTTTCCTGTTGCCAGACGGCGCTAATGTACGCCTAAAAATGAGGGGTGACAAGAGGGATTTTTTTAAATAATTTCCGTCACTTACGAGTGTCGTGGAACGGCGACAGTTTGATTTCGCATCGCAATAAATTCACTTTGGGCGACGCAATGAAAAACGGTTTCTTAACGGATGACAGGTGATTGAAAAGGTTAGTTTCTTAGCGAAACTAACCTTTCTGAAGAGCTTAAATATAGAGCGAGGCTTCGCCAATAGGGCGGGTTTTGAAACGACGATGCATCCACAGATACTGCTCTGGCGCACGCATGATTTCAGTTTCGATGACTTTATTGATAAACGCCGCGGCTTCGCACTCGTTTTCAGGATAGTTAGCCATCTCAGGAGAGATGTGCAGACGATAGCCTGATTTATCTGCTTTTCTCACCATCGTCACGGTCAGCATGGAAGCGCCCGACAAACGAGAAATGACAAAGGTGCCGTTGGTCGTCGCAACATCTTTAACCGCAAAGAAAGGCGCAAAGCTGCTGCCTTTACGTCCATAATCCTGATCGGGGGCAAACCAGACGGCTTCACCTTTCTTCAGAGCCCCGACCATACCGCGCAGGTTATTACGGCTGATCATCGCCTTATTCGAACGCATGCGGCCACGCGTTTGTACCCACTCCATCAGCGGACTGTTGTGTGGTCGATAGGTCGCCATCATTGGCTGGCACAGGCCCATCACGCGGCCACCCAGTTCCAGCGACATAAAGTGAACGCCGACGACCATCACGCCGCGTTTTTGCATCTGTGCGCGTTTAAGGTTATCCAGCCCTTCCACGTCAAACCACTTGCGGACGCGCTCATCCGGCCAGAACCAGGCCATGCCGGTTTCAAGCAGCGCCATGCCGATAGACTTGAAGTTTTCAGCGATGAGTTTCTCGCGCTCTTCGGCATTGTAATGCGGAAAGCAAAGCTCAATATTTTTACGCGCGATGGATTCGCGGCGTTTCAGGAAGAAGCGGGAAGCGCTGCCCAGTTTCGACCCCAGCAAACGCAGGACAGGGTACGGAAGTTGAACCAGCAGCCAGAGAACGCCAAGACCAAACCATGTAAACCAGTAACGCGGGTGTAAAAACGCGCGTTGAAATTTGGATTGAGACAAAATAGTAAAACCTATGTGAAGCCTGTAAAGGTAGCGCAGAGTTTGCGATACGACGTGCCGATAAGACCGTTCTTCAAGGTGATGGTTGCAGGCTTTACCGAACTTTACGGCGTTGCCTGGCCACTGCTGATTTGGGCGGGCGGCGTAATGTAGCACCGTTATACGATATGTGCTATTACTCGTTTTTGATTAAAAAAGCGGCAGTTAAGGAGGTGCTTGATTTTACAGATTTTATAGAAAGACGCATTGAAAGCGTTTTTCCTGACTGAGCGGAGAGCAGAAGCCCTGGCGATCGGATGGAAGACGTAACGAAAAAGAATGGCATTGTTGAGTTACGGCAAATTAATTATTTCTCGTTTATTTCTTCCTTACCTAATAAATAAGAATTTTCTTTGTGAAAAATCTTATTTATTATTCATATCCTCAATGGAATAGTCGTCTTTTATCACCCACTTTTCTCTTCTTTTAATCGTACTGCAATAAAATATTGCAGTTCTTTCTTGTTTTTTGACATAGTGCCGTGATGCAAATCAAAATAAGATGTTTTTATTAATATCTCTCTGGCTGCAATCCCTTCGGCGATACAAATATTCGATTTGTGAGAAAAGAGTAGTTTCTTTTTCTGAGTTGATTGAGCAATTTGCGATAATGTCTTAGAGGAAAATTCTTAAGAAAATTCTTGTATCGGATAAATGATCTGTGTATTTGATTTTGTTCCGATCATTATTCTATTATTGCGCATCAAGAACGATACCGTGAAGTTGGCATAGCAAAACAAAGAGGGATGATTAGATGGCTGACAGTTTTCAGAACGAGGTGCCTAAGGCACGTATTAACCTGAAGCTTGACCTGCATACTGGCGGAGCAAGCAAGAAAATGGAATTACCCTTGAAATTGCTTGTTACGGGTGATTTCAGCAACGGGCAGGAATCTGCGACAATATCTGAGCGTGAAAAGATTAACATCACCAAAAATAATTTTGATAGCGTTCTTTCCGAATATTCCCCAAAAGTTAACCTGGCCGTAAAAAATACACTGTCTGACGATGGTGGTGAAGACAACATTCAGCTGACTTTCCAGAGCATGAAAGATTTCACGCCAGAGCAGGTGGCTGCCCAAATTCCGCAGCTGAAGGCGATGCTGGCGATGCGCAACTTGCTTCGCGATCTCAAAGCTAACCTGTTGGATAACCAGACTTTCCGAAAAGAGCTGGAAAAAATCGTTGTTGACCAGTCGCTTAGTACTGAGTTGCGAAATGAACTGTCCGCACTGGCTTCAAAACAACCTTAACCATCATGCTGTTTTAACGGATTAATCAAGGAATGCTCATGTCTGTACAAAATAATATTGCTGGCGGGGAAAGCGTGGTGCTGGAACGTCCTGCTGTGGGTGGTGTATACGCCTCACTGTTTGAGAAAATCAATCTGAATCCTGTCTCCGAGCTGAGTGCGCTGGACATCTGGCAAGATGCACAGGCGATGTCCGATGCGACCGCTGACGAGCGTCTGACAGCAGGTATGCAGGTCTTTCTGGAATGCCTGACCAAGGCAGGCTCGAAAGTCGAAAAACTGGATAAAAGCCTGATCGATCATCACATCGCTGAGCTCGATTACCAGATAAGCCGCCAGCTCGACGCCGTTATGCACCATGAAGAGTTTCAGGCGGTTGAGAGCCTGTGGCGCGGCGTGAAGTCGCTGGTTGATAAAACGGATTTTCGCCAGAACGTGAAAATTGAGCTTCTGAGCATGTCTAAAGAAGAGCTGCGCCAGGACTTTGAAGACAGCCCGGAAATCATCCAGAGTGGCCTGTATAAACACGCCTATATTGATGAATATGATACCCCAGGCGGCGAGCCGATTGCGGCGCTGATTTCCGCTTATGAGTTCGATGCTTCAGCGCAGGATGTCGCTCTGCTGCGCAACATCTCAAAAGTATCCGCAGCTGCACATATGCCGTTTATCGGCTCAGCAGGCCCGAAATTCTTCCTCAAGGAGTCAATGGAAGACGTCGCTGCGATTAAAGATATTGGCAACTATTTTGATCGCGCCGAGTACATCAAGTGGAAATCGTTCCGCGATACGGACGACGCTCGCTACATTGGTCTGGTGATGCCCCGCGTACTGGGACGCCTGCCGTATGGCCCGGATACCGTTCCGGTTCGCAGCTTCAACTATGTCGAAGAAGTCAAAGGTCCGGATCACGACAAATACCTGTGGACGAATGCGTCGTTTGCCTTCGCGTCCAACATGGTGCGTAGCTTTATCAATAATGGCTGGTGTGTACAGATCCGTGGCCCGCAGGCCGGCGGTGCGGTTCAGGACCTGCCTATCCATCTGTATGACCTGGGTACCGGCAATCAGGTAAAAATCCCGAGTGAAGTGATGATCCCTGAAACGCGTGAATTCGAATTCGCGAATCTGGGCTTTATTCCGTTGTCCTACTACAAAAACCGCGACTACGCCTGCTTCTTCTCGGCGAACTCCACCCAGAAACCGGCGCTGTATGACACCGCTGATGCGACCGCCAACAGCCGCATCAACGCGCGTCTGCCGTACATCTTCCTGCTGTCGCGTATCGCCCACTACCTGAAGCTGATTCAACGCGAGAACATCGGTACCACCAAGGATCGCCGACTGCTGGAGCTGGAGCTGAACACCTGGGTCCGCACTCTGGTAACCGAAATGACCGATCCGGGTGACGAGCTGCAGGCGTCTCATCCACTGCGTGATGCAAAAGTGGTGGTGGAAGATATTGAAGATAACCCGGGCTTCTTCCGCGTGAAACTGTATGCGATTCCGCACTTCCAGGTGGAAGGGATGGACGTCAACCTGTCGCTGGTTTCCCAGATGCCAAAAGCGAAATCGTAATAACAGGCAGGAAGCCGATGAAAACGGAACAACCGTTATGGGGTAGGGGCATTATGGTCGCTCCCCAGCATTTTCAGCAACAGGTCGCGTATGCGGCCTGGTCTGCCGAGTGTATTGCCCGGCTGGGCCTCTCCTGCCCGTGGGGGGTAATAAATGCTACCTTCGAGCCGGAAGCGCTCAGGCTTGGACGTCTTCAGGCCCGTCATCTGCATGTCCGTTTTCAGGACGGTACGCTGATTGATACAGACAATGCTGATTCGCTGCCACCGGTACTGTCGCTTGAAAGCGAATCGCAGGAGGTGACGGTGGTGCTGGCGCTCCCGCTACTGCGGGCGAACGGCGGCAACTGCCTGAAACCCGATGAGGTGGCCGAGCGTCCGGTGCGATATCGTCAGCGCTGGCGGGATGTACGCAATACCTTCGGGGAAGATACTCGTCAGATTGCCGTGATGCAGCCTGAACTGACGCTGCGTTTTGCCCATCAGAACAACAGCGATTATCTGACTTGTCCGGTCACCCGCCTGCAGCAAGACTCGCAGGGGACATGGCTATTGGATGAAACATTTCTTCCTCCGCTGTTGACCCTCCAGGGCAGCCGTTGGCTGGTTACCCAACTGGAACAACTACTGACACAACTGCGGGCGCGACTGTGCCGTCTGATGGCAATGCGGCGTGAAAGCAATGAGCGCATGGCTGATTTCGCCGTGGCAGATGTATCACTATTCTGGCTGCTCAACGCGCTGAACAGTGCCGAGCCCGTGCTGGGTCAGTTCCAGCGTAATCTTCAAAGCCCACCGGAACGTCTGTATCCGGAACTTTCTCGCCTTGCGGGGAGCCTGCTGACCTTTTCCCTGGAACATCAGGTGAGCGCCATACCGGCCTGGCATCACGAGCAACTCAATGCGGTATTTCCACCGCTGTTTGATTTGCTTGGCGATCTGCTTGAAGCCAGCCTGCCGTCACGCGTGGTGGCCCTGGCACTCGACTATGACCCACGGCTGCACTTCTGGCAGGCTCGCCTGCATGACCCGCGTCTGCGCGAAGGGGCTGATTACTATCTTTCTGTGCGCTCACCGATTCCGGTGGCGCAACTGCAGGAGCAGTTTCCGCGCCAGTGTAAGGTGGGCAGCCCTGACCATGTGCGGGGGATCGTCAACTCTTCCCGCGTGGGCGTGCCGCTGACGCCGCTGCGCCATGTGCCAGCCGCCATTCCACTGCGCCTGGAAAATCAGTATTTCAGTCTCGATCTCTCCCATCCTCTGGCGACTGAAATGCTCCAGAGTGGGACATGTATGTTTTACGTCCCGGGCATGCTCGGCGAGCCTGAACTTGAACTCTTTGCGGTATTGAGAACATGAGTGAACGTAAACACGGCGCTGTCGTGTCTGTTGATATTGACGCACTGCTGCAGGATACCTGGCTTCAGGTCATCAGCCTTCGCTATGGCCCGCAGTTTCAGGAAGGCGAAGGTCGGATCTTGTGGGAACGCTGTATCGCTGATGTGGAACGCGTTCAGCGTGAACTGAAAGCGAGCGAACTCGATGAAGCCAGCTGTAAGCATATCCTCACTGCACAATGTGCATTGCTTGATGAGGCGGTCAAAGGGCGCGGTGTAGAGGATGATGCCTGTGTGCAGTGGTATGACATTCCTCTGCAGGGACACTTCCTCGGCACAATGGACGCGGGTGACACTTTATGTGACAGGATGCGCGATGTGCTGCGTGAACCTGCTCCAGATAATGCCGTACTGACCTGCTTCCAGCGGGTAATGATGCTCGGATTCCTGGGAAACTTTCGTGCGCTAAACGATCCGGAACGCCAGAAGCTGGTCAGCGCACTCAACGAGCGCGTTACACCGTTCAGCTACCCGCAGACCCATCCCGTTCTGGCAGAGAGCCGCAGCGGACGGGGAGCGGGAGGCTGGCTGGCGTCATGGCCCGCGCGTATCGGCCTGAGCGTGATTGTTCTTGCCGCACTCTGGTGGGGACTGGATCGCTGGCTCGATCAGATGCTGCTGACCCTGTTGCCGGGAGTCGTAAAATGAGTCCTGTACAACAGCGCGGGCTTGCGCTGTGGGCTGCCCTGCTGAGTGCTGTGGTCTGCCTGGCTTTTCTGCCGTTATCCCGGCTGGCTTCAGTGCTCGTTCTGCTGGCGATGATCGGGGTTATCGTCGCGTTCTGGTATATCGCCAGACCTCGTGCGGAGCATGACGTCAACCTGCGTCTGGATGACCTTCCTGAAACTACTTACCGTCAACCTGTGGTGCTGGTTTGTGGCGATATGCCTTTGACCTGGCCGCAGCAGTCACCAGTACTGATCGTTACGCAGGGATGCTGGATCCGCGTTGAGGACCATCAGGATCTGGAGCAGGTTGCCCGTCAGATTCTGTGGCAGCGCCCGGACTGGGGGCGTCAGCTGTCGGTGATGGTCAGTGTCTGCCCGCAGAAACATGTCGACAGCGAAGCCCTGACAAGTCGTCTGCTGGCTCTGCGCTGGCAAATCAGCCAGTTGCGTAAAGAAACGGGACAGTCTGTGCCACTCATTCTGAATGGTCAGATTGGCAGCGCGATGACGGATGACATGCTCTGGCAGGCCGCTATTCCGGGTGAAGGGTGGACTGTCTGGCGTGAGTCGAATGCGCCTTGTTCGATCGCCGCGTGGGTCACCACTGGCGGTGCGCCTGTGATGCAGCAGCAGGTGCTGATGAACAGCCTGATGAGCTGGTTCCATCAGCATGTCCAGGCGGTATTCATCGATGAGAATCCTGATGTTCCGGTCATTGCACCTGCAGCGCTGCTGTGGGGAATGGGACCGATTCTTGCCGGAAGCCTTGCGTCCTCTGCCTGGACGGCATGGTTATCGCGTCATACTGCCATGCAGCAGGTAGCCGGCTGGCAACCGGTAGGGACGGACAGCACGGTGATATCACCCTTCCCGGATTTCATCCTGCCGCTGTTACCGGAAGGAAGTGGACTTACTCCCCGCGCCCGCACCTGGCGCTGTGCCCTTGGTCTTTTCACCCTGGCGGCCATCGCCGCGCTGCTGAGCAGTGGCTGGAACAATCGCCAGTTGCTGCATCGCGTGAGCTTCGATATAGCCCGTTACGACAGTCTCTCCATGGATGACTACGGCCCGAAGGCTAGCGCCGTTGCGGCCCTTCGTGAGAATGCGGCGCTGCTGGATGACTATGCACGTAACGGTGTACCGATCCGGTTGGGCCTCGGGCTTTATCAGGGGGAACGTCTACGGATACCCCTACTGGAAGCGATCCGCTCGTATATGCCGCCGCCTCCTAAACCGCAGCCAACCCCAAAACCAGTACCGAAAATAGTGAGGCTCGACAGCATGTCGCTGTTCGATTCCGGCAAGTACGTGCTGAAAGCGGGTTCCACCAGGATGCTGGTGAATTCACTGGTTGGCATCAAAGCGAAACCGGGCTGGCTGATTGTCGTGTCTGGGCATACCGATAACACCGGCAATCCGCAACTTAACCAGACGCTGTCTCTGAAACGCGCCGAAGCGGTACGCAACTGGATGCGGGACACGGGCGACGTGCCCGAAAGCTGTTTTGCGGTGCAGGGCTATGGCGAAAGCCGTCCTGTCGCAACCAACGACACCCTGGAAGGGCGTGCGCTCAACCGCCGTGTCGAAATCAGTCTGGTACCGCAGGCGAATGCCTGTCAGATACCCGGCAAATACCCGGCGCCATCGCAGGATGATGGCGTCTCAGAAAATAAAACGGAGTAATTAACATGGCAATTCCTGTTTATCTTTGGCTGAAGGACGACGGCGGCGCGGACATCAAAGGGTCTGTTGACGTTCAGGATCGTGAAGGCAGCATCGAAGTGGTTGCACAGGAGCATAACCTGTACATCCCAACCGACAACAATACCGGCAAGCTGACCGGCACCCGTATCCACACGCCGTTCCTGTTCACGAAGGAAATCGATTCCTCCAGCCCGTATCTGTACAAGGCGGTGACAACCGGTCAGACCCTGAAATCCGCTGAGTTCAAGTGGTACAAAATCAACGACGCGGGCCAGGAAGTGGAGTACTTCAACACCAAACTGGAAAACGTGAAGGTAGTGAAAGTGAATCCTGAAATGTATGACATCAAGGATCCTTCTAAAGAGAAGCACAACCACCTTGAACGCGTTGAACTGCGTTACGAAAAAATCACCTGGACCTACAAAGACGGCAACATCATTCATTCCGATTCCTGGAACGAACGCGCCACGGCGTAATCCTGATGCGGGCAGGTTTTCCTGTCCGCAGTTTTTTGCTGAGTGCCTGAGATGCGGGCACTCAGCAAAGAAAAAACAATCTGCCTGCCTGACCTTATGCGCTTTGGTGAACAGCGAGGGGCGGTAGCGTGTCCAGGAACCGACAAAGAGAGAATCTCATGGAAAATCCAGCCATCCTGTTACGTCGTCTGAACCCTTACTGTGCCCGAGCGATGGAAGGCGCAGCTTCGCTCTGTCAGACCCGTGCCCATGCCGAAATTCTGCCGGAGCACTGGCTGCTGAAGCTGCTGGAGCAGGGGGAGGGTGACCTGACGGTGCTGGCGCGTCGCTATGAATGGGATATGGATAGCATCTGGCAGGATTTGCTTGGCTGGCTCGACAGACAACCTCGCTCCGTGCGCCATCGGCCCCAGCTCTCTGATGACATCCAGACTCTGATGCAGCAAGCCTGGCTACTTGCCTCACTCAATGGCGAAGAGCACATTCGCAGCATCCATCTGCTGATGGCCCTGGTGGAAAAACCAAAACTGGCACGTTGTGACGGCCTTTGGCCGTTGTTAACGCTTGCTCAGAGCCAGCTGGAGCGCCTGCGACCGTTGCTGGATGCGCAATCGGATGAACGTCCGGAAATGCAGCGAGAAGCCGAGCTGGCACAGAACCACGGTGGTGAGGTGGAGTTTGTCGGGCGTCCGGCTGGTGTGGAAATGAAAGAGGGGGAACTGAGCCCTGCGCTGCAGAACACGCTGGATAAATTCACCCTCGATGTCACCGCCAAAGCGAAGGAAGGGAAGATCGATCCGGTGTTTGGCCGTGACACAGAAATCCGTCAGATGGTGGATATCCTCTCCCGTCGCCGCAAAAACAACCCGATCCTGGTCGGCGAGCCGGGCGTGGGGAAAACCGCACTGGTTGAAGGCCTGGCATTGCGTATTGCCGAGGGTAATGTGCCTGAATCCCTGAAAACGGTCACTCTGCGTACTCTTGACCTGGGCCTGCTGCAGGCCGGTGCAGGCGTGAAAGGCGAGTTCGAACAGCGGCTGAAAAACGTCATCGATGCGGTGCAGCAATCCCCGTCCCCGGTCCTGCTATTTATTGATGAAGCGCATACCATCATCGGCGCGGGCAACCAGGCGGGTGGCGCCGATGCAGCGAACCTGCTGAAACCGGCGCTGGCGCGTGGCGAACTGCGTACCATTGCGGCCACTACCTGGAGCGAGTACAAGCAGTACTTCGAACGCGACGCGGCCCTGGAGCGTCGTTTCCAGATGGTAAAAGTCGATGAACCTGACGATGACTCCGCCTGCCTGATGCTCCGTGGTCTGAAGTCCCGCTACGCCGAGCACCATGACGTGTACATTACCGACGATGCGGTGCGCGCGGCAGTTACGCTTTCCCGCCGCTATCTGACGGGCCGCCAGCTGCCGGACAAGGCGGTTGATCTGCTCGACACCGCTGCAGCGCGCGTCCGCATGAGCCTCGACACGGTGCCGGAACAGCTGACCTGCATTCGCTCGCAGATTACCTCTCTGGAAATGGAGAAGCAGGCGCTGCTGGAAGATATTGCTATCGGCAATCAGAGCCATGGTGAACGCCTGACCGTCATTGAGCAGGAAGAGAACGCTCTTATCGTTGCTCTCGACGAGCTTGAAACGCAGTACGGGCAGGAACTGAAACTCACCGAACAACTGCTGGAAAGCCGCCAGGACCTCTCCCGTCAAAGCGAGACGCACGCGCTGCAGCAGGAACTGAACGGCATGCAGCACAGCAATCCGCTGCTCTCCCTGGATGTTGACGTACGCACCGTTGCCAACGTGATTGCTGACTGGACAGGCGTTCCGCTGTCATCGCTGATGAAAGATGAGCAGACCGAACTGCTGACCCTGGAAAATGAAATGGTTAAACGTGTGGTCGGGCAGGATGTGGCGCTCGAGGCCATCGCCCAGCGTCTGCGTGCGGCAAAAACGGGGCTCACCTCCGAGAATGGCCCGCAGGGCGTCTTTCTGCTGGTGGGACCGAGCGGAGTGGGGAAAACTGAAACCGCGCTTGCGCTGGCCGATGTCATGTACGGCGGTGAGAAGTCACTCATTACGATTAACCTCTCCGAATACCAGGAGCCGCATACGGTTTCCCAACTGAAGGGTTCCCCTCCGGGCTACGTCGGTTATGGCCAGGGCGGCATTCTCACCGAAGCGGTGCGCAAGCGACCGTACAGCGTGGTGCTGCTCGATGAAGTGGAAAAAGCCCACCGCGACGTGATGAATCTGTTCTATCAGGTGTTTGACCGCGGCTTTATGCGCGACGGCGAAGGGCGTGAAATCGACTTCCGTAACACCGTTATTCTGATGACCTCGAATCTCGGCAGCGACCACCTGATGCAGCTGCTTGACGAACAGCCGGAGGCCAGCGAAGGCGATCTCCACGAGCTGCTGCGTCCGATACTGCGCGATCACTTCCAGCCGGCGCTGCTGGCCCGCTTCCAGACCGTGATTTACCGTCCTCTGGCGGAAGCGGCCATGCGTACCATCGTGGAAATGAAGCTGTTACAGGTCAGCAAGCGCCTGCATCGACACTACGGCCTGACCACGCATATTGATGAGAGCCTGTATGACGCGCTGACCGCCGCCTGCCTGCTGCCGGACACCGGCGCGCGCAACGTCGACAGCCTGCTCAACCAGCAGATTCTGCCGGTGCTGAGTCAGCAACTGCTGACCCACATGGCCGCGAAACTGAAACCACAGTCATTACGCTTTAGCTGGAGTGAGGAAGAGGGGATCGGGCTGGAATTTGATGTGAAACAGGGAGTGGACGCATGAGTAATAATCCTCCATTAAGATACAGTCATAGCCACCACCTGCTGGCGGTGAAAGGCTGTGAGTCCGCGCTCGACGTGCTGGCGTTTGAAGGCGATGAAGCCCTGAGCACGCCGTTCCGCTATCGTATTGAATTCACCAGCATTGACCACACTATCGCCAGAGAGGCGATGCTGATGAAGTCCTGTTCGCTGACGCTGCAGGCCCCGGTAGACCAGGGTTACGGCATTAAAGTGCAGCAGGCCGTGCGCACCCTTCAGGGCGTGGTGACCGGTTTTGAACGCCTCAGCACGTCAAAAGATGAAACCCGCTACGCCCTGACGCTCCGGCCACGTCTGGCGCTGCTCGACCGCTCGCACCAGAACGCCATTTACCAGGACATGTCGGTTCCGCAAATCGTGGAAAAAATCCTGCGCGAGCGCCACGGTATGCGCGGTCAGGATTTTCTGTTCTCGCTGTCAAAAGAATACCCGCGCCGTGAACAGGTGATGCAGTACGGTGAGGACGACCTGCACTTTATCACCCGCCTGCTGGGTGAGGTCGGCATCTGGTTTCGCTTCACCACCGACACGCGCCTCAACATTGACGTGGTGGAGTTTTACGACAGCCAGCAGGGGTATGAAAAAGGTCTGACGCTGCCGTCGGTACCGCCATCGGGCCAGCATTCAAAAGGCGTGGATTCAGTCTGGGGAATGGAATGCCATCACAACGTGGTGCAGAAGCAGGTCAGCACCCGGGACTACAACTACCGTCAGGCCACGCAGGACATGAACACCCTGGTGGATGCGACCCGCGGGGATGTCACCACGTACGGTGATGCCTATCACTGGGCGGATAACTACCTGACGCCGGGCAGCACCTATGACCGCAACCCGGCCCCGGAGTCCGGGGCGTTTTATGCCCGCCTTCGTCACGAACGCTACCTGAATGGTCAGACCCGGGCGCAGGGCATCACCAGCTGTCCGACCCTCTCGCCGGGTCAGGTACTGAAAGTCACCGGCGGGTATGAAGTGGCCGACGTGTTTGCGCAGGGCGTGGTCATCACGGCGATGCACACATATGCCCGCCGTGATAAGGACTTTGCGGTTGGTTTTGACGGCATCCCGGACAGCACCGATTTTGGTTTCCGCCCGGAACCAGGCTCACGCCCGGTGATGGCTGGCACTTTACCGGCCCGCGTCACCAGCACCACCGAAAATGACATCTACGGGCATATCGATAAAGACGGTCGCTATCGCGTCAACATGCTGTTTGACCGTGATAACTGGGAAACCGGGTTCGAGAGCCTGTGGGTGCGCCAGTCCCGTCCGTATGCAGGGGACACTTACGGCCTGCACCTGCCGCTGCTGGCGGGCACCGAAGTGGCGATTGGCTTTGAGGACGGTAACCCGGACCGGCCGTACATTGCCGGCGTGCTGCACGACTCGGCGCACGGCGACCACGTCACCATCCGCAACTACAAACGCAACGTCCTGCGTACCCCGGCGAACAACAAAATCCGCCTCGATGACGAGCGCGGAAAAGAGCACATCAAGGTCAGCACGGAGTACGGCGGCAAGAGCCAGCTGAATCTCGGACATTTAGTGGATGCTGAGAAGCAGAAGCGCGGTGAGGGCTTTGAACTCAGGACTGATAGCTGGGGAGCCATCCGCGCGCAGAAAGGGATGTTTATCAGCGCTGACGGTCAGGCGAAGGCGCAGGGCCAGGTGCTGGATATGGCACCAGCAATCAGCCTCCTGAAAGGGGCGCTCAACCAGGTCACGGAATGGGGAAGCATCACGCAGACTCATCACAACTTTTCGCCTGATACCGATTCACTGAGAGAGTTCGTTAACGGAGCTGAGGGTCTTAAAGATCCCGCGTTGCTGATGTCTGCCCCGAATGGTATAGCAGCCGTTACGCCTGAAACCACGCTCATGCACAGCGGGAACGGTCTTTACCTGCAGAGCCTGGGTGAGGTCAATATAGCATCAGCACAACGTCATTCGGTCAACGCCGAAAAAGCGATTTCTATGCTGGCACAGAAGGAGGGAATGCGGCTGGTTTCTGGAAAGGGCCCGATGACCCTGGAATCCCACGCTGACACCTTATCGCTGACCTCGCTTAAGGACATTACCGTGCAGTCAACGCAGGGGCACCTGCAGATTACGGCGAAAAACGGTATCACTATTGGTTGTGGCGGCGCGTATATACGGCTTTCGCCGCAGGGAGAGATTCATATTCACGGGCCAGGGCTTCTGAGTCTGAAAGGTCAGCACAAGATGCTGGGGCCGCAGAGTGAAGATTTTCCGCTACCGGAACTTCCTTCCTCGGTCTGCAAGGAGTGTCTGAAACGGGCACAGGAAATGGCTAAAGGATTTGTACCAAGGGAGAGTTAATAAGTGCTGAATGAATATTCTGAAAACATGCTGGAGAGCGCTCGACGGCTTTGCCAGCAGATTGGACACACCTATATCGATGTCATTGTTGATCAGTGTAGTGTGGATTATTCAGTCATTCCGGCGTTATCCGGCTTTTCTCCGGAGATCAAATGGCAGTCGCTGTATAAGGGTTTACCGGAAGAGATTTATCCCGAAGATGCGCCTCTGCTGGTGCGGGTTATGTTTGACGATCTGCAACAATGGAACTGGCTTCAGGCGCTTGCAAAAGAAATGTCCTCAACGGCACCTTTACTGATTATATGCTCGCCATGGACATTGTCTGGATTGGGTAAATGGCTTACTGAAATCGTTAATGCCCGCCAGGAAGGCAGAGAAGGTGTTTTTCGGTTCTGGGATACTCGTATTTTTTCTTATCTTTTTACGGATATTCTGAGCTCTGAACAGCAGGCGCAACTTAAAAGACCCGTAATAGGCTGGGGATGGCAGGATCGTGATGGACAGTCGGTATGGCTTACAGGAAGCGGGAAAATCCCGAAGCGCGACGAGCGCGCTGAGCAAGTAGATTTCAGCGATAAGCAATATGAAAAATTTATGTGCTTATGTGATGCAAAACGTTTTATTGACCAGAAGTTACTGATGACAACGATGTTTGCCTCAAAGGAAGCTGAATTCAGGGCGTGCTTTGAGGGAATGGTGAGCGCTACCCAGGCCGGCGTATTGTTCGACGATGAACGTGATGCCTGGGTGATCGACTATTTGACCCGATTGCATGCCGGAATTTGATAATGAAGGTGCTGGAAGTATGTTCTACGTAACCACGGATTTGGTCTGGTACCTGCCTGAATTTCCGGCTCAGGTCCGGCAGGTGTAAGAGTGGACGACGAAATACAAGGACAATAAGGATGAAGATAACAATTTCAGGCGTATTACTGGGTGCTTTTTTACTGGCCGGATGCAGTCAGCCAAAGGCTGAGGCGCAAACGCAAAGCGGTGGTACGGGAACAATAAAAGGCATCAACCATACCAAATGGGCCATCAATCATTTCAGCGTAAACGGTCAGTCGGGTATTGATATTATTGGTCCATTTCAGGGGGGCGGCGGGGGATGTTGTTTCGGCGTACCTTCAAACTGGAAATCGGGAATGACAGTCAAAATTGACTGGGAAACAGGAGTTGGAGGAACAGACGGTTTTCCTGGTTATGACCATTGGGATGAATACTTAAAATGGCAGAAAAAAATGGACTCATTTAAACGCCAGCACAGCAAAACAGTCCCACTGCCCGATTATACAGGACAGGAGACCTGCGGTATTACGGTACATTTCTTACCGTGTGATGACGTAAAGGTAACAACCAGCTGCTGGTCACCTGCTAATGCTAATTATCCAATCAAACTACCGCTGGAAATGAAGGAGCCGAAAGTATGTCCGAAGTAACCGCGGTTCTGGTCTGGTACCCGTCTGAATTTCCTGCTCGGGGCCGCAGGCTTAAAGCCTGTCGACCATAACCTGAACAGAAATTTATCCCTGAACAGAAATGATTTAATTATGTCAGCCGGCGGCACAACTAAATGATTTTACCTGTAAGAGTGGACGACGCAATACAAGGAAAATAAGGATGAAGATAACAATATCAGGCGTATTACTGGGCGTTTTCTTACTGGCCGGATGCAGTCAGCCAAAGGCTGAGGCACAAACGCAAAGTGGTGGTACGGGAACAATAGAAGCGATTAACCATACCAAATGGGCCATCAATCATTTCAGCGTAAACGGCCAGTCGGGCATAGATGCTATCGGGCCTTTTGACGGTGGCGGAGGTGGTTGCTGCTACGGCGTGCCGGCAGTCTGGAAACCAGGAATGACGGTCAGAATTGACTGGGAAACAGGAGTCGGGAGTTCAGATGATTTTCCCGGATATGAGGATGAAAAGAATTTTTTGGAATGGGCAAAAAAAATAAAGGATCAGCATCGCCAACACAGCAAAACAGTACCACTGCCCGATTATACAGGACAGGAGACCTGCGGTATTACGGTGCATTTTTTACCCTGCGATGACGTAAAGGTAACGACCAGTTGTTTCACCTACGGTAGTCCGTCCTACCCGATCAAACTACCGCTGGAAATGAAGGAGCCGAAAGTATGTCCGAAGTAACCGCGGTTCTGGTCTGGTACCCGTCTGAATTTCCTGCTCGGGGCCGCAGGCTTAAAGCCTGTCGACCATAACCTGAACAGAAATTTATCCCTGAACAGAAATGATTTAATTATGTCAGCCGGCGGCACAACTAAATGATTTTACCTGTAAGAGTGGACGACGCAATACAAGGAAAATAAGGATGAAGATAACAATATCAGGCGTATTACTGGGTGTTTTTTTACTGGCCGGATGCAGCCAGCCAAAGGCTGAGGCACAAACGCAAAGCGGTGGTGCAGGAACAATAGAAGCGATTAACCATACCAAATGGGCCATCAATCATTTCAGTGTAAACGGTCAGTCGGGCATAGATGCTATCGGGCCTTTTGACGGTGGCGGAGGTGGTTGCTGCTACGGCGTGCCAGCAGTCTGGAAACCAGGAATGACGGTACGTATAGACTGGGAGCGAGGAGAGGCTTCAACAGAGGGTTTCCCGGGATTTGCTGACTATGAAAAATACAAGGCCTGGGAGAAGAAAATGAGTGCAAATAACAGGGAACTTAGCAAAACAGTACCACTGCCCGATTATACAGGACAGGAGACCTGCGGTATTACGGTGCATTTTTTACCCTGCGATGACGTAAAGGTAACGACCAGTTGTTTCACCTACGGTAGTCCGTCCTACCCGATCAAACTACCGCTGGAAATGAAGGAGCCGAAAGTATGTCAGAAGTAACCACGGATCTGGTCTGGTACCCACCTGAGTTTCCTGAACAGGGACGTCTGCCGTCGCATTCTGTGCTGGTTGGAAAAAACTGCAGGCAGCAGGAAAGTCTGGAGCGTGCTTATCGCAATGAACTCTGTCAGGCTAAAAACAAGCTGGTAGATATGCCTTGCTGCAAAACTATTCATATTAGTTTGTTCTTTGATGGCACCGGCAATAACCTGAACAACGATCTCTATTTGTCTGACCCAAAACATCCAACCAATATCGCTCGTCTTTTTCGTGCCACGATCGGCAATGGGACTGTTGGTGGGGTGTCTTCTGCTGCCGGGTTACTCGATTCTGATTCTGGCCTCAAGGGGAGCTATTATAAATATTATATTCCTGGCGTCGGGACACCTTTCCCAGAAATAAACGATCTTGATTATTCGTCCTCGGGTCTGGCCTTTGCCAAAATGGGGGAGGACAGAATTAACTGGGCGTTGCTGAGAATAATTGACGCATTAAAACGTTCTTTAGCTGCTAAAAATGACGATAGCAGTAAACTTTCGGATAGTGCAACTCGTGCTGCCATTGAAGCCATGGCAACGTCGTGGGCCTCCTTTGGTTTAACCGGGAGCCATAATCGTTACGAAACGTTTACCGATGAGCTAAAAAAGCTGAAGCCTTTGCTGGGTCCTGCGTTGCAGCAGCCGAGCCCCACGCAGCCAAAGCTGTTGGCGATTAAGCTGTATGTGTACGGCTTCTCTCGCGGGGCGGCCGCAGCGCGTGCCTTTGTCAACTGGCTGAGCGAGCTGCTGCCCGTACCAACAGGCAAAGACGAAAAGCCCGAGCAGTGCCTGATGGTTGATGAGTTGAAAATTCCCGTCAGCGTGGAATTTCTTGGGCTGCTGGATACCGTGGCGTCCGTGGGGGTTGCGCATGTAGCCCCGGTGGCGGAAGGGCATATGTCCTGGGCCGACAACACCCAGGAGTTGCCAAATGAAAAAACTTACGGCGGATTGATTAAGAATTGCATTCATCTGGTGTCCTCGCACGAGCAGCGTCTTTGTTTCCCGCTGGATTCTATATGTCGCGCTGACGGTCAATATCCGGCAAACAGTAAGGAAATAGTTTATCCGGGGATGCATTCAGATATTGGCGGGGGGTATCCGCCAAGTGATCAAGGGAAAGCAAATTATATTGATGTAAGTGATAGCCAGCTACTTTCTCAAATCGCGTTACATGATATGTACTGCAATGCTTTTAGTGCTGGGGCCCCATTAAAGGTTGCGATTAATGCTATACCTGATGATTTAAAAAAAGACAGTTGGCGAATTCTTCCTCTTGATGTTCTTAAGGAATATTCACTTCACCCATCGTTAATCAACCGCTTCAACGCATGGCGAGAACTCACACTTAACCTTCCTTCCTCAGGCAAAAAAATAGCTGACGAAGAGGCTGCAGAATATGATCCTCCTCGGGCGACAGTCAGTCTCGAAAAAGCCTTCGAAAATCAGATAGCCTGGATCACCGCGTGGCGTATCGACCGCTATGCCAAAGGCACCATGCTTACTACGCCGTTTTACCTGCGGGCATCGGACAAAGATGGCACCCCTGGGGCGCTGGAAACGTCCAAAGCTAAACGAGATCTGAAGCAGGGGGCGGTTGAGGCCCGACGGAAAGAAAAAATCGCCAGCCAGCCTGCAGATAAAATGGATGAGTTAGTGCTGGAAGCCGGGATAAAAGACTTTGACCCGGATATC
>OGEK01000632.1_pt1 | contig 35203 bp, 37 predicted proteins | sample 1570641 | NCBI WGS metagenome assembly OGEK01 (sample SAMEA2582136, study PRJEB24529) | metagenome | biome: Human gut stool | place: China | collected 2011
TGGTTTCTTTTGCTTTTTTGATGGTTTCTAATGTTACTGCCATGACTTTCCTCCTATATTATAATTTAAATAATTTTTTAATTTTTTTAATAGTAAAATTTTATTTTCACTTTTTTAAATTATTTAATTTACTCTTTATGTCTATATTATAGAACTTTTCTTTCGATTTTTCAACATTTTAAAGTAAAAAATATCATATTTTTTTACTAGTAAAAGAAAAAAGTGGAGATACTGTCAAACAGTACCTCCACTTTTATATAAAAATTAATTTAGAATTATTGATTTACTTTTTCAGATAATCCTTTTCCTGCCTTGAATTTTACTACTTTCTTAGCTTCAACTTCCATTTCTTCACCAGTTTGTGGATTTCTACAAGTTCTAGCAGCTCTATCAGCAACTTCAAATTTTCCAAATCCTAGGAAAGTAATATCTTCTCCACTTACTAAACCTTCTTCAATAACTGCTAAAAAAGCTGCAGCTTTTTTTTCAGCATCAATTTTAGTTGCAAATTCTCCTTTTTCAAAATATAAATCAATAAACTCTTTTTTAGTCATTATAATTCCTCCTTAATTTTTTAGCTATATTCTTTATACCATAACTTTTAAAAATTTACAAATTATTTTATATTTTTTTACCTACTTACTCTATTTTTAGTTATCTTATAAATAGAATACAGCATTAATACTGCACTTAATATTTGAATTATTGATAAAACATTTCCATTAAATATATAGTCAAACAATATGCTTGACACAGGGAAACAAAGTTCACACATTGTTGCTACATTTGCTTTAATATATCTAAGCCCTTTATAATATAAAAGTATTGCCCCACTTCCACTTGTAAGACCTATTATAACAAATATCAGCCATTGAAATGGAGTTGTATGGTTTATATATCCAAGACTCCCTGTAAAAAAAGCTATAAAAAACATTATAAAAGCTGTTAATCCATACCTTAAATACAAAGCTGTTCTGAAGGAAGCATTTTTTAAAATCCTTTTTCCAAATACAGTGGCACTTCCAAAAGAAAATGCTGCTAAAAGTGCATAAAAACAAGCTAGTAACATATTTCCATTATACACCATCTGGGGCATATTAAATTGAAAAGTAAGAAAATATCCTCCTATAAGGGCCATTACTGCCCAAAATAAAAATCCTTTGCCTTCTCTCTCTTTCAGTATTACTCTAGCCAATATAATAGCAAATACAGGCTGTAATTTTTGTAAAAGTGTAACTACAGTAAGATGATGAAAATTTACTAAGAATAACGCTTTTACTATTGAAAGTGTTCCTAAACTACCTCCAAATAATGCAACTAAAAAGAAAAACATTAAATCTCTTTTATCTAGCTTTTTTATATTCTTTAGTTCATCTTTTCCAAATATCAAAGTCATTCCTATAAAAGGAAGAAGGTGTAACATAAAAACCACATAAGGTACACTAAGTTTAAATAGTCTTGGTGTCAGTACTATAGAATCAAATCCCCAAAGTGTAGCTGCAAGACATACAAGCATAGCTCCCATGGTTTCATTTTTTTCATTTAACATTTTTCCTCCTAAAACAACGATATCTGATTAGTTTCACTCAATGAATCTACTGCATTTATAGATTTAAGTTTTTCAATTATTGTCTGTGATATCTTTGTTCTTCTTTTTAGATCTTCATATGATAAAAATTTACTTACTTCTCTTTCTTTTATTAAGTTTTCTATTACTGCTCCTCCTAGTCCATTAAGAGCTATCAGAGGTATTCTTATCTTGCCATCTTCTATTGTAAACTTAAACCCAGCAGATGTATATACATCTATTGGAAGAAATTCATAACCTCTGGCATACATTTCTACTATAATTTCACATATTGCCATTTCAGCTTTTTTCTTTACATCTAGTTTAGGTTCTTTACTCAATACTGCTAAATGTTCCTTTGCTGTTTTAGGATCACTCATTATCTCATAATCAAAATCTTCTGCCTTTCTTGATAAATATGCTGCATAAAAAGCCAGAGGATAATGTACTTTGAAATAAGCTATTCTCATAGCCATCATAACATAAGCAACTGCATGTCCCTTAGGAAACATATATTTTATTCTTCTGCATGACTCTATATACCATTCAGCAACATCATGCTCTTTCATTTCATTTGAGAATTTCTCCCATCCTTCTGGATCTTTTGAAGGTTTTCCCTTTCTTACAAACTCCATTATTTTAAATGCTGTTCCCTTTTCAAGACCTTGGTCAATAAGATAGTTCATTATGTCATCACGCACTGTTATTACTTGGGATAGAGTTGCTTTTTTCTGTCTTATGAATTCCTGAGCATTATTCAGCCACACATCTGTACCATGTGACAATCCTGAGATTCTTACAAGTTCAGCAAAAGTTTTTGGCATAGTATCTATAAGCATCTGTCTTACAAATGGTGTTCCAAATTCTGGTACTCCAAAAGTTCCAACTACTGAGTTTATATCTTCTGGTGTAATCCCTAATGATTCAGTTCCAGAAAATATTTTTAACGTTTCTGGATCAGCAATAGGAATAGTATAAATATCCACTCCTGTATATTCCTGCAGCATCTTTATAGTAGTAGGATCGTCATGTCCAAGTATATCTAGTTTTACTAACTGTTCATCCATTACATGATAATCAAAATGTGTTGTAATAGAATCATTTTTTTCATCATTTGCAGGTTTCTGTACAGGACAAAACTCATATATAGAGTGATCTCTAGGAACTACAACCATTCCTCCTGGATGCTGTCCTGTAGTTTTCTTAGCTCCTTCACACTTCTTGGCAAGTCTAATTATTTCAGCTCTATTTCCTTTCATTTCATGCTCTTCAAAATATTTCCTTACATAACCCTCAGCATTTTTTTCTGCCAATGTAGATATAGTCCCTGCTTTAAATACATTTTCTTTTCCGAAAAGCTGTTCACAATATCTATGTATCTCTGATTGATATTCTCCTGAGAAGTTAAGGTCAATATCTGGTACCTTTTCTCCATTGAATCCCATAAATACTTCAAAAGGTATTGAATACCCATCTCTTTTATATGGCTGCCCACACTTAGGGCATATCTTTTCTGGAAGGTCAATTCCTACCCCTTCTCTTTCTATAAACTCAGAATTTTTACACTCTGGATTTGTACATATATAGTGTGGATAAAGAGCATTAACTTCTGTGATATCCATCATATAAGCAACTAAAGAAGATCCTACTGATCCTCTGGAACCAACTAGATATCCATTATCCAGTGATTTTTTAACCAGCTTTTGAGCTGAAAGATAAAGAACTGAAAAGCCATTACCTATGATAGCCCCCAACTCTCTTTCTAATCTTGCTTTAACTATTTCTGGAAGAGGATTTCCATATATTCTATATGCTTTTTCATATGTCATCTCTTTTACTATATTTTCAGCATTATCTATCTTAGGAGGATAAAATCCATCTGGAACTGGTTTTATAACTTCTATCATATCTGCTATGGTATTTGTTCCTGATACAACTATCTCCTTTGCAATATCTTCACCCATATAGTCAAATTCATTTACAAGTTCTTCTGTTGTTCTGAAATAAAATTTATTGTCTGTTTTATATTGATTCTCTCTATAAACACTTCCACTTCCATAAAGAAGAATACTTCTTATTTTACTATCAGCCTCATTTATATAATGTACATTAGAACTTGCTGTTACTAATTTTCCTCTCTCTTTAGCCAGATTATAAAAATATTTATTCATATCTTCAATCATTGAAAAAGATGAAATAGTCCCAGTCCCATCATCTTCATATAACTCTGAGTATGCTCCCTTTGGAAGAAGCTCTATATAATCATAAAAATCTATATTTTTTTCTATTTTTTCATAATCATATCTCATATAGTAATTAGATAATTCTCCATCATTCATAAAATGTGAAGAAAGAGAACTTCCTATAATCAATCCTTCTCTATATTTTTCTATATGTGACTTTAATACTCTTGGTTTCTTATTTCCATAATAATCAACATGAGCTTCTGATACTAATCTATACATATTATGAAGTCCTTGAAGATTCTTTACCAATACTATTATATTTGAGGTATCTTGTTTTTTTACATTTATTGGTAGAGCACCTGTTATCTCATTGAGATTAGTTATTCCCATTTCCATATATTTTTCAATAAATATAATAAACATATTAGCTGTTGCTTGTGAGTCATCTACAGCTCTATGGTGGTTATCTAATGACAGCCCTAATACTTTATTTAAATTTTTCAATCCATATGCTTTAAGTTCAGGATACAAATCTCTTGCCATTTGTAAAGTATCTATTACTGCAGGCTTATAGTCATATCCCATAATTTTTTTGACATCTCTTCTTATAAATCCCATGTCAAATGGAGCATTATGTGCTACCATTGTAGAATCTCCTACAAATTCCATAAATTTAGGAAGTACTTCCTCTATTGTGGGCATATTGTCAACCATATCTTGAGATATATTCGTAAGTTCTTGTATTTTTTTAGGAATAGTTTTTTTAGGATTAACTAATTGTGAATATCTCTCTACTATTCTTGTTCCTTGAAGTTTTACAGCTCCTATTTCTATTATCTCATGTTCATGAGAATTAAGTCCCATAGTTTCCAAGTCAAATACCACAAAATTTTCTTCTTCTATTGGTATATCCTTACTGCTTCTTACCATTTCAGAATCATCATTTACCATATACATTTCACAACCAAGAATAGCTTTAAAGTCCTTTCCTTTAGCTGCTTTATAGGCAAATGGGAAAGAGTGCACCACAGCATAATCTGTTATAGCCATTGCCTTATGCCCATAAGCTATTGCCTGTTTTATAAGATCTGAAATATCTTCTACTCCAACCATCTCACTCATTTTACTATGTGTATGAAGTTCTACCATTTTTTCTGGAGCATTATCAGTTTTTTGAACTTTTACTTTATCAAGTTTATTAATAGAATTCACCATTATTATTTCTTCGTTATCAGAAAATTTATCAATCTGTTTCTTTCCACTTACTTTAATAAAATCTCCAACTGCTACCTCTAATTTCTTATTTTTATCAAGAAATACTTTTGTTGTCAGAGAACTTCTTTCATCTGTTATTCTTATTGTCATCAAAATTTTATCATTTTTGATATCTCTACTTTCAATGGAAAATATTTCTCCTTCAACTATACAAATTTCATCTTCATAAAGTTCTCCAAATTCCTCTATTGAAATAGAATTCCCTTTTATCTCTTTTGTTTTATTACTTGTATATCCCTGTTTTGAAAATCCTTGTTTTACAAAAACCTCATTTGATTTTTGAGGTTTAGATGCTGCTACTTTTGAATTATCAGAATCTATTTTAGCAGATAAAGTTATTATTTCTTTCTGTTTTTGTTTTTCTATCTCTGTTAATTCCTTAGAAAAATCCCCGAGTATAAATTTAACTTTAAAATTATATATTCCGTAATTTTCCAGTATTTCTCCAAGTTTATCATCTATTCCAGAATTCATTAGAATTTCTATAGCTGTCTTTTCATTAAGTTCAATATTTACAGCTTCTTCTTCTATTTTTATTCTATAAAAATAAAGAAATGATTTAGAAATAGCATTTCTTGCCTTAAGTCTGATTATAGCTCTCTCCACTATCGCTATAAGTTCTTCCTTCATCATTTCTTTCTCTGTATACTCTACTCTAAAATCTACTTCTAGTTCTTTTCCAAAATTCTTTTTTATATTTTCATAGATTATATCAAGCTCACAGAGGTCTTTTACACATGGAACTGAACACATAAACTTCATTTTCTTATTTCTTTCACTGAAAATTATCTCTTTAATGTCCACAGAGTTTATTCCCATCTGTTTAAAAATGCTGTCCTGAGGTTTTATTCTAATCTCATTTCTATTCATTTTACCTCCAGAATTTATCTATTAATTTTCTCCTAATAATCTATCTAAAATAATAGCTACTGCTGCTCTTACAGAAAGATGATTATACCTAGTATTTCCCCTTATTGGCTCCAAAATATAATCTGACATATCCATTATTTCATCTGTAAGACCCCAACCTGTTCCAAATAATAAAAGATATGGTCTATCATCTTCAAATATTTTTTCTGAAAGTGCTTTATATCCTATTGTATTAGAAAAAATTCTTGCAGATGTAGTTATTATAACTGGTTTCTGCCCTTCCCTTTCCTCTATTTCCTCAATAGTTTTTTCTATACTATCCATTACTCTTGTTATACTAAAAGCATTTTCTCTATCTTTATTATATTGACCTCCAGTACCTTCCTGCCAATATCCAATAATTCTTTCTGTAAGCATTTTTTGTGCCTCTACAGGAACTATCAAACGATATCCTTTTACATCATAAGTTCTACAACTTCTTGATATATCATGGATATCAAAATTTGTAACTGAAGTACATACCACATCATTATTTTTATTATATACTGGATAATGAACTAATCCCAGATAAATTTTTTCTCTCATCTTATTACTCAGTCCTCTTTTCTTGATTTTTTAATTAAAATCTAATCTTCTTGATTTATATTTATTTCTTCTAATTCTTCTAAATAACTTTTTATCTTTGTAAGATATGAATCTCTTGCATAGTCCAAATATTCCCAATTTTTTTCAGATAATTTTTTTATAACTTTAGCTGGTGACCCTGCTATAAGATCTCCCTCTTCTGCTTTTAATTTACTATTTACTACTGATCCTGCTGATACAATACAATTTTTTGGAATTATACTTCCATTAAGTATTTGGCTTCCCATTCCTATCACAGAATTATCTCCAACAGTGCAGCCATGAACTACACAATTGTGTCCAATAGTAACTCCTTTTCCAATAGTTGTAGGAAAACTATAATCTCCATGAAGAGTTGAATTATCCTGAACATTAGAGTCATCTCCAATAACTATTCTTCCCATATCTCCTCTTAGTACAGCTGAAAACCATATAGAAACATTATTTCCAGTTTCTACATTTCCAATAATACTTGCAGTATCTGCTATATAATTATTTTTTCCTATTTTAGGGACAAGATTATTTAATTTGTATATCATTTCTGCTCCTTTCCAAGCTCTGCTTTTATCTCTGATAAAAGTTTTTTTTCTATTTTGCTGAGCTCTCTTTTTTCCAGTAAGTCCTTTCTTCTTAAATATGTTCTTTTCAGACTTTCTTTAAGTCTCCAAAGTTCTATATTTTTATGATGTCCTGATAGAAGTACTTCTGGAACTTTCATTCCTTCATATTCAGCAGGTCTTGTGTAATGAGGATAATCTAATAATCCATTGAAAAAAGAATCATTCTCATAAGATTCTTTTTTTATAACTCCCGGAATAAGCCTTGCAATACAGTCAGTCATTACCATTGCAGGTAATTCTCCTCCTGTAAGAACAAAATCTCCAATAGATATTTCTATATCAACATTACTTTCAATTACTCTTTCATCTATCCCTTCATAATGTCCTGCAATTATAGTTATCTCTTTTTCCTGAGCAAGCTCTATGGCAAGCTGTTGATTAAATTTTACTCCCTGTGGAGAAGTATATATTACCTTTCCAGCCATTGTTTTCAATGCTCTAATGAGAGGTTCAGGTTTCATTACCATTCCTGCTCCTCCCCCAAAAGGAGTATCATCAGCCTGTTTATGTTTATCATAACAAAAATCTCTTATATCTATTACATTTATTTCAAGGCTGCCCTTTTCAACAGCCCTCCCTATTATACTTTCACTTTTGAATCCAGAAAACATCTCTGGAAATAGAGTCAAAATATTGATTTTCATTTATTTCTCCTCATTTTCCTCAAGTTCTTCTTCTATCCCATCATCTTGTTTTAATTTTTGACCTTTTACTTCCTTCATTCCCTCTATAAGATGGATAAATATTTCTCTGTTATCAAAATCTATTTTCTTTACAAATTCATCTATATCTGGCACCATTATTTCTGTATTTGTTCCTTCAATAACTAAAATATCATGAGCTGCTGTTTCAAATATATCAGTTACTTTTCCAAGAATTTCTCCATTGTCAATATCCACAGCTTTCATATCTAAAAGATCATTTAAAAGATACTCATCTTCTCCTATTCCAAGAAGTTCTCTTCTTATTTTTATAAGAGAGTTTTTTAATTTTCCAGCTTCAGTTTTATTAGTTATTTCCTGAAATTCAGCTACCCATTTATTCCCAACTAAAGGACTTACACTTATTACAGTAAATATTTTCTGCTCTCCTTCAGGAAGTTCTACTATTACTCTATTCCCTTCAAGAATTTCAGCATCTCCTATGTTAGCTATTATTTTTACAGCTCCTTTTAAGTGATGTGTTCCAGAAATTTTACCAACTGTTAAAAGTTCCATTACCCCTCCTAATCTAAAAATTCTACATTTACATTTAATTTATCTTTTACTCCAGCTGCCTGCATAACTCCTCTTATTGCATTAGCTGTAAGTCCATTTTTACCAATTATTTTTCCCATTTCACCTTTAGCAACACTTACTTTAAAAATAATAGTGTCATCTATAGCATCATAATCAATTCTTACTTCTTCTTTAGTATCTACTAATTCTTTTATGATGTAACTTATAAGTTTTTCTAATTTTTCCATTTTCTCTCCTCCATTTTATATTCTATTTATTAATATATAATGATCCTTTCCAAGGACCTTCTTCCACAATTTTAGCAACCACTTCTTTTTTATCTAAATCTTCAATAATTTCCTTTACAAAATCCTTAAAATCATAAGTAGTAATTATATTAATAAGTCCTTTGTGAGGATCTACAGTTCTTACTACTCCAGCACCTTCATAAGCCTCCATTATTTTATTAATAAAGTCTATATCCTCTTTTCTGCTTTGGATTAAATATTCATAACTTCCTAACATTTTTCCTCCAATTTAAAACTAAAATGAGGGTAAGCTTTCACTATTTTATAACTCTTAATCCACCCTCATTTTAATCTTACTTTATTTTTTTTCAAATACAGCTATTAAATTTATAAAATCCTCTATAGTAAGATTTTCTGCTCTTTCTGTTTCTTTAATTCCAGCTTCACTTAAAATTTTTCTTAATTCATCTTTAGATATTCCTAAAGCTGTAAAATTATTTAAGAGGTTTTTTCTCTTATTGGCAAAAGCTGCTTTTACATATTTGAAAAATATATCTTCTTCTATAATTTTTTTATATTTATCATCTTTATAAAGCTTTATAGACATAAAGGCTGAATCCACTTTAGGAATAGGTGTAAAAGCTTCTTTAGGTATAGTAAAAAGATATTCAGCCTTGCCAAAATATTCTACTGCAAGAGTTAAAACACTTCTTTCTTTACCTTTTCTAGCACATATTCTTTCAGCAACTTCTTTTTGTACCATTATATATATTTCATCTATTATCTCTCTATTCTCAATTAATTTATTTATAATTGGTGAAGTTATATAGTATGGAATATTAGCAACAACTTTTGTTCCTAGTGTAAGATATTCTTTTAAGTCAGTTTCTAAAACATCATTCATTACAAGAGTATATTTAGGATTATCATTAAATTTTTTTCTTAATATTTTTTCTAAATCTCTGTCTATTTCAACTGCTACTACTTTTTGTGCTTTATCCAAAAGCAATGCAGTTAATGCTCCTTCTCCTGGTCCTATCTCCAATATGGTATCATTTTCATTTACATCTGATACTTCCATTATTTTTCTCAAAACTTCTTTTTGATCAGTAAGGAAGTTCTGACCAAATTTCTTTTTATGTTTAAAGGACATCATTTCCTCCATCTATTTTTTTACTACCATTCCTACATATGGCAGATTTCTATGATGCTGAGCATAGTCTAAACCATACCCTACTACAAATTCATCAGGAATTTCAAAACCAACATAATCTCCTTTGATTTCTACTTTTCTCCTGCTTGGTTTATCTAAAAGAGTACATATTGCTACATTTTTTGTTCCTTTAGATTCTATAAACTCTCTTACATATTTTAAAGTAAGCCCTGTATCAATTATATCTTCAACAATAAGTATCTCCTTATCTTTCAAATCAAAGTCAGTATCTTTTAATATTTTTACAATACCTGTACTGTCAGTTCCATTTCCATAGCTTGATACACTCATAAAATCAATTACTAAAGGTATATCTATCTCTTTTATAAGATCACTCATAAAAATAACAGAACCTTTCAGTAATCCTAAAACTATTACTTCTCTACCTTTGTAGTCTTTTTCTATTTCAGAAGCAAGTTCCTTTATTCTTTTTTCTACTGCTTCTCTCGGTATCAATGTTTCAATTGTATAATCCAATCTTCTCTCCTCCTAAAATCATATGCTTAAAGCATATATCCTAAAACAAAATCATTCACTGTATTTTAACATTTACTCCAGCATTTATCAAGTAATTATTGATATTTTGTGCTTCTTATGTTATTATCAAATAGTATCTATATGTATTAATATAAGATTAAATTTTCAGGGAGGAATAATGAATAAAAAGTCAATATGTTTCTCTTTTCTTACTTTAATAGCTGTTGTTTTAATAGCTTTCTTTTCATTCAAGATATTTGAAAAAATATACTTCAATGAAACTTTCTATTCTGTTCCAGATTTAAAAACGCTAACTTTAGCTGAAGCTGAAAAAATGTTAGAAAATAATGAACTGAATATCAGAAATATGGGTGAAGAATTCTCTGAACTTCCTGTGGGAGAAATCTTTCTTCAAGAACCGGAAGCTGGGAACATTGTAAAGAAGAATAGAAATATCAAAGTATGGATAAGTAAAGGAGAAGCTCTTACAGAAGTTCCTGAGTTAAAAGGAATGAATTTTCTAGATGCAAAAGCTATTGCTGAACAAAAAGGACTCATTGTAGATAGAGTTGCTACTACAAAAGCTAACATTGCATACAATGAAGTAATATCAACTGATCCTGCTACTGGTACTCTTCTCAGAAGAGGACAAAAAATATCTTTTCTTATCAATGGCTCTGAACAGCTTATGGAGGTAAAAGTTCCTGATGTTATTGGAGTTGAGATAAATAAAGCTAAAGAAATTCTTACAGAGAATTCTCTTCTTGTAGGTAAAATAACTTATGTATCTCTTCCAGAAATAGAAAAAGATTTAGTTATTGAAACAAGTGTTTTAGCTGGTAGAAGAGTTTCAGCTGGTACAGTAATTGATTTAACTGTAAATAAATAAAATCAGTAATCTGCTTTAAGGAGGAATAAAAAATTAGAGGAATTGTCATAAATAAAATACAGGGATTTTATTATGTAAAATCTGATGAAAAAATATATGAGTGTAAGCTAAGAGGAATTTTAAAAAGAAAAGATAATAAACATAATTGTGTAGTAGGAGATATTGTAGAATTTTCAGAGGATAATTCTATAACTAAAATAGAAAAAAGAAAAAATCTTTTAGAAAGACCTTTAGTTGCAAATATAGATTATATTGTCATTCAATTTGCTGGAAAAGATCCAGTTATTGATTATGAAAGACTTAATACTCTTATTCTCAATAGTTTTTATTATAAAATAAATCCAATTGTTGTTGTAAATAAAATAGATCTTCTTTCCCTTGAGGAAATTGAAGATATTAAAAAAAATCTGAATTTTCTTCAGAAATTAGAAATACCTTATTTTCTTATTTCTGAAAAAGAAAACATTGGTGTAGATCAGCTGAAAAATTTTATTCAAAATAAAATAACAGCCTTTGGAGGCCCTAGTGGTGTAGGAAAATCAAGTATCATAAATCTTTTGCAGAATGCTAAAGTTCTTGAAACTGGTGAAACGAGTAAAAGATTAAGAAGAGGTAAACATACAACTAAAGATACCAATCTTCTTCCACTTCCAGGAGGAGGTTTTATTATAGATACTCCTGGATTTTCATCTGTAGAACTTCCTTATATAAAAGATGTTCAGGAACTCATTTCATTATTTCCTGAATTCAAAACTGATAAAAACTGTAAATTTTATAATTGTTTGCATTTGAACGAACCAAATTGTATAATTAAAGATATGGTTACTAGTGGAGAAATTTCTCCTGTAAGATATGATTTCTACAAAAAAACATATGAAAAATTAAAAAATGAGAGGTGGAATAAGTATGAGTAATATTAAAGTAGCTCCTTCTATCCTGTCAGCCGATTTTAGCAAGCTGGGGGAAGAAGTAATAGCAATAGATAAAGCTGGAGCTGACTATATTCATATAGATGTTATGGACGGAATGTTTGTTCCTAATATAACTTTTGGAGCTCCTGTTATAAAATCTATAAGAAATAAAACTAAACTTGTATTTGATGTACATTTAATGATTGAAAAACCAGAAAGATATATTAATGATTTTGTTAAAGCTGGAGCTGATATAATTACTGTCCATGCTGAATCTACTGTACATCTTCATAGAGTTATTCAACAGATAAAAGCTTATGGAATAAAAGCTGGTGTTTCTCTTAATCCTTCCACTCCTGTAGATGTTCTCAAATATATTATCAATGATATAGATATGGTATTGATTATGAGTGTCAATCCAGGTTTCGGAGGACAAAAATTTATTAACAGTGCAATAGATAAAATAAAGGATGTAAGAAAACTTAATAAAAGTGTAGATATTCAAGTTGATGGTGGAATTACAGCTGACACTATTGGAAAATGTATTGAGGCTGGAGCAAATATTTTTGTTGCAGGTTCATATGTTTTTTCTGGAGATTATAAGGAAAGAATAAATTCTTTAAAGAGAGGTTAATTTATGAATGAAAACATAAAAAAAGTTAATGAAGTATTAGAAGATTTCTACAAATTATTTTTTAAAACTGAAGATATGGCACTTAAAAGAGGTATAAAATGCCTTACTCATACTGAGCTTCACTTAATAGAAGCTATAGGGCAGGATTCTCTTACTATGAATGAATTGGCAGAAAAAATAGGCATAACTATGGGAACTGCTACTGTTGCTGTTTCTAAACTTACAGAAAAAGGATTCATTGCCAGAGTAAGATCAAACTCAGATAGAAGAAAAGTTTTTGTATCTCTAACTCCTAAAGGATCTAAAGCTCTAGCTTACCACAATAACTATCACAAGATGATAATGTCTACACTTACAGAAGATATTGCTGATAAAGATCTTACTCATTTTATTGAAGTCTTTGAAGTAATCTTAAATGCACTTAGAGGAAAAACAGATTATTTTAAGCCTCTTCTTATTACAGAATTTCCAGTGGGAACAAAAGTTTCTGTAGTAGAAATAAAAGGTACTCCAATTGTGCAAAATTTCTTTGCAAGTCATGGAATTGAAAACTTTACAGTACTTGAAATAATGGAAAGCAATGACAAAGATAACTTCATTTTAAAAAAAGCTGATGGAGATCTTTTAGTTTTGGATATTCTTGATGCTAAAAACTTAATTGGTATAAAAAACGAATAAAAATTCAATAGGAGAAAATAATGTTTTATATTGATGGTATATCATTGAACAAAATAAAAGATGAATTGAAAGAAAACCTTTTAGGAAAAAAAATCAATAAAATAACAAAAAATACTGAAGTTTCTCTTTCTATTTATTTTGGAAAAACTGAACTTATATTTTCCTGCAATCCTTCTTTCCCAATCTGCTATATTGCAGATTCTAAAGAAAGTGTCTTGGAAAATACTGCTGGTCTTGCAGCAAATATGAAAAAACATCTGCTCAATGCTATGCTTACTGATATTCAACAGTTAAGATTTGATAGAATATTGTGCTTTAAGTTTGCTAAAATAAATGAACTTGGTGAAATAAAGAATTATTCTATATATTTTGAAATAATGGGGAAATATTCAAATTTCATTTTTGCTGATGAAAATGACAAAATAATTGATTTACTTAAACGTTTTTCTCTTGAAGAAAATCGTTTAAGAGCTCTTTTTCCTGGATTAAAATATGAACAGCCTATTATTGAAGAAAAAATTTCTCCTTTAAATATTACAGAAGATGAATTTAATAAATTTAAAAATGAAAATTCTCTTTTAAAAAATATTGAAGGACTTGGTAAATTAACTGTTCAAAATATAACTGATTTTAATAGTTTTACTCAGTTATTAAATGCTCAATCTCAACCAAAGATTTTCCTGAATAAAGGCAGAATAGTTCTTGGAAGTGTGCTCAATATCCTTCCTAAAGGAAAGGAATATGATGATGTCCTTTCTTTTAAAAGTTTTAGAGAAGCTATTAATTTCTATATAAATTCAGAAAATTTATCAAGTAGTTTTGATACATTAAAAACTCAGCTTCTTGATAACATAAATAAAAAAGTGAAAAAAAATATGAGAATACTTTCTCTTTTAGAAGATGAAGCATTAGAAAAACAAGATTTTATAAAATACAAGGAGCAGGGAGATATCCTTGCAGCATCTATATATACTCTTAAAAGAGGTATGACTTCTCTTACAACTTATGATTTTTATAATAATAAGGAGATTTCTATACCTCTTGATCCACAAATAACTCCACAAGAAAATCTGGAAAAACTTTATAAGAAATATAATAAATTAAAAAGAGGTATGGAAGCAAATAAGAGAAGATTTATAGAAATTAATGAAGAATTAAATTATCTGAACAGTATTAAACTTTTCATTGATAACAGTTCAAATACTGACAATCTAAAACTTATTCAAGAGGAATTAATATCTCAAGGATATATAAAACTACAACAGAAAAAAGGAAATAGAAAAAAGCAGATAAAAGAAATTGGATATGGAGTGCTTGAATTTGAAGGTTTCAAAATATTATATGGAAGAAATAATATTGAAAATGATAATTTGACTTTTAAAGTTGCCTCTAAAGAAGATATCTGGCTGCATTCTAAAAATATTCCAGGTTCCCATGTCATTATAAAAGCTAATGAGATTACAGAAGAAATGCTTTTAAAAGGTGCTGAAGTAGCAGCATATTTTTCTAAAAGCTCCACTGGAGATAAAATAAGTGTAGATTATACAAAAAAAAGATATATAAACAAACCAAAGGGAAGTAAGCCTGGATTTGTTACTTATGAAAATGAAAAAAATATTCTCATTGAAAAACCAAATAAAATATAATTCAAAGAGCCTATCAAAAAAGTAATATTCCTTTTTGACAGGCTCTTTTCCAATTACAATTACACATGCTAAAATGCATCTTTAGAAGGCTACACTTTATCATGTATCTATATTATTCCCCCCAGAATGTTTACTATAGATCGTAATCTAATTTTTCATTTTTATCTTCTGAATCAGCAACAATCTCTTCAGCTGATCCAAGCTCTGTATATACTGCATCTCCAAATCCTAACAATGGATAGAATACAAATGAAAGCAGAGCAAGTCCTACTCCAAATCCTGTTCCTTTTCCAAATGCCTTAGCAACTTCAATACCTACAATAATCATAATAACTAGATTTGCTATTGGCACAAATAATAGTAATAAATACCACCAAGGTTTTTTTGCAATCTCAGTGATTAAAAGGTACATGTTATAAACAGGAATAATCCCTTTCCATCCTTTCATTCCAGCCTTTTCAAAAGTTTTCCACATTCCTGCAAAAGCAAGAATCATTAAAATTAATCCTATCATCTTTCCTCCTTGAATATCTAAGTTGTTCTTGATACTTCATTACTATATACTAACTGGAAAGAAAAGAATAATATATTTTTTATATGGTAATTATTTAATTGCTTAAATTCTAAAATAATTCTCTGTTCTTTTTTTATTTTATTTTTTATTCCTCACTATATAAAATATTAATATAGTTTTCTATTGCTCCTAAAAAGCTGAATTAATAAAATTTTAACTATAAGATTATTTTACTTTTATTGTTAAAAATTAAAAAAAATTAATAAATTATATTGTTTTTTAATTTACAACCATATAATTCTTTAATTCATATATTCAACTACAGCTATACATATGTAAACCTCTTAGTTGACAAAATATTTGCAAATAAAAAAGTTTTAGGATTTCATTACAAAATTCCTAAAACTTTATATACTCTTTATTATGTTATAATTCCTTTTTTTCTTTTTTTATTCTAAAATATCCTTTATCATTTTTTTCGATTTTTCCATTTTTTAATAAATTTCCAACTGCTCTTTTAAATGCCTTTTTACTCATATTAAAATAACTAATAATTTCTTCTGGAGTACTTTTATCATTAAAACCAAAGCTTTCTCCAAGAAGTCTCATTTTCTCATATACTAACTCTGCATCTTTATCCATCTGAATATATGCAAGTTCTCTTGGAGTAAGATCAATTTTTCCATCTTCTCTTACTCTTATTACTCTAGCTTCTATTACATCTCCAACTTTATAATCTTTAAAATATTCATTTTTAGGTATAAGTCCAAAATATCTATCTTCTACAGCCACGAATACTCCAATTTCAGGATTAATACCATAAACTGTTCCACTTATTATATCATTTTTCTGCATTTCTGTTGATGGAAGAAGAAATTTATATATTTTCATAGTAGCAGAAAGTCTTCCTTTACTGTCCTCATATATACCTACAAGATATTTTTTTCCTATTTCTACTTTTCCTACCTGCTGCCCTTTTGGAAGAAGGAGTTCTTTTTTTAATCCCCAATCCATAAATGCTCCTAAAGTTGGGTGAATATCTGTTACTTCTAATTTAGCCAGATTTCCAACCAAAGCTTCAGTTTTTCTAAAAGTAGCTACTGGTCTGTCCTCTGAATCCATATATATAAGTACTTCTACTTCATCTCCCTCTTTCAATTCTCTTCCTTCTAATTCATTATTTGGAAGAAGTATATTATCTTTATCATCATCAGTTCCACCATGTAAGTATGCTCCTACACTTGCAAAATTATTAATGATCATTTTTTGTCTTTTTCCTATTTTTATCATAAACTCTATCTCTCCTTAAACAATACTATTCTGTATTATATCTTTAATTTTGAATAATTACAAGAATAATTTTTCTATTTCATCTTTTAACTTCTCTTTTTCTTTCATATTTTTTTCTTTTGGATAAGGATTTTTAAATATTTTTTTTATTTTTGTAGGTTTATTACTAAATACTACTATCTTTTCTCCTAAAGAAACAGCTGATTCTATATCATGAGTTATAAAAATCACTGTTTTTTTTTCTTGATTTTGAAGTTTTATAAAATATTCCATTATTTCATTTTTTATTTTTATATCTAAAAATTCAAATGGCTCATCCATAAAAAGGTAATTTGAAGGAAAGGAAAAAGCTCTTGCTATTCCTACTCTTCTTTTCATTCCACCACTGAGTGCATTGGGATATTCATTTTCTATTCCATTTAACCCCACCATTTCAAGAAACTTTTTTATTCTTAAATTAATTTTATCTGCTGGTATCTTTTTCTTTAATACAAATTCCAGATTACCATAGACAGTTTTCCATGGTATAAGAGTATCTTCCTGAAATATATAGGATATTCCCTTTTCATGCTCTTTCTCAAAAACTACTTTACCTTCATAATCCTTTATTTTTCCAGCTATTATATTAAGAAGTGTACTTTTACCTGAACCTGATTCTCCTAATATAGCAGTGATTTTTCCTTCTTCAACATCTAAAGTTATTCCATCCAGCACTTTTTTATTTTCATAGGATTTAACTATATTTATAAGTTTCATTAAAGTTTCCTCCACTTTATAAGTTCTGTGTTTAATTTCTTTAAAGATATATCCAAAAGAAAATTTATTAGAATAACAATAATTATCCATGCAAAAATGGAAGAACTTTCTAAATATATTTTTCCCATAAATATTTCTCCTCCAATTGAAAGAGAATCTTGTGCCAATACCTCTCCTGCTATAACTACTTTTAAAGTTAAACCTATTAAAGCTGGTATCCCTGAGGCTGAAAAATAGTATACTCCTGGTATATATATTCCTTTAAGAATATCAAACTTTGAAACTTTATATATATTTGCCATTTTCAATAAATCTTTATCTATTGAATCTATACCACCTAGTATATTTTCATATATTAATGGTAAAAGTATCATTATCCCTGTTATTACAGGAACAGCTTCAACATTACTCCAAATCAAGACCAGTATAATTACAGCTATTGTAGGAATAGATTTTAAAAATGAAAAAAATGGAAAAAATAAAATATAGAAAAATCTATATCTATATGAAAAAACACTGAATAAAATTCCCATTGCCAATGATATTCCTATACTTATCCCTGTTCTTTTTATTGTATGGAAAACTATAGATAAAAAGTCTTTTCCTTTTATTATATCTGTAAAAGCTCTAAAAATACTTAATATACTTGGAAATATCAAATCATTTCCAACTATTCTTGATATAATTTCCCAAACAATTACAAACAATAAAGGAGATAGAAATAACCATCTACTTTGACATAAATATTTTTTCATCTGGGATTTTTCCTCCAATTGCCTTTTTGTTAGTTTTTTCTATTTTTTCAAAATATAATTTATATGCTTCCTTACTATCTTCTGCTGATACAAAATTTATATTTGCTCTTTTTATCACTTCATCTAAAATACTCATATCAATAGTTACTTTAGATTCAGTTATATATTTTTCTTTATTTAAACTTTTTCCATAGATAAATTCTATACTATTTTCTAATTCAGTTATAAATTTTGCTATAAATTCAGGGTCTTCCTTTATAAGATTTTCACTTGCAATTAGAGTGGACTGAGGAAATCCCAGATTAATCCCAAAGGCTTTTTTCCATTCATTATCCATATTAAAATTTATTTTACTTTTGTTGTCTTTCGACATTATTTTACTTAAAACTGGTTCTGAAACCATGGCTATTTTTATTTTACCAGCAAGATACATAGGAGCAAGTTCATTGCTCCCTGATAAATAATTTATTTTTAAATCTTTAGCTGGATTAATATTATTTTCTTTTAGTATAGTTTGAAGCATTACATCTGGTGTAAGACCTTTTCCAATAGTATATATTTCCTTCCCTTTTAAGTCTTTTATATCCATGAAATCTTCTCTGCTTATTATATAAAAAGATCCCCAACCAATAGTTCCAATTATCTTATAATCAAGATTTTTATTATACAACTGCCCTGCAAGATTAGATGGAACTATTCCCATATCACTTTCTTTTTTCAAAAAATTCATCACAAGAGATTCAGAAACTTTTTCCAATTTATATTCTATTTTTTTATCTGATATTTTCTTATTATCATTCATCATCTTTACTATACTAAGAGCAGGCAACCCATCAGGAGAAGTAAATTTGATAGTATCTTTTGAATATACTGTTGTAATAAAAAAAAGCATCATTAATAGAGCTATTATTGTTTTCTTCATTTTTTACCTCATTATTCTTTGTCTTTTATGAAATCTTTGCAATCTCCAAAATAGAAAGTTTTTTCTTTTCTTCTTAAAAATAGAAGCTTATTTGCAAAATTAGATATCTCTTTAATATTATGAGTTATAAAAATAACAGTAATTTCTTTTTCATCACAAATTCTTTTTATTGTACTGTAAAAATCTATTTTACTCTTTAAATCAAGAGCTGAACTAGGATTATCTATATATATCAATTTAGGTTCAGTTATTAAATGTTTTGCTGCATTTATTTTTAATTGCTGAAGTGCTGTTAATTTACTTATCTTTTTATCCTTCAATTCATATAGATTAAAAAGTTTTAAAAGCTCATCTACTTTTTCCCAATCACTTTCTTCCAAACATCTTCCTCTTTTTCTTGAAATCATTCCAATAGCAACAATTTCTCTGGCAGTTCCAGGAAATTCCTCCTTTAACTGCATTATATTCTGTGGTATATAACTAACCTCACCTTTTCCTATATTATGATAAGAGATATTTCCAGTTATTCCAGTATTTATCAGACCTAACAGTCCTTTTATTAGACTACTTTTACCAGAACCTGGAACTCCACCAATAGCAAGATAATCTCCTCTTTCAATATTGAAAGAAATATTTTCCAGAACTTTTCTGTTTTTTATAGTTAGTCCAAAATTTTCCACTGTCAATATGATATCATTCATTTTTTAACCTCCTATTCTTAAAACTAATTTTCCTCTTATATACTATTATAACACATTTATCCTTTTTTTGATAAACATAAAATTTTATAAAAAGCAAAATGTTTTATATTTAGGTTTAATATTATATAAAAAGAGAGTGAAATAATTCCACTCTCTTTGAATTCACAACTATTTATTTCCTTCTTCTAGTTTTTCATTCCATCATTTATTAAGTCTTAAGCCTTTATGATACTTTTATCCTATTTTCTTTTTTTAGAGGAATTAGCTTAAATCCAGCAATTTTATTAACCATTATTGCAATTGCCCCATCTCCTGTAACATTACAAGCAGTTCCAAAACTGTCTTGTGTTAAATATAGTGCTATCATTAATGATGTAAGCTCTGGTCCAAATCCCAACATACTTTCCAATAATCCTAAAGCTGCCATTACTGCTCCACCTGGTACTCCTGGTGCTGCTACCATTGTTACTCCCAACATTAGAATAAATCCAAACATTCCTGAAAATGTTATTGGCATTCCATGCAACATCATAACTGCCATTGAACAGCTTACTAATGTTATTGTACTTCCTGATAGATGTATTGTTGCGCATAATGGAATAGTAAAATCTGCTATTCCTTCATTTACTCCATTTTCTTTTGTTTGATTAAGTGTTACTGGAATAGTTGCTGCTGATGATTGTGTTCCTATTGCTGTAAAATATGCTGGAAGCATTTTTCTTATTAATAATAATGGATTTGCTCCTGCTAAAGTTCCTGCTATTGTGTATTGAACCAATAAGATAACAAAGTGAAGAATTATAATTATTCCAAATACTTTTGCAAATACTGACATAATTTTTATAATTTCTCCTGCATAAGTCATATTTGCAAAGATTCCTGCTATGTATAAAGGCAAAAATGGAATAATAATATTAGTTATTATTTTTTCAACTATTGTTTGTATTTCATTCATAAAGTTTTTAAGAGTTGTTCCTTCAACTACTGCAATTCCAATTCCAATGATAAATGCCATTAATAATGCTGTCATTACTCCCATAATTGGAGGCATATCAACTGTTAAATATCCACTTAAAAGCCCTGCTTCTGGATGACTTCCTTCTGCTAAAGCTGCTCCAGCTGGAAGTATTTTTTTAAGCAAGATAGAATTTGTAAAAAATGCCAATGATCCAGATACAATTGTTGAACCATATGCAAGAACTGTAGTAACTGCTAGCAATTTCCCAGCTTTTTTACCTAAATCTCCAATACCTGGTGCCACAAATCCTAAGATTATCAATGGAATTACAAATTGTAAGAAGTTTCCAAATACACCATTGAATGTAAGCATAATTCTAAGTAATGGAACATATCCTATTTTACCTACAACAATACCTGCTATCAGACCTATTATTAGTTTTGGTAGTAAACCTATTTTTTTCATTTTTTCCACCTCATTAAATTTTGTAATACTTTATTTAGCTTTTGTGTCTATTAGAATATATACCATAATTTTATCTTTTAATCAACACTTTCTTCCTAAAACAAGATAAAAAATTTATATTTAAAACATATTGTAATTATATACCTCTGTATTTTCAATACATAGAAGCACGTTTTTAATAAAATAAAAAATTATTTTTTAAGAGAAAAATGAGGAATTTCTACTTTTAAAAAAATTATGATATAATATGTTGCTAAATATAGATAAAATGGAGTGATTTTTATGATAAAAGGTAATACAGAGGGAATCAAAGATTTCATTTTAAATGAGTTAGATTCTCTTCATGATATAACAGTTGAAAAAAATAAAATAATAGAACCAGAAATGCTTACTCTAATAGCTTCAGTGAGCAGTAGAATAAATAGAGAAATCAACATTGCGATTGATAGAAAGGGAAATGTTACAGAAATATCTATTGGTGATAGCAGTAGTGTACAGCTTCCTTTTTTGAATGTACAGGAAAAAAGATTGAGTGGAACTAGAGTTATACATACACACCCTAGTGGTAGTTCAAATTTATCCAATATAGATATATCAGCTCTCACAAAATTAAAATTAGACTGTATAGTTGCTATTGGAATAAATGAAGATTCTATAACAGGAATGAGTATCGGATTCTGTAGTGTAGATGGAAATGATCTTTCTCATGAAATTGTAGGTCCTCTATCTGTAGAACAGATTGTAAATTATGACTTTCTTTCTAAAATTGAAGAAATAGAAAGTTTTCTAAAAAAGAGAGAAATTATTGAAAATGATGATGAATATGCAATTCTTGTAGGGCTAGATGATAATGAAAGCCTTGATGAGTTAGCTGAATTAGCTAGGGCATGCAATGTTAAAGTAGTAGCTAAATTTTTTCAAAAGAAAACTAAAATAGATTCATGCTATTTTATTGGACCTGGAAAAGCACAGGAACTTGCTGTTTTTAAACAATTAAAAAAAGCTAATCTTATTATTTTTGATGAAGAACTCAGTGGATTACAAGTAAGAAACTTAGAAGAACTCACAAGCTGTAAAGTTATTGACAGAACTGTTCTTATTTTAGAAATATTTGCTACAAGGGCTAGAACAAGAGAAGCAAAAATTCAAGTAGAACTTGCTCAATTAAAATATAGAAGTAGCCGACTTCTTGGATTTGGTTCTACTATGTCTAGAACTGGTGGTGGTGTAGGTACTAAAGGGCCTGGAGAAAAAAAGCTTGAAATTGACAAAAGAAGAATAAGAGAAACTATCTATGATTTAAAACAGGAACTTGAAAAAATAAGGAAAACAAGAATAACTCAGAGGGAGAAAAGAGATGAATCTGGTATACCTAAAATATCTCTTGTTGGATATACCAATGTTGGAAAATCTACTCTCAGAAATCTTCTTGTTGATATGTATGCAGCTGATAACACTTCTAAAAAAGAAGCTGTTTTTGTCGAAAATATGCTTTTCGCAACTTTGGATATTACTACTAGAGCAATAGTTCTTCCTGATAAAAGAGTAGCTTCTCTTACTGATACAGTAGGATTTGTAAGAAAACTTCCTCATGATTTAGTAGAAGCTTTTAAATCTACTCTTGAAGAAGTAAGTTTTTCTGACTTAATAATACATGTTGTTGATGTATCAAGTGAAACTGCTTCAGAGCAAATTTCTGCTGTAGAAAAAGTATTAGAGGAGTTAAATGCTCTTGATAAACCTTCTTTTCTTGCATTAAATAAATTTGAAATGGCTTCTCCAGAGCAACTTATTACTATAAAAGAAAAATTTAGCAAATATCAAATGATAGAAATTAGTGCTAAAGAAAATAAAAATATTAATGAATTTTTACAAATGATTGTGGCTCTCTTACCACAAACTACTAGAAAATGTACTTATTTAATACCTTACAGTGATACTTCTATGAGTGCTTTTCTTCATAGAAATTCCATCATTCAAGAAGAAGAATATGAGGGAGAAGGTATAAAAATAACTGCCATAGTCAATGATGAAGTATACAACAAGTGTAAAAAATTCATGATTGAGGAGAATATATGTTAAAAATAATACTGGAAATTTTAAAATTAGCTCTTCCAGCAGTTGGGGAAATGATTCTTTACATGATGATATGGGTACTTGACACTATAATGGTTGGAAAACATAGTGGTCAGTTGGGAGTTTCTGCAGTTGGTCTTAGTTCAGAAGTAATGTACACATTTACAAATATAATTATTGCCATGGGTTTATCAATCTCTATTACCTCAATAATTTCAAGAGCAATTGGTGGAAAAAATTATGAAAAAGCAAGATTAACTTCTGATATTGCTTTAAGGCTTGGTCTTATATTTGCTGTTTTAATGTGGGGAATATTTTTTTGTTTTCCCGAAAAAATCCTAACAATTGTAGGAGCTGAAAAAGATATTCTATCACTTGCTACTAAATATATGCGAATCTGTTCTTTTGCTGTAATATGTAATATGACAACAAATATATTTAATGGAATATTTAGAGGATGTAAAAATACTAAAACCCCTCTTTTTACAGCTATAATTGTAAATGTAGTAAACTTATCTCTTGATTACATTCTTATTTTTGGTAAATTGGGTGCTCCAGAATTAGGGGTTGTAGGAGGTGCTATTGCTACTGTTACTGGAAATGTATGTGGACTCTTGTTTACTTTAAGCCAATTAAAGAAAATACCTTTTAAACTAAGTCCATTAGCCCCATTTAATAAGGAATATTTTAAAGAATTGGTAAGACTAACTATCCCTTCTTCATTACAAGAAGGAGCTTTTAGTATAAATAAACTAATAAATGTAGCTGTTATAATGACACTTGGAAGTCTGTCTTTTGCTTCCAACCAGATAGCTATTACCATTGAAAGCATCTCTTTTATGCCTGGCTGGGGATTCGCTATAGCTTGTACTTCTCTTACTGGATATTGTATAGGTCAAAAAGATTATGAAAAAGCTAAAATATATATAAATTATTCCATATATCTTGCTTCTGGAATCATGGGACTATTTTCTATAATATTTCTCATTTTTCCTGAAAAACTTATTTCTCTCTTCATTAAAAGTAGTGAAACTGAAGTTATAGCCCTTGGAACTGCCTGTCTTATGCTAGCTTCTATTGAACAAATACCTATAGCTATTTCCATGGTATTAGGGGGAGCTTTAAAGGGAACTGGGGATAGTAAAACTCCATTTAAAATAGTCTTATTCACAAACTGGATAATACGGCTTCCCCTCGTGTATTATTATATTTATTTAAAGAGAAGTTCTGTTACATATTTCTGGAAAATAACAGCTCTGCAGTGGATAATAGAGGCTATAATTATCTTTATAGTTTATCGCCACAAATGGAAAAAATATTATCAAGTCACAGATTTAAAAGAGGAAATTGTCTAATAAAAAAGAGAGTCAAAAATTTAAAATTTAGACTCTCTTTTATTCTTGAGAAAACTATTTATTTTTATTACTTTGCACTTTCTTCTAAAAATCTAAAAAGTTCTATTTGTTCTATTGTGTCCTGTCCATATTTCAGCAGTAGATGGTTTTCTATTCCACTCATCTGCATTATAACATTTCTATTGTCCTCTTCATATCCTGTTCTATCATATGATTTTTCAATACAGTTAAATACAAACCCTTGTATCTTTATTCCCATATTTTGTAAGGCATTTACTGTAAGCATTGTATGATTTATACTTCCTACCCTATTTCCAATAACTATTATTACTGGTATATCTAACATCTTTATCAAATCATACATATAATATTCTCCCCTAATAATAGGAACAAATAATCCTCCTGCTCCTTCTACTATTAAAGTATCATATTTTTCACTTAATTTTTCCCAATGTTTTTTTATCTTTTCAGGTTTTACTTCTATTTTATCTATTTCAGCTGCCAAATGTGGAGATACCTCAGCTCTTAATAAATATGTTGACATATTTGTATCATATGGAACCTTGTTATATTCACATAAAAACTCTACATCTGGAGAAATTAATTTCCCAAGCATTTCAAAAGCTCCACTTTGAACTGGTTTATAATAGCCTCCATTTAGTTTTTTTATACCTTGATAAAGAAGAGTACTCACATAGGTTTTTCCAATCCCTGTATCTGTCCCTATTATAAAATACCCCTTATTCAAATTCATACCTTTCCCCCTTAATCATTTTTATCATTTTCTATAATCTTTACTGCTATTGATGAACCTCTCCCTCTTAAAATTACTTTGTAATTTTTGAAGTAGAGTTTCTTTCTTGGGAAGTAGTTACTTTTGTTAGCAACCTATATTTACCAAGCTATCCTTGTAGTTCCTACAACTCTTTATATTTTTATGATTTTATAATTATTAGTAAAACTCAAATCTTTTTCCATAAAATTTCTTTTGAAATTTCTTCTTTATATAGACTTAATTTTATACTTTAAAAAATTTCTCTACATTCAAATATATCACAAATTTCTAAATATTTAAAGTACTATGTATTATTGAGATTTTTTATGATAAAATATTTTATAATACTAAAAATAGAAAGTAGGTTTTACATGATGGAAAAGAAAATAAGAATAACTCTCCTTAAACAAGTTCTAGAAATAATTGAATCTGATTTGGATAATTTTAAAATAACAAAAAACTACCTCTTAAACTATATATTCGAACATATGAAAAATGAAAAAATAAATGATAACTTTTTCTTTGATGGGGAAAAATCCGTTATCCAATTTAATTTAAATAAAAAAAATTTAAGTACATACTATGATTTTTTACTTGAAAAAAATATACAGGTAGAGGCAGATTTTATAAGAAAACTTATTTATAAATATGCTAATCAGTCTAGAAAAAATAGAGAATTATTTATTTTTAAATTCATAATTGAAAGATTAGAATCAGCAATAAAAGATAAAAAAATTATAAAAATACATTTTAAAGACAAAAGAATAGCCTCTGCTCTTCCATTTTATATAGGGAGTTCTAAACTTGAACTTTCAAATTATCTTTTTTGTTATGATATAAATGATGGAAAATATAGAAATTATAGAATAAGTAATATAGATACTATTTTTATTACTAAGGAAATAAAAATCTGGGAAGATATAAAGTTTGTAGAAAAAGTTATAAAAGATTTTGATCCATTTCTTTCACAGGGGAAAAAAATAAAAGCAATTTTAACTCCAGAAGGTGAAAAAATTTTAAAAGAAGTTAAATTAAATCGTCCTGAAATTATCTCTAAAAAAGAAAATTTTTATGAATTTCAATGTTCAGAAGAAAAAGCTAAAAGATATTTTACATACTTTTTGGATGAAATTGAAATAATAGAACCTTTAAGTCTACGAGAGTGGTTTAAAAACAAATATTTAAATGCCTGTAAAAAATATCTTGACAATCTTGTTTTTAAAAAGTAAAATAATAAAAAATAAATTTCAATTTAGTTTTTAAGAAATTTATCAATTTTATTTTTTAAAGGAGTGATATTTATGACAGAAAAAAATCTTAATTTAATTAGAGAACTTGAAGAACAAATTGAAGATATCAAAATTAAATTAAAAGAAAGCAACTGTGAAGACGAAAAAGAAAAACTAGCTGATGATTATCAAAAAATATATACTGAGTTAAATGAAGTATATATGGAAAATGAAAAGATTATGAACAGATTGGAACGTGAAAATGAGCTATAATACTATCTGTAATATCAAATGAAAAAAGCTGACTAAATATATATTTTAGCCAGCTTTTGTTTTTTTATTTATCTTGAAGAATAAATATAATATCCATTTCTTCCTGATTTTTTTACTTTATACATTGCTTTATCAGCCTTTTCATAAAGTTCTATAAATCTTTTTCCATCAGTTGGGAACATAGCAACACCTAAAGACACTGAAATTTCTATTCTCTTTTCATCTTTCTCATAAAAATCTCTCATTTTATTTACAATTTGAGAAGCTACTTTCATAACATTATTTTCATTTCCTATATTTAAAAGAAAAATCAATATTTCATCTCCTCCTAATCTAGCTATAATATCATTTTTTCTCAAATTTTTTCTCAATTTATCAGCAGCATCTATCAGTACTTTATCACCCATGATATGCCCTAAAGTGTCATTTATATTTTTGAAATTATCAAAATCCATAATCATAAGAGCATGAATATCTTCTTTAGAACGAGAATTTTTAAGAATATCCTTTATGATTCTTATAGCACTTTCACGATTATATAAATTTGTTAAAGAATCTCTTTTAGACTTATTTTTAAACATTAATTCTTTCTTTCGCTCTTTTGTTATATCTACCATCATACCTATTGTATGTTCTATTTCTCCTTTATCATTAAAAATATTAGATAAAGTACTTCTAAACCATTCTTTTTCATTGGTATTTTTATTTCTTAAGCAAAAGATTGAAGTTATTGCTCTAGCTCCTTTAGTAATATTCTCAAACTTATCTTCTGTTTCTTTTCTACATTCCTCCAGTAAAATCCCCTTTTCAAAAAGACTTTTTGGAACATCTTCTATAACCTCTGGAAAAATCGACTTTATTTTTTTACCATTTCTAAAAGTCATCTTTTTCTTTTTTATGTTATAATCATATATTATCAAAGAAGTTTCTTCTGCAGCTGCCATTAAAGTTTCTTCGCTTATCTGAAGTTTTTTGTTTTGTTTTTTTATATATTGATGATTTTTTCTCATATAATATATTATAATACTTAAAAAATACACTATTGAAGCTATAATTACTCCTAAATAAATATTGGCAATTTTTTTCATCTGATTTATATTCTGACTCAATTCCTTTTTAGAAATCATAGAAACTATATACCAATCATTTATATTTAAGGGAGCAAAATAAATCACTCTATCTAAAAGATTTATACTATATCCCATATTTTTAGAATCGTTATTTTTAAAATATTTCTTAAAATTTTCTATAGCTTTTTCTCCATTATTCTGAGTTCTTTTTACCCAATCATAATAATTGTCATCATTAAAAAGAATTTCGCTATTATCAGACCTTATTAAGATTTTTCCTTCACTATTAATAACATACACATATATTGTATCTTCTCTTTCTATGCTATCTAAATTTTTAAACATTTCTTTAAAATTAAATATACAAAAAAGTATTCCTATATATTTTTCTCTATCAAAAATAGGAATTTTACTGTATACATTGTCCTTATATACGCTCCAACTCACATTTTTATCTTTTTCATTTTCAAATCTTAAAATTCTATAAAATTCGTCATCACTATTATTTTGAGAAAATTCTATTTTAGAAACTAATTTTCCTTCTGTATCCACAATTCCAATAGCTCTAAAATTAAAATTTGCTCCCACTGTTTTTAGTAATTTTTTTACCTCTTCACTTTTTATATTGCTTTCATCTATTATATCTGTAGAAATTCCATATAATAACGTATTTGTTTCATTTATTTTTCCATATATAAGTTCGGTATTTCTTTCTGTAGAACTATCCAATTCACTTTCAATCATATTTAAAAAGAAAGAATTAACTTTTTTAGGAAATAATATAATATAATAGAACATACCACAGCCGATAAAGCGGACTTTATAATCACAGTCGCTGGTGAAGGCGAGGATATTTTCGGATTCCAGAGAAATGGTTTCGCCCGGAGCCAGCTTATAGACAACTACATGCTGTCCCAAATTAGCATAATAAGTGACACTATCCCCGTTCATGGTAACTTTCATCAGTGGAAGATTCTCACCGGTTACACGGCGGACCAGAGAACCGAGAGCTGCCTGTGCAAAATTATTCTGCGGTCCTAACAGAACCTTTTCAAATTTATAGTTTTTTCCGTTTGTACTGTTTCCAGCAATAAAAGCACCAGCTTTGGTAAACAATACATCATTTCCTTTGCAGGTAACTTTTAGTGTCAATTCGTTTACTGTTTCAAATGTTATCATATCGTTCTCCTTATAGTACGCGGACTCCGTATAATTCACAGAGTCCCTTTAAATCTTTTGCAACACCATCTCCGATGGCATGAAATTTCCAGCTTCCCTTATATTTGTATAATTCTCCGATCATCATGGATATGACATTGGAATAATACTGATCCATGCGGTAGCTGACCAGTTCCTGACCGGAGGAAGAATCCATAATCCGGATGCAGGCATCTTTGACCATGGAAAAATTTAGATGATTCTGTAATGCTTCATGAATGGTCAGGACAAATACGATCTTTTCCACTGCAGGATTCAGACGGGAAAAATGAACCGCGATCTTTTCCCTGTCCCACGGATCATTTATCTGTGAAAAAAGAACGGAGTGATCCGGACTCTGCGGCTGACCGTAAAAAACGAACCAGTCATCGCCTGGAACTTTTCCCAGCCTGGATAATAAGAATGCTGAAACATCAATATCACAGACAGAATTCTTCACATTCCATCCGAGACGGACATCCAGCCCTTCCGCAGAGAAAGACGAAAGAGGTATTTTCTGACCTTTTGCAACCGGATTCAGAAGCGAGGGAACAGTCCGTATATCCGCAACAGATGTATAAGACGGATTTGCAGGGCTGTTATACAATGCAGCAGAATTTGACGAATTCCTGGTATTTAAGGATTCGATGGTGGAAGAAGTCAGGCTTCCCTGAATGACTGCATTAAGATTGTGAATGGAAGCAGAAGTAAAAGCTGCTTTTGCGTTATTCTGAATCATAATAGTATTCTCCTTTGGGCAATTTCTGTGCCTCACATACGATGGATTTTACATCCTGTAGAGATGAGGGCATTTTCGTCTATTATCGCATTCCCGGAGGTATCCGGTACGGTAATGTTTCTGGAAGTGTAGTTTTTGAGGAAAGAGGTGTTTTCTGCAACCTGCTCTGGAGTAAGTGTCAGTGGGAAAATTTGTCAAATACCGCATAACTGGAAATACTGTTCTGGAATTCGCCTTCCGTACTTCCCGGTGCATAGGAGAGATAATTTCCAGAAGAATCTGCGGCACGCACCTGAACCACATTAGAACTTCAATAAAAGCACTGATAAATCTATAATAATATTGTATAATAACTTACACTTATAGTCAAATACAAAATATTGATTGAATTATTTCGGTTTGACTTTGTGATAGAGATATGATATATTAAAAAAGTATAAACTTGCAGAAACACGATTGTTGTTTTGGAAAAAAGTGATATAATAAAAGGTTTGGTTGAAAGATGGAAGAAAAAATACACCGGGCAAAGAAAAGAATATGGAATGATATCTGCAGCCTGAAATATTGTATTATTCTGCTGGCAGTTTATGCAGTGGCGACACAGCTGGCTTTTGGAACTGTCTGTCCGATGGTGATCTTTTGCGGACTGCCCTGTCCGGGATGTGGACTTACAAGAGCAGTGTGCTCCATTTTGCTGGGAGATCTGAAAAGTGCTGTGGAATATAATCTGACGGCATTTTTATGGCTCCCGTTTCTGCTGTTATTATTATGGGAAAGATATCTGACCGCAAAAAAGATCTTCAGCCGCCAGAGGGTAATAATTTTTGTTGCACTGGTTACGGTGGTATATTATCTTTACAGAATGAAGATGTTCTTTCCGGGAGAGCCTCCTTTGGTTTATCAGCCAGAAAATATCATGGCATGGATTTTGCAGGTAAATACATAAATTACAGGTATCGGGCATAATTGTGTACTGATAAGAAGGAGGAAGTGCAATGTTTTGTGCAAATTGTGGTACAGAAAATGGTAATGGAGAAAAATATTGCAAAAACTGTGGTGCGGTTCTGGATCCGGTGAGCGGACAGATGGGCGGCAGTAACCAGAATACGGGATATAACGGAAACACGCAGTACCAGTATAACGGAAATCAGCAGCCATATTATACGTATAATAGAAATCAGTTTAATGAGAACAATGTTCCGGCTGAATATCAGCCAATCAGTATGTGGGGATATTTTGGATACGAATTGTTATTCTCGATTCCATGTATCGGTCTGATTTTACTTCTGGTATTTTCTTTTGGCGGAACGAAAAATAAGAACCTTCAGAATTTTGCGAGATCTTATTTCTGCCTGCTGATTGTAATCGCTGTTATATTATTGATTTTCGGTTCGGCGATAGCTGGCAGCTTTGCATTTATGGGAAATGGATCATTTATTTAAGATTAAGGGAAACTTCTGTTATCGAGGCAGGTAACAGAAGTTTTTTATATTCGCAACAGGAGGAAAAATGGAAAAAACAGGCATAGAATATCTGCTGGCAATTAATCTGGTCACATTTCTTACATTTGCACTGGATAAATGGAAAGCAGTACATAATAAATGGAGGATAAGGGAAAGTGTGTTGTTTTTGCTGGTATTTATGGGAGGAGCGGCAGGAGCAGTCGCAGGAATGTACCTGTGTCATCATAAAACAAAGAAAAGCCATTTTAAATACGGGGTTCCGGCGATTCTGATTCTTGAAACGGCAGCCATTATTTTTCTGTATTTCAGATAAAATGATTGACAAAGATAATGGGGATTTGATAAAATAATGTAAGAATTTATAAAACATAGATATAAAGGAACGTGGGAGAGATGAATATACTTATTGTTGAAGATGATGACAATATTGCGAATGTTGTGAGTGAGATTCTGCAGGCGAGGGAGTTTGAAACGGTTCTCTGCGATACCGGAAGTCAGGCGGTTGAACTGATCAAAAATAATATGTATGACCTGATTCTGCTGGATGTAATGCTTCCGGGACTGGATGGATTTCAAGTTATGCAGAAGATAGCATACCGTAGGATACCAGTTATATTTATGACGGCGAGACAGGATATCAAAGACCGGCTGTACGGATTTGAACTCGGAGCAGAGGATTATATCACAAAGCCGTTTAATATTATGGAACTTCTGGCAAGAATAGAAGTGGTGCTTCGCAGGAATAATAAACTGGATGACCAGTATCAGTATGACAATGTACATATTGATGCAAAGACACATTGTATTAATATGAATGGGGAAGAATTGATTCTGAGGCCGAAGGAATATGAACTGGCACTGTATCTTGTGAAAAATCAGGGAATGGTATTAAGCAGGGAAATGCTGATGCATTCCATATGGGGAGATGAATACGGGGAAGAAAGCAGGACACTGGATAATCATATTCTGCATTTGAGAAAGAAACTGGGCTGGGAAGAGAAACTGATTACCATCCCGAGAATTGGATATCGTCTGGAAAAACTATAAAGAAAGGCTAAGCTGCAGAATCAGGATACAGCTTAGCTTTTTTATTTGTTTTCAAAAATTCAGTGTTTTTCAGAAAAATGCAAAAAAGTTTTTGATTTCTTCATACACCAGAGTATTTCCCTGTTCATTGAGAATCTCATGACGCATATCTGGATAGACATGGGAAGTAATGTTCTGGAATCCGGCAGACTGCAATACCCGGACAGAATCGATGCGGCCTTTTTTTCCACCGGTGCACGGATCATTATTTCCGCTGATCAGCAGAAATGGAAGATTTGCACTGACATTCTGATAAAGACCAGGATTATGCATCAGAATTACCAGATGGTATAAATCATGAAATGCCGAAGTTGTAAAGCCGATTCCACAGAGCGGATCGGAAAGATACTGCTCTATGGTATCGGGATTTGCACAGATCCAGTCCACATCGGTGCGTGGATGGGCTATTTTCCGGTTAAAGCTTCCGACACTCAGATACTGTAAAAGTTTTGATTTGTACTTTGGACCGTGAACAGCAGACAGAACCGAAGACAGGAAAATGCCGGCATATGCACCATACTGGAAATTAGGATATCCCGACAGTACTACTTTATCATAGTCTGCCGAGTGCTTTTGCAATACAACACGGCTGATAATCGTTCCCATGGAGTGGGCAAAGAGATACACGGGTTTGTCCGGATAGTGTTTTCTGATATAATTCCGTACAATCATTACGTCCTGAAGCAGGATCTGATATCCATTCTTCTCATTGAAAAATCCAAGGTTTTCCTTCGGTACGGAACTGCCGTGACCACATAAATCAGCGGTAATCACCGTATAACCGCAGGAATTTAAAAATAACGAAAAATCCTCATAGCGTTCCTTATGCTCTTCCATGCCGTGGACAACCTGCACGATAGCACGAGGCTGTTCCACCGCATATTCACAGAGCGACAGGGTATGTTCCTTATGAGTGCGAGATGACAGAGTAAATGTTTTCATAAAAAAATCCTTTCGCGTAAATGATACATTTATTCTATCATCACTTTCTCTTTTGCGCAACGGTAAAAAGGTCAGCGGTGCAGATAGATAGCACAGTCTCCTTTGGCGGAAACATATCCGATTTCCCGTACAACTTCAAGGCTGGATTGCAATTCATTAAGAAGGGCAGCCGCATCGTCCGGGGAAACGGCGATTAGAAGTCCGCCGGAGGTCTGAGGATCGTAAAGGATATCTTCCAGAGCCAGGGGAATTCCGTTTTCAACCGTAACATGTGCCTGGGCAAATTCACGGTTGCGGTACGCTCCGGCAGGAATAAAGCCCATCTCCGCCATTTCAAAGGCTTCCGGGTGATATGGAATTGCAGAAGTGTTCAAATGAATACTGACATCGCTTCCGAGTGCCATTTCACACCCGTGTCCTAGAAGGGAAAATCCGGTTACATCGGTACAGCTGTGAATATTGTATTTTACCATGATATCCCGTGCCGTTTTATTTAAAAATGTCATCTGGGCATAGATCCGTTTTTCCACATCGGAAGAAATCATGCCTGCTTTTGCGGCAGTGGTAAGAATCCCGATACCGAGCGGCTTTGTAAGAATCAGGACATCCCCCTCACGGGCAGTAGAATTGCGGATGACTTTATCCGGATGGACAAAGCCGGTTACGGACAGTCCGTATTTTGGCTCAGTATCATGTATGGTATGACCACCGGTAATCAGAACACCGGCTTCATAGGCCTTCGCGTAACCACCGCGAAGTATCTCATGAATGGTCTCTTTTGTCATGGAATTCTCGATTGTCATGACATTCATGGCAAGCTTTGGTTCGCCGCCCATGGCATAGATATCACTGATTGCATTGCAGGCGGCAATCTGTCCGAAAAGGTTTGGATCATCCGCAATAGGAGGAAAAAAATCAATCGTCTGTATGATTGCGGTATCATCATTGATTTTATATACCGCTGCATCATCACTTTTGTCGAATCCAACCAGAAGCCGCTCATCCTTCTGAACCGGAAGATCCTGCAAAAGCTGTGACAGTGTGCCTGCCCCCACCTTTGCACCACAGCCAGCACAGCTCGCAAGTTTGGTTAATTTAATATCTTCACTCAAAATAAAACTCCTTTCGCTAGAAATTATTTGGGGAAAATTAACTGGTATTCTTTTTGAGTCTTCCCATTTTTTTCAACCTCATCCAAGGCAAAGATCTGTTCTATTTCATCTGTTACGGACGGATCTGATAAAACATTCTCCGCAAGTCTGTCGGAACCAACGCAGGTTCCGCAGGAAGAACTGAGATTCCGCGGAACCGGCATTAGTTTTGCCTTTATATGGTATTCGTCGCATTTCTTTTTGTATTTCATTGCACCATAATGGGAAAAGAAGGTAGTAATAAAATCATGTCCGTTATCTGCCATTATTTTCCCTCGTTTTTGCGGATGAAAAGATGGAAATCTTCTCCTTCTTCTTTACATTCCGTATCATAGCCGTTATGACCGGCATATCTGGTAAGATTTTCCACGGATATGCGGTTGTCAACAAGGATTTCATAGGAATCCTCTTTTGTGAACATTGCTTTTCTG
>OGEK01000646.1_pt1 | contig 34364 bp, 38 predicted proteins | sample 1570641 | NCBI WGS metagenome assembly OGEK01 (sample SAMEA2582136, study PRJEB24529) | metagenome | biome: Human gut stool | place: China | collected 2011
AATTAAGTAAAAATTAAAATACTTTTAAAAAGAAAGGATTTGTAGGTTAATTGTATAATAACTTATTGAAAAAGTCAACAATTATTTTTGAAATATTTTATTTATTTGTTTCCTATTATAATTTCATTAAGAGATAGTTTAGGAACAAAGTGGTTATTGAGTGTATCTCTATAATATTTAGTATCCTTATTTTCTGCTGCAACTATTTTAACTTTATCTTTTGGCTCACCTAAGGCAAGAATGAAATATGACTTATATTTTTCTGGAAGAGCAATTAGTTTTTCAACTTCCTTTTTATTATAAGCTCCTATAATACAACCACCAAATCCCATTTCAGCAGCACAAAGAAGCATATTTTGTGAAGCTATACCCATATCAAAGTGCAGTAAGGGTTCAGAAGTTTGAGTAAGAGGATTGCAGGCACAAAGAATAACATAAGCTCTTGGAGATTCTTCAAGTACAGGATTCCAGCTTACAGCAGCAGCCCATTTAATCTGCTCAAATATTTCATCACATAATTTTTTGTCAGAAACACAAAAAAATCTGATAGACTGGGAATTTTTAGCTGATGCTCCAAGTCTTGCTCCTTCTACTATTTTAGATAATTCAGTTTTTGTCAATGGTCTGTCAGTAAAGCTTCTGTGTGAACGTACATTTTCTAAAGTCTTTAAAATCATAACAGCCTCCTAAGTTTATTTAATTTATCTATTTAAAATAAGATTTCTATATTCTTTGGCAGTGAGTTTTTCTTTTGGTAGTGCTTTGGTACTGATAGTGGAAGCTAAAGCCTGTCCAAAATAACCACTATTTAATGAGTTTATATGAGTGATGGCTATAGCCAATGCATCTGCTGCATCATCTGGTTTTGGAAGTTCTTTCATTCCCAAAAATTTTTGAACCATCAGTTGTACCTGTTTTTTTTCAGCTTTTCCATATCCAGTTATACCTGTTTTAACCTGTAGAGGAGTATACCCTTGTATTTTTAATCCATTTTGTTTTCCACATAAAAGAAGAACACCTCTAGCCTGTCCAACAGAAATAACAGTTTTGTTATTTTTAAAGAAAAACAGCTCTTCTATTGCCATATGTTCAGGATTATATTTTTTTATGAGTTCGCTGAGCTTTTCATAAATTTGGCAGAGTCTTTCTTCCATAGGAGTATCTTTATCAGTATAAAGGCACCCATAATCTATTACTTTAAATTTATTATTTTCATAGTCAATTACACCAAAACCTACTATTGCTGTTCCCGGATCAATTCCCAGCACTCTCATTAAAAATCACCTCTCTATATTAAAGTGTAACATATTTGACAGTATTTTTCTATTAAATAAAAAATATATAAAAAAATAAAGGATTTTTTTTAATTATACAGTATAAAACTAGTGTAAAGTATAATTTGAGAAAGGTAGGGGAAAGTGTTGGATATTTCTGAATATATAAAAGATATAAGTACTTATCCTCTTTTGACACCTAAAGAGGAGAGAGAGATTGCAGTAAAAGCAAGATCTGGAGATAGAGAAGCACAGGAAAAATTAGTGACTTCTAATCTTAGACTGGTTATCAGCATAGCTAGAAAATATACAAATATGGGAATCCCTATACTTGATTTGATACAGGAAGGGAATATGGGATTGATAAGAGCAGTAGAAAAATATGAACCAGATAAGAATATAAGATTTTCTACTTATTCTACATTTTGGATAAAGCAGAGTATACTTAGATATATTACATCAAGTAGAGGGCTTATTAGGTTTCCTTCATATGTCTATGATGGCATATCAAGAATGAAAAAATATGTACAGGATTATAAAAATAAAAACTCACATTTTCCATCTATTGATGAGATATGCAGAACTCTGGATATGAAAAAAAAAGAGGCTGAAAGATACATTGATGTATTGGAAAAAGGAAATGGGATAGGAAACGAAATGTATGGAGAGATGGTGGAATATTGCAGCAGTATAATTTATGATGATACTTTTGAAGATGAGGTTATTGCCAAAAGTTCAAATATTGATTTAATGAAGAAAGTAAATAAACTTCCACCAAGGGAAAGGGAAGTTCTGATATATAGATATGGACTATTAGATGAAAAGGTACTTACTTTAGGAGAAATAGGAGAACGAATGAATCTCACTAAAGAGAGAATAAGACAGATACAACTGGAGGCAATTGATAGACTAAGAGAAAAATTATAAAAAAAATAAAAATTATACAGAGGGTGTTTCATAAGTTGAAACCCCTTTTTTTCGTTATATTATGGATTAAATAGGTGAAGCTTAAAACTGAAAACATTTGACAGATATTGTTAAAAATTATAAAATTACTAGTGTGTATTGAACAAATCAGTATGAAAAGGGGAAGAAAGACATTTGAAAAATAGATTTTATATAACTATAACTGATTTCAGAGGGGTAAAATGCTATTCTTTTGATAAAATAATAAAAAAATATCTTTTTGTAGTGGGAAGCCTTTTCTTTACAGGACTTGTTTTACTGATAATAATGATCTTCGTCTTGAAAGATAAAGTAGATGAATACAGCTATTTTAAGCTCGAAAATGAAAAACTTTATACTCAAATAGAGGAAAATAGAAAAAATCTGGAAGAAAAAAATCTGGAACTTGAAAATATAAGTGAAAAGATAACAGAAATTGAAAGACTTATGGGTGAGGATAGTATTGCCAACTCAGTAAATCTCAATGAGATAGAGAGGCTGGATTTAACTAAGCTAAATATAATAGATAAGAAATATCTTCTTCAGATGATTCCAAATGGAAATCCAGTATCGCCATTTAGTGGATATTCAAGTGGATTTGGGGGGAGATTTCATCCTGTATTGGAGCAGAGGAAGTTTCATTATGGATTGGACTTTGTAGCTAAAATTGGAACAAGTGTACTAGCCCCAGGAGATGGGATAGTAGAATATGCAGGATTTAATTCTGGAGGATTTGGAAATCTTATTATATTATCACATAACTTTGGATTTAAAACATATTTTGCTCATTTAAGCGAGATAGATGTAAAAGTAGGAGATTTTATAACTAAGGGAACTGTAATTGGAAAAACAGGAAATACAGGAAGGTCCAGTGGACCTCATCTCCATTATGAAATACATTATCTTGGAAAAAGAATGGATCCAAAGAATTTTGCAAAATGGAGTCTAGAGAATTATGACTATATATTTAAGAACGAAAAGGGGGTAAAATGGCAATCTTTAATAGAAATGACAAAGTTGCAGACACAGATTATTCAACAAAAGAATTAACTAAGGTATCACAGGGGACTTCATTCACAGGAGATGTAGTAAGTGAATGTAATTTGCTTATTGATGGGGAAATCAATGGAAATATACTTTCAAGAGCATCTGTTACTATTGGGCCTAAAGGTAAAGTTGAAGGAAAGATAGCAGCTTCAAAAATTGTTATAAGTGGATTTTTCAAAGGGGAATTAGAAGGGGATACTGTTGAACTTTCAGCAACAAGTAATGTAATAGGAGATATTATAAGCGACAAACTTGTAATAGAAGATGGTGGAAACTTCGAGGGATATAGTAAGAAAAAAAAATCTAATGAATATCTAAGTATGAAAGATGATGAAGAGGAAAAAACAAATTCATATGAGGAAGAAGAGATAGACGAATAATTAAAAAGTAGCAGGTGATATTTTATCACCTGTTTTTTTGGCAAAATAAAAAAAGGAGTGATGATTCACTCCGAGAATATCTTAATTGAGAAGAAGATTTAATCCACTGATTATACTTACTAGAACAATAAATTTTTCAAAAATATTCTGATTCATTTTTCCTACTATGAATCTACCTATAAATATTCCTACAAAGACAGTAGGAATAGCACATGCACCTCTTGATACAGTAAATAAATTAATATTTTTTAAGAAAAAGAAATAAAGTATAAGTTTTGAAAAATTAACTATGAAGTAAAACCAGCTTCTAGTTCCATAGAATTTCTCTTTATCTAAATTTATATTTAAGAGATATATACTCATAAGAGGACCAGATACATTTCCTATAAAAGAAGAAAAACCTCCAAGAAAACCAAATATATAACTTAATTTTGAAAAATTGACATTAAGGCTTTTTAAAAGAGTAAGAATACCTATTACCAGTATGAGTATACCCATGCTTTTTTTAAAAAATTCATCAGAAATATTGTTACCAAAAATTACAGCAACAATTATTCCAAGTATTGTCATAGGAAGTATTTTTTTTAATGTTTTTAATTCAAGGTCTTTTCCATATAAGTAAAGCATAGTAAAGTCAGAAATAACTACAGGTATGATTATAATACCAGCAGAAGTTTTACCTCCATATAATGAAGCAAGCAGGGGAGAGAAGACTAAAGCAGTGGGAAGACCAAGTTTACTAAAACCAGCCCCAAGCCCAAGAACAATCATTCCAAAAATCTCAATAGGTGTCATAAGAAGTCCTCCAAATATTTCAATATACAATGTCAATAAAAATGTGGTATAATTTTAACTGGAAAGATAGTAAAATTATATATACTTTATAAAATTATTTTAACACAAAAAAAATTAAAAAGATATAAGGAAGATTAAGTGTTGTAGAAACAATATTATTTAAATAATAAAGTTAGGAGAGATATTATGAGCGTTTTTTTAAAGTTTATTTTACTCATTATTTTGATATTAATGAGTATTTTCTTATCTATGAGTGAAATATCCCTTGCCTCCGCAAGGAAGATGAAGCTACAGATAATGATAGAAGAGGGAGATGAAAATGCTGAAAAAGTATTGAAGGTACAGGAAACTTCAGGAAACTTTTTTACAGCCATTCAAATAGGAATAAATGCTATTGCAATATTAGGTGGTATAATTGGAGATAATATAGCAGGACCATGGGTAACACTTTTTATAGGGAAATGGATACCAGGACTTGCAGGAAATGCAGCTATGATAGGAAGTATAGTATCATTCCTTATAATTACAGGAATGTTTATTGAGTTTGCAGACTTGATACCTAAAAGGCTGGCAATGGTAGCACCAGAAGCAATAGCAGTGCATATAATCAATCCCATGTTAGTTTTAATATATGTGCTAAGACCTTTGATATTTATATTCAATGGTACAGCTACTTTTATTTTTAAACTATTCAGAGTGCCTTTGACAAGAAATGACATTATTACATATGATGATATCTTCGCTGTGGTTGATGCTGGAGCTGAAGCAGGAGTAGTTCAAAAAAAAGAACATCATTTGATAGAAAATATATTTGAACTTGATACCAGATGGGTTTCTTCAATAATGACTACTAGAGATGAGATTATATATTTAACTTTAGAAGAGGGAGAAGAGAGCATAAAGGAAAAGATAGCCAATTATCCTCACTCTAAGTTTTTAGTATGTCAAAATGAGATAGATACAGTACTGGGATATGTAGATTCTAAAGATATTCTTCCTAGAATACTGAAAGGTGAAATGAGTGGACTTCATGATATACAAGAGATATGTAATCCAAACCTTCTAATAATTCCAAATACCTTGACATTATCAGAAGCTTTGGATAGATTTAATGAGGCAAGAGATGATTTTGCTATAATATTAAATGAGTATGGGCATGTAGTAGGACTTGTAACATTAAATGATGTAGTAAATACACTTATGGGAGATATAGTTTATCAAGCTCAAGATGAGCAGCAGATAATTTCAAGAGGAGAAGGCTCTTGGTTAATGGACGGAGTTACACCTATTGAAGATGTAAAAAAAGTACTGGATATAGAAAAATTTCCAGAGGAAGACACTTATGAAACAATAGCTGGTTTTATGATGTATATGTTGAAAAGTATTCCCAAAAAAGCTGCTATGGTAGAATTTGAGAACTATACTTTTGAAGTTGTTGATGTAGACAATTTTAAAGTTGATCAGCTATTAGTAACAAAAAAAGAGGAACAGAAAGAAGAAGATTTTGGAAATATAAATCTTGAATAAAAGTTTAAGTAGAGAGAGCCTTCAAATTATGGGGGCTTTTAATTTTTTATAAAATTCATTTCAAAATAATTTGCTTAGGAAATGTTTAATTTGGAAATAAAATATCTGAAATAAAAAATTAATATTTAAATAAAGAAATAGAAGATAAAATGAATGAATGTTCATTAGAAAGTTCAACTTTTTATTTGCTTTTAAGAAAAGATTAGAATATAATTTGTTGTGCACTATATAACAGATGTTTTGATTGAAAATCTATCTGCTATAAAGAAATAAATGGAGGAACTGAAATGTTGTTTTGGGGGAAAAAGAAAAAAAGACTTCCTGATATTATTGTGGGATTTGTCCTTTTGGAAAATTTTAGTTATGACTTTAACAAACTAAAGATTAATTTAAAAAACGAATGGGGAATAGAGATAAAGGATACAGCAGATGAAGATACTATAGCTTTCAATGTAGATGATATGCTCATAGCATGCAGCTTTGTACCAGAAGTAATTCCAGAACATGAGGTGGAAAGCCACTATAAAGATAACTGGATGTGGGAAGATGCAGAGAAAAAAGTATCAAAGCATAAGTCGCATATTATAATTTCAATACTTAATGGAAAAGATAATATAGAGAGATACAAAACATTTACCAAAATAGCAAGCAGTATATTGGCAGCAGATGAAGCCATTGCTGTATATATGAGTCCTATGATTATTGAAAGGGAAACATATAGATGTTTAGCTAAGGAATTGAAGTTGGGAAAACTTCCCATACTTTTATGGGTGTATATAGGAATAATCAAAAAACAGAATACTGTATCAGTATATACTTTGGGACTTAATCATTTTAAGAAGAAAGAGATAGAAATATTGAATTCTCTCAGTGAGTGTGAAGAAGTATTTGAATTTATTTTGGGAATAGCCAATGAAATAATAAAGAATGATATTAATGTAGAAAGAGGAGGCTTCTTTAAAATTGGGGAAAAAGTTCTTTCTTATAAAGTATCTTCTGGTATATTTGTAAATGGCAGGTCTTTAAAGATAACATACTGATTAATACAAAAATAAAGTTAAAAAGAGATATTTAGGAGTCTAAGCTAAATATCTCTTTTCTATTTTTAATACACAGAAAATTTAAATTGTAACTAAAGTTTAAATATTTGATTTATTTAAAAAGTTATTATCAACTAGTCTTTCTCATTAGCATATTGAACTTTTTTAGCCTGCATATCTTCAGGTTTGTGTTGAGCAGCAAATTTAGCATGTTCAATATAGATATTTTGAATATCTGGATTTTGTCCTAAACCTTCTAATATAATTTTAGAAACTGTAAATCCAGCTTCTTTAAGATCGTTATTCCAATCTTCAGCTATATCGTTATTAGCATGATCTCCAGCAACAAACATAAATGGCATTAAGATAACATCTTTAACCCCTTTAGATTTTAATTTAGCAACAACATTGTCAAATTCAGGATATCCTTCAACTGTACCAACTGCATAAGTATCCATTCCTTCAGCAGTAAATACATAATCCATCATAGCATAAGCAGATCCACCAAAATGATGAGTTCCATGTCCTACTAAAACTACACCTTGATTAGCTTTTAAAGGTCCTACTTTTTTAGCTATAGCTTTAGCAACAGCTTCATAGTCTTCATGAGTAGTTAAAAGTGGAGTTCCCATTCTTATATCTTTAAAATCTTTTTCATATCCTTTTAATTCTTCAGCAAGATTATTAGATTCGACACCATTCATAATATGAGTACCTTGTACCAACAAATGAGTGTAACCATTAGCTTTTAAATCCTTGATAACTTCTGAAGGATTTTGTTTTTCTATTCCTCTGGCTTTTAATCTTCTCATAACTATTCTTGAAGTAAATGCTTCTTTTACATCAGCATTTTTAAATTCTTTTTTAGCTTTTTGGTTGATAGAATCAATAGTTAAAGCTCTAGTATCATCATAAGTAGTTCCAAAGTGAACCATAAGCACAGCTGCTTTGTCCCCTTTTTTCATTCCTTTGAAAAAATCGTTTTCCACGTATCCTCCTTCTGAATGTGCAAAAGCTGCAGTTCCTGCTGCAAGAAGCAAAGCTCCTGCTAATAAGTTTCTCATTTTTCCCATAATCTTCCTCCTGATAAATTTATGGGGATTTTTTTAATAAAAAAAATCTCCCATTTTTAGTTAGGAGATATAAGCCTTAATTAAATAAAAATAATAAAGGTAAATATCTCTTGTCCACGCAATGATATTTCACAGTAATTATTTGAGGCAGGTCTCCTGGCTTAGCTTCATTCTCCAGATACCCTTCCCAGATTAAACAATCCAGTGGTTATATCCTTTGTCAGCATCACAGTGGCGGGACCGCGGAGGGATTAAACCTCACTTCCCAATTATTCTAAATATAGAACCTCAAATTCAATTATTCTGTTCAGTAAGAATATACTATGTTTTCTTTCAAATGTCAATAGTTAAAATAAAAATTCAATTTTAAATTCAAGGTAGAAAGGATATTTATATAATTCTTCATTGACAAAGGGACAGTTAAGTAATAAAATTAAAGTATTAAAATATATTGCTATATGATGTTTATTCTAAGTTTTATTAATTAAAAGGGAATTGAGTGAAAATCTCAAACGGTCCGGCCGCTGTGATTTAGCAAATAGTTTTCAAATACCATTGGATTTAATGTCTGAGAAGGAGAAAACTGTGATTGAGCTATGAGTCAGAAGACCTGCTTAGAAAGATTATTGTACAAGCTTCCGAGGAAAGTTATGCTACATAGAATTTTGAAGAGTTTTTGATGTAGCCTAGTGTTTCTTTGTGCTAGGTTTTTTTATTGAATAAAATTATAGAATTTTAGGAGAAAAAAATGAAAAAAAGATATGTTGTTTTTATTGCTATATTTTTACTTATAATAGGAAATGCATCTTTTGGAAAAGAAAAATTTTCTATACATCAGGGAGATGAAGATTTACAGTTGGACTATTTTCCAAAAGCTGTTGTCACTGATTCAGCTATAATATCAAGATTTTTAGCAGCACTGGATATTGATTTGGTAGGGGTGGCGAGTTCTACAACAAAGATACCTGAAAAATATGATGATGTTCCCAGAATAGGAAGATCTGGGATACCTGATTTGGAACGTGTAAAAGCTTTAAAAACTGATCTGGTAATATCAACTATTTATTCTAAACCAGCATTAAAACCTAAATATGATAATCTTAATATACCAAGTTTTTATATGAAGGTAGATACATATGATGAATCTATGAAAGCCATTGAGATATTGGGAAAAGCTTTTCACAAAGATAAAGAAGCAAAAGCCATACTTGATGATGTAAAAAGGAGAGAAGAAATACTTGCAGAGAAATTGAAGGGGAAAGAGAAAAAAAGGATAGCCATACTCTATGGAAATGGAGAAAGTTTTTTTATGACTGGTAAGAATCATTTTTTACAGGGACTTATGGATAAAATAGGCTGTGAAAATGTAGTGACTTCTATTGACAACAGTGCATTATTAAAAAGATCAGTACCTTTCAGCATGGAGCAGTTAATTAAGGCTAATCCAGATGTTATATTAAGACTTCCTACAAGCCAGACTAAAAATGGTGAGGGATTTGAGGAAATATTTTCAAGTAATCCTGTATGGAAGCTTACAAAAGCATATAAAAATAATAAAATACTGGATATCGATCCTACATTGTTCAGAATGAGTGCTGGGGTAAATTCGATAGACGCATTGGAGGAGTTATACAGATATGTTTATGAATAAAGATAAGAGAGGAAGGAAGATAATTCTTATCTTTACTGCTCTAATCATTTTAGGCTTTTCAGTAATATTCTCGGTGAGATTTGGAAGTGTAAATTATACTTCTGTTGAAATATTGAAATCTCTTTTTATGAAAAGTTATGATGATGAGATATTAAAAGCTATTTTGTGGGATATTAGAATACCACGTATATTGATTGCTGTAATGGTAGGGTGTAATCTCTCACTGGCTGGAGTACTGCTTCAGGCTGTAATGAAAAATCCACTGGCTGATCCCGGATTGACAGGGGTGTCATCAGGAGCCAGTGTCACTGCTTTAATTATTATGATACTATATCCAAAGGCTATATTTTTTATGAATTTTTCTGCATTTATTGGAGGAGCAATAGCTTGTGCAGTTGTGTTCATGCTGGCTTGGAAAAAAGGATTGAAACCTATAAGAGTAATATTGTCAGGGGTAGCTATAAATGCCATATTGGGAAGTATTACAGGTTTGATGTTTATATTATTTAGTGATGAGATACAGGGAGTATTGTCTTGGCTCAATGGAAGCTTAAATGGAAAAAACTGGAGGCATGTAACAGGACTTCTGCCATATACATTGGTTGGGATTCTGGCATGTTTTACAATGATAAGAGATGCAAATATACTTCAGCTTGGAGATAATTTTGCTGTAAATTTAGGAGTGGATATTCCTAAGAAAAGATTAAAGCTTTGTGCTCTTGCCTGTTTTTTAACAGGAATATCAGTTGCTAATGTTGGATTAATAGGATTTGTAGGGTTAATAGTTCCACACATAGCCAGATTAATAATAGGCTCAGATCATACATATCTAGTGCCTTTTGCTGGACTGCTTGGAGCTGTGGTGCTGGTAGTAGCTGATACAATATCAAGAACTATGTTTTCACCTATTGAAATACCAGCAGGGATAGTAATGGCTGTAATTGGCGTGCCTTTCTTTCTTTATCTGCTGAGAAAGGTAGGTGACTAATATGGAAAGGATAAAAGGACATAATATAGAGCTTGCCTATGGAGAAAAGGTAATTATACATGACCTGGATATAGAAATAAATAAAGGAGAGATAGTTTCTATAATAGGAACTAACGGTTGTGGGAAATCTACTCTTTTAAAAGCTGTATCAAGAGTACTTCCATGTAAAAATGGAAACATATATTTAGATGGAGAAGAGATAAGCCATATAAAAAATAAGGAATTTGCAAAAAAGCTTGCATTTGTTTCACAAAATAATGAAATTCCAGATGATATAACTGTTTATGATTTTATTATGTATGGAAGGGTTCCACATAAAAAATGGTATGAGGTGTATAATCAAGAGGATAAAGATATTGTGGATTGGGCTGTTGCAATATGTAAATTGGATAATTTTAAAGATAGAAAGGTAATGAGCCTGTCAGGTGGAGAAAGACAGAAAGTATGGATAGCAATGGTTATTGCACAAAAGACAGGAATACTTCTGCTGGATGAACCTACTACTTATTTGGATATATGTCACCAGTTTGAAATAATGGAATTGGTAAAAGAATTAAATCAAAATCTTGGTATAACTATAATTATGGTGCTTCATGATTTAAATCAGGCAGTTCAATACAGTGACAGAATAATTGTTCTTAAAGATGGGAAGAAATACAAAGAGGGAAAATCTTTGGAAGTTCTTACCCCACAGCTTATAAGAGAGGTATATAGAGTGGACTCATCAATAGAAATGGAAGATGGAATTCCATATTTTAGATTGAAGGGGATAGTTAAATAATATTTATGTTAAATTTTAAATGTAGTCATTTTTTATATTCTTCTTAATAAAAGATTGACAAAAAATAATTAAGATTGTACTATTATAGTAGATAGTGTTAGGTGCCGAAAGGCTTAATAGAGGAAGTAGGGTGAAAATCCCTCACAGCCCCCGCTACTGTAAAGTGGACGAAACCAAAAACCACTGGATTATATTTAATCTGGGAAGGTAGGGAGTAGAATGAAACTGAGTCAGAAGACTTACCTAAAAACTAGTTTTTTTTACTTTTTCGGTGGGAAAAAGAGAGAATAAAAAATTAAATATTTTTAAGTAATATGATATTTAAGATTCTCTGATAAAAACAAAAATGGGGGCTTGTAAGCACTATTTAAGTTTTATCAGGGATTTTTTTATTATAAGTAATATTGATTAAAATAGATTAGGAGGCAAAATGTACACTTACTTCATAGAAGGTGGAATGATGATGTGGCTTTTAGCTGTGTTGTCTATTCTGGGACTGGGGACAATATTAGAAAGAACTGCTTATTTTATGAAAAATGAACAGGGAATAACAAAGGAATTTAAAGAGGAGATAGTATCTCTGGTAAGAGCTGGAAAAGAAAAGGAAGCTATGGAATTATGTGATAAAACTAATAATTCTGTATCAAGAACAGTGAAAAGTATACTTCTGGCATATCAGAATGAAGATGATCTTTATGAAAGCAAAGAAAAATTAATGAAAGAAAAAGCCTTGGAGCAAATAGAAAACTTGGAGAGAAGATTATCTATTTTGGGAATAGTTGCATATATTTCTCCTATGGCTGGACTTCTTGGAACTGTATTGGGAATGATAAAATCTTTTAAAGCGATAGCATTACAGGGGGCAGGAGATCCAAATGTGGTAGCTAATGGAATTTCAGAGGCTCTTCTTACAACAGCAGCAGGACTGCTTATAGCTATACCTGCGATAATAGCTTACAATACTTTCAATAGAAAAGCTGATAAGGTGATGCTTGAAATAGAAAAAACTTCAACTGCACTTATTAATATTAAAAAGGCTGGAAAGAAGGAAAAAATATGAGAGAGCTGAGAAGAAAGAAGGGGATAATCAATCCTGATATGACTCCACTAATAGATGTAGTTTTTCAGCTTTTGATATTTTTTATGCTGGTGACAACTTTCAGCCAGTATAATAAATTTGATATGAATCTTCCTAAATCTTCTGTAGAAGAAATAAATGTGACAGAAGAGGGAGTTGAACTGATAATAGATAAAGATGGAAAGTATTTCTTTAAAAATGGAGAAAATTCTATAGAAATAGAAAATGAAAAACTAGAAGAATCAGTAAAAGAATTGATGAAAGGGAGAAAAGAACAGACTCTTATTGTAAGTGCAGATAAAGATTTAAGATATGAAACTGTAATAGAAACTATGGGAAGATTAAAAAATATTGGTCTGGAAAAACTGGAAATAAATAGTATAAAGTAGGTGATAAGGTTGAAATTTTATATATTCTCTTTTTTATGTCATCTGCTGCTGCTTTTTGCTATATATACCAAACCTGTGAAAGATATAAAATTGGACAGTAAAAATGTCCTTGTATACCTTAGTGAATTGAAAGTAGAAAATAATACACCGGCTCCAGCTCCATTGCAATCTCTTGTACAGCCAGAGCCTAAAAAAGAGGAAAAACCAAAGGAAGAAAAGAAAATAGAGAAAAAAATAGAAAAGAAAATCGTAAAAAAAATTGTTAAAAAAGAAGTTAAAAAGAAAGAGGAAATAGTAAAAGAGGAGGCTGTAGAAGAAAACAAAAAAGAAACAGCGTCTGAAAATTCAGCACCATACAATCCTTTGGCAGGATTGGTAAAAGACGGTACAGGAACATATATAGGAGATCAAAGGAGTGGAGGAGGAATTAAATACAGGATAAAAAGAGAAGTCAATCCTGAATATCCTATCCTTGCTAAAAGAGCTAACTATCGAAATGAAGTAGTTATAAAAACAAAATTTCTTATAGGATTAAATGGAAAAGTGGAGGAGATAATTTTTCTGGATAATTTCACCTCTTACGGTTTTAGAAAAGAAGTGGAGAAAGCTCTTAAAAAATGGGAATTTGATCCAATAATTTACCATGGAGAAAAGATAAAACTATATTTTTATAAAGACTTTAGATTTAATGTAAAATAACCAGATATAAAATAATGATGGTTTTAAAATCAGAAACAAGAAAATAAAGTATAAAATAAATGTTTTTAATAAATGCTACAAATTTTAATAGGGAGATGATAAGTATGAGAATCAATTCAGAGAGTACAAATTCTATAATACCAGCATTACTTATAAATAAAGCTGTAGAAGAAGCAAAAAATCATAATATACCTTGTGATATAGCAGAAATGGAAATATTTACAGTGATGGATACTGTTAACCTTTATTTTTTTAAAGATGAAAATGCTGTATATAAAATGACAGTAGACTGTATCAATAGTGGAGAAGAGCATATAAAAAAATATATGGAACTTATCAAAAGTTCTTTTACAAGAGCTTTAAATGATTTTGGAAATATATCTAAAGTTGAGATAGTAAGAGGAGCAAATTCTTAAGTTAAATATTTTTTATAAAGTTTGAATATATTTTGTTGAAATTGAATGATTAAAAAGTATTGTTCTAATTAATGTAAAAAGTAAAAAAAATCAATATAGAGTTACAATAGAATAAAAATATCAAATGGTTCTAGTATCTACTAGATTAAAAGGGAATTGAGTGAAAATCTCAAACGGTCCCGCCACTGTAATGAGGATGAAAGCAGATTGCCACTGAGATGTAAATATAATCTTGGGAAGGTGTGTGAGTAAAATGATTCTAAGTCAGGAGACCTGCCTTTGATATAAAATATCAACTTGCGAGGACGAGTGTGAATTTAGAGATTGTATTTTGTTATTTATTTTTTGGTGCAAAGTATTTAATCCCAGAATTTACATGATTGTAAGTTTTGGGATTTTTTTTATGGCAAAAAATGGAGGGATAGAGATGATTGTAAGAGAAGTGCCTTTTTTTAACAAAGTTTTTATAAATGAAATAGCATATGTAATTGGAGAAAATGAACCTTTTACTGGTAAATTGATATGCAGGTATCCTACAGATATTTTAAAAGAAGAGGAAACGTATGAAGATGGAATTAAAAATGGAATAAGTAAAAAGTATTATCCTAACGGTTTATTAAAAGAGATAGCTGAATACAAAGAAGGGAAACTTAATGGGGATTTTTCTCAGTTTTATCCTAATGGTAATATTGAAGAATATATTTTTTTTAAAGATGATCAAATGGACGGAGAATGGGTAAAATATTTCGATAATGGAAATATTAAAATGAGGGCATTTTTTAAAAAAGGAAAACTGAATGGACAGAAATTGGTTTATTATCCTAATGGAGAAATTCAAGAGAGTAGTATGTTTAAGGATAATATACTTCATGGAAGAAATATATTATACTATCAAAATGGAAAAATGCAGATAGTTAGAAATTTTGTAAATGCTCAACTAGAAGGAGCAGTTATATATTATTTTGAAAATGGGGAGATTGAAATAAAGGAAGAATACAAGAAACACAGTAAAAATGGAAGATATATAAGATACTATGAAAATGGAGTGATTAGTGCAATAGGTCATTTTAAAGATGATATGTTAGATGGAGATTGGAGTATGTTTTATGAAAATGGAAAACTTTTGGGAACAGCCTCATTTATGAATGGGAAAATTATAGATGAAGCCTCATAAACTGAATCATAAGAGATATTTTACAGGGAATATTGAGAAGGAGGAGATAGATGAAAAAAGATTTAAAAAAAGGTTTTGATATTGGTGAATTAGCAAAAGCTGTTGAGAATGGAGAACATTTCAAAAAAGTTGATAGAAAAGTAGAATTTGTTTATTTAGGAAAAGAACTTCCTGTAGTCCAAAAAACAGTTTCATATGTTGTTAGTGATGAATTTATTGAAGAAAATTTAGAAAAGTTATTAAAACTTAATATTATAAGAGGAGATCAAAAATGAAAAGTAAAAAAGATGATTTAACAAATTTAAATATTTTAGAAGAGCTTAATAGAAAAGTTCAGATAAAAAAAGATAAAGAAGAAAAGGAATTTCATGAAGTTAATAATCTGGAGATTTTGGAAAAATTAAATGAAAATATTGAAGATAAAAAAGAAAAGAAAAAATAAAGATAAAGTAGGAGAAAAATGGGAGTAAACACAATATTTATAAATGCATTAATGCTTATTGCAGTATTAAATCCTTTTGGAAATGTTCCATTATTTATAGGAATGACAGAAGGAATGGAAAAGGAGATAAGAAAAAAACTATTTAAAGCAATAGCTCTAACAGGATTTTTTATAACATTTTTATTTAGTTTAGTTGGAGAATTCTTAATGATAAATTTTTATAAAATTGATATGAATGAATTGAGAATGGCAGGAGGGCTGATACTTGTTTTGATGGCAGTTAAAAACTTAATTTTTCCACCAATGAAAAAAGAAAGAGAGGAAGCTCATATATCTCCAGAGGAACAGATAAAACAGGCTGTTATTCCAATGGCATTTCCTATGATGGTGGGACCTGGAAGTCTTACTACAGCATTAATAGGACGTTCTGAGTATGGAGTTGTTTATAATAGTTTGTCTATATTGACAGCCTTTGCAGTTATTTTTATGATATTTGTGATTGGGAACTATTTAGAAAAAATTTTTGGGAAGCTTGTTCTATATATACTTTCTAAAGTAATGCAGATATTCATTATGTCTATAGGATTTAGAATATTTTTTGATGGTTTTTTCAAAATGCTGGAATTAAAATATGGATTGTAATAAAAATGAGATGAACTTAGCTATATATTAAGTTCATCTCATTTTATTGTAGAAGCAATTCTTAATTAATTATTTCATCTTTTCTTATAATTTCTTTTTTGTAGTCAAAAATATTTAATATATTTTGTAACTCAGCATTTATAGCTGGAACATGATAAGTAGAACCAGCTACAGTATCCATTTTTACATTATTTTTATCCTGTCCAATTACCATTTTTTTTACAGATTCTGAATTTAGAGGGAGGTGTTTTTTCTTTACTTCAGGAATAGAATAATCTATTATTTTTCCATTTAGAGAAATTATAACAATAAAAGGCTCGTGTCTATCATAAACCTTCAAATGTGTCAAACAGGCATATGCAGATATTTTATTATTATTTTTTAAAGGAATAAAGTTGTAATATCCAAGAATGCCATAGTCTTTTATTTTTCCAAATTCATCAAAATTAAAGTTCATCTTTTTAATCTCATCTTTAAAATTTTCTATTTTAAATCTGTCTGTTGGACTTTCTTTTACTCTGTAACTATATGTATTCAATGAGAAAGAAAAGAATATTACAAATAAAAAGAGTCTATTGAAATTTTTCACTATTTCCTCCTTATAATTTTTAAAATTTATACTCTGCACTTACATAATATGTTCTTTCTGGAGATGGAGAATAATTAATTTTCTTACCAGCATAAGTAATGTAATCACAATAAATTTCATTGAAAATATTATCTATTCCAGCTGATATAGCTATTCCATTTTCAAAATTATATTTAGCAGAAATATTTGTAACCATGTAGCTATTTGCTTTGGGAACTTTATTGTAGTAGTCGTTTATTAAATAAGCTTTGCCATGGTAGTTTGATTCAATATTAAAAGTAAATTGAGAAGTTATTTCGTAGGTAGCTCCTAATCCGAATATTACATTACTTACACCAGGAATATCATTTCCCTTATATGGACCATCTACAATTTCATTATGCATGTATGTAAAGTTTTCTCTTAATGTTAATTTATCAAAATATTGTTCACTAGCAAATTCAATTCCTATTCTTTCAGTTTTTCCATCAAGATTATAATAACTTCCACTTTCAGATTTATCTATTATTTCATCTCTGTAAGAATCATACATTATTTCTCTATTTCCTTTTATATAGAATAAAGCTCCAGATAAATAAATATTATTTATAAGAGATTTAATTCCAATTTCAAAAGTATCAACTTCTTGTGAATCTCTTGAAGCAGTCACTCCAGTACCTTTATCTATTTTCCAGCCTGTATATTCAGTTAAATTAGGCGAACGATATACTCTATTCCAACTGATATATCCAGAAGTATCTTCAGAAAACATATAGTTCACTGCTAATTCATAATTAGTATTTGTATTGGAGTCACTAATATTTTTCTTACTCTTAAAAGTTTTATTAGCCTCATAAGTAGTTTCATCTTCATCAAATTTATTTCTTTCTAATCTAATTCCTTGAGTAAAAATAAAATTATTATAACTATACTTATTAAGGATATATCCAGCAATAGCTTCATAATCAGTTTCTGTGTATGATTTTTGATAAATTATATTTTTAGAAACACCATATCCTTTTTCCTTGACTTTAGCTTTAGAATAATCTCCACCAAATATTAAATTACTTTTTTCTTTATAATTATATTTTAACTGTGCGTTTGTATATATAGAATCAGTATTTTTTATTCTACTATGGTATGATGAATATTTATCCGTTTTAGGTTGAGAATAGGTATACTCTCTTTCTCTATATTCAGTAACAGCTGAAAAGGATAATTTATTAGATAAATTTTTATTAAATTCAAGTATATATTTATCTTGTGTATCATGAGCAGTTTTTTCTTTATAGTCAGGATTATTTTGTCTTCTGTCTTCATCATATTGGACTTTAGTGAGATAAGCAGAACCATTTGATTTTCTTTCATTACGGATATATTTAAAACCTACATTTCCATCTTTTAATTTATACTTAACTCCTATTTCTCCAAATTCTGATTCTTTTTTAGTATAATTTCTATACCCATCTTTATCTGTATTGATATATTTAGCATCTAATGAAAAATTTTCTGTTAGATTTACTCCATAATTAAATTTGTACTTTCTTTCATTAAATGAACCTAGTTGAAGTCCTGCATTTCCCCAATATTTTCTATTTTCATAATTTTTTGTAATAATATTGATAACACCAGATGTAGCATTACCACCATACATAATGGCTCCACCAGCAGGAACTACCTCTATTTTTTCTATTTGCTCAACAGGAATAAAATCTAAATCAAATGATCTGTTATCAATACCATTTTGTGGAATTCCATCAACCAATACAACTAAATGTTTATTTCCCATACTAGGAACTTGTCCTCTCATTGATAAATTTCCACCTGAGAAAGATAAACCAGGAACATTTACCAGAGCTTCTTCTATATTCTTATATCCTCTTTTTTCAATTTCTTTATTTGTAATAACAGTAACATTTTTAGCTGTTTCTATTACAGGAGTTTCCTCATATCTTTCTGATGTAATAGTTGATTCGTTTAATTTTACAGCAAATTCCTCTTTTTTTTCAACTTCATTTGCATACAGAGATGAACTTAAAAATAATGCTAAAATTCCAATTTTTTTATACATTTTTCCCCCTCAAAATATTAATTTTTCAAAAAAATATACAAGGTCTTGTAAATAAAAAAACTCTAATAAATAGAGAATTCTACTTACTAGAGAGTCAAATAAAAAATATACAATGATTTAAGCCCATTGATAAATGTATGTATGACTATTTGGTAAGTCTTCTGACTCAGTTTCACTCTACTCTCACGCCTTCCCAGTTTCCCAGTGACATAATGTGATTTCGTCCACTATACAGCAGCTTTCGCTGTGTGGGATTTTCACCCAGCTTCCTCTATTAAGCTTTACAAAAAGCACCTAAATATATTTTTAATTATAGTACCAATTGTACTTTATTTATTATAAAATGTCAAGATTAATTTCATATGTGTTTTTTATAAAACATTTTTTAAGCGAAATTATTACTGATATTTATTTTAAAAATTTAATATGTTTTGATTTGGAATATTCCTGCAAAAATAATTTAAAGTAAAATAAATAATTTATTGACAAGAATATTTCTTTTATATATTATTATAGAGAAAGAAAAATACTTTTTGTTAATTAGAAAATGTTACATAATTTTGAATATACTGGAGGAATAGATTGATGAAAAAATTTTTAAGTGTAATATTGTTTTTAATTATGATTTTTACTACTGTCATGAGTGCTGACAGAAGAGAAGAATATTTTAATGTAGAAACGAGAGAAGATAATCTCTTATATAAAAAAGATGAGGATAAGCCATATACAGGTATAGTGATTATAACTGAAGAAGATAAGATATTAAAAGAGCAAGTTTATAAAGATGGGAAAATAAACTCTGAAAAAGGATACTATGAAAATGGAAATATAAAGTGGGAATCTACTGGATACAAAGATGGGAAATTACATGGTGTAAGCAGAGTTTATTATAAAAATGGACAGCTTCAAATGGAATCTAATTATAAGAATGGACAAAAAGATGGAATAGAAAAGGGATATCAGGAAAATGGAAAGATAGTAGGAGAACTGAATTATAAAAAAGATTGTCTAGATGGAATATCAAAATTTTATGATAAAAACGGTAATTTAGAACATGAACAAAATTACAAAGAATATGTACTTCATGGAACTGAAAGAATATATGAAGATGGAAAAGTGGTTTTAGAAAGAGAATATAAAGATGGAGAAATTGTATCAAGTAAAAATTTTAAAAAATAAAATAAAAGAGAACTGCAAACTTTTGAAAGCAAGCAGTTCTTTTTTGTTAGAATGAATAGCTTATACCAGCAGTGTATGTCCTTCCAATAGCTGGATAATAATGTCTTTGATCTATGCCATATTTGTTATCGTCCCAGAACCCAGCATATTCATTATATTTTTCATCAAATATATTATTGATTCTGAATGTGAGAGATATTCCATTATTAAATTTATATTGTGAAAATACATCTACTGTGAAATATTCTCCAGTATCCTCTTTTCTCTCATTAGCTATATCATCTAGGTCATATGTATTTCCAGCATAAATAGCATCTGCTCCTACAGAAAAATTGCTGTTGAAGTCATATCCAGCTCCAAAAGTTACCTTCCAGTTAGGAACACTTGGGATTTTACTTCCACTGTATTTTCCACTTATAACTTTATGGTGTAGGTAAGTTATTGAAGACTTTAAAGTTAAATCTCCAATATAGTGTTCTGCATAAATTTCAGCTCCTATTCTTTCACTATTTCCTATATTATAATTTACCATTCCTATAAATTCAGGAGGAATAGTTGAATATATTTCATCATGAGTCATCTTGTAGAATGTAGAAGCTGATATGTAAGTGCTAGCAAAAAAATCTTTTACACCTAATTCAATAGTATCTTGGACTTGAGGATCAAGTCTTTCTGAATTACGAGTATAGTAAATCTCACTAGCTGTTGGTGTTCTAAAAGCTCTTGTATATGTAAGATATGTAGAACCAGTTTCAGAATATAGATAATTGGCACTTAATTCAAAAGAGTAATCATTATACTTAGCATTATCTTTTGTACCCCTTTTATCAGGAGCATTAAGAGAAGCATTTCTCCAATAAAATTCATAATCTGCATAATCATATCTTATTCCCTGAGTAAATTGGAATTTTCCAACTGAATATTTATTCAATGCAAATATACCGAAACCATCTTTAGTGGAATCTCCACTTTTTACATATCTTCCAAGAGAAGCATCAAATTTAGAAGAAGTATCATAAGGCTTTACTTCATCTTTAAGTATGTCTATACCAGCTATAAAATAACTATCAGGAAGATATGTATGTTTAATTTGAGCTTTTACATATTTTCTTACTTCATCTCCATCTCTGTAAAAAGAATCTTTAGTTTTATTAAATAGCCATTTTTTATTTTCATAATAGTTTCCATAGACCAAAAACTCTGTATCTTCAGATATATTTTGCTTCCATTTTAAATAGTAATCATTACTTTTGTTTTTGCTTTTAGAAAGACTTCCAGGATTTCTTCTATCATTATCAAGGATATAGCTAGGAACAGCTATTCCTTTATATGTTTTGTTATCTGAATGATTATATTTAAATTCTATCTCTCCATTATCTAGCAAATATTTAGCTTTAAAACGTCCTTCTTTTTTATCAAAATTTTCTCCTCTTCTCCAACCATCAGAATCATAGTCTGTATATCCAACTTCAGTAATAAATCTTTCTGTGAGTTTAGTTCCATAGTTAAAACCTATCTTATGTTCACTGTTACTTCCAAAATGAGAATAAACAGTTCCATAATTTTTTTTGTCAATAGCTGACTTACTGATAATATTAACTATACCTCCAATAGCTTTATCTCCATAAAGGATTCCACCACCACCAGGGATTACTTCAATTCTTTCAATTGTTTCTATTGGTATATTTGAAACCTGTGTAGATGTAACAGGAACTCCATCAAGTGTAATTAGAGCATTTCTGTCACTATACATGGAATTTAATCCTCTAATATCAAATTTTATTCCACCAGCATAATTTTTAACAAAGATACCAGGAACATTTTTAAGGGCATCTACGAGATCTTTAGCTCCAGTTTTTTCAATTTCCTGTGCTGTAACAATAGAAATATTTGCTGCAGTATCTCTTACACTTGTTTCAAAGTTTTCAGTAGAGATAACACTTTCATTAAGTTTTGTGCTTTGAATTTCTTCTGCATAGACAGCTGAACTTAAAATCAAAGCTAAAATTCCAATTTTTTTGTACATTTCTTTCCTCCATATTTCTAATAGTCATTGTAAAAACTTAGGTACTTTGATAGAAATGCTACTATTTATTAGAAATAAAAAAACTCTAATAAAATAGAGTATCTACCTTACTAGAGAGTCAATTTAAAAATATGTTTAAAAAGTAAAAATACTTGGCTAAACAATAATATTTGACTATTTGGTAAGTCTTCTGACTTAGTTTCATCCTACTTTCACGTCTTCCCAGTTCCCCAGTGACATAATGTGATTTCGTCCACCATACAGCAGCTTTCGCTGTGTGGGATTTTCACCCAGCTTCCTCTATTAAGCTTTATAAAAAGCACCTAAATATATTTTATTACAGAACTGATTGTACTAAATTTTTTTTAATATGTCAACTTAAATAAATAAAAAATATTTTTAGTTATTATAAAATTAAAATTAAAGATTAAAATAGTAGAAATTTAAATTTTTATGAAATGTTTAGAAAAATACAGTCATTTTGTATAGGGAAATTGTAAAATTAAAAATGTAGATAGTGGAAATTCCTTACTATTTATTTGACTAAAAAAAAGAAGTATTGTATAATTAATCCGAATGTAAAATATAATAGAATCTATGGTTCATTTAGTGTTAAATTCCTGCACGGTCCCGCCACTGTAAGACAGATGAAAGCAGGTTGCCACTGGCTGTAGCTGGGAAGGTTGTGAGTAAAATGAAGTCAAGTCAGGAGAACTGCCAGAGATTTAGTTATTCTATATCTGCGAGGACGGATAAGGTATTTTTATGCCGTCTTTTTATTTCAAGAACGGTTTTTTTATTTTTTGGAGGAAAATATGCTAAAAAAGTTGCTTTTATGGATATTTGTATTAAATATAACTGCTTTTGGAAAAGTTCCACAGAGAGCTGTTTCAACTTCACAATTTACAACAGAAATACTTTTAGCCATAGGAGCAGAGGAACAGTTAGCAGGAACAGCTTTCATGGATAATGAAATACTTCCAGAGTTGAAGGAAAAATATGATAAAATACCTGTTTTATCAGCTAAATATCCCAGTAAAGAACTTTTCTATTCTGTGAATCCAGACTTTGTTACAGGGTGGAAGTCATTAAGTATGCCTTCTAATTTAGGAACAATAGAAGAATTGAATAGCAATGGAGTAGAAGTATTTTTTATGAAATCTTTGGAAAGTAACAATATAGATGATGTCTTCGATGATATTTTAGAATTTGGAAGAATATTTGATAAGGAAAAAAATACTGAAAATATTGTTTTTAAAATGAAAGAAGAGCTTAAGAAAATAAAAGAGAAACTACCGAAAGAAAAAATAAAAATTTTTCCATATGATGGGGGAGAAACACTTCCTTTTGTTGTTGGGGGAAATGGAATAGGAAACACTATTATAGAGCTGGCAGGAGGAGAAAATATATTTAAAGATATTAAAGCAAGTTTTGGAAATGGAACTTGGGAAAAGGTATTGATGGAAGAACCTGATATGATATTGATTATAGATTATGGAGATAATAGTGCTGATAAAAAAATAGAGTATTTGAAGGAAAAATCACCAATAAAGGAACTTGACGCTGTGAAAAATAACAAATTTACAGTGATAGGGTTAGGAGATATTTCAGCTGGAATAAGAAACGTAGATGCAGTAAAAAAACTGGCAAAAATGTTTCATAATACTGAGATATAAGAAATAGAAATATTTAAGATGGAGAAGAGATGAAAAAATTATTAAAGAACTACAAAATATTTTGTTTGATATTATGTATACTTCTATTGATATGCTCAACCTTTGCAGTAACAATAGGCTCTGTATCTCTTAAGGGAACTGATGTATGGAAAATAATAGTTAATAAAGGCTCTGGAAAAGAAATTTTTCATAGAGAATGGAAAAGCAGCATAGAAATAATAGTCTGGAATTTAAGAGTACCTAGGGTAATAATGGGAATGGTAGCAGGAGGAGCATTAGCATTAGTTGGAATACTTATGCAGTGCTTAACTAAAAATCCTTTAGCCAGTCCCTATATACTGGGAATATCAGCTGGAGCAAGTACAGGAGCTGTAATGGCTATTTTATTTTTAGGGGGAACAATGTTTTCTGTTCCAATGGGAGCTTTTATATTTGGAACTTTGACGGCTTTCATAGTCTTCTATTTTGCAGGAGCTGGAGGTTTTTCAAGTACAAGATTGGTTTTAATAGGAGTAGCTGTGTCATCTCTTTTTTCAGGAATAACTACATTAATGATAATGATGGCACCTAATGAAAAAGAACTGAGAGGAGCTGTATTTTGGATGTCAGGAAGCCTCAGTGGAGCCAATTGGAAATATATTCCATTTACTCTTATTAGTTTAGGGATATCTTTTTTGATTGTATATCCTAAATATAGAGAACTTAATATATTGGTAACAGGAGATGAAAATGCAGTTGCTTTGGGGGTAGATGTAAAAAAGATAAGATTGATGATAGTATTGGTATCAACTTTTTTAACAGGAGTAATAGTTTCAAATACAGGAATAATAGGCTTTGTAGGCTTGGTTATACCTCATGTAACAAGAGGAATAATAGGAGGAAATCATAAAAAAGTTATTCCTTGTGCTATACTCATGGGAGGAGTATTTCTCGTTCTTGCAGATACTATAACAAGGAGTCTTTTTGTTTCTCAGGAAATTCCTATTGGAGTTATAACCTCTATGTTTGGAGCGCCTTTCTTTTTAAATATGTTAAGAAAAAAAGCATACAGATTTGGAGGGGAATAATATGGTAGAAGTGAAAGGACTTGAGTATTCTATAGAGGATAAAAAAATACTTAAAGATATTTTTCTTACAGTTAAAGAAAAAAAATTTGTAGGTGTCATAGGAGCTAATGGGTGTGGAAAAAGCACACTATTAAAAAATATATACAGATTTTTAAAATATGAGAGTGGAAAAATAATAATTGATAATATTGAAATAAGTGACTATAAATCAAAAGCCCTAGCTAAAAAAATGGCTGTTTTAGCTCAAAAGCAAAATATGAACTTTGATTTTACTGTAGAGGAGATTGTAGAAATGGGGAGGTATGCCCATCAGGAATCTTTATTTGCTTCAGAAAAAGAAGGATTGGTAGAAGAAGCTTTAGAGTCAGTTGGAATGAAAGAAATGAAAAAGAGAAGCTTTCTTACACTATCAGGAGGAGAGATGCAGAGAGTACTTATAGCAAGAGCATTGGCTCAGGATAGTGATATATTGATATTAGATGAGCCTACCAATCATTTGGATATAAAATATCAGATACAGATAATGGAATTGGTGAAAAAGACTAAAAAAACTATTTTAGCAGTTATACACGATATGAATATTGCCAGTTCATATTGCGACTATATATATGGAATGAAAAAAGGAAAAATTGAAATTGAAGGAAAACCTGAAGAGGTATTTACCAAAGAAAATATAAAAAAAGTTTTTGAGGTAGAATGTGAAATAGCAAAACACCCAAAAACAGATAGACCACTTATAATATTCTAGGAGGTGCAATATGGAAATGTATAAAACTAATGGTGTATGTGCAAAAGAAATTGGTGTAGAAGTTGAAAATGGGATATTAAGAAAAGTAAAATTTTTTGGTTGTTGTGATGGAGATTCAAAAGCTTTTGAAATATTGCTGAAAGATATGGAGATAAATAAGATAATAAATGATCTATACCATATCGAGTGTAGAGAAAGAGGAACTTCATGTATGAGGGAATTGTGTAAAATTCTTATGCAGTTGACAGGAAGATAAAATAAAAATGGCTGTTCAGATTAATTAAAAATTATCAATCTGCAATAGCTTTTTTTAATGGGAATATTAACTTCGAATTTACCAGCTTTAATAAAGAGAGTATAAAGTTTTTTTGAAAATAATATTTTAGTATGAAATTTATGTATTCTATGAAGTTGATATTATTCTTAGTTTTTTATAACTCTCCTATTTTTTATTATTTTGATTATTTTTTCAATAAGATTATTATATTAATTTCTATTCTTGCAAAAATATTTAGTTCTATATTTTTCTACTTTTAAAATTATTTGCATAATTTTCAATAATTAATTAAAATATTTATAGAATAGAAATGTTATTGCTATAATAATTAAGATTTTTAAAAAAATAGGAACTTTTATAAATAATTTATATATTTCCACAAGGGCATATCTTCCTAAGTAGCAAACAGGGTATACCATTAGAGCAAATAAGAAATTTCCTTTAAACATATTTAAAGATATATCTGTGTCTATACCTTTTTGAAGATCAGAAATAATTATAAAAATTAATCCTGGTATATAGCCATAAAATAAGTAATTTAATAATATTTTTTTACTTTTAGTTAAACTAGAATCTTTTCTTCTTTTTCTTCCCATAAAAATAGCCTCCTATGATTTCAATTTTATCATAGAAAGCTATTCAAATCACTCTTTATTTTTTTACATGCCTATTTTATATTCATAATTTTACCTAGAATTAAGAAGGACTTTTATTTAAATATTACATTTTTAACCCTATCAAGAGCTTCTTTAACTATTGATTTAGGACAAGCAAAATTAAGTCTTACATATCCTGCTCCCTCTTCTCCAAACCAATTACCATAATCAATAGCAACTTTAGCTTTATCTTCAAATATTTCCTCTAAAGTTTCTCCAGGTTTTAATACATTTCTAAAATCTATCCATGCCAGATAAGTACCTTCAGGTTTTAAATATTTTACACCAGGCATATTTTCTTTAATATATTCCTCAATGAATTTTCTATTTTCATCAAGATAATCAATTAATTCATCAAGCCATTCAGCAGAGTGCATATAACCAGCTTTAATAGCTTCTATACCAAAAGTACTTGGAGTTTCAAGTCTTATTTTCATAAGGGTATTTTTATATTTTTCTCTTATTTCATCATCTGCTATTAAGATAAGAGAAGTCTGAAGTCCAGCAAGGTTAAATGTTTTGCTCGGTGCTGTACATACTATACAATTATTTTTAAGTTCATCTTTTAAAGTAAGAAATGAAGTAAATTTACTATCTTTAAAAATAAGGTCAGAATGAATTTCATCAGATACTACAAGAACATTATGTTTTAAGCAGATTTCTCCCATTTTTTCAAGTTCTTCTTTTGTCCATACTCTTCCTACTGGATTATGAGGGTTGCAGAGAATAAACATTTTAACATTATTATCAATTATTTTCTTTTCAAAATCATTAAAATCTACAGTATAGTAGCCATTAGTATCTATTAGAGGATTAGTAACTATTTTTCTATTATTATTCTCTGTAGATATTCTGAATGGGTGATATACAGGAGTTTGAATAAGGATAGAATCACCCTCTTCAGTAAATGTCTGTATCATATAATTAAGAGCTGGAACAACTCCATTAGTGAAGATTATCCATTCTTTTTTTAAATCTACGTTTTTTCTGTTTTTATTCCAATCAATAATAGCTTGAAAATATTCTTCATCAGCTGCAGTATACCCAAGTATACCATGAGCAAGAACAGCTTGTAAGCTGTCAAGTATAGCTGGAGCAACTTTGAAATCCATGTCTGCTACCCATAAAGGAAGCAGATCAGTTTTTCCATTATATGTATTTTTATATATTTCAGGATTCCATTTTCTAGAATTTGTTTTGCTTCTATCAATTATTTCATCAAAATTATACTTCATTTAATGTTTCCTCCATAGATATTTGTTTAATTTATCTTAATTTTTCAAAACCAGAACTCATATTATCTGGGTGAGTTGCAAATCTTTCCTCTTTATTTAGAGCATTGATAGTATCCATTTCTTCATTAGAAAGAACAAAGTTTAGATCTTTGTTTTCTTTTATTCTTGATGGAGTTACAGATTTTGGTAGTGGAAGAAGTCCTGATTGAAGGTGCCATTTAAGAATAACCTGTGCAACAGTTTTACCATGTACTTTTCCAATTTTTTCAATAACATCATTTTCAAGATTTCCTTGCATTAATGGACTCCAAGATTCAACTATAATACCTTTATCTTTGCAATATGCTCTTGACTTCAATTGTTGATTTAAAGGGTGAAGTTCTATCTGATCAATCATAGGTATGATTTCTGCCTCTGGAAGCAGTTCTTCAAAATGATGAATTTCAAAGTTGCAGACACCAATAGCTCTTACTTTTTTATCTTTATAAAGTTTCTCAAGAGCTTTCCAAGTATCAATAGTAGTTTTCATGTTAGGAGTATTAGGCCAATGAATAAGATAAAGATCTACATAATCAAGAGCTAATTTTTTTAGAGAAAGCTCAAAAGCAGCTAAAGTAGAATCATATCCTTGATCTGAATTCCACACTTTTGTAGTAATAAAAAGATCCTCTCTTTTGATATTCTTATTTTCAGCTAAAAATTCTTTAATTCCCTCTCCAACAAATTCTTCATTTTTATATATCATTGCAGTGTCAATATGTCTATATCCAGTTTCCAAAGCAAATTTTACACTTTTTCTACATACTTCTGGATCAGTAATTTTCCAAGTCCCAAAAGCTATTTCTGGTATTTCTACACCGTTTCTTAATTTGTACATATATTCCCCCTTGTATTAAATTAATAGTTCTATTATAATTATAACTCATTTTTTTTATGATAACAATTATTTTATAAAATAAATAAGTGATGTTTAATTGTAAAATTAAGAAGCTAGCAAAAGAAAATATATTTATTTTACAGCTGGTATTTTTTAGAGATTGATGGAATTAAATATTACTTAAAAAGTTGAAAAATATACTCAATTTAAATTGAAAAATATAGTATAATGATACAAAGGATAAATTAAAAAAAGAAATAGGAGGTACCTATGGATAAGATAAGAGAATTTGCTGAAATAATAAAAAATAGTAAATATATAGTAGTATTTACAGGGGCTGGAGCTTCAACTGATTCTGGATTACGTGATTTTCGTGGTAAAAATGGACTTTATAATGATAGAAGCTATATGGGATATGAACCAGAGGAGATATTGAGCCATGATTTCTTTTTTTCACATAGAGATATTTTTGATAGATATCTTATAGAAAAATTATCTATAAATGATATAAAACCTAATGCTGGACATAAAACAATAGCAGAGTTAGAAAAAATGGGGAAAGTGAAAGCTGTTATTACACAAAATATAGATGACCTTCATCAGGCAGCAGGAAGCAAAAATGTTCTGGAACTCCATGGAACACTAAAGAAATGGTATTGTCTGTCATGTGGGAAAATTGAAAATACATCTTTTAATTGTGAGTGTGGTGGAATAGTCAGACCACAAGTAACACTTTATGGGGAAATGCTTGATGAAGAAATTACATCTAAAGCTATAAGTGAAATAGAAAAAGCAGATACTTTGGTAATTATTGGTACAAGTTTAACAGTTTATCCAGCAGCATATTATTTGAATTATTTTTCTGGAAAAAGTCTTGTTATTTTGAATGAAACACCTACATCACAAGATGGAAAAGCTCAACTTGTAATAAGGGATAATTTCTCTAAAGTTATGATTGAAACTATGAAATTTCTCAACAATTAAATTTATAAAAAATATAATATGGACTAGAGCCTATTGCTGTAGTTTTAAAAGAATTTGTTTAATTATATGGAAAATAAAAAAGCTAGGAAGACTTTAATCTTTCTAGCTTTTATTTTTTTATTATTAAGCTTGGAATTACTATTAATAATGCTATAAGAAAAAGAAATGGAATAAGAGTAGAGTAAATCCAATTTTTAACAACAAAAATTATTAAAATAGCAATAATATATAATAATATTTTTTCCATTTTTTCTCTCCTAATTGATTTGGAGTTCCTTCCAATACTTTCATCTGGTCAAATAAAAAATATTGGAAGGAAAAATTAATTGACATATACATTACTATGGGCAATGTTCTTAAGAATTTCTTCTTGTACCTAATTATATAATATAAATTTTATTTATGCAATAATATATATTGTAAATCAATATATAAGTTTTAGAATATAAAAATTGATATTTTAAATCTAAATTTTAGGAAAAACAATTAAAAAAGAATAAATTTAATAAAAAAAATAAATGATTTGTATTTATAAAAGCAAAGGAAATGAAGTGAAAAACTAGAAAGTAAATTGAAAAAAAGAATATTCTTTCTATAAAATTTGTATAATAATAAATGATATATATAGTTGAATTTATCTTGTTTATAATATATAATTGTAAATAAGAAAAGTAAAAATTTTATAGAATGATAAGTGTAAAAATTAATAATAAAGTAGTATTAAATATAAATTTTTATTAATTAAGCCCTAACAATATAATATTATCTCTAAAATATTATGTTTAATATAACATTAAAGAAGCAGGAGTAAAATCCTGCTTCTTCACATATTTAGAAAAATAATTTTATTCTATAATTAATAATGTCCAATATCACCATGGGCAGAATTACATAACCAAAATGTACTTCCTCTAATTATAAGATAATGATCTTCATTTTGAATAGTTCTTCCTGGATTAAATTGTATAGGGTATGAAGTACCGTTCAAAATTAAATTTTTTAAATCATTTTGTCCTACACGTTCATTTCCATTTGCTGCAATTCTGGTATTTCCAAAATTTACTGCTTGACCACTTTCATTGTATAATCTCATAAAATTCCTCCTTTAATCTATTTTTCTCTAAAGATAATTTATAATAATACTTAAATTAAGAGATACCAAATAAGTAAAATATGAAATAAAATATATTTTGTTAATCTGTACAGAAGTACTTATTTGTTGTATAATTTTATAGAAGATACAAAAAAATATATGAGGTGGTTTAATAATGAAAAAAATATTTATCTTTTTAGCAGCTTTGGTGCTTATGGTGGGTTGTAGTTCTACACCAGTTAAAGTAGAAGTTCCTGTTGAGGTATCACTTAAAAATGTGGCTGGTAATGAATATACACTTACTAATCTTTTTGCAGAAAATAATCTGACTATAGGATTTGATAAAGAGGGAAGAATATTTGGATTTGCTGGAATAAATAGATTCTTTGGAAAAGCAGACATAAATAATGGAACTATAAATATAGGAGCTTTGGCTACAACTAAAATGGCTGGACCTAGAGATAAAATGATAGTTGAAGATCAATATCTTACTCTTTTGAAAAATGCAAAAACAATAAAAGAAGATGGGGATAAACTAATACTTAGTAACGAAAAAGAAGAGGAAATGATTTTTATAAAAAAATAGCACTTTAAGAAAATGAGGGAAAAAATGGGAAAATTAGCAGAACAAGTTCAATTTTTAATAGAGATAGATAAAGTAAAAAGTATTTTAAGACAGTCTATTGTATTAGGAGATTTAAATAGAAGAGAAAATGATGCAGAACATAGTTGGCATATGGCTTTATGTGCAATGACTCTAAAAGAATATTTCAGTTTGGGTGAAGTAGACATGGAAAAAGTTCTTAAATTGATACTTATACATGACATTGTTGAAATATATGCTGGAGATACTCCTGCGTTCTCAGATTACAACAAACAGACTAAATGGCGTGCAGAATTAGAAAGTGCAGAGAAGATATATGGAATGCTTCCAGAAGAGCAGGAAAAAGAGTTCATGAAGCTATGGCTTGAATTTGAGAATATGGAAACAAAAGAAGCAAAGTTTGCTAATACTTTTGATAGATTTCAAGGATTTATACAGAATCTTACTTCTGATGGACATACATGGAAGAAATTTAGTGCAACTAAGGAAATGGTTTTAAAAAGAATGTCACCAATAATTGAGTATGCACCACAACTTTTTCATGAGTTTGTGATGCCAGAAGTACAGAAATATATTGATAAAGGGATTATAAGGGAATAACCATTAGGAACAATTAGATGAAATTTGAAATAAGTCTATTAGTCATAAAAGAAAATTATTGCAGTTAAAAGTTTATAGAAGAGCAAATAGTATAAGAGATTTATTTAAATTTTAAAACAGGGAAAAATTAGTTCCCTGTTTTTTATTTATTTTTTTATATAAAACAACTATGTAACAGAGGGATATAATATTTCTCTGTTTTTTTATCTTAAAAAAAATAGTAGATTTATATGATATAATATTTTATATATTAAAATTATTTTAATAAAAGGGGAGCAATTTATGGGATTACGAGATATTAAATACAACAGCTATACTTATCCTAGTGAAGATATTATAGAATATAGCAGGATAAATACAGATATTAAAATGTTTGAGCAAAAAGAAAGAACAAAAATTAAACAAGCTACATATTTTAAAATATCTGAAATTGGAAATGATGATAACTTTATAAAAATAGATAAGCATAATATTAATTCCTTTCATGCAGATGTAAAAGATAAGATATTTGTTTTTAGTGGAGATATTAATCTTGGAGATGAAACTATAAAATTATCTAGATTATCTAAAGAAAGCAGAACTAATACTCCATTTTTTAAGAATGTGGAGATTAGTATTGCTAGCATGGATGGAGATAACATAAATGTTAATAAATTTAACTTTATAGGATATGTGGCTAATTATTATGAAATATTTGATAATAAAGGTAATGGAAGATTTGAATTAGTAATTACACATAGAGAAAATTTTTATAATGAAAACTTAATAATAACAAGAAAAAACGAATTATTAGCTATTGCTAAATTTCCAAATAAAAAAGAAAAGTTATTAATTCCATTAAGTAAGGAAGAAGCTAAAAGAGAAGTACAAAAAGGATTTCAAACAGAAAATCTTTTATTTTCTTCAGCAGGAATAATATGTGCAGGAATAGGAATAACTGCTGGAGCAACTGCTTTAGTAGCTGGTGGTTTAACTATGGTTGCAACAATAGGCATAGGAGTGACAATTTTATATTGTGCTAATACTATTTTTAGTGGAATTCAATCTCTTCGTTTAGATTATATTGGAGATGATGAAGAACTAGTAAAAGATGATTGGAAAGTAAATCCAATAAAGTGGTCTTTTGGAGAATTAATTAGTTATACTATTGGAGAAGATAAGAGAGCTATAGGTCATGCTGGATATTATTTATCTGAAATTGTTGTTGGAGGCATCGGGTTAAGAGATACTGCTAAATCATTGAGAGTAGCAAGTAATTTCAAGCATGTTAAAATATCAGGTTATCATCCAGTTTTAGGTAAAATGGCTGGGAGTACAAAGAAAATTAAAAAAGGTAGAGCAATATATAACGGATTTCAATTAACTACTGGTGGATACAACTTAAAAATTCAAGCAGAAGGTTTTAAAGAAAATAAAGAAAAAATAGCTAATTAAGGAGTGAAGATGAAAAAAAATAAATTATTAGAATTTATTAAGATATTCTTTTGTTATGGCTATATTCCATGTTTAGTTACTATTATAATTTTTGATATGGTTACTGGAAACAGTACTGATATAAAAAGATTATTGTTAGGTAGTTTTCCAATAGGCTTGATTATATTTATGCCTTTATTGTGTGCTTTGGAATATATGATAAAAGGATATATAAAAGAATTTAAAGTTTCTTCTGCTATAGGAAAAATCTTTTTGATATTAGGTATGGTATTAGTAGTATATGGTGTGTATCAAAGAAGTCAGTTATTTAAATAAAAAAGATAAGATTTATTTTAATCATTTTTCTGATGTAATATCCTTAAAATATAAATATATAATAAAAAATATAGCAAACTATTTATAATATAGTACAAATATTATTGCCTTTCAGTTTTCTAATTCTAACAAAAAGGAGAAATAGCATAAATAGTTTGAGAATGCTTTTTTCTCCCATATTGTTCCAGTGTTTAAAAGAGGAGATAAAATATACTGAAATATTCGTTTTCAAATATTAAATGAACCATATAGTCCCAATGCAATTAAAAAAATAGGAATAATAATTGAAAAAAACTTTTTATTGTTTGATTCAAGAAAAAAAGAATCAGCTTTGTTAAAAGCTATTAAAAATAGTACCAAAGTACAAAATACACCAGTAGACATAATAAAAGTTATTATGAAAAAATATTGCTGATAACCTAATAAATTTGCTACTAATAGAAGATTAATTATTCCTGAACAGGGAATAAAACCAGTTGTAGCTATAAAATTAAATTTTTTTATTTTTTCAAATTTTTCATGAAGCAAACCATATATTCCTATTAAAATTAATAAAATAAAATAACTTTTTATAGATATTTTATCTATATTTTTTATCTGAGAAGATAAAATA
>OGEK01000648.1_pt1 | contig 34337 bp, 33 predicted proteins | sample 1570641 | NCBI WGS metagenome assembly OGEK01 (sample SAMEA2582136, study PRJEB24529) | metagenome | biome: Human gut stool | place: China | collected 2011
CTGTTTGCCGCTTCCTCACAGAAACGACCTCACGAGTGCACACCCCAGAGTAGAGAGACACTCCTGCGTTTGTAACGCTCGCACGCGGCACAGCCTATTAACCTGAACGGCATTCAGCCTGCAGCTCCGGGAGGTATTTCCCCTGCTGCTCTGCGGCCCCTTACACCAACCGGGGTTTCTCTGGGCAGAACACTTCAAGGTACTTGTTCCCTTCATCGCCATTAACAAGAACTACTTTATCACAATGCTTCGGGCTTGTCAACCCCCTTATCTGCAGCGGTTTATTTTGGCTTATTTTGCGCCAAGACCCAGCATTTCGCGGGCATTGGCACGCGAAAGCTCGGTAACGTGGTCGCCGGAGATCAGCCGGGCCAGTGCTTCCACCCTGCCCTCCTCATCCAGCGGATGGATCTCGGTATAGGTGCGGTCATTGGCTACATTTTTCTGAATCAGCAGATGGCAGTCGGCCAGTGCAGCGATCTGGGCTGTATGGGTGATGCACAAGATCTGGTGGCCCTGTGCGCTCTGGCGCAGTACCTCACCAATACGCCCGGCGGCTTTGCCAGAAACACCGCTGTCGATCTCATCATAGATCACGGTAGGCACGGCATCCTTATCGGCCATTGCATTTTTGATGGCCAGCGTGATGCGGCTCAGCTCGCCGCCGGAAGCAATTTTTGCAAGGGGCTTGGGTGCCTCACCGGGGTTTGTGGAAATGTAGAACTCGATGCTGTCCTGCCCATGGCTTGCCAGCGGGCCGCGGGTATGGCGCAGTGTCATGCGCACGCCCGGCATGTTCAGAAAATCCAGCGTGCCGGAAATACGCTTGTTCAGCTCTTCAAAAGCGCGCAGGCGTGTCTGGGTCAGTGCTTCTGCCTTTTCACGGGCCAGCGCATAAAGGCGGAGCTTTTCTGCCTGCAGGTGGTCATGCCGCTCCTGCGAGGACTGGATGCGCTCCAGTTCTTCCCTTGCATTCTGTCCAAAAGCGATCACGTCTTCTACCGTATCACCATATTTACGCTTGAGCTTGTAGATCAGATCCAGACGCTGCTCAATCTCATCCAGCTCTGCATCGTTTGTATCATAGGAATCCAGCCGACCGATCAGATCTGCGGCAACATCCTTTGCATTGTAATACAGATCCAGCAGCTGACTGGATGCACCGGCAAGTGCATCATCCAGCTGCGCGGCAGCATCCACTGCATTGGATGCCTCGCCCAGCAGATCGACTGCGCCGGAGGCCTCGTCATCGCCCGAAAGCAATGCATAGCTCTGTGCGATCTTATCCCGGATGGCAGATGCATTGGCAAGGATCTTGCGGCGGCTTTCCAGCATCTGTTCCTCTCCGGCGGTCAGTCCGGCATCCTCGATCTCCTGCACCTGATAGCTCAACAGATCGATCCTGCGCTGCTTTTCGGCTTCGTCGGTGATCATGGCATCCAGCTCCCGCTTGATGCGCACAAGCTCCCGGTACAGGACATAATAGTCCTGAAACTCCGCGCTGTTCTGCGCATAATCATCCAGAATGCCCAGATGTCTTGCCGGGTTCAGAAGGCCCACGGAGTCGTGCTGACCGTTGATATTGATAAGTCCTCCGCACAGCTCCCGCAGAACCGCAGCCGTTGCAGGCATTCCGTTGATGCGGCAGGTGCTTTTGCCCTCGGCTGTGATCTCGCGGCTGAGCATCAGTGCATCCGAGCGCTCGTAGCCCGCCTTCTCAAGGCTGTCCAGCACCGTATCGGGCACCTCCTCAAAGGCTGCACGGATCACCGCCTTGGAGGCCCCTGTGCGCACAAGATCCTTTGAAGTGCGGTTTCCCAGGATCGCATTGATGGAATCGATCAGGATCGACTTGCCGGCACCAGTCTCACCGGTAAGAACATTCAGGCCCGGCTTGAAATGTACTTCAGCCTTCTGGATCACAGCAACATTTTCAATTTGCAGGCTGCTCAGCATATCTTTTCTCCCGCGTTATTTTTATCCAATGTGTCTCGTCAATTCCGAGCAGATCGTTTTTGCATCACGCTCCGACCGTGCAACGATCAGGAACGTGTCGTCGCCCGAAAGCGTGCCGACCACATTTTTCCACTGCAATGCGTCAAAAACCTCGCATGCGGCGTTGGCCATGCCGGAATAGCACTTTACCAGCACAACATGTCCGGCGTAATCCACCCCCAGCACGGATTCATGAAAGATCGTTTCAAACCTTCCCTGCGTTTTGGGGTTGAAGCTTTCGTTCCGGCTGGAGACATAGCGATACCCCTCTGCCGTGGCAGCTTTTACCAAACACAGCTCCCGGATATCGCGGGAAACGGTGGCTTGTGTTACCTCGAATCCCTCTTTGGAAAGGTGATCCAGCAGAACTTCCTGCCGGCTGATCGGGTGCTCCTGCACAAGCCGGAGAATCGCCTGCTGACGTTCTCCCTTGCTTTTTACATCTTCTTTACGGCTGCGCGCCATCGTAAACTCGCCTCCCCTTTATCGTCTGCTGCGAAGCTTCTGGTCAATGGCCTGGAACTGATCTGCTTTTCCGAAGGTGATCAGCTTTACCACCTGATCGGAGAGTCTTACTTCAGCCGTTGCGCCGGCCTTGAGCGGACAGCCAGCTCTGCCATCGCAGCTGATAAACACTTCATCGTCGGCCACCTGTCCCACACAGATATTCAGCTTGCGCTCCTGCGCAAACACCATGGCCGGGCTGGCCAGACTGTGCGGGCAGATAGGCGTTACAACAACGCCCTTCGTCTGGGAATCCAGGATCGGCCCGCCCGCCGCCAGCGAATACGCTGTGGAGCCGGTGGGCGTTGCAACGATCACACCGTCCCCACGGTAGTGCTCTACTAAAATATCATCGCAGTAAATGCTGAAATCGATCGCCTGCTGCAGGCGGCCCTTTGTGACCACCACGTCATTCAGGGCGTGGCCCTCCCAGCCATCGTGGCCAAGAACGCGGACATACAGCAGCATCCGGTTGTCTACGCTGAACTCTCCCCGTGCAACAGCGGAGAGCTTGGCTTCCATCTCGCTGACTTCGCAGGTAGCCAGAAAGCCACAGCGTCCCAGATTGATGCCCAAGATCGGCTTTGCGTACCGGAGCGAAAGATTTGCCTCATGCAGAATGGTGCCGTCGCCGCCAATGGTCAGGATCACATCTGCCTGCTCAAGGCATTCCTCCAGCGGCAGATAAAACACTCCGGCTGTGCTGCAGCTTCTGCGCGGCTGTTCACACATCAGAACAGCTGCACCATGGTTCATTAGGATCTGCGCTGCACGCAGTGCGATCTCGTTGGCGGAGGTCTTGCCGGGATTCGGCGAAATATAGATCGTCATGCTGGAAGCTCCTTTTTCTGGACTGATGGCAGAGCCGCTCAGCGGTCCAGCGTGCTGTGGCTTTCCATCACCACCTGCTCTGCAACGCTGTCGTCCAGCACGGATGGTTCACCGCTCTTCTGCACGAACATCAGGTATTCAATGTTGCCCTCAGGTCCCTTTACCGGGCTGAAATCCAATCCGCGTACAGCAAAACCGTTTGCAGCAGCATAGCCCATGGCATTGTGCAGCACTTCACGGTGGGTAGCAGGGTCGCGCACCACACCGTTCTTGCCAACCTTTTCGCGTCCAGCTTCAAACTGCGGCTTGACCAGACAAACGCCCATGGCATCCGGCGTTGTGATTGCCTGTGCCACCGGGAAAATATGGTGCAGCGAGATAAATGAGACATCCACACTGAAAAACTCGATCTGCTCGGCAAGATCCTCCGGTTTGACATTGCGGATGTTCGTGCGCTCCATGTTCACTACGCGCTCGTCTGTACGCAGACTCCATGCAAGCTGTCCATAGCCGACATCCACCGCATAGACCTTGACGGCACCGTTCTGCAGCATGCAATCCGTAAAGCCGCCGGTAGATGCGCCGATGTCCATGCAGATCTTGCCATTGGGTGTAAGTGGGAAACACTTCATAGCTTTTTCCAGCTTCAGGCCGCCGCGGCTGACATAGCCAATGTCGTGCCCGCGCACTTCCACCTTGGCATCTTCCTTGATCATCTCTCCAGCCTTGTCCACCTTTTGCTCATTGACAAAAACGATGCCGGACATGATCAGCGCCTTTGCGCGCTCACGGCTCTGTGTCAGACCATGCTGAACAAGATATTGGTCCAATCGAATCTTCAAAGTAAATTTTCTCCTTTCGTCACGGCCATCTGCACGGCCTGTACAAGATGCGCTGCATCCAGACCGGTTGCCTGTTTGATCTGTGCCACACTGGCATGCGGAAGACACGCGTTCCGCACTGCACAATGGATAAAGCGCCCATTCCATCCGTTTTGCTGCAAAGCATATTCCAGATGTTCACCAATGCTTCCGTTTGCAATGCATTCTTCCGCGAACAGGATTATTTTATATTTCGACAGATCAGCGATCATTTTGTCTGTAAAGGGATATAGCTTTACAGACTTTATCACATCACACGCAATACTTTTCTGCTGTAATTCACGTTCTGCCTGCAAAAGGTCGGCCAGTTCGTCGGCGTAACTCACCAGAACGATTGTTGCATCATCTGCCTTGCGCAGGAAATCATAATCTTCGCCGGTGCAGCCAAATTCCGCCAGAGCTGCATCCTGCCCACCGCGGGGATAACGAATTGCCCGTGGGCCATGGAAGCGGTCACTCAACAGCTGCTGCAGCCAGTAATTCAGTTCCTGATAATTGGAAGGCGCATACAGCGGCATTCCAAGCTGGCTCAGGAAAGCGGGATCGTAAATGCCCTGATGCGTTTCGCCATCCGCTGGGACAAAACCGGCGCGGTCGATGGCAAAAACTACATTCTCCCGCAGCAGATTTACGTCGTGGATGATCTGATCATAGGAACGCTGCAGGAAGGTGGAATAAATGCATACCACCGGCAGCATGCCCTGACTTGCAAGCCCGGCAGCAAAGGTCACAGCGTGCTGCTCTGCCATACCGACATCAAAAAAACGCTCCGGGTGGCTGTGCGCAAAAAACTGCAGGCCGGTGCCATACTTCATTGCTGCAGTGATGGCGCAGATATTCGGGTTCCGGTTGCCTTCCGTCACAAGAGCATTGCCAAATACCGTCGAGAACGATTCCTTTGGTGCCACCTCCGGGTCGGGCATTCCATCCAGATCAAATGCCGACACGCCGTGATAGTTGCCGGGGTTTACCTCGGCCGGCTGATAGCCCTTGCCCTTTTTTGTGATCACGTGCAGAAAATGTGGCCCTTGCCGGTTGCGGATGGTGCGCAGTGTGCGTTCCAGCTCTTCCACGTTGTGGCCATCCACCGGCCCGATGTACTGGAAGCCCATATCCTCGAACATGGTAGAGTGGTACATTGCCCGACGCAAAAGCGTCTTGCACTCGGTGATGTTTTTTTTCAGTGGAGCGCCCACCAGCGGTACTCTATCCAAAAAGCTGCGCACATTATCCTTGGCATCAAAATAGGCCGTGGTCGTGCGCAAATGAGTCAGATAGCGGGCAAGTGCACCGACATTTTTAGAAATGGACATCTTGTTGTCGTTCAGGATCACAAGAAGGTTGTCCAGCTGTTCAATGTTGTTCATGCCCTCGTAGACCATGCCGCCGGTAAAGGCACCATCGCCGATCACCGCGACCACAAGCCCTGCTTCATGATGCAGCTTTTTGGCCCACGCCATGCCGATCGCAAGCGAAAGCGCCGTGTTTCCGTGCCCGGCAATGAATGCATCGTGTTCGCTCTCGTTCGGGTTCGGGAAACCAGAGATCCCGTCGAGCTGGCGCAGCTTATCAAACTGTCCGCGCCGACCCGTAAGGATCTTGTGTGTGTAGCACTGGTGACCGACATCAAACACGATTTTGTCCTGTGGTGTATCCAGAACACGGTGCAACGCAACGGTAAGCTCTACCACGCCAAGGTTTGAGGCGAGGTGGCCGCCAGTCTTGGAAATATTCTCCAGCAGAAACTGGCGGATCTCCGCGCACAGCTGTTTCACCTGCTGTTCATTCAGTTGCTTTAAATCCTTGGGCTGATTGATGCTGTCCAGCAGCAATGCTCCCATAAATCACACGTCCTTCAAATGAAGATTTTCTGTTTCTGCAGTGCGTTCCTGCGTGAAAAAAGAATGTCTCAAGCCAGCGGATACAGGAAGCCGACGGCTGCGCCGACCAGTACGCCTGCCACGACCTGCAGCGGCGTATGTCCGACCATCTCCTTCAGATGCATGTTCTGCAGGAAAGGAGCATTCTTCTCGCTCACTTCGATCCACTGATCGATCATCTGGTTCAGGACCTTGGCCTGCTCGCCAGTCTCATGCCGCACGCCCATGGCATCGTGCATGGTAATGATTGCCACCACGCTTGCCACTGCAAAAATGGCAGAGTCAACACCCACACAGCGTCCGGTTGCAATGACCATGGCACAGACCGTTGCGCTGTGGGCACTGGGCATACCGCCATCACCCCACATGCGTTCCAACTGGAACTTGCCCAGTAGGATAAAATTGATGATGGTTTTAAGCACCTGCGCCACAAACCAGCCGAGCAGTGAAACCGTAAGGATCTGATTGAAAGACAGGATGTTTTGAATAAGCTGCATAATCTTTTTCCTTTATTCTGTATGGATTATTTTTAGTTTTTACGCACAAGAAGCTGCTGCGCAAGCTGTTCCAGAAACGCAGCTTTTTCGCCAAAATTCCGGTGCAGTTCCGTGCAGGTCTTCTGATTCAGGTCATGTGCAAGCTTCATGGCACCTTCCGCACCATAAAGGGTCACAAAGGTAGTTTTTCCATTTTCGCTGTCGCTGCCAATGGGCTTGCCCAGCTGTTCCGGTGTGCTGGTAACATCCAGCACGTCGTCCACGATCTGAAAAACAAGACCCAGACCATAAGCATACTGTTCCAGCGCTCTGCACTGTGCTTCATCCGCTTTGGCCGCAGCCGCACCCATCTGGATGGCTGCATTGATCAGCGCACCCGTTTTATTGCGATGGATCAGCCGAAGCTGGTCTTCTGTTGCGGCCAACGCTTCGTATTTCAGATCCAGTTCCTGCCCATAGACCATGCCGCGGCTGCCAGCGCCTGCACCCAGTGCCCGCGCTGCCTGTACACAGACAGACGCATCTGCCGGGGCATTGGCGACTGTCTCAAATGCTTCTGTCAGCAGCACATCACCGGCCAGCATGGCAGTTGCTTCGCTAAATGCCTTGTGGCAGGAAGGACGGCCGCGGCGCAGATCATCATTGTCCATGCAGGGCAGGTCATCGTGAATGAGCGAATAGCAGTGCAGCATTTCTACAGCAGCTGCAAAATGCTGTGCCGCCTGCATACTGCCGCCCAGCATATCGCAGACGCTGAGAACAAGAACTGCACGGATCCGTTTGCCGCCGCCCATCAGGCTGTAGCGTGCCGCACGGCACACCTCGGATTCTTCCGGCAGAAAACGGCCGCAGGCCTTTTCCAGCGCGGCCATTGCCTGCGCCAGATAATTCTGATACTGCTCCTGATAGTCCATTAGCTTTCCTCCTGCACTGTGCCCGCAAGCTTTGCGTCGATCTCGTCGATCTGCAGCGATGTTTTTTCCAGTGCAGCATGGCAGTACTCCATCAGAGAAGCGGCCTCTGCATACAGTTTGACCGAATCTGCAAGGGTCGTATCCTCGCTCTGCATCTGTGCAAGGAGCGTATTCAGCCGTTCCATGCCTTCCTCAAAACTTTTGGGTGCTCTCATTGATCTCCTCCACCGCTTCCACCCTGCACTTTGCACGGCGGGAAGCGCTGCGAACATAGATTGTTTTTTCCGGCTGCAGATCATCTGCATTTAAAATAGTGCCGTTGGCTGCTGTGACCATCGTGTAGCCGCGCGCCAGCACCTTGTATGGATCCAGCGAACCAGTAAGTGCTGCCGCATGACCCAGCTGCAATTCTGCAGAATGCAGGCGTTTCTGCATCTGCTGACGGATGGCATCCTGCACCTGCTGCAGCTGGCCCTGACTTTTTTGCCAGTTTCGGCGTGCAAGGCCCTGCTCCAACACAAAGTTGTATTGTTCCAGACCATTATAGCATAAATCAAAACGTTTTTGCATATTTTTGCGAATATTTTGCTGCAAATCCAGCAATATCCGCTCCTGCTCTGCCCGATCCGGTACAGCCAGCTCTGCTGCAGCCGAAGGTGTGGGGGCACGGCAGTCTGCCACAAAGTCCAGAATGGTATAGTCGATCTCGTGGCCGATTGCGCTGATCAGTGGTTTTTTGCAGCGGTATGCAGCCCGGGCGATCATCTCTGCGTTAAAGACCCACAGGTCTTCCCGGCTGCCGCCTCCGCGTGCAACGATGATCTCGTCCACCTCTTTGCACTGATCCAGCTTTTTGATGGCATCGGCCACCTGCTGCGCGGCTTCAAACCCCTGCACTGTCACCGGACACAGCAGCAGCCGTACCGATGGCCAGCGCCGTGTGAGCACATTGCGGATGTCCTGCAGGGCAGCTCCCGTCTTGCTGGTAACAACACCGATGCATTTAGGAAATTCCGGCAGCGGCTTTTTGTGCTCCGGTGCAAACAGGCCCTCCTGCTCCAGTTTCGCCTTGAGCTGTTCCAACGCCAGCTGTGCGGCACCAATGCCATCCGGGAACATATCGTTCACGTACAGCTGAAATGCGCCGTCGCGCTCATAAAGGGTAGCGCGGCAGCGCACGACTACACGCATTCCCTCTTCCGGGCGGAAAGCAAGGCGGCGTGCATCAGTGCGGAACATTACCGCTTTGACGCTGCAGACATCATCCCGCAGAGAAAAATAGCAGTGCCCGCTGCGCGCATTCTGTACAAAATTTGCAATCTCGCCGCGCAGGGCAAGGTCAAACAAAGCATCGTTGGCATCCAGCAGCGTTTTTACATAACGGTTGAGTGCTGAAACGGTAATCACTTCAGCCATAATCCGGCCTCCCGCGCTGCCAGGATCGAAACACCGATGGCATTATCGCTGGAATACTGTCCCGGCACAAAGTAGACCTGCGGCAGACGTTTCTGCACCCATGCACGGATGATATCGCTGCTCATCACTCCGCCAGCACATACCACCGGCAGGCCGGGGTATTCCTTCTGTGCAGCTTTGGTCATTTTTACCACTGTATCCGCCACACAGAGCAGGCAGTACTTGCACACATATTCCGGCGTTTTGCCTGCGGCAAGCAGGGCATTGCACTGGTTTTCCAGCCCGGAAAGGCTGCATTGCATCCCCTTCACGCTGGATTTTGGCTTGATCTCCTCAGTGCACTGTGCAGCCAGACGGGAAACCTCGGCACCCGCCGGGAAGCCAAAGCCAAGCCTGACCCCCACACGGTCCACAGCCTGTCCGGCATAAAGGTCTGTGCTGGTGCCAAGCGTTGTGATCCGGCGCACCTGATCGCAGAGCAGCAGGTCCGTGGTGCCGCCGGAAATATGGAACAGCAGAACTTTTTCAGCAAACAGCTGTTCCCCCTTAGCTGCAAACAGCGCTGCGGCAGCGTGACCCTGCTGATGGGTCGTCAGCACAAGTGGGATCCCTTTTGCATGTGCAAAGGCCGTTGCAGCATTGACACCTGCAAGAAAGCAAGGCATATAGCTGCCTTCTACCGGGCGGGGCTTTTGCGATACGCCCACAGCATCGATCTGCGTCAGATCAAATTCCTGCGCCAGTTCCTGCATCATCTCCGGCAGCGCGACCGTATGATGAAACAGTGCATCGCTTTGCCGCAGGCCCAGCTGGCCCGCTTTTACCGGCAAAAAGCGCTTCTTTGCGCAAACAACCTCTCCAGCTGTATCAAACACTGCCAGAGAGGTTGCATAGTTGCTTGTATCAATGCCAAGCGTATAATGGCTCACTGTTCGGCCTGCTCCGCATCCAGACCGTGATCCCGGGCCACTGCGCCAAGCAGACCGTTCACGAACTGGTAATCTTCGTCCGCACCATACTTTTTCGTCAGTTCCACCGCCTCGTTGATGGCAACACCGGGCTTATTCTCGCCGCCAAACAGCATCTCGGCAACTGCCAGACGCAGGATGGTCAGGCTGACACGAGGCAGGCGCTCCATGGTCCAGTTGCGCAGATGTGCACGGATCTCGTCATCCACCTCGGCAGAATGATCGTAGTATGCGTTCAGCAGGTGCTTGCTGAAACCATCCACAGGGTGTTCTTCATCGTTTTCTTCGTGGTTGGTAATGGCCTCTGCCAGCGGGATATCACCAAAGGTCTGCGAAAATGCCAGCAAAAATGCATTCTCGCGTGCTTCTCTACGGGGCAAAATATTTTCCATAATGTTCCTCTCGCAGCACGAAGCCTCTCTGGCCAGAGCACAGAGAGGATCGGCTTCCAATTCTGAATTTTATTTTACTGCTCTGCTGCAGTGGTTTGTGCAAGGCCGGCGATCACCAGATTGACGCGGCTCACAGTGACATTGGTCATGTTCTGTACGGCGTTCTTCACGTTTTCCTGCACCTTTTCGGCCACAGCAGGAATGCGTGCACCAAAGCTCATCATCAGGTTCAGAGTGATGTTTGCGGTACCATCCCGCATTTCCACCACGACCGGAGACTGGATGCTGGATGCTTCCAGCAGATCCTTGAGCTTTTTATTTTGTCCGCCGCAGGAAACCTCGGCAACGCCGTCAATTTCCAATGCTGCGCAGCGTGCGATCTTACCGATGACTTCGGTGGAGATCTGAAGGCTGCCGCCCTGAAGATCTGTATTCTGAAAATCCATTGTGTTGTCCTCCATTCAAAAGCGGGCACAGCCTGCTTTTTCTTGTTTGAAATGGTCCTGCCTGAAACGATCAATGCCATACGCAGGACAACATCATTCTTTATTGATAGAGTTATTATACCATCAAAGCGGGTGCGATTTCAATACTTGTTTCGGAAAACTCTGCCGCACCTTCTTATTTGACCTCCACCACCGTGATGTTCTGGGCAGTCACAGTGCTTTTGTTCAGCACCACATCCCGGATCTGTGCCACCTGTGCCGCTGTGAGCGGTTCACCGGAGGTCATCACGGTAAGGTCTGCCCGGCCGGACTGCAAAAAGCACAGGCAATCGGCAAAACCTTTGGCTTTGATCAGCGTTTCGATCTCATTCTCCGCATTCAAATCTTCCAGATTTGCGGTCATCTGGGCGGTATATTCCTTCTTTTCCTCTGCGGAAAGCGACGAGGATTTCATCGTTTTCTTGATGGAATCCATCGCCTCATCGTGGGCCTTCTGTCGCTTGAGCCGAGCCTGCTCAAAAAACTTTGCACCGCTGTCACTGGCAACGCTTACAAGCTGCGCTTCACCATAGTTTTTGTTGGCGCTGGACACCGCTTCGGCCTCTGTGGGCAGCTCATCCAGAACCGTCTGCGCCTGTACCGGGACATCCTCAGCCTCTGCCGCGACCATTGCAGCATTGTCCGGCAGTTCCGTGGGTACATCGCTGCGGGCATACTGCCAGTTCAAGTATACGGCGATCACCAGTGCGGCAGCCAATGTAACAGCTGTGGCCCTGCGGGTATTTCTGGAAAGTGCTCTCATAAATCGTTCCTCCTTATAAAAGCTGCAGGGTCTCAGCCCTTGCGCTGTTCCACACAAATGCGGTTGGATGGCAGATCCAGCAGTGCGCTTACCAGTTCGGTGATCCGGGCAGCAACGCGGATGTCTCCGCCGCCCTCGCACAGCACGGCCACACCGCACACCTGCGGCAGACATACCGTTTCGGTCAGGGCTGAACCATCTTCCAGCAGGACATGGGTCTGCTGGGACTGCATTTCTCCGGACTGTGTATCCAGCGCATAAATGGCTTCTTCCCCAGTCTCCAGCGTGACCATCACGGTCGTTTTGCCCGCACCGCTCATCTGTGAGATCAGATGTTCCAGCCGGTTCTCCAGCTGTGCCTGATATTCCGTGCTGCTCTGGGCAGACTTTGTGTTTTTTGTGCTGCCCGCTGCCGTGTTCTGCGGAAAAAGTTCCGACAGCAGGATCAGCAGCATTGCCAGAACGCCTACTGCCGCAGCAAGCCTTGCTCTGCCCTGTTTCCCTTTACATTTCCGGGCAAAATCTTTCACGGAATCTCCGAACGAAATGCCCCCTGCTTCTTTCATTCGGTGTCCTCCTGCACTTCCAGTATCGGTGCCATGTCAAGCTCCTGCTGCAGATATGCCGCAATCCGGCTCTGCTCTGCGGATGTGCACGCCGCCGGGAGGATCACAAGCACCTTTTCTGCCCGAACGGTCTGTTCTGTCCGGGTCAGTGTGATCTCCAGTTTCACATTTGTACCAAAGCGCCGCTCACACTCTGCGCAAAGATCCGCTTCCAGCCGTTCCTGAGCTCCCTGCAAGAGCGATGTCTCCGTACTCTGGATGCTGACCGCTGCCGGAGCAGCCGCCGCTGCACTTTTCAGTTCCAGCTTCATCTGCGGGGTCAGCCGGAACAGGATCACTAGAATATATAGCCCGGCAACGGCTTTTATGCATCTGCCCGCCCAGCCTGCGCCCGCCAGCAGCGTCGTAATCTCCGCACAGATACAGGCAATGCAGAACGCCGATGCCGCCGTCTGAAATGCGTGCATTTCCTATCCGCCTCCCGTCATCATCAGAAGCCCCACGCCTACCGTCAGCAGTTCAAAAAACAGTGCCGTTACTGCTGCCATGCATTTTACCGCTTCGGCCATGCAGTCAAACAGCGCCTGACAGCGCCGGTTCTCCGCAAGGCCGCACAGAAGCCTGCATCCTGCAAGGAATAGCAAATGGAGCAGAAGCTGCAGATACAGTGGCAGAAATTCGGCCCCGATCACGGCAAGTGCCGCAAAACCCAGACTGCTTTTGAGCAGCTGCATCCCGGCAAGAAATACTTCTGCTGTATCGCTCAGAGCCTGCCCGATCACCGGCACGCCGCCGGTAAGCAGCTGGCCCAACCGCAGTGCAGAACGGTCCAGCTGAACCGTTACCGCTCTTTGCAGCCCTAACAGCACTGCAAAAATCCGCCCAGCCCAGACAAGCCCCCTGCGCAGCAACGCACCCATGACACGGCACGTTTCCGAAAGCCCCTGCTGAGTGCTGATGCAGCACGCCATGCTTACCGCAAGGTAGCTCTGCAGCAGCGGACTGACTACAAGCACCGTACCCTGTGCCAGAAAGCACAGTCCGGTCAGCAGCAGACCGCTTGCCGCTGTGCTGGCATTTACCTCTGCACCGGCAGCGAGCACACCGCTGTACACCGGAAGAAAGCCCAGAAGGTAGTTTTTCCACCCCTCCATCCGCTCACAGATCAGCTGTGCAAGGCTGATCAGATCTCCCCACAAAAGAGTGCCGCAGCCCACAGCCGCAGCCAGTTCCAACAAGGCGCTGTCGGCTGCTCCTCCCACCAGAAATGAAAGCACGATCAGCAACAGTAAAAACAGCAGAACATCCGCATAGCAGTGTGCCATCTGCCGGATCATCTCTGCCGGTGATCCCGGCAGGAGCGCGAGCAGAGATTTGAGCGGATCTTTGGCAAAGGACTCTGCGCTTTGCGGAGCTTTTTCCAGATAAGGCTGCCAAAGCTCCTGTCCGGGCAGGCCCTGCAGCTGTGCCGCAGCGGCATCAGGTGCAAAAGCCAGAAAGCATACGGTGCACAATACAAACGCTGCCGCTTTTTGCAGGAATTTTTTTATCATGCGGCAAGCCCCCAGATCTTCTGGCAGATCTCTTCCAGCAGAGGAAATGCTGCCGCCAGAACCAAACATCGGCCCGCAAACCCGGCGCACCATGCCAGAGTATCCGCACCAGCTTCTTCACACAGGGTCCGCGCGTAATCGGTCAGCAGCAAAATTCCGGCACAGCGCAGCAGGCAGGCAAATGCAGGCCCGTCCACCCGGCGGCTGAAAGCCAGTACATTCCGAAGCAGCTCCTGCACCGCCACTCCAAGCTGCAGCAGCACAAACAATGCTGCGCCAACGGACAGCAGAAACGCATAGGCCGGTGCATCCTTCCGCAGCAGAAGCTGCGCTGCTGCAAAGACGACCACTGCCCCCAGAATGGAAAAAGATGTACTCATAGTGCAAACAGCGACTTGATGGTAACGAACAGTGCGCTGATCTGCTTGACAAGGATGGAAAGCACTACCACAAGACCCGCAAGGGTCGTCATCATGGCCTGATCCTCCCGGCCGGAACGGATCAGCAGCTGGTTCAGGACGGCCACGATAATACCGATCGCTGCAATTTTGAACACAAGGTCGATCTCCAAGTTTTCGTCCTCCTGCCACTACAAAAGAATCAGTGCTGCCACCGCGCCGGCTGCAAGGCCAAGCCTGCACGGTAAGCCCTGCATGGATGCCGCTTTCTGCTGCGCCTGGTGCAGGAATGCTTCAAAACGGGCAGAGTAATAATCCAGTCGTTCGCATTCCTGCGCCGCTTCGCTTTGGCCAAGGCCGGCAAAGCACTGCTCAAAGCAAAGGCGTTCCGCATCATCAAATCTTTCCGGTGCCGGAATTTCCTGCAGTTTTGGTGCTGCATCGCTTTCCAGCAGCTTTTCCTGCACGAGACACCGCTGCAGCTGTTCCAGATCCAGCCTGCGGTAAGCAATCTCCTGCCGGATGCGCTGCAGCAGCTCCACGGTGCGCTGCAACTGCAGGATATGCTGCTCTGTTCTGACCTGAAATGCAGAACCGGTCAACCACCCGCACAGCAGGAGCAGTGCAGCCGCTGCCCAATGAAAAAGCTGCATCATACCGTGCAGACCTGCCGGACTTTTCCCGGCGCTGTGCAGCCGTGCAGCAGTACAAATACACGCAGCATTCCACGCCGCTGCAACGCCTGCACCTGCGGCCGCCGGGCGGCTTCTTCCACGCTTGCGGCATGGACGCTTGCAACAAAGTCCACCCCGCTGTAAAAGCCCTGTTCCAGCGCTGCAGTTTCGGCAAGCGTGCCCAGCTCGTCCAGCAAAATAACCTGCGGCGAAAGCGTGCGCAGTGCCATCTGCACAGCCCGTTCCTTAGGGATGCCGGACAGCAGATCCAGCGGCGGCATCTTCTCAGAACCACCCGGCGGAAAGATCTCGCAGCGCTCGTCCACCACGCAGGCTCGCCGCCGCATCCCGGCCAGTTCTCGTGCGATCTGACGCAGCAGTGTCGTCTTGCCGCTGTCCGGCTCGCCGACCAAAAGCATCCCAATAAAATGCTTTTTCAGTTGCACCAGAAGTTCGTCCGGCAGCTGTACCGGAACCGCCCTTGCAATGCGCAGGTTCAGCCCCTGCACCTGCTGCAGAACCGTCTGGCCGTCGCGATCCACATAGCGTCCTGCCACACCCACCCGGCAGCCGGAGGGTATGGTCAGAAATCCATGAGCAAGCTCCGTCTGGTGTGCATGTACCGCGCCGCCGCACAGGGTGTGAAAGATCTCTTCGATCTGAAGCTGATCTAATACACACTCCCTCAGCTGCAGCGGGCACTCCGGCAGGTCCTGCAGCGGGAACTGCCGACCCGACAGTGTAACAAAAACACCACAGCCTGTCCGGAACCGAAGTTCATGGATCTGCGCTGCCGTCTGTGCTGGCAGCTGTCCCAATGGCCCGGCCAGCCATGAGGGAAGCAGGCGTATCGCCCGATAATACTCATCCACACTGTCCTCTCCTTTTTCAGGCTCATTGCCTGCTATGAGTATATGCCTGTCCCTGCCGGATAGAACCTGCGGACATAAAAATATCCCCGCAGCACAAAACTGCGGGGATATCCATTGGAGCGGTTTTATCAGATGTTTTCGTCGCTGATCATTGCCAGAAATTCTGCCTCGGTCAGCACCGGGATGCCAAGCGCCTGCGCCTTGGTCAGTTTGGAGCCTGCTGCCGCGCCTGCCACAACATAGGCCGTTTTCTTTGAAACAGAACCGCTGGCCTTACCGCCGTTTTTCACGATCAGTGCTTCCGCCTCATTGCGGGAAAGAGTTTCCAGCGTGCCGGTGACCACCAGCGTTTTTCCTGCCAGCTTATCACCTTTCGGTTCGCCCTTCCACTGCATATTCAATCCGGCATCGGCCAGACGATGGACAAGGTCGATCGTTCCCTCTTTTGCAAAGAATTCCACGACGCTCTGCGCCATTACGCCGCCAAACCCATCGATCTCGCTGATCTGCTCTGCACTTGCTTCCCGGACAGCCTGCAGCGTACCGAAATGCTCTGCCAGCAGGGCTGCAGCTTTATCGCCAATGTTGCGGATGCCAAAGCCGAACAGGAGCTTATCCAGATTGTTCTGCTTGGAAGCCTCGATGGCGTTCAGCAGGTTATCGACGCTCTTTTCCTTGAACTTATCCAGCGTCAGCAGCTGTTCCCGCGTCAGCGTGTAGATATCCGCTGCGGAGTGCACCATGTCCTTCTCCACCAGCTGGGTGGCAACTGCTGTGCCAAGGCCCTCGATATCCATTGCATCGCGGGAAGCAAAATGGATGATATTGCGCAGTGCCTGTGCCGGGCACTCGGGGTTAACACAGCGCAGAGCTGCTTCATCCTCCAGATGAACGACTGGCGCACCGCAGGAGGGGCAGACCGTGGGCATCTCATAGGGCTGTGCATCCTCTGCGTGATTGGTAACACCGATCACTTCCGGGATGATATCACCCGCCTTGCGCACCTGAATGGTATCGCCGATACAAAGGCCGAACTGATGGATAAAATCCTCATTGTGCAGGGTCGCGCGGGCAACGGTAGTACCCGCCAGAAAGACAGGGTCAAAGCAGGCCGTCGGGGTAAGAACACCGGTGCGGCCAACTGCGACCTCAATGCTGCGCAGCGTTGTCTCCTTTACCTCTGGCGGATACTTAAACGCAATTGCCCAGCGTGGGAATTTGTTGGTGGAACCCATCAGATCGCGCTGTGCAAAATCGTTCACCTTGATCACAGCACCATCCATATCAAAATCCAGTTTGGCACGGTTCTGGCCGATCTGCTCGATCTCGGCAATGGCCTGCTCAATGTTATGCACGATATGATAGCGCGGCGAGACCGGCAGGCCAAGGCTCTTGAGGTAATCCAGACTTTCAGCATGCTTGGTAAGCGTTTTGCCGCGGATCTGCTGCACATTGAAAACAAAAATAGAAAGGCCCCGGCTTCCGGTGATCTTTGCATCCTTCTGGCGCAGCGAACCGGCAGCCGCATTGCGCGGATTTTTAAAGGGCGCTGCGCCCTGCAGCTCCTGCTCTGCACACAGCTTCTGGAACGCGCCATGCGGCATATATACCTCACCGCGCACTTCCAGAAATTCCGGTGCATCCTTCAACTTTTTGGGAATGCTGCGGATGGCGCGGACATTGGCGGTCACATCCTCGCCCACCACGCCATCGCCGCGGGTAGAGGCACGAACCAGCTCACCGTTTTCGTATTCCAGACTGCAGGAAAGGCCATCGATCTTGATCTCTACCACATACTCCGGCTCTATGCCGGCTTCCCGCACGCGGCGGTCAAAATCCCGCAGCTCATCATACGAAAATGCATCCAGCAGGCTTTCCATTTTTACCGCATGGGTCACCTTGGGCAGCTTGCTGCTGGCCGTGCCGCCTACCTTCTGGGTAGGCGACGATGCCGTGACCAGCTGCGGAAACTGCGCTTCCAATTCTTTCAGTTCCCGGGTCAGAGCATCATACTCAAAATCTTCAAGCTCCGGGGCATCCTGGTCATAGTAAAGCCGATTGTTTTTCTCGATCACAGCGCGCAATTCTTCCACGCGCTTTTTTGCCTGTTCCAACTCCAAAAGTTCCACTCTCCCGCTATCCGGTTTCTCCCGCGCTGCCGTCCGGCACTACCGCCTGAAAATGCATTGCAGAAAACTATTTTGATTATAACACATCCAGCCGCGCTCTGCAAAGAGAAAGCGGATACAATTTGTATAAGTGCTTTGAAATCCGCACGTGTAATCGTTTTCAATCATTGCTGCAGATTGATTTAAAATCAACGCTCCGAGATACTCTTTGTTTATTCTTTTGATAAAACAACGTTTTATCGTATGATTTCTCCACATCCATGACGAGTGAATCGTCCCGTGGTATCGTTAAGTCGCCAGCCAAAACACACACAGAAAGGGCAACGCATTCGTTGTGAATGCTTTAGGCCTTGTCCCCCGGCATCGTCCTCATGATGGTCGTGTTCAGTTCGTCACCACGGCAAAGAAAGCCGGTGTGGATGAGCATGTCATTAAAAAGATTGTCGGCCACTGTATTGATGATGTTGCCGAAAAGTCGTATACTAAAAGAGACATTGAGTGGATTCGTCATTTCATGCAATGCATCGTACCATCCTAGATTTTGTACTATTATTTTAGGAGAAAAGCTGTTCCGATTTGTGAATTAAGTATCATACCGTTTCAAGAGGAGATCAAGCTGCCATGGATTGGGAAACATTAAGATCAAACTGTCTTGCCTGCACCCGCTGCGAGCTGTGCAAGACCCGCACCAATGTGGTGTTCGGTCAGGGTGTGGAAGATGCCGAAGTTCTGTTTGTGGGCGAAGGCCCCGGCCAGAATGAGGATGAACAGGGTCTGCCCTTTGTGGGGCGCAGCGGCCAGCTGCTGGACAAATATCTGTTTGCCATCGACCTTGACCGCACGAAGAACTGCTATATTGCAAACATCGTCAAGTGCCGCCCGCCGCAGAACCGTGACCCCCAGCCTGCTGAGAGCGAAGCCTGTATGCCCTGGCTGCGGGAGCAGTTCCGCCTGCTGAAGCCAAAGATCGTGGTCTGCCTTGGCCGCATTGCCGCCCAGCGGATGATCCGAAAGGATTTCTCCGTGACCAAGGAGCATGGTCAGCTGTACGAAAAGGGCGGCATCCTGTTCATGGGTACCTTCCACCCTGCCGCTCTGCTGCGCAGCCCGCAGAACAAGCCTGCAGCCTTTGCTGATTTTACTGCCCTGCGGGACAGCATTGAAACGGTGTGCAAACATACCTATCATAAAGACTGAATCATTCCCGCTGCAAGAACCAAACACCTTCCTTTTGCATACTCTAAAACAAAAAGAGAGGTGTTCGATTATGGAAGCTGCACGACGTGATTCCATTGATTTCTTTCTGGGTGCCACAACGCCTGCCGGTTTCAAGGGCTATTTTGAACCGCTGCGCCACGAACCCGGTATGCAGATGTACCTGATCAAAAGCGGGCCGGGCTGCGGCAAATCCACCCTGATGAAGCGGCTTGCCCGTGCTGCCGAACAGCGCGGCGAACTGACGCAGCGCATCCACTGTGCCAGCGACCCGGACAGTCTGGACGGCGTGATCCTGCCCGGGCAGCACAGGGCCATCGTGGATGCCACTGCGCCCCATGTGGTGGAGCCGGATGCTCCCGGTGCGGACGAAGTGGTGGTGAGTTTGTACCACACCATCGATGCAGAAAAGCTGCACCAGTGCACCGATGAGGTCAAGGCGCTGTTTGCCCGCAACGCCTTGCTGCGCAGCCGCGCTGCACGATATATTGCATCGGCAGGCAGTCTTTTGCTGGACAGCCGCCGCGCCGAAGCCTGCAGCGCCAATTTTGACAAGGTGCGCCGTTATGTCAAACGGCTGTGCACCCGGGTGATGCCGCGCACGGAAGGCATTGGCAGCGAAGAGCTGCGCCTGCTTTCCGCCGTCACCCCCAAGGGTGAAGTGTTTTATCAGGGCACTGCACAGGCATTGGCGGATAGGTTTATCGTGTTCCGGGACGACTACGGCGCGGTGTCCCGCCTGCTGCTGGAGCTGATCCGCGCCGAAGCCCTGACGCGGGGCTACCACATTATTACCTGTCCATGCGCCATGCACCCGGAGGATAAGATCGACCATATCCTGATCCCGGAGCTGAAGCTTGCCTTCCTGACGGATAATCGCTGGCATCCGGTGCATCTGCCCAGTGTGCAGGCTGTGCGGTGCACCCGCTTCCTTGACAGGGAAAATCTGGCAGCGTACCGGGCACGGCTGCGCTTTAACGAGCGTGCTGCCGCCGAACTGCTGGAACAGGCCAGTGCCCTGATGGCACAGGCCAAGAGCTGCCACGATGAGTTGGAGACCTATTACCGTGCAGCGGTGGATTTTGGCAAAGTGGATGAAGCGGCAGCAGAATGCATGGAGATGTTCGGCCTGAAATAATCAGTTTACGTCGACGAACCGGGAGTTTCTCTGAAGACCGTCCGCTGGGGTGGGACCCTGTTGCCGTGAGGCAATCGGGCGGGCGATGGAATGGCCCGAATCGTGTCTGAAGAGAAATTACCGGTTCGTCAGTGTATCCCAAAAGCGGAGGTGAAATGCTTTGGCAACGGTTCATCTGCCCATCCGGCAGCTGGTGGAATTTCTGCTGCGGACCGGCAGCATTGACAGCCGGTTTACAGGGTTTGACCGTGCACTGGAAGGTGCCCACATCCACCGCAAATTGCAAAAAGCTGCCGGAGACGGCTATCAGGCTGAGGTATTTCTCTCCGTAGAGCGGCAGGCAGAGGACATCACTTTTACCCTTGAGGGCCGGGCTGACGGCATTTTTACCGATGAGACTGGCACGGTAGTCATTGACGAGATCAAGACCACCGCTGTGCCGCCGGAAGAGATTACTGAGGATATGAACCCCTGCCACTGGGCACAGGGCATGGTGTACGGTGCCATTTATGCCACACAGCAAAGCCTGCCGGAACTGAACGTCCGGCTGACTTATTATCAGATAGACACCGATCAGATCATCCGCTTTATCCGCCGCTTTACGCAGCAGGAGCTGGATGAATTTCTTGACAAATTATTGTGCCAGTATGCTCCGTGGGCGCAGCGCCGGATAGAGTGGGATGTAAAGCGTACTCAGAGCCTTGCGGCACTGCAGTTCCCGTTTGCGCAGTACCGGCCCGGACAGCGGGCTATGGCGGGCGAGATCTACCGCGCCTGCCGCGCTGGCAAGACCGCCGACTGCAAGGGCGGTACGCGGCTGTTCTGTCAGGCTCCTACCGGCATTGGCAAGACCATGAGCGCGCTTTTCCCCGCGCTGAAAGCCATGGGCGAAGGCAACGGAGAAAAGCTGTTCTATCTCACGGCCCGCAACACGACCCAGACTGCCGCCGAGGATGCCTTGACCCGGCTGCATACGGCCCAGCCAGAGCTTGCCCTGCGCAGTGTGACGCTGACCGCCAAGGAAAAGGTCTGCCTGCATCCGGACGCAGAGGGACATCCCGCCTGCCTGCCGGAGCTTTGTCCCTACGCCAACGGCTACTACGACCGCATCAAGGATGCACTGACAGCTCTGCTGGACGGTACCGGCAGCTTTGACCGCGCAGCGCTGGCCGGGGCGGCAAAGCGTTTTTCGGTGTGTCCCTTTGAACTGGGGCTAGACCTGAGCGAGTGGTGCGATGTGGTCATTGGGGATTACAATTACCTGTTCGATCCGGTGGTGCACCTGAAACGGTTCTTTGATTCTTCCGGCGACTGGTTGTTTTTGGTCGATGAAGCACATAATCTGCCCGACAGAGCCAGAGCAATGTATTCTGCACGCTTTTGTAAAAGCAGCCTGACCGAGGCAAAACGCACATTGGGCAAGGGCAAAAGTGCTTTAAAGACTGCTCTGACCAAAGCAGACAAAGCCCTGCTGGAAGCCCGGAAAGCCTGCATACAGCTTGCACCCCGGCACAGCAGCCAGACCGATGCCGCAGACCCGGCACAGACCAGTCTTTTGCCTGAAAACACTGCCCCCGCACTGGAACTGCCCGAACCGCTGTATGTACAGGACAGTACTGTGTTTTTGCAGGAGCCGCCCTCTGCCCTGCTCAGTCCGCTGCGGGCCGTACAGGCACCTTTGCAGGATTGGCTGGAAGCGAACCCGGATGCCGAAGTACATGCACAGTTGCTGGAGCTTTATTTTGCTGTACAGGACATCACCCGTGCCGCCGAACGATACGACAGCCACTTTGTCACTCAGCTTACCGCGCGCGGCAGAGAGCTTGAATTGCAGCTGCTGTGTCTGGACCCGGCACCTTTTGTGGATGCCAGCCTTGCCGCAGGGCGCAGCGCAGCGCTGTTCAGTGCAACACTGGCTCCGCCCTCGTTCTACCGCAGTGTTCTGGGCTGCAGCGATGCACGTGCCGTCGCACTGGACAGTCCCTTCCCGGCTGAAAATCTGGGGCTGTATTGCCTGCCGAATATCTCTACCCGCTACCGCGACCGCGAAGCCAGCGTGCAGGCAGTTTCGGATGCACTGGCCCGGCTGGTGCAGGCCAGAACGGGAAACTACTTTGCCTTTTTCCCAAGCTACGCATATCTGCGGCAGGTACACGAAGATTTTGCAGCACGTTACCCGGGCATTCGCACCCTTGTGCAGGAAAGCCGTCTGGATGATGCCGCTCGGGCTGAATTTCTGGCTCAGTTTGTGCCGGACCCGGCCGAAACGCTTCTGGGTTTTGGCGTGATGGGCGGCATCTTTGGTGAGGGAGTCGATCTTGCAGGCAGCCGCCTGATCGGGTGCGCCATTGTGGGTGTGGGCCTGCCGCAGGTAAATCCGCAGCAGGAAATGCTGCGCCGTTATTATGACGCACAGAACGGTTTTGGATTTGATTATGCCTACCGCTATCCCGGCATGAACAAGGTACTGCAGGCCGCAGGGCGCGTGATCCGCACGCCGGAAGACAGAGGTGCGGTGCTTTTGCTGGACGACCGGTTTGCCCAGCAGGAATACATCCGGCTGTTCCCTCCTCACTGGCGGCATATTCGCTATCTGCGCAGCTGCGAAGAACTGGCCGCTGCCCTGCAGGACTTCTGGAATAAATGAGACCCAAACAAAAAGGCACTGCCGCACCCAAAACAGGAGCGGCAGTGCCTTTGCTTCTTTTTTGTTTTATTTTGCTGCTTTCCGGTTCTGCTGCAGGCTATCCCACGAGGGCATTTCATTGCGCAGCTTTTCCCACATGGGCATTGCCGTGCCGGTCTGCCTGCGCAGAGCATCGAACGCTTCGTCCAGATACTTCATTTCGGACACTGCGTGCATGGCGTGATCCGAAACGCACAATCTGCCCAGCGGTGTTTTTGTCATGGTAAACACCATCGCTTCCATCTTACGGCGGGCCGATGTGCCGGGCTGGAAATTATCGGTGTTGTTGGCATCGTTCACCGGGATGCCCGCATCCTTGAGCATCAGGCAGGCTTCATAGGCGGCATCCAGAATGGCACCGCGCTGCTGCTTGGTGGCCCGGTGCAGATCGCCGTTGCAGGCATAGCACACATAGCACGCCGGCAGAACGAATGCAATGTGGCACTTGAGCCATTCATCCATATCGCCATAGAAGGTCAGCTTGTATTTTGCACCGTCAAAGGCGGTCTTGAGCCGGGTTCGGAAGGTGCCAGAAAGCGGAGTTGTGGCACCGCCCACCGTCATGCCAGCACTGGCGTACACACTGACCACATGGTCGTGTTCACGGCGGCCTGCCGTGCCCTGAAAGCCGAATGCGATCTTATCCGCCGGGCGCTGCATGAATTCCAGCACCTGCTTTGCCTGCGGGTTGTTGCCCACAAACACAAAATACTGGCTCTTGTTGGCCTTGAGCACAGGAAGCACATCCGGCAGCTGGCCCGCCTGCACGACCACAAAGACGAGATCATAATAATCATCCGGGGCAAGAGTGTCCACGGTTTTGATCCGTTCCGTTGTGGTCCTGCGCTGCACCCAGTGGCGGATGACCAAACCCTTCTGGTCGATCATTTCCTTCCACTCTCCGCGTGCAAGCAGCGTGACAACGTTCTTTTTGTTCTGCATCAGCACATGGGCCAGCTCGCAGCCCAAAACGCCTGCACCGTAAACCAGAATCCTCATCCAGATACGCCTCCCTTATGTGTGTTAAGGTTTGCTTACTTTTTCAAAAACGAGAAAAAGCCTTTTTTCTCGTAAGGTGCACTGCTTACGCCCTTGACCTCATAGCCGGTTGCATTGATGGCATCCCGCAGCTTCTGCTCGTCCAGCGGCTGTTCCGAGTGGATCACCGTCTGGGCTTTTGCCTGCGAGGACGACACCCTTTTTACCTCCGGGAAGGCCTTGCGCACGGCTTCGTTGACATGGCTCTCGCACATGCCGCACATCATACCATCTACTTTTACGATCGTTTCAATCATTTTATTCCCCTCCAGATCTTCTGCGCGCATCGGCCCGTTGACGCAGAATCTGTTAGGAAGCACTAACCGAAGTTTCAAACAAAACGCCGTCGGGAACTGCCCGGCAGCGGTGCGGAGCGGTTCCCTGTTCTGTGGTGGGTCTGCTCAGAAAATGCACGCATGATTTCTTGTCTTCATCATATCACACCAGTGGGCTAAATGCAAGATGAAAAATACCCCATCCCGGTTTTTGCGCTTTTCACTCATGCACCCGGCATCCTGCTGCCGGGTCAGTATTCAATGCCCTGCCGGGCGGAAATTCCCCTCTGGTAAGGGTGGCGGTGGCACTTCATCTCCGTGGCATAGTCGGCAGCATCCAGCATCCACTTCGGCGCAGTATGGGCAGTAAGCACGCATTCCTGCTCTGCCGGGCGTTCCAGCACAGCCTTTTGCAACAGGGCTTTATCCACCATATCCAGTTCCCATGCGCTGCCCGCTTCGTCCAAAATCAGCAGGTCGGCAGGGTCAGCCATGGCAGCTGTGAGGTTCGCATTCTGCAGCTGGCGGGTGGCTTCCTTTTCCGCTTCGTTCATCTGGAACACGAATTTCTGCCCCGCCTTGCCGCGGTACACCTTTGCACCCAGCTGTTCCAGCAGCGGCACCTCGCCGCTTTTGCCGCCTTTGAGGAACTGCAGGATCACCACCCGCTTTCCGCTGCCCATGGCCCGCAAAGCAAGGCCCATGGCAGCGGTGGTCTTGCCCTTGCCATCACCGTAATATAGATGTAACAGCCCTGTACACTTCATGGTCATTTCTCCTTTTGTCTTTGCGTTTATGGTAACACAAACCCAGCAAAAAAGAAAGAGGAAGCACCCGAAGGCGCTTCCTCTTTCAAACAATGCGATATTTACTGATACAGAGGGAAATCCCGGGTCAGCTTCAGCACACGGTCACTGATCTCGTCCTTCTTCTCGTCGTAGTGCCAGATGCAATCGGCGATGCAGTCGGCGATCACCTTCATCTCGGCCACGCCCATGCCGCGGGTGGTAACAGCCGGGGTGCCCAGACGCACGCCAGAAGTCACGAATGGGCTGCGGGTCTCGCCGGGGACAGTGTTCTTATTGGCGGTGATGTGCACGCTGTCCAGACGTGCTTCCAGCTCCTTGCCGGTGCACTCCTCGTCACGCAGGTCGATCAGCATGAGGTGGTTATCCGTACCGCCGGACACCAGCTTGACGCCGCGGGCCTGCAGCTCTGCTGCCAGAGCCTGTGCATTCTCCACGATCTTGCGGGCATATTCCTTGAACTCCGGCTTCAGTGCTTCACCAAAGCAGACAGCTTTTGCGGCGATCACATGCTCCAGCGGGCCGCCCTGGGTGCCGGGGAACACGGCAGAATTGATGCGCTTTGCAAGAATGGGATTGTTGGTCAGGATCAGACCGCCGCGGGGGCCGCGCAGGGTCTTGTGGGTGGTGGTGGTAACAACATCAGCATACGGCACAGGACTCTGGTGATAGCCGCCTGCCACCAGACCGGCAATGTGGGCCATATCCACCATCAGATATGCACCATAGCCGTGGGCGATCTCAGCGATCTTCTCAAAATCGATGGCACGGGGATATGCAGATGCACCGGCCACGATCAGCTTGGGGCGCACCTTCTTAACCTGCTTTTCCAGCTCAGCATAGTCGATCACGCCGTCGGCATTGACACCGTAAGAGACAAAGTTATAGTTCTTGCCGGACATGTTCACCGGAGAACCGTGGGTCAGATGGCCGCCCTGAGACAGATCCATGCCCATGACAGTATCGCCCAGATCCAGCAGAGCAAAATAAACTGCCAGATTGGCCTGTGCACCGGAGTGGGGCTGAACATTGGCATATTTTGCGCCGAACAGCTTGCAGGCACGCTCGATGGCAATGTTCTCCACCTCGTCCACATAGACACAGCCGCCATAGTAGCGCTTGCCGGGCAGGCCCTCGGCGTACTTGTTGGTCAGGATGCTGCCCATTGCGGCCATGACGGCGGGAGAGACGATGTTCTCACTGGCGATCAGTTCAATGTTCTGGCGCTGACGGTTCAGCTCGCGATCCATGGCTGCGGCCAACTCCGGATCAACGGTATTGACCAGACCGATGGTGTCCATCATTTCATTGTACATAATATTCTACCCCTCTCAATTTCCGGAGAAAGCCCCGGATCTCTGGATCTCTTCAAGCCACCCTGCTCCGCGCACGAACCGAATTGCTTTCTTTTATCATAGCAGAAAGCTGTAGAATCTTCAACTTCCATTTTGCCAAAAGGCTTGCTTTTTTCGTCTGAAGTGTTTATTATACTTGTATAAAAATGCAGTGTCGTTTTTGTATATTTTTCAAGTCAGTCAACCTTCAGATGAAGCGAGGTGTTCTCTGGTGACGGTCAGTGAAGCAAAGCAGACCCAGCGCAAAGCGGGCCGTGCCGCACGCAAGGCTCTCGGCCCGGAAGAACGCAAGGCTGCAAATGCCGCTTTGTGCGCATTCCTCTGGCAGCTGGCTGCCGTGCAGAATGCGCAGACCATCCTGCTATACGCAGCGTTTGGTTCCGAAGCCGACCTTTCTGCCCTTGCGGAAAAGGCGCAGGCGCAAGGCAAAACGCTGGCCTATCCGGTGTGCGGCGAGGCGTATTCCCTTACAGCCGCTGTGCCCGGCCCGGACGGCTGGGAGATGGGACAGTACGGCATCCGCACCCCCATCCTGAGCCGGTCGGAGATTCTGCTGCCGGAAGCGCTGGATCTGGTCCTTGTACCCTGCACGGCTTTTGATGCAGACTGCTTCCGGGTCGGCATGGGCAAGGGCTATTACGACCGGTATCTTCCCCGCTGCAAAAACGCGGTGAAGATCGGCATTGCATTTGAGGCACAACGGGTGGAACATGCTGCCGTAGACGAGCACGACCAGCGGCTGGATGCCTATGTAACAGAGAGGGGTATTTACAAATGGAAATGACTAAGCTGAGCTGTGAGAAATTTCTCGCAGAGCTGGCCAGCAAAGCACCCACGCCGGGCGGCGGCGGAACGGCGGCGCTGGTGGGTGCTGCCGGTGTAGCGCTGGGCAATATGGTGGGCAACCTGACCACCGGCAAAAAGAAATATGCCGCCGTGGAAGCAGACATTCAGGCCCTGAACACAAAGGCCGCTGCCCTGCGCAAAGAGCTGGAGGCGCTGGTGCAGGCCGATGCCGATGCCTTTGCGCCGCTGGCTGCGGCCTACGGCTTGCCCAAGGACACACCAGAGCAGGCTGCACACAAAGCCGCCGTGCTGGAAAAGGCGCTGGATGCCGCCTGTGCCGTGCCACTTGAGGTCATGGAAAAGTGCGCCGAGGGCATTGCTCTGGTGGAAGAATACGCCGCCAAGGGCAGCGTGATGGCCGTCTCGGACGCAGGCTGTGCAGCCGCCCTGTGCAAGGCAGCCTTGCAGGCCGCAAGCCTGAATGTGTTCATCAACACAAAGCTGATGGCAGACCGTGAGCGCGCTGCTGCGTTGGACGCAAAAACAGACAAACTGCTGGATGAATTTGTGTTGCGGGCAGACGCTGTTTTTGCATCCGTGATGAACAAATTGCGAAATAAGTGAGGGAAAGTATTATGGCAACGATTTTGAAGGGCGCACCCGTTGTAGCCGCTATGAACGAACGCAATGCGGCGCTGTGTGAACAGCTCAAGGCAAAAGGCATCACTCCCACGCTGGCCGTGGTGCGTGTGGGTGAGCGGGAGGACGACCTCTCCTACGAGCGCGGCGTGATCGCCCGCTGCGGCAAGGTGGGCGTGGAGGTAAAGCAGTTTCTTCTGCCCGCCGATGCTTCGCAGGACGATCTGCTGAAGGTGATTGCCGAGGTGAACGCAGAGGATACCATCCACGGATGCCTGCTGTTCCGTCCGCTGCCCAAGCAGTTCAATGACCGCACTGTGCGTGCGGCGCTGGCTCCGGAAAAGGACATTGACGGCATCACGGACGATTCTCTGGCCGGTGTGTTCACTAATACCGATCTCGGCTACGCTCCCTGCACCGCGCAGGCCTGCCTTGAGATCCTGAAGTATTACAACATTCCGCTTTCCGGCAGGCGCGCTGTCGTAGTGGGCCGCAGCCTTGTGGTAGGCAAGCCCGCAGCCATGATGCTGGACCGCGAGAACGCCACCGTGACCATCTGCAATTCCCGCACGCAGAACCTGCCCGCCATCTGCAAGGAAGCAGATGTGGTAGTAGTGGCCATGGGCAAGATGGGTGCCGTGGGTGCCGACTGCCTGCGGGAGGGCCAGACCGTGGTGGATGTGGGCATCCATGTGAACGAAGAGGGCAAGCTGTGCGGTGACGTAAAGTTCAGCGAAGCAGAGCCGGTAGTGGATGCCATCACGCCGGTACCCGGCGGTGTGGGCACTGTGACCACCTCGGTGCTGGTGGGCCATGTCGTGCAGGCTGCAGCAAAAAAGGCCGGGCTGTAACGAATGATAGAACTATAAAATAAAAGACGCTTGATACACTGCTGTATGCTTCCCTGCCGGGAAAACATATTCAGACAAGACCAAGCGTCTTTTTTTTGATTGCTATATTTTAGCCGCGGACAATGAGCAGCAGCAAAGCCGAAGCCACACACTGCATGATCAGCCAGCGGGCCACCACCTGCTCGTCGCTCCAGCCCTTATTCTTGCGGGCGTGGTCGTGCAGAGGGGTGCGGGTGTTCTTGAGGATGGAAATGTGCAAAAAGCGCTTCAGGCTGATCTTCAGGATGCCCAGACTGCCATCCACGATGAACACGATGGCTGCCAGCAGGAAGGCAAACGGATGGCCGCACTTAAGGGACAGCATTGCGATAAAGAAGCCCATCGCGCGGCTGCCGGCATCGCCCATCAGCAGGCTGGACGGCTTTGCATTGGACCACAGATAGGCCAGCAGCGCACCCATGAACACAACGCCTGCGGTGCCGTACTCAGCCAGTTCTGTTTTATAGGCCAGCAGGTAGGTGCCGATGGTCACCACTGCAACACTTGCCGAAAGGCCGTCCACGCCGTCGGTGCAGTTGACCACATTGATGCTGGTCCAGATCAGAATAACGATCAGCAGCAGGTACACAGCATACGGCAGAGTGAAACTCCACTGCAGGAAATTCACACCGCAGCCGTTGAAGTTGAGGTAGGTCACACCTGCAACAATGGCAATGGCAAAATCAATGATACCCTTTTTATACTCGTTCCATGCAGTTTCAGCAGCATCGTCAAAGTAGCCGGACAGCATGGATGCAATGAGCAGGATGGTGTAGATGACGTATTCCACCTTGAACGGCAGGAATGCCAGCGATACCAGGGCGATGCACAGCACGAAGATCAGGCCGGAACCACGGGCCTTACCCTTGGAAAGGGCACCGTTCACCGCAAACTCGCGGCCATGGTCGTGCGGAAGCTTATCGTGAAAAACGGAGTCCATCAAAGCCGTAAGGGCAAACGCCAGCAGGAATGCCAGAGCATCGACACCGCGCTGTCCTACGACCGAAAGCAGTGATTCGATCATATTCAAAGTTCCTCTTTCTTTTATGTTTGTGAGAGAAGTGTATCACGCTATCCATAAAAAATCAATCATTCCCGGAGAAAAATCCACGTTTGATTGACTTTCTGCAGCACCGCACTTATAATAGTATATCAGTCTGTCGAAAAAGTTATTGTTTCTATAAAAGGAGAACTCATGTCCATCTCTCTTGAGCAGCTTTCGGCGCAGATGCGCCGGGGCGAACAGGTGCCGCTGCGGCACACCATGCAGGTGGTGCTCACACTGAGCATCCCATCCATCCTGCAGCAGATCGTGGTAACTGCGGTGGAGTACATCGACGCAGCCATGGTGGGGCATATCGGTGCATCTGCTACGGCATCCATTGGCATCGTCAGTTCCAGCACGTGGCTCATGCATGGAATGCTGGCCGGTCTATATATGTCCTTTGCCATTCAGGTGGCACAGTATCTGGGTGCAGACCGGCAGGACGATGCACGCGGTGTATTGCGCCAATCTATGATCTTCAACCTTGTGGTGGGCCTTGCAGCTGCGGCCTTCGGCATTGGCATCAGCCGCTTTCTGCCCGGATGGCTGGGTGCTGATTCTTCCCTGCAGGCGGATGCTTCGGCCTACTTTGCCATCTGGTCGACTTCCCTGCCCTTTTTGATGATCATGGGAACCTACTCTTCCATGCTGCGTTCCTCCGGCGATGCCCTGACACCGGGCCTTATCAGCGTGCTGACCTGCGTGCTGGATGTGATCTTTAACTTCTGCCTCATCAATCCCACCCGTGAGATGGTGGTGTTTGGCCGCACAATGACCGTCTGGGGCCTTGGCTGGGGGGTACCGGGCGCAGCACTGGGCACCGCCCTTGCTACCACTATCAGCGGTGTGCTGACCCTTGCCATCCTGCTGCTGCGGGACGGACCGCTGTGCATCCGCAAGCCCGGCTCCTGGCACATTACCAAAGCCTGCCTGCAGAACCTGTGGAAGGTAGGCGCACCGCTGGCCGCAGAGCGTGCAGTTCTTTCCTCGGCGCAGGTGCTGCTCATCCGCATCGTATCCGGCCTTGGCACCACCGCCATTGCTGCCAACAGTCTGGGTGTGAGCGCCGAAAGCCTGTGCTACATGGCAGGCTATGGCATTCAGGATGCATCCCTTGCACTGGTGGGACAGGCCGTGGGCGCAAACCGTCGGGATATGGCAAAAAACTTTGCCTGGCTGTGCACCGGCATGGGCATGGGCATTATGGCGCTGACCGGCGTTGGCATGTACATTTTTGCGCCAAACCTGATGGGCGTTTTCACCGCAGATGCGGCAGTTATTGCGCTGGGCGCACGGGTGCTGCGCATTGAAGCACTGGCCGAACCGATGTTCGGTGCCAGCATCGTTGCCAGCGGTGCCATGCAGGGTGCCGGAGACAGCACGGGATGCTTTGTGCTGAACCTTGTCAGCATGTGGGGCATCCGGCTCACGCTGGCTTCCCTGCTGGCTCCGCATTTTGGGCTGGTGGGTGTATGGATGGCCATGAGCTTTGAGCTGACCATACGCGGTGTGCTGTTCCTTGTGCGGCTGGCCCATGGCAGATGGCTGGACAAAGGGGCATTGGCCTGATTGATCGCGGGCGGATATATTTTCCTCTAAATAACAGCTCCCCGGCCGGGAACCGCACTGCGGGACCTGACCGGGGAGTTTTGCTGTGGTTATATGATTTGAGAAGAAGAAAAAAGTGGAGAACAAGTTACTTTCTGCCGTGCAGGATGGGAGACAGCGGCTTGTAGATCAGCATGCACAGCACTGCATCCAGCAGGCCCTTGACCAGCGTGAAGGGCATATTGAAGATGACAAGGCACTTGATGAGGCTGTCTGCAGAAGGCAGGATGGCCTGATACATGCCGAGGATGGCTTCCAGCGGCATGTGGTAGAACTGCACATAGGCCGGATAGGTGATGAAGTAGTTGGACGGTACGCTGAACACAGCCATGGCTGCAGCGCCTGCAATAGCACCAATGATGGCGGTCTTGCGGCTCTTGTGGTGCTTATAGACAGCGCCTGCCACAGCGGAGAAAACCGCACCCAGCATGAAGTTGCACAGCTCGCCCACGCATGCAGTGGAAGTGCCCTTGATAACGATGTGCAGCAGGTTCTTCATAAAGCTGATGACCACACCGTACACCGGGCCGAGAGCAAAGGCACCCAGCAGAGCCGGCAGGTCAGAAAAGTCCATCTTGACGAAGGACGGAATGAGCATCGGAATGGGAAACTCAATGAACATCAGGATAAAGGCCACCGCGCTGAGCATGGCGGCAACAGTAAGATTGTGAGTCGTGCTTTTTTTCATGGTAATGATCCTTCCCGGGGTAAGATGCCCCTTACAAAAATTGTTCCGAAAGCTCTTTTCGTATCTTGTTTTTTGGAACGGGAAGGACAAATAGAAAAGCGCCCTGCTGCAACAAAAACACTGCAACAGGGCGCGTAGACAACGATTTGCCTGCCGTTTCTTGCATCCGGACTATACCGTTGGTCCCGGAGTTGCACCGGGTCAGCACCCTTGCGGGTGGTCGCGGACTTTACCGCCAGTGGGGAATCTCACCCCGCCCTGAAACGAACTTTCTGGCACAAAGTATAGCGTGGCAGGCCCAGCTTGTCAAGAGGGCATCTTAAAATTTGTGCAAAAAATATCAAAGTGATTCTTTCAAGCTTCCTTCTCTGTAAGCTCTTGCCCGGGTGGGTGCGGTATGGTATCATAGATGGGTCGTATAAAATTCAGGAGGTTATCATGATCTTTTCTATTCGTGATCTTTCGTTTGAGTTTGGCTCTGTACTGCTGGAGGGCTGGTTTGCACTGGCTGCGCGCGCAGGGTGCGCGCTGCTCATTCTGCTTGCCGCATGGCTGGTACGCCGCTGGCTGAGCAAAAGGGGCATTCCGGCACTGCTGGCCCGCAAGTGGTACTTTAACGGCACTCCCATCCTGCTGCGCAGCTTTGCGGTACCCATCCAGCGCATGTGCACTGCGGTTGGCGTATATCTGGCGGCAGCTTCCCTGCCCTGGGCCATTCCCGGCATTGCCAGACTGCTGTTGGTCTGCTTCCGCCTTGTCATGACCCTGCTGGTCTGCGAAGGCCTGTATGCGGCATCGGATCTGGCCGACCTGCTGCTGGCTTCCTGCAGCCCGGAGATCCGCTCCAACAAAACACTCTGCTCTTTGCTGGACACCGCCTACAAGGTGCTGGTGATCGTGCTGTGCGTGGCAGCGTTGGCACAAGAAGTGGGCTTTCCCATCGGCAGCATTGTCGCCGGTGCCGGTCTGGTTGGTCTGACCATCTCGCTGGCCGCACAGGAAAGCGCCAGCAACCTGTTTTCCGGCATCGTGATTCTGCTGGACAAGCCCTTCTCGGTGGGCGACTGGATCACTGTGGGCGATGTGGAAGGCGAAGTGATCGACATCAACTTCCGTTCCACCCGCATCCGCTCGCTGGATAAAACCATCAATGTGGTGACGAACAGTAAGATCTGCTCTTCCACCGTGCAGAACGCCGCCCTGCGCACCATGCGGCCCTACAAGTTCAATCTGGGTGTCACCTATGGCACCACCCGCCCGAAGCTGGAACAGCTGATGAAAGACTTGCAGACCATGCTGGACGCAAGCCCTTACACCAACAAGGGTACCAACATCGTACAGCTTGCAAACTTTGGCGATTCCAGCATCAACATTCTGGTCTCCGCCTACCTGCTGACTAACGCCTACGCGGAATTTTTGCAGATGCAGAACGACCTGAACCTGAACATTATGGACATCATGCAGGCCGACGGTGTGGATTTTGCGTTCCCCTCCACCAGCGTGTATATCGAAAAGAACTGAGCAAACCTGTAAAGGGGCTGTTGCAAAATAGCGCCAACGAAAAGCGGAAAGCAAAAATCTCATCTTTTTCCCTCAAAAAGAGTAGAATTTTTCGGAACTGAAAATGCAAAAAGCTGAGCACCTGCTTTTTCACAGATGCTCAGCTTTGCTATACTCATTTTTTGAAATCTGCCTTTGAGACCTCAACATTCTGCCCGTTTTGTACGGTGAATGCGGCGGCTATTTTCAATCCGTCAACTCAAGACTGGCAGGCAGTGATCAGGCTCATCTTGTAGACCTCGTCGGCGTTGCAGCCACGGGACAGGTCGTTGATGGGAGCGTTCAGACCCTGCAGGATGGGGCCGTAAGCTGCATAACCACCCAGACGCTTAGCTTTCAAGGTGGAGAGAGCCACGCCTCCCTCATCCTTGCAGTTTACTTTCACCTCCACTTCATCGCCCATCCATACAGCTGTAGCAGGAGCCGTACAGCTCATCACAGGATTACCGGCAGGAGTAGGCGCACTGTAATCATCATCGCCGCAAGATGCCATCAGTGGCAGGGCGAGCAACGCCATGATATAATATCTGATATGTTTCATAATGATCGTATCTTTAATGAATCATTTACTATAGTTTATGGATTACTTATTCCACTTGCAAGAAATCACACCATTTGCAGGAACCTTGCAGGTAAAATTATGAGTTCCATCACTGAGGTTGATTGACTTAGCCTCATCTCCCTCGTTGATAATGACAGCAGCATAACTACCATCAGGATTAACAAACTCAGCATGTGTAATCTTGCTGTCATTAACGGTGCGGGATGTATTACCAACACGAACCGCACCAGGAGCAACGACACTAGACATGAGGTTGATGATGTAATAATGAGAATTGTAGCTCAACTGGTTGTAACCATTCTGATTGATATCAATAGCACCATAGCAG
>OGEK01000651.1_pt1 | contig 34103 bp, 53 predicted proteins | sample 1570641 | NCBI WGS metagenome assembly OGEK01 (sample SAMEA2582136, study PRJEB24529) | metagenome | biome: Human gut stool | place: China | collected 2011
GTTGGATTTTCACGGATTTCAACAGAGGCATAAAAGCAATCCATATCAATGTGAATAATTTTTCGGGTGGAGTTCATGCTGTAAGTGCGGTCAAAATTAGGCGTGTTTTTAGTATATCGAAAAGAAAATAACTGTTCAAGCGTACAGTTATTAAAAAGCCCACATTACGTGGGCTAGATAAGAGAATTAACGATCAGAAAGAACGGTTTTATCACCAAACTGGATAACGCGTTCAATAGGATAAACATCAATTTTTTCTTGTTGGTTCATAAAGACTTTACGTGCATCTTCAGCCAATTGAACAAACGGAATTTGTAAATTAATATTTATGGATTTGCCTGGTTGTAATGGAGTTTCTAAATTGATTTGCATATCTTGGCTGTAAATAACTTTGCGGTTATTCACATACACGCCTACCCATTGAATGTTTTTAATTGGTTTTTGACCAATGTTAGTGATTTCATGTTTAAATGCACTTAACGCTTGGCCATTTTCATCAACCACCATTTCACGGTTACCAATATTGATGGCAAGGTATTTGTCGATGTTATCACTCGCTTTTACCGCTTGTTGTTGGGGTTGTGTTGCTTTTGCAGGTGTTGCTTCTTTTGCAATAACTTGCGTGTTAAATGCTAAACATAATGCACCTAATGAAAGTGCGGTCAGAGATTTTAATGTTTTCATTATTCGATTCCTTATAAAAAAGTGGCAAAATTTTACCCTAACTTCTCAGGTTAATAAATAGCTTCTTTTCCTTTCTTAGATTTTTTGATAAACTGCCGAACGATTTTGGGGCTGATTCTGGATTCGACGGGATTAGCGAAGCCCAAGGTGCACGTCGAGGTGCGGTAGGCCTCGTAAATAAACCGCAAAAAAATAGTCGCAAACGACGAACAATACGCTTTAGCAGCTTAATAACCTGCTCATAGCCTTCGCTCCCCAGCTTCCGCTCGTAAGACGGGGATAAAGCGGAGTCAAACCAAAACGAGATCGTGTGGAAGCCGCTGTTTGAGGATCGAAGCACTAAATTGAATCAAACTAGCTTAAGTTTAGCGTGTCTGTCCGCATGCTTAAGTGAAATTAAAGACGAGACTAAACGTGTAGTACTGAGGGTAGAGTAATTTCGGACGCGGGTTCAACTCCCGCCAGCTCCACCACAAAACAAGATCTAAAAAGATCACAAACGGTCAAATTTATTGAAAAATCAATAGTTTGACCGTTTTTATTTAGTGTCTAGATACTGCTTAAAAGATCAGTTAATTTCACAAACGATCACATTTTTTAGTAGTAAAAATGGAAGTAAGAACTTACAATGCGCAAAATCTTACTACCATTTTATGAAATTCCTACCATGGCAAAAATCATCAAACAGCTAACCATTGCACAGGTAAACAACGCCAAAGCGGCAGAAAAGATCTATTATTTATTCGATGGGGAAGGGCTGAAACTTGTCGTCAAGCCAAACGGTGTGAAAACGTGGGTTTTCAATTACAAACGCCCCTACACATTAAAACGCACTGAAAAAACCATCGGCACTTTCCCAGCTGTGTCGCTTAAAGATGCTCGTCAAAAAGCACTCGAATTTCGCCAACTTTTAGCCAATAAGATTGACCCGCACGAATTTGAGCGTAAACAAGCCATAGACGCACTAAAAGAACAGCAAAGCACATTCGCCCATGTTGCGAATGAATGGTTGCTCTATCGTGCGAAAATCGGCAAAGAACAAGGCAATTACACAGAAAAGACAAAGATTGACACAGAAAGACGTGTCAATGCCGCTATTGATTTAATTGGTGACGTACCTTTCAAAGAATTGACATTAAAACACGGCTTATCCGTGCTTGAATCTTATCGCCAATCAGGCGCAACGGCTGAATTGAAAAAGCGTTATTTAGTTTTAAAGTCAATCGCCGAATATGCCGAACGTTTTGAATATTGGGAAAACAACAAATGGAAATATCTTGGCGATGATCTGCCTGCAGTGAACAAAAACAAACATCACCCGTCAATCCATTACAAAGCCTTACCGGAATTTATGATCAGCCTTGCACGGGCCAACATATCACAAACTGTTCGCCTTGCGATTTTATGGGGATTACTCAACGCCACAAGGGCGAGCGAAACCGTCAGCGCAAAATATTCTGACATCATCGAACACGAACATTTGCCGAATGGTAAAGTGTGGCAAGTGGAAATTTCAAAAGGCGGAAAAGGGGAGCGATTGCACCTTGTGCCATTAAGCAAACAGGCAGAAACTTTGCTTTCATACATCAAACAACACGCAAATAAGGAATATTTGTTCCCGTCCACTTTGTCAAAGGCTAGAAATGAAAAGCATATCAATAGCCAAACTCCGAATGAAGTGATTAAAACAATGGACGGCGGCAAATACAAAGGCACCATGACAAATCATGGCATACGGTCGTTATTCAGCAGCTATTGCAATGATAATCGCCTAGAACTTGGATTAGATAAAGAAGTCATCGAAATTTGCCTAAGCCATTTGAATTCCGATGAAATACGAAACGCCTATAATCGGGCGGAATATTTGCCTTACCGATTAAAGACGTTTCAAGAATGGGCCAACTATGTTGAAAAATGTGCGAATGGTTTATTCAAAGAAATTATTGCCGACAAGTCTTAATGTATTCGTTCAAGTCGCTTTCCGCAATCTTGCGGGAGCGACCGAATTTATAAGACTTTAACTTGCCGCTAGAAATCCAACGTTTCACCGTTGCTTCTGAACAAATCCCCGTCTGCACGATCTCTTTTATTGAAAAATAGCGTTCCATTATAAATAACCTTCTTTCACAAACACGCCGTCAATCATGCGACCTTTGCGGTCTTTTATCTGCTCGTAAGCGTATTGAACACAATCCCAGAAATCAAGATTGGCCATTTTGCTAATAAGGAAGAGATAATTAGATAGACAGTTTACATCCCAATCATCAGGTGGGGTTGTTTTACTTGCAAAACCACCTATTCTTGCAGCGGTTCGTAATAGTGCCTCATCTATGGAGCCTGCTCTAAAATGTCCTGTTGGTTCAAGTAAGTGCGATTGGTTGGCGTTGGTTTCTGCTGACTCATTGCGACATTGAGCGTTTATGATTGTCAGCAAAACAAAACAATCACCAATACTATCTTTGATTATATTAATATTTCCTTTCGCAACACCCCCACAAAGCTCACCAAACTCCTCAATCATCTTGAGTGTTTGCTTTTTAATACTTGAGCCTTTAATCAAATTGCGATCTTCGGCCCATTGCTCAATATTGTTAATTAATTGTTTTAATTCCATTATTATTCCTTTTTTAACCTACATTTTCCCCAATCTTTCCCAAAATCCAGTCACTTTCTGACTAAATTTTTTCACAGAAAAGAGCGGGATTTTTTCTTCTTTGATGAAAACGTTGTCGTTTTCATAACAAATCCACTGAAAGTCATTAATCCGTAACCGTTTATGTTTGATTAATAGATCAATTTGTGAACGATTAATCATAAATCCGACAGGTAAAAGAGCATTTCTTACCTTTTGTTCAATTTCTGAACGGTTACAGTTACTGACACAAGTCCAAGCGTCGCTACGCTCCTTGTTTGTTTCTGTGGTCTCCGCATTGGCATCAGTTGCAACATCTGCCACTGTGCCTTTTTTGATAATCCAATTTTTTAATTTTGTTCTTACGCTTGCTAAGCTGAAACGATTTTTCACCCCCACAATTTTCTTTCTTGTTTCGCCATATTGGTTCGGCTCACTTTCTTCATATTCCACGCATAACGGCTGATCTTCACGTTTAGCCATTGCGCCCCCTTGCAACTCTAAATAGCTTGCAAAACAAGACACATCGCAAACCGCTTGCGCGTCTGCAATGGTCTTATCATCTACATCATCTAACTGCCATTTCTCTAATTTGCGTAATTCACGCCATACAGAAATTGGCGGATTGCCGTAAAACTGGAATTGACGAATTCCCCAAAGGTTCGCCCACGCACGCACACGTTGCACGTTTTCGTCTAGTTTCAATCCTTCCACTTCGTCCGATGTTTCGTCTTTTTGATTGCCCGCATAAATGTTTTTGGCAATGTATTTTGCGATATAAGAAACGGCAGAACCTTTTGCAGGGTCAATTTCATCGACTCTGCAACGGTGTTTTTTCGCCCCGAATTCATCGCCGTCTAACTCTAAGGCTTTTGATTTAAATAAACGGATCACTTCTTCTTTATCTTCCGCTTTCACATACACAAGCAAGTGCCAGTGTGGAGTGGCGTCATGGTGTGGTTCAACGCCACGCATGCCAAAAAAGCCAATGCCACGTTTAGCAAACAATGCACGCAACTGCGCCCAATTCTTACTTAAATAAGCGTGCGTTGTGCGTGGGTCTGCACCTTTCCATTTTTTGTTATTTGTGCCGTTGTTATGGGTTGCATGGAAAGATGAAGGGGCGGTCATGGTTAAGAACAATGACACATATCCTTTTTCCGTTGCCCATTCGTCCACGCCACGCAAGCGGTTCATCATCTCGTTAAAACGGATGGCAGGATTACCGGAAGATTTTTGCCACATCGCCATCAATTCCACCTGTTCGGATGGATCGTCAATGTTTTCAATAATCATCTGTTTTAAATATTCAAGATTGGCTTTTTGTTGATTGCGGTAATCGCTCAATGCGCCTGTTGAAATGTAAGGGCTAACTTTTGCCGATACTTCACCACAACCAATCGCCAAATGCTCGATAAGGCGTTTTTGCGTGCTGCGTAATGTGCGGAACCAGTATTTTTCGCATACCACACGCAACAATTCGCCTTCTTGTTGTTGCACAGAAAGACGTTTCCCTTCTTCTAGGCGGTGTTGGCTTTTAAGTGGAAAGCCAATGTTCTTGCAAACATCAGCACAAAGGCGGTGCAGTTCACTGCTTAATCGTGAAAAATCGACCGCACTTAATAGCCCAACGGCTTTTTGATTGGCACAATCTTCCACGAAATCGCTTTGCAATCCGTTGAAGTGCAAGGCGAGTTTGTAGGCGATCTCTTTTAATTGGCGTTCGCCTAATAGATAAAAATGCAAGCCTTGACTATCCACAGGCTTTTGCATTGCCAAGTTGGCTGAATAGCGTTTGCGTTCAAGCAACCACGAAACAGAAATGCGATATTGCTCAAAAACGGCTTCCAAACGATTGGTCAACACATCACGCAAGGTTGTATTAGCAATGCGAGCTTGTTTATTGCCTAAGCTAAAACTAATTGATCCATCATCTTTCACACTGCGATAAGCACGCAACCACACATTGCGGAAGTGTTCACGTTGGCGTTTGCGTGGTAAATCTGAAAGCAGTTTTTCAACATAATCAAAATGATTCGGAGCAACCGCAAACAACTCCATTTGTGCGGCTGTTGCTTGTGGCAAGTCTAAAGTGCGGCCAGTTTTAACCGCACTTTCCATTCTTGCCAAACGAGCTTTTTCCATCGCCAAATCACGTTTAGCGATGTTATTGTCTCGTTGTTGCTCCCAGTTCATCATTTTATTTCTATGCTCTTTGTAAGTTGGCTAAATATTCATTGTGTTGATCAAAGTAATCTTTAATGGCTTGATTGGTTGAGTTGTTCGCACTTTCCATTTCAGTGAGTGAAAGCACTTCATATTGTGCTAAGGCAAAGTTGCGGACTTCATCCACTGCACCAATGATGGTGTTATGTAATCGCCCAATCACTCTTGCTTTTTGTTTTCGCCAATCGTCACTATCTGCGACAATCTCTAAGACTTGAAAGCGGTCGCCAATCTTGGTGATTTGTAATTCGGCTCCGCAATCTAAATTGATGTAAATATCGGTACTCATTTTGTTTTCTCCTTAAAAGTGCTTACTTATCCAACTCGCCAACCAACACAGGGCGGCATCTAATAAGGCGGCGGCCATAAAACAGCCTAACATCACCACCGCTAATCCAATGAAAAAATCACTCATATCCTTTCTCCCAAAATTCCTTGAAATCTAACTGTCTGCTTTTTCTTACCTTGATTGCGCCTGTATCAATGGCGACTTTAAAACAATGATCTGCACGTTCTGCTTCTGCGGCGGTTTCGACTGCCGTTTTAAAGGCGATAAATTTTGTTCTCATGCTGATTTTCTCCGTGGATTGGCTTGCCATTGCTCCCAATCGCTGTATTTTTGTAAAAAGATTTGGCGGGCTTTTGTCGCTAAATCACCGTTTTCAATAAATTCGTTAAATGCTTGTCTTGCTTGTTCTTCATCGCCTTTGTCTAAGTGATAGATGTAAGCGAATAATTTTTCCTGTGCCTTATCGAGTTTTTGGTAATATTCCTTTTCCACAATGCTCAATGCGCCACGGCTTAAAATCACGGTTGCCATACTTCCCCCTAATTCAACGCTTTATCAATCAATGTGAATTCACGTTCGGTAATACCTTTCGGAAACATCCCCGAAATCAACCGCACTTTGCGAAATGCCTTGGCGATTTTGCGTTGCCCGTTTTCGGTGTAGTGGTGTAGTTTCTCGCCTGAAAATGTGGTGCTAACTAAATCATTGATATCGAGTTCAGCCATCGCCAATAAGATTTCTCTTTCGCCTTGTGAAAGGTTGCTGAAAGCGTATTCCACGCGATAGCGACTTTTACCGATCACATGGCGGCAATCGCCCCAACTTTGCACAGGCTCAACCGCAATTTGATTTTCTTTGCAGAATTTTGCCGCCGCACTTTCTTTGCCTGAAACGTACATCACACGCCCCCTTGCTTATTTACCTTGAACCCAACTTAACCAACGGCCAAACATCCCTTGCTTGCTCCAACTTGCTTTTTCAAGCAGTGCTGCACGGTCGGAAAGAGTTTCATTCAGTAGCACTTGTTGTTGGTTTAATTCTGCTTGATGATTAACGTGACGGATGATGATTTGAATTTGCGCTTCCAACTTTTTCACACGTTTTTCTAACGCCCATACATTCACACGTTCTTTGTGTGTTTTGCCGTTGTCGTACACATAGTTTTTACGTGACATTTTCTTGTTCTCCCTAAATTTTGGTTGCAAAAATCCTGTCGAATGAATTTCTTCAAACGACTGTGTTTAAAAATCTTGATGGAAATTAAAGACTAGATGTCGATTTCTTGCTGACGCTCGTCAATCTGATTTAACGGCTTATTCGCACTTAATGCTTCTGGGCGGTCGTTATAGATTGGCGTTCTTACTCTTGTAATTTGGCTTTGCACTCTTAATTCTGTGCCGCAGTTGTTGCAGTAAGCCAACACGTCGATTGACAATAAACCGATCTTTTCGGAAGTTCGCACACGGATGTTGTTGCTTCCGCAATTTGCGCATTTATGATCTACGTTCACTATTTACCACCTAATTTGTTATACTCAATTTGATTTATTCACGATTAACAAAGGACCGACACTATGAATGAAGAACAATTCATCGAATTGACCGTAGAAAATTCACAAAATCGCCTACGCATTCACGCGCTTGAGCAAATTCTCGCTCTATTCTTGCATCATAAAACTGACGAGCAGCAGCAAGCACTTCATCAGTATTACGAATACATACGTGACCAACATCTAAACAATTTTTCTCTTGATGAAGATCAAGCAGAAAAGATTGAAGCAGTATTTGACGCGCTTGAAGATGTTCTACAGAAGTAAAACCGTTATCAAATAACGTGAATGAAAGACGGTATTTGCCGTCTTTTGTTTTGCGTAGAAGAAATTTCCCGCTCGCTTGAATTGCTGTTTCACACATACACACCACCTTTTTTATTTAACTATTCCGAATCACTGCCCAATCCACGTCAGGGCGTAAATCTTCGGCTCTTACTTTGCCTTCTGTTGCTTTGATAATGGCGGGAATATATTTCACATCCATACTCGCACCATTTATCCACCCATTTACAGTAGGCTGACTAACTCCACATACTCTTGCTAAGGCTGATTGATTGCCGCAAATTTCTGTAGCTAGTATCACTTTTTCATTCATTTAAAACCGCCTATAAGTTTTCCTTTAAGTGCATTATAGGAAATCCTTTAATAATTGCAAGAAATATTTTATTGTTTTATTCAAAGTTTACCTATAACTTATACACAAGGAGAATTTATGTCTGATTTATCAACCCGATTAAAGCAACTGCTTGATGATAGAAACTTATCCATGAATGCTTTTGCAAAGCAGCTTGGCGTATCTCAACCATCAATTAGCGATATAGTGAATGGTCGAACTCGTTCACCTAAAAATATTTTAGAAATTGCGACCGCACTTAACGTGGACCCGCATTGGCTAAAAACAGGGGAGGGCGACCCTGATCCGTCTTATCGCATTGTAGAAGTGAGCGAACCGCAAAACCCAAACACAGTGCGGATTGATATTTTGGACGTGGAAGCGAGTGCCGGAAACGGGGCGTATTTAAGCCCAACCGAACAAGGCTTGCTTTCACAAGAATTTGATTTAACGTTCTTCCGTCAACAATTCGGACGTGCTGATGCAAAACATTTGAAGTTGATCACAGTGAAAGGGGATAGCATGGCGCCAACCCTTGAAAGCGGTGATTTGCTTTATGTGGATATTTCCGAAAATTACTTTGCCGCCGATGGTCTTTATGTGTTTACCTTTGATGGCCAAACATTCATCAAGCGCTTGCAAAAAGTGGGAAAAGAAATGCTCGTTATTTCCGACAACCCAACCTACAAAGAATGGACATTCACGCAAGATGACGATGTTTTTATCCACGGCAGAGTAATATTCAGCATGCCGATGAAGTGGCGGAAGTGGTGATTTATTTTAATAAAACAAACCTAAGGAAACCCTAATGAAAAAGTCACTGCTAATTCTAACCGCGCTTTTGTCTATCTCATCTTCGGCTTTTGCTGAGAATTTCCCGCCAACCTATAAGAAAGCGTTGAGTGGGCTAGATATTCTTGAGGCAGAACTGCAAGGAAGTTTTTTATCAGTGACATTTAACCGCGACGAAATCGGCAAACAGATGCTAGAAAGTGTTGTGAATGGTATTTGTTATGAAACCTATTTAGATAAAAAGTTTGCGAAAAAATTAGACCTAAAGCGTGTCATGATTATGAATAAGCATTATACGCGTAGCTTTAATTTTGAAACAGATGTGAAGCAATACTGCAATAATATTGGCAAACTTAATAGCGAAGAAGCGAAAAAACAATACCCATTCGATAACTATGTTTCGGAGCGTTAGAGATGAAATCGCTTTGTTTAATTCTAACCGCACTTTCTCTTGCTTTCTCAACAGCAACCTTTGCCAAAAGTAAAAAAGCGGATGCGGAACAGTTTAGTTGTGCTGATAGTAAATATTGCAAAGAGATGACCTCTTGCGCTGAAGCTAAATTCCATTTAAATGAATGTGGTGAAAGCCGATTGGACCGTGACCACGATGGTGTGCCTTGTGAGAATGTCTGCCGATAAAGTGGCGTAAGTGGTGATATATGCAATCTTTTAGTTATAAGTCAAAATTGATATGGATTCGCCTTGTTAAAAAACGGACAAGACGAAATTCAAGAATTTTATTTAATCGGCGAAAAATTAGAGCGAAACGCTTAAAAATATCACTGATTGAAAAGAAACTTATTCGGCATAATATCCCCTGTATTAAAGCCCCTGAAATTTTAGCTTTATCCCCAGCTGGATTGAGTAAAAAAGAAGCGAAGCATGCCACAGAGCATACTCGCTTTGTGAGATTTAAGAATGAGTTGCAGGCAACAGCAGATCGAGTGTGTAAGTCAGGCAAAAATCAAATGATGATTTCTTTTTTAGAAACTCAATATCTTTATGCTGATGCTTGCGTGTTATTAATTGCGGTGATTGATTCATTAAAAACGCAATACCCTCAACTTCGTTTTTTAGTTCAACGACCAAATAAAAGTTTGCAGAATCACAGACCAACAAGAGACAAATATAATACATTTAATGTTGATGCTGTTTTTTGTCATATTGGTCTTTATAAATTGCTAGGCTATGACTATACGACTAAAGTAAAACATAAATATGTTCAATCGTGGCATTATGTTTGTAGCGATGAAGCAAATGGCGATGTTACCAATCCTATTTTTGATGAATTGGAAAAAATGGAATTGGCAAATTTAAGCGAACTTTATGGCGGCGTGATAGAAGGCATTTCAAATGCTGTTGAGCATGCTTACAATAAAGACATCAAAACCGAACGAAACTTTGTGCTAAAACGATGGTGGATGTTGATTGCTGAAATTAATGACGAATTTATGCTTTATGTTTGCGATTTAGGGCATGGCATTCCTAACACATTAAGATTTAACAAAGACCCTTCGTTATTGCAAGCTGTTTTTGATAAAGTGAAGGGGTTAGCAAGCACGGATTGTCGTGACATAAAAGCAGCAACACTTTTAAAGGCAACTAAAACAAAATTAGCTTATCGTGGCAAAGGTGGGCAAGATATTAAAACATTTATTGATAAAACGCCTCATAGTCGGATGAGTATCTATTCCAATCGTGGTTTATATCGTTATAATAATAATGTGAAGAGAGTTAAAGAAATGCTTTTAGATAATGAACTCTCAATTGATGGAACTTTGCTGCATTGGGCAATACCATTCAAGAATAAGGATAAACTATGACTATTTTATATGTAAAAGATTTTAGTACAACACCCGGCGCGCGTTATCGTCATTTAGGGAAAGCGAGCGGCGAAGAATTTAGAGATGACGTGCTTGTGCCTGAATTTGAAAAAAACAAGAATCTTATTGTTAATTTAGATGGTGTGCGTGGTTACGGCTCATCATTCCTTGATGAAGCCTTTGCTGGGCTTGTGAGATTAAATAAATTTAGTGAAGATGAAATAAAAACGCTCGTTTCTAATATTCAATCAACGAATCAATCATGGATTACTGAACTTACTGGATATGTAAATGACGCGCTCATTGCTAATTCTAAGGATAAATAGTGGGCAACTTTTCTTTCTTTGATTCAATTTTCGTTCCTTTTATTGTTTCGATTTTGACAAGCGGAACAACTTGGTTTGTTGCAACACGGAAAAGTTACAATGAATATCGAAACAGTCTCATTGATGAAATTTATACCAAATTAGACGACTTATACAAATCAGCCGTTGAAATATCAAAGAAGCCTTATACAGATGAGGACTATCAGTATATGGTTTATGAAGTTGGAAACTTGCAAACAAGCTTAATTAAGACAGATAAAGATCTTGCGCAATATGATTTTCTTCCACTTAAACAAATTTTAACGGATCACATTTTCCATTCTTCTGATAAAAAAGAAGTTTTAAAGCATCTATCATCCGCTTTACAAAAAGTGAAAAGAAATTTAAATAAACGTTTTTTATAGCTTGCTTGCGCAAGCTATTTTTTCACTTTCTTCACGTCCACTTCTTCATCTTCCACTTTCAATTCGCATTCAATTTGACTGGTAAAGCCGCCATCTGAAAGATTGTGCGTTACTCTTGTGATCAGCCAATTTGTTGCGTCAATTTCTGCTTTAAACCCTGAAAGTTCAATCGGCGTTTCTGGCATTAAATCAGGTTCACCAAAGGCGAGATTAAGGCTAAATGTTGCCACGCCACGTTTCAGCTTATCAAAGGCGGATTTGGCGGCAGTAATGGCGGTTTTTTCGCTTGCATAGGTGTGTCGCAGTGATTTTATTTGAGAATTGTCACTTGTAATGGGTTCTTGTTGCTCAATTTCGTTGTATTTGCGTTTGCTTAATCGGCTTCCTTTCACAGTGCCGTTTTTCAGCGTTCTACCTTTCGTCATACGCTGTTTTTTCACAATCTTGGTGTTTTCATCGACTGTCACTTCGCCGCGCTTGCCGCTGTCTGTATCGTGCCAATACGCCCGCACGGCTTTGTAGTTTTCACTTTCGGCAATAGAAAAATTGTAGCTATCGCCATTCTTGCGGGTAATTTTACGCAGTGGAATATCTTTCCCTGTGGCGGTTTTTCCTTTGCCTAATGGCATAAATAGCAACGTGCCATTTTTTACCGTACACATTGCCCCGTGTTCTTCCGCAAGGCGTGTCAGCAAATTAATGTCGCTTTCGTTGGTTTGGTCGATGTGGTCGATTAAGCGGCTTGCAAGCTCTTTCGCCACTTGGCTTTTTAGCTTGTTTCCTTGTGCAATTTCGTTGACGATTTCGCCCAATTTCTTTTGATGAAATGACCGCTCTTTCTGTTCGGTGAATGTACCTTTTAAATCTGCCGCTCTTGCCCGAATGGTGAGCTTATCAGCAGACGATGCCCCGCCCGAAAACTGCACTTCATCGACAGAATATTGCCCCTTGTCAATCAGCGGTGCGCCTTTCCAACCAAGTGCAAGGCTGATTATGGCATTGCGTGGCGGCAAAGCCAGTTTGCCGTCATGGTCGGATAATTCTAAGTCTAGCGTATCCGCTTCTAAGCCGCGATTATCGGTTAAAGACAAATTAATCAATCGGCTTGATACCACTTGCGTGATGTCTTGCTGTTTGTTGTCTTTCGTGGTGATCACCGCTTTAAAAGCGGGTGTGCGGTGATTGTCGTTAAAATCTAAGCCTAACATTACAGATTACTCATTAAACTGTCTGCAATGGCAATCAACATCGGATCGTCAGTGCGTTTTAAGTTCATGGTGAAGTCAATGGCACGTGGTGCGCCATCGCCAAAGAATTCTGTGCGGGTTTCTTGGATATTTTCAATCACAAAAAAGCCGATAATCTCAAAGGTTGCACCGTCAATCAGTGGAAAGGCACCGCCACTGTCTGCCATTAATTCCAACGCTTTAATGGAAAATCTTCCGCCCGTGATTTCGGGGATAAGTCGCCCGCCTATTGTCACGGTTTCGCTTTCCTTTCCGGTGAATTGTGATTTCGGCATTGCGCCCACAATCGCATTGGTTGGATGTCGCCACGTTGATGTGCGGTCTAAGCTTTGGAAAGGCACGGTTTGCCGTGTAAAAACGAACATACCAAGTGCGGCTAAAGCAAAGTTTTGAAACATTATTTATCGTCCTCAACTTTGACGGTCATTAACATCAATAAAACATCAATTAAAATAACCCATCCCCACCCGTCAATGTTGTGATACATCAAAAACGTGGCGTACCCTGTGACAGCAATAATTGATAAAAAATAGAAAAAGAAGATTAGAATTGATTTCATGTTTTATCCTAAAGAAAAGTGCGGTCAAAAAATCCCGTGATTTCTGACCGCACTTGATGAATTAGCGAAAGAGAAATGCAATGCCGAAAATCACAAGCAACCAAAAGGCAATGGAAAGAATAAATATTCCACGCCATACAATATGCCGTGGCATATTCAATAAATAATCAATCATTTTCTGTTTCATTTCGTTCCCTTGCTTTTTCTCGCCATGTCATTAATTCGGCAAATGTCATTTGCTCAAAGGCTTGTGGTTGCCAATGGAAAATCAGTGCAATGTCCGCCATGGCATCTTCGACCGTGGCGGCAATCATTATTCGGTCGCTTCCGCTTCCGAATTCTTCCCTAAAAAACCGACAGCCACCGCCGCAAGCTCGGTGAAGTCTGCCACTTCCATTGTTGAGAAGTCAGATTTGTGCAACACAGGATTTGTCACACGTGTGAGTAACACTTGTAATGCGTCCACGTCCATTTGCAACACGTCAAACATTTTTAAGCCTTTTAATGCCGGCACAGTGGGTTTGTTGACGGTGATTTCGGTGATTTTGGTTTCGCCACGCACAAGCGGATTCGTTAATGTGATCACTTTGCTGTTTTCGTTTTTCATTTTTTATACCTTTAAAAATGCCACGCTTAAGCGTGGGGGAGTGATTTAATAAAAGCCCCTTGCGGGGCTAGGTGGTGATTAGATGCCAATCGCTGAACGGTGTTCTGCCAAGCGGTCAGTGCCGCCGACAATAAAGATTGAGTTGAGCAAATCAATCTCGACCAAATCTTTGCCGTTTTCGATGATTTTGTAATAGGTTAATGGCACGGTGTAGCTTTGTTCGGTGTCATCGCCTGATTTGCTTGTGCCGTTGTCAATTTCGCTGAAACGACCACGCATAATCAATTCAATGGCGGTGACTTCTTCGGTGTCGTCTTGTTGGTATGCACCCGCAAAACGTAATGCAGAACCGTCAATTTTGCCGCCAAATTCTTTGATGAGTTCGGTCATATAACCGCCCATTTTGAATTGCGCGTCCAAGCCTTCCACGCCTAAATTCACTTTCACTGGACCAATCATGCCGCCTGCACGGTATTCTTCCAGTTTCATTGCCAATTTAGGTTGGGTGATTTCGGTGACTTGGCCACGGTAAGAATTACCGTCTGCCAAGAAGTTCATGAGTTTTAATTTACGTGGTAAAGCCATTTGTTATGCTCCTACTTTGGCAATCTCTGCGGCGAATTCCACAAGGTATTCATCGCTGATGTATTGGTTAAAGCCTAATTGTTCTAATGGCGGAACAGGGCAGTAATCATAAGGCACAAGCAATTTTGCATCTTTTAATGTGGCGGCAGTGTTCAGTGATGAATTGATAAATGCTTTACCGCCGACTAAGTAACCTTTCGCCACATATTCACGCCATTTCGCATTGATCGCTTCCACGATTTCTTTCACCAACATCACACTGATGTTTTTATCCACTGCCCAATCAAAGGATTGTGCGATAGTGTCTTTTAACACTTGTGCGGTGCGGGTGTAGTTTTCGTAGATGAACAATTTGTCGGCTGAACAGGTGCGCAATCCCCACAACTTGAAGCCATTGTGATTCACACAACAAGTGATGCCTTGTTCGTTCAAGTAGTTGACATCGGTCGCACTGTCGTTAATGTCAAATGAAAGTGGTTTAGTCACGCCAGTGACGCCAGTTAAACCTTTGTTAGAAATGCAAGTGTGCCAGCCGTATTCTTTATCTTGATACGCACGCATTGCCGCCGCACGGACAACTGCATAATCCACTTCGGTTGTTTTGGTGTTCGGGTTGAACGACAAGAAATCGCCGAAAATCAGCATTAATTCACGCTGTGAGAAATTACGGCGATAAGTCACCGCTTCTTCTTTGGTTTTTGCCGAACCGCACGATGCATACACAAAGCCATTCAATTTTTTCGCCACGCTTAAAAGCTCTGTGGTGACATCTTGGCTGTCATACTTCGGCACGCAGAAAATACGTGGCTTCACGCCACAAACGGCAGCAGAGACTAAAAACGCTTTTAAGCCAGTGTAATTGCCGTCGCTATCCACTGTACCGATGACATTTGCTTTCATTGTGCTTTCGTCATCGCTTTCTTCCACACGAATGACCACAACTTTACAATTTACAATATCCGCAATGCCATCTAACGCACGGGATAGTGTGCCTTGTTTACCGGCTTTCGCTTGAACTTCGGCGGTGATACCTGTTAAAAGAGTGGGTTTATTGAGTGGGAAAACAGTTGCGTCTGCATCTGCTGCCGTTGCCACTAAACCGATCACGGCAGTGGATGATGTGGTGAGTGTTCGCAAGGCTTCGGCAATTTCCGTTACCTTGACCCCATGGAGATATTCATCAGACATATTTTAGCCCTATGGTTTCTATTGGTTAAATAATGTCTTTATTGTGATCGAGTGAATGGAGCAGTGCGAGCGGTTGGAAGTGTGAAAAACGGGGTAACAAAATGCAGCCAAAATTGACCGCATTTTATTTATAAATTACTTAATGTTTCAGGGAATGGATCGTCAGTTATCCAAGTAATAACAGGCATACGTATAATATCCATATCTTCGGCAGGAGGTTTATCCGTAAACCGTAATTCTATGTAATTGTAGTTTCTTATACCGCCAATATAAATCATTCCAACGTGAACCCCGTCATCATTATAAAAAGGTAACATAATAGATTTAGTCGAACGAAATCCCATTGGAATTTTACTATTAGGCAAAAGATCCATACGTTTAGCGTGAGATTTTCTTATGAAACGAGGGTTGGCTGTTCCATAAAAATAAATAGCGTCCCATTGTCCATTACTTAAAGTACATTGCACAATGTTGTTTATTCGTCTTAAAGCTATATTTCCCGATTTAATATTTACGCTATGCCGAGACATATTGACTTCACCTGTATCACCAGAAATAACATTCCATTTGTTAATTTGTTTATGCCATAGGTGTGCTTTAACGTTTGCCCCGTCTAAAGAATTATAGATAGTTCCGTTTGGCTCATTACCTGTGATCTTGCCGTTTGTTGTATCAGGTTTATCCGGTCGCCCGTTACCAGTGATTATCATTGAATCACTGGATTGGCTACCGCCACCATCTGTCGGAATTTTCTTTTCTATTCGCTTAATTTCACTGCCGACAAATTCAGCGAATTCAGTTACGCCAGTTTGAAATGTCATTATTTATTGTAGCCTCTAGTGTAAGCTTCTTTTAAATTTACGCCATCTAGAGCGGTGAATTTTTGATTAAGTTCGGTTAATGCTTCATTGGATTGTGAGATTTTTTGAATGAGTTTGTTCAAGCCATCTTCGCCTGTTTGAATGCCTTTTAGCATCTCACCAAGCTCTTTAAGAGTATCAATGCTTGCATCTACTTCGCCACCCAATAACTCATTTTTGATATCAGATTTCGCTTGGTTTAAAAGCTCAAATATCTTTTTAGCTGACAATGTCGATGTCTCATTTGTCGCGCTGTCATTAATACCGGCCGCACTGCTTGATAGGCTGTCGATTCGCTGATTCATCTCATTGATTGCGCCAACAAGCGTATCTTTCTGAGATGTTGTCAGACTTTGCATAGCCCCGATAAGCTTTACAATCTCTTTATCTTTCATGCCGACAAATTCAGCAAATTCTGTGATTGTTTGATTAAATTCTTGTCTTGCCATTAAAGCGCTCCGATGTTGTAGTGAATAATTAATTCGTTGATGTTTGGTAATTTGCTTGCATCAAGATCACCGCCAATATTGGCATAACCTTTCTTGATGGTGATTTTGTGCCGTGGTTTATTTTTGATTATTACTTTGTGCTTTTGTTTCGGCTTAATCTCTATTTTCATGACGGCCTCTAGTAACGTCCCGTTTTAACCATACTTTCCCGCCACAAAGAGTGTCAACAAATCCATTTTTATTAGTTTCTTGCAAATCCCAGACTGCTTCTTTCCAATCTGTATTTTCTGTCTGATCGTGCGACACGTGCAGCGTGATTTCGTTGTCTTTCACCGTTAATCCATTTGATGTTGATAATTTAATGGTTTCGGATTGACTTCGTTCCGGTGTAATATGCAAATCAAATTGACTCCCTGTAAAGTCCATCGGTGTATCGTCATCGTTGAAGAAAATTAATGTTTCAAATTCATCATCGCCGCGAACCCATTTGAAAATAATATCTTCATCATCATTAACCAATTTGTTAATAGTATTGCTCATTTTGCATTCCCTTGATTGAACCGATAATCGCGCTGTTTGCCGTTTATTTCGCTTTCGTATGCGGTTTTGCAATGGTTTTTATCTCTAAACAATCCATTGATGAAACGATAGATTACACGCCACCGTTTTTTCGGTTTTTCGGCTAATATCGCTCCACGAAATGCTCTACTTGATAATGTTTCGTCTGCTGCGCCACCTGTTAAGGCGTTGAATAATTGGTCAATAGCGATGATGTTGTGGTATAGGTATTGTTTAAGCTTGCTGTTCATTCAAATGCTCCTGATAGGTTTTACTCCAACCAGTTGACCAGTTGTAATCCGTTGGATTTTCTGATTGTTCAAGCAATACTTTGTGCATGTATGCGTTCTCATACATTTTTTCTTTAAGTGTTTTCACCGCGTTCCATACTGCTTTGAATTCTTCAAAATGGACAACTTGTGCGGTGTTATCTGCGCAAATCAATGTGTAAGTATTGTTTTTGCCGTTTAAGTCAAAATCAGCCTTAATCTCAACTAACGTGCTACGCCCTTTGTCATCGGTATCAACCCATTTATTGATTTCAGGTACAAATGCACCGCCATTTACGCACTCATCGCGTTTTGCATTGATTTGAGCGCGAATTTCTGCACGCTGGTTGACTATAAGTTCGGCTTGTTTTTCTTTTGAAATAACCCATGCTGTGCCATTCCATTTACATGGTTCAGCAAGTGGCGCAAGTGCGGTTAAATCTTCTGGCAATTCGCCTAGTGCGGTATGTTCGACCTTCTCGCCTGTTTCTTTGCTGTAATAGGTCCCGCGGTGGTCTGCTTGATATTGCCAATTGCTATCCACTCGCACAATCACAAAGCCTTGTTTCTGTTGTGGCGGTGCATCTAAATAACTGCCTGCAGAAAGGCTTCCGCCCTCACTCACATATTCGGTGGTGCTGTGGCTGTAAATACCTTGATTGTCAGTGCAATACACAGTGATTTCACCACTTGTTTCGGCAAAGCCGGATTGATTAAATGTTACTGTCATCTTGTACTCCTTATTCAGCTAGGCAGATGTAGTGATAGGCGATGTTGCGTGGTCTAGTTTCGTTTCCAACGCGCTGTCTATAACTATTAGCTACAATAGATGGCACTTTAGATGCATGGTACGTTCTCACTTCGCCGCCATCTTTTATGCTATGATTATTACCTTGTCTACCGGCCGCCATAGCGCTCTTATGGACAAAAGCACCTTCTGTTGTTTTGTTACTTGTGTTATCCCAGATAAACACACTAACATCACTTTCCCATTCATACGAATCGCCTCCTACTGTAGGAAGGAAGTGTACGTGATCTTGAAAGACATCTCCCTGCGCAGATAACAACGCACGACCTGCATCCACACCACGCCCATTATCCAAGCCTCGGATAAATTCGCCACGCATATCAGGGAGTGTGCCTGATGGGTATTTCTGTGCCAATTTTGGATAACGACTAGTATCAAACCGCTGTCCGTTCATGGCCAAGCAACCTGCAGGGACTGTAGAGAGCGGATAAGGAATAGGGATACCAATAAACAAATCATGTAAGGCATTAAAATCAGTGGCGTTGGCTTTTTTCCCGATTTCAGCGAGTAAAGTCGCTTTTAAGTTTGCATCGCCTGCTAATGCTCGTGCCAATTCTTCCAACGTGTCCAATGCTGCAGGGGCTGATCCTACCAATGCAGCGATTGCGGTTTTCACAAATGCGGTTGTGGCGATTTGTGTGCTGTTCGTGCCTGAATTAGCTGTGGGTGCGGTTGGAATGCCTGTGAACTCTGGGCTAGCTTTTGGAGCGTAGCCTGTGCGGTCTCTGTCTATATCGTCCACTTTGCCTTTTAAATATTTTGTTCGGTTGGCGAGTTGTTTAGCTTGTACGTTAATTACGCCAAGTTCGCCACCTAATACCTTGTCTTGTTTTTCAATGAGATAGACATCATCTTCCCATTGTGGTTGTTCGGTAATTTTCCCCATTTATACTTCTCCAAAAGTAAAGTTTCCGTCGAAATTAATTTCGCCATCCCAACGATGACCGGCCCTTGTAAAATTAAACGCAACCAAATGACAACGTGCAGGGGCATTTTCATTTAAAATCCGCCGCACTTGTTTTGATTCTTCAATGGTAATTGGCTGATGTAACACAATTTTGTATTCTGCCCAGTGCATTCTTTCATGCTCAAAGGTGTCTGACCCATCAAAACTTAGTTCACCATTCCATGTTTTAAGTGATTGATTTTCGATAATATCCACTTCGCCATAACCCACTGACTTCATCACTCGGCGAATGGCTGAAATTGTTCCTTTATGTTTATGAACGTGAATGCTATTTAAAATGGCTTTCCGTTTATTATCTTCACTCCAGTCATCGTCCCATTCATCAATTGAGAGTGACCAAGCAAGCCACGACAATAAATTCACGGGGCAATGGTCAGCGCTCCATAAAAGGCGAATTGGCACAGGAATTTCTGCAATGGCTGAAAACGTATTCGATAATTGTTTTTCTAGCTTGCTTGACCCCGTAGGTAGTAGATAGCTATTCATCTCTACCACCTACGTTGACTTGAATTTGTGTGCAATATGCTGCTTGGTGAGGTTGTACGATTAAATCTGAGATCGGTTGTGTCAGTTTTACGTTCTGTACGCCTTCTTGGTGTAAGGCTGAATAAATGCCTGAAAGCGTAATATCAATGCCAAGCAAGTGTTGCTTATTTGTATAATTGACGATGGCTTGATTAACATTTGCCATGACAACACTTTCTAGTACAGTTGGATAAAGTGTGATGGTAGCTCTAATTTCATAAGGTAAAATCACCGCACTTTCGACTAATACCGTATCAGTCAATGGGCGAATATGTTCGGCATTTAACTGTTCTTTTACCGCTTTAATTAAATCTCCATCTGCTGTTCCTTGTCCTTCTGTTGACAAGATAGCGACCTTCACCGTGCCAGCGGTTGGGCTTGTCACATCAACATCTTTTATTTTTGCCGATGTAGATAGTGCATGGAATTCATAGCTTGCACGACTGCCAGCTGTGGTTAATCCTTCTAATGACATTTGAATGCGTGTTCGAAAGCGTTCGTCATCTTCATATTGGGTTGGAATAGGCGGGTGAGCGTTTAAATCTCCCGCTTGAATGATTAATCGCTTAATGCCGAATAATGCCCCTAATTGATCTAAGTCTGAGCCTGTCGCATAGGCAAGCATTACGGCTTTGGCGGATTCATTAATATTTGTTCTTAGCAAGAGTTCTAGATAAACATTTTCTTCTAGCAATTTGACTACTGGCTCGCTCTCCAATTGTAAGCGAGCTTGCCAATGTTGCCGCATCTCATCACTTTCTTGTAATGACAGAAACTTTTCTTTTCTCTGAGCAAGTAAGGTTTCATAACTGAGTTCTTGCACAACTTTTGGTGCAGGTAGTTTTTTTAAATCAACTAATTCGCTCATTCTTACCGCCTAGCCATACATCATCATAATTGATGACGTTGTTTTGATTTCTTGTTCTGCCCACGATTGAGCAAGTGATGCCGTTTTCTGTAAGTTGTGGTTTAAATTGGCTAATCGTCACGCGGGGTTCCCATTTGTGCAATGCCATCACCGCACTTGCAGCAAGTTGGAGCAACAAAGCGTGGTTCATTGGTCTGTCAATCAGTTCCGGAATACGACTGCCATACTCTCGGCGTTGTAAACGTGATCCGATTGGTGTCAATAAAATGTCTGCGATTGACTGCTTGATGTGTTCCGTTTCGCTTGTGATTTTCTCGCCTGTAAATCGATTCATTATTCAGGCTCTCCAGTTTTATCTTTACCTTTTGATACATCTTTGTGTTTATGTTTCATTTGACTAATTCCGCCCGCTATCATGTCGCCTGTTGATGTCACTTTGCCGTCAATTTTCACATTGCCTTTTATGTTGACAGTGGGGCAGTCAATATTGATTTGATTGGCGGCGGTGATATTGGCGGTTTTTATTCCCGTCACAACCAAATCGCCATTTGCTTGGTTGTAGGTAATTTTTGCGCCATCGGCAAATTCGATCACGTGTTCATCTGCTGAATGACTTGGGCTGTTTTGAGTGTAAAGCCCTGTGATGATGCACGCTGTTGTCAGTTCACCACTTGCCGCCAAGATGACGCATTGTTCACCTTGTGTTGGCGGTGACCATGTTTTTGTCGTACCAGATCGCATTGTGATGAATGGGATGAAATCCGTTAATATTTCACCGCACTTTACCCGTGCTTTTGCTTGTGCATAATCGACTTCGGCAATTAAGCCAAAGCGGATAATGCTTTCAATTCTGCGGTTGTTATCGGCTGACATGGGCGGATTTCTACTTGTAATAATTGCCCCTATTTTTGGTGAGTTTGTTTAATTTTGCGAGTGTGGGGGAGTGTGAAAAACTTGGCAACAAAAAAGGGCTTTCGCCCTTTTATTTTTTATGCCCGATCTGTCATTCGACTTCTTGCCCTTGCTTGTTGTTGTCGGTTGATTCGTTCAAGCTCGGCGGCAACAAGTTGGGCGATTTGTCGTTCATTTTGCCCTGCTTGTGCATTAATGGTGATATTGACCGCCATTGGTTGCATGGTTTGGCTGATGCTTGGACGTGCTGAAATTGGCGGTCTGCTATCAACCTGAATTGGTGCGGCTGTGGCAAGTCCGATACCTAAACCGCCCGCAATTAAGGCTTGTTTTCCGTAATTTAAGGCGTTCAGCGTGGCGATACCTAGACGGTTTGTGGCTTCTTTGGTCATGACATATTCACCACCGTGAACAATGCCCATCGGTTGGTATTTGCCGCCATTGCCGGTGTAGCCCCCTGAAGAGAATTTGCCCATTGTTCCAATTGCAGTGTAGGCGACATTGTCTGCCACGCCGTTGATATTGCCTCGTCCAGCATTTGTTTTAATTTGGTTTATGGTGCTTTCTGCTTCGGTGGAAAAGCCTAGTTTTTCTTTTATCCAATTTACGGTATTCATTATGCCCGTTTTGATTGTGTCAAACGTATTAAAAATACTATCGCCAAGGGCTGACATTATTTTAGAACCGAACGCAGAAAAACTATTTGGCAAATCTACGCCGAACCAACCCAACACTTGTGCAAAGACTTTATAAAACAACCCAAGCGGATCCCAACTTGAAATCGTGGCGGAAATTTTATCAATCCCTGATGCAAAAAATCCTTTAATGTTTTCCCACCCAGTGTTGAATAATTCGCACAACCAATTCCAACCTGTGGCAAATGCTTCTTTTACAACATCCCAGTTTTTAACAAGTAATACTATTGCAGCAATGACGGCGGCGATGCCAGCAACAATCCATGTGAGCGGATTTGTCAATAGTGCGGCACTGAAAGCGAGTATGTTTGGAATAATACCGATAATCGTCTTACCCAGTGAGCCTAAAAATAAAGCGGTTCTACCAATAGGGAAGAGTAGGAAGCTAAATGCAGAAGCAAGCGCACCCGTTATACCCACAACGGCAGTTAAAAACACGGCGATTTTCATTAATGTTCCTGTTAGCTCTGGATTGGCTTTAACCCAGTTCTTCACTTTTTCTGTAATTTCCCCTAACTCTGCGGATAATTGTTTTAATTGTGGGGCAATGGTTGCGCCTATTTCTGCTAGTAAGTTTGTGAAAGTCCCTGTTGTGGCTTCCCAAATATTGGTTAGCGTGCCTAATTGTTCATCTACTCGCTTACGTAAATCGGCTTGTTTTTCCATTTTGGCAGCAAATTCTTCATACCCCGCTTTGCCTTTTTCAATAAGAGTAGATACCACCTGATTGACTTCTGCATCATTACCAAATACGCCTTCAATCACTTTTATGCGTTCTGCAGTATCTAATTTTTTAAGCTTAGTTAATTCACTAAATAACTTATCAAAGCCACCGAATTCACCTTTGCCATTGGTAAAATCAAGATTGATATTTGATCTTAGAAGCCCTTTTTTTCTAAGCTTATTCAATGTGGCCTGAATATCGCCATATTTCATCCCTTTTTGTAACACTTTACGCATGGCGTTACCTGATGCAGAACCGTCCATTCCTGCTTGGTCGAACATTGCAACAAATGGTGCGAGTGCTTTTGCCCCGTCCAAGCCTTTCATTTTAATAGTATCCATGGCTGAACCAAGATTTTTGAAAGCGCCTAGCATATTGGTTGGATCAACGCCCGCATAAAAGCCTTTCTGAATGACATCCATCAAGCCCATCATATCTTTTTCAGTGGTGCGGGTGGCGTCTTGCATTTTGGCGGCAAATTCTGCGGCTTGTTTTGGTTGCATTTCAAGTTGCACCGATAGATACGCTGCCGCTTCCCCTGTCCCGCCTAAAATCGTTTCCGCGCTCATGCCTTGTCTAACGAGCATTGTCATTAAATCCTGAAAATCGGCTGTTGTACCCGGCAATTTATCCCCAAGATTTGTGGCTAGTTTGTTGATTTTTTCAAAATTAGACGAGACTTTCCCATCTTTATCCATCATCGCCACTCTGAGATTAGTTGCGGCAACTTCGGCTTGTGCAAATGCGGCCACAGGTTTGATTACCTGTTCTTTCATCATGCCGTGGGTTGCCAATGCTCTTCCGCCAATGTTGGCATATTGTTCGGCTTTTGTTCTCAACCCATCTACACGTTGTGTATAGCTGTTTTTCTGCCGTGCTTTTTCATTTAGTCTTGATAGTTTATTTCTTTGTTGGTCGATCTCTTTATTTGCGCCTTTCATTTGATTTTGTAAATCTCTTTGGCGTTGCCCTAGCATGGCGGCGCTTATCCCATTGCGACTAAATTCTGCGCGGGTATTTTTTAATTTTGAGATCATTTTTGCCTGTTCAGTTTGTAACTTAGTGACATTCTTTTTGGCTTCATTAAGTTTGTTACTAAATCCCGCTGTTGGTTTAGGCATCGTTTTTAAAGCAGATTCCATTCTGCGCACTTCGGCATAAGCTTTAGATAAAGCTTGCGTGTTTTCATTAAGTTTTGCTTTTAATGGATTTAACGTCTCTCTATATTTTTTTATTTGAAGTTCATTTTGATTATATTCTTTAGATAGAGATCTTAATTTTGTTTTATTTTCATTTAGAACGTTTGAAAGTTGTTTCGTTGCTTTTTGTGCAGATTTGAATGGGCCAGTTAATTTATCCATTGCGGATAATAACACTTGAATTTTTAAATCTTTGCTCATATTATTTACCTATAAAGTAATACAAATAAGGGGTGAATGATGGAACGTGCAATAGACTGGGTTTTATTCATTGGTATTTTTATTGTTTTCCCAACGTTGGCTTATCAAATTCATGCAGAATTGCCTGATATTAGTTGGTACACCATTGCTTTATTCTCGTTTATTGGTTCTGGATTGATTTGTGCGATTTTCGTTACTCCGCTTGTGGCGATTATTGGCGGAATCGTTGGTATGTTTAACCGCCATTAGAGGCTACCTTCTGCAATCGCTTTAATCACAAATCTTTCAATCATTTCAATATCTTCTTCGCTAAAGCCCAGTAATTCCCGCTGGGCATATTTCACTTTGAAATCCTTATATTTTGAAGGACTGCTATATAATCCATATTGGTGTACATTTGCAATTGCTGCATCCCCGCCATAAAAACCAAGTGAAATGCCTTCTTGTTCATATCTAAGTTTTAAATGGGATGGCGTGACTATTTTTTGGAACATTAGCTGATTTTTTATTCTGCCTTTCTTTTTTCTGAATTGTTTTCTTTTTTTGCGTGGTTCAAATGGTGATCCATCTGGGTTTTGTTGTGCTTTAATTCTTCTACGCTGACTTCTTGCTAATTCCCGCCCGATTTGTTGGTAGAGTAAACGTCTCCGTGGTTTACTGATATTTCTTAATAAATCTGTAAATGCGAGTTTTACTTGCTCAATCCCATCACTCATTTTTATTTTTCACTTTTAAAAATTAAATTTTCATCCGTAATTTCGCCTAAGTAGATGCTTAGTTTCCCTAATGTTTCCCATTCCGGTGCGGTTGGTTCGGTGGCGTAAATCATCTGCACGTTTTCGCCCACTTGTTTTGCCACAACTCGTTCGGTAAGTTGGATTTCAAACGACACGTCCGCCGTGTTGTTATTGTTGTAATCCAGTTGAAATTTAAAGGCGTTTTCACGGCGTTGCGGATTTTCGAATAGTTCAGGTTGGTTTTTCCGTAAATACGCATTAATCGGCACGATGAGGCTTGCAATATCAAAGGCAAAATCGGTGATAATGATGTTGAGCGTGTAACGATACTCAAAACTTAGTGAAGTGCTACCTGTTGCAACAACTTGACCGCCGTCAACATAAAGCTGTAAGCGGTCAGGATTTTTCACAAAGTCTTGGTGACTTTGTTCAAGGATTTTTCGCAGTTGGTTTGGCTTTTTCATTTTCTGAAATTCCGTTGTTGCATTTCATATTTCTGCTGACAATCCACGCAACGCGTTACGCCTTGAATTAATTGGCGGCGTTTTTCAGGGATGGGGATGTCGCAATCTTCACAATAAAGGCGACTTACTGCTTTAAAAGTGCGGTGTTTTTTTAGGGCGATTTCACGTTGCATTTCTTCGAGCTGTTGCGCACGGTCAAATTGATCGGTCATTGTTTTTCCTGTTTATTAAATTCATCAATGCATTTCTTCAATGCTTGATTTTCAACAATGCATACACTTAGCTTTTGTTGGCTTTGTAGATAAGCGTTAGCCAAATCTCCGTTGGTTTTAATTGTGGCGGCAAATGGCGTACATTCAGCAACTTGCGGGCATAGAATTGGCTGTTTAATGATTTTCGGAGTTGTTGAACACGCCGCTAACATCATCAGGGATAAAAGTATCAGCCCAATCTTGGTGTTTTTTAAGTGCATTTTTTAAATCCTGTGTTTGCTTGGTTTGAGAGATTTTTAATTGATTAACGGCTTCCGTGAGTGCTTTTTGTTGCTCGTTGAATTTATCCACGCTTTCATTTAAGGCAACGTAAGACGCTTCCCATTGTTGTTTTAATTGTTCTTCTTTTGCCGCTTCGGCTCGCCAGTGGTTGGCTTGCCATCCTTGAAACAGGATGATCGCCACAAGCATGAGCGGGCCAACCAATAAAATGTATTTTTCTTTTTTCGTTAAGAACCCAAACATAATGCTTTCTCCTTTTGTCGTCTTTCAATTAAGCCTTTCAGTGGAACGCCGTTTGCATAAATCCATCGTTCAAATTGACCGCACATGGCTTTGCTATATCCTTTCCGTGCCATTTTAAAAAGCGTGCTGTTTTTTAAGTTCCCGCATCCTGCATTAAAGGTAATTGACACTAAGGCATCAAATGCACCTTGCGGCATGGCTTGACCGTTTGCATACGTATTCACACATTTTTCTGCTTGTTTAATTCCCTTTGTAAAGGCATTTGCAATTTCTTCATCTGTATAGACTTTATGTGGAATGACTTTTTCTACTGCATCAGTTGTTCCGAGCCCGAATGTTAATACATCGGCAGGGCAGTTATATGGCACTCTTTGACATCCTTCTGCATTGCCAGTCAATAGCAAGCCTTTTTCTGATGTTCTAATTTCATGCCCGTGTAAAGAGAGTGCTAACCCTACAATCGCCACTACGCTACATGCATATTTTGCTGTTCGTTTAATCATGGTGATGGCTCCGTTGGTTTAATTCTTTTTCTTTTAATTCAAAATCTTTTTTCTTGTAATACCAATTTACAAGGAATGTTGCGACGCCTATCACAATACCTGTTGCTGATGCGACGTCAGCCCAATTTACATTTGAAAACATATCCGCAATGCGTCCGATGAAGAAGGCAAATAATCCTGATATGTAAGATGCTCTTGATGGTGTGTCGTGCATATCAGCTCCAAAGTTGTATAGTGTCACTTGCCACGCTGATCTTTTCCGTGTCAGTTTCTGGCAATATTACTGGTGTTCCGATTGGAATGACTGGTTTATCCATTAAGTGTGGGTTTAATTCGCACGCAATTTCTAAAAGTCCTTCACTGCGGCCAAAATAGCGATAAAGAATGGCGTCCAAGTTGTCATTTTGTTGTGCGTAAACTTCCATTAAATTAACTCCGCATCGACCCGTTTTTTGCCGATGATGTCGCTAATGGCAAAGCGTGCATCTCGTCTTAATTCATTGATGCTTTCTTTGAGTAAATCCATTTTCTTTTCGCCATCATTGGTGCTGTCATAGCTTGCGTAACGCTCATAAAGGTTAGCAAGTGCCAAACAGTTCACCGCACGTTTATAGCGGTAAATCAACACGCTTTCGCCGTTGACTGATGGTGCGGGGATTTGTTCAAGGAAGTGATGTTCGCTTTGTGCTTTGAATGTAGATAATTCATCATTCACACTGGCGATGGCTTCAATCAACGCATCTTGCAAGCGTTGTTCGGTGACTGTGCCGTCTGCTCGATATTGATTGCGAAAAGCAGAAAGAGAAATGTCAGGGAAAAAATCATCGTTCCGAATAATATCTTCGCCTGTTCCGTAATCTTCCAGTTGTTTTTGCACTGCACCCATCTCATAATCGTGGGCGAGTTTGATTGAGATTGCACCGTCTGACATAAAATCTACCTATAAAAAAGCGGGGTGAGGATAAAGAACAACAATCAGGGAAAGAGGTAAAGAAACCTGACCGCGCTTTTATCCGCCCCGCGGGTGCGTGGTTTGCTCGTTATCAAATCCGATTATTCATCGGCTTTGCTTAATTTTTTGCGTAATTTTTTAATGTCGCCTTTCACGCCAATTTTTTGATCTAAACCTAAAGCACGTTCAAGGTATTGCAAGGCTTGTTCAGGGTTCTTTTCAACCAATAACAAGCCCAATTCACGCAATAATCGCGCTCGGCTTTCATCTGGCATGTCACATTCAGCTGTGATGCGTTGTACTTGCTCTAAGTAAGCCACTTCAAATGGCTGATTGGCGGCTTGTGCGGTTTTTGCTTGGTCTGCAAATTCTTCCGCCAATAATGTGCCAAGTGTTCGCGTAAACGGTTCAGGCAAACGCAAATCATGGAATACGGCATAATCAGCAATCTGCAAGGCAAGGTGATATTCCCCGCAGTCGATTGCCCACACGCACCATGTCATTAAAACGTTATCTTGTTTGCCTGTTCCGGCAGATAACGCCCCTGTAATCCATGGCAGATAGTCTGGCAAAATTTGCTTTTTAAATGCGGCTTTGCGTTCGGTCGATTGGATGTTTTTCAAATCCTTTCGATGTCTCGCAAGAATACGGCACATTTTTTCGTATTCCGTGAAATCGCTTAGATCTTCGGTTTCTGCCGCATTAGCGATAGCGGCAGAAACTTCAAGAAAGTGACGTTTAGTTGGTCGCATTATGATTACGCGTGAGTTGGTGCATCAAGAACGGTGATATTTTTCGCCATCGCCACTGCTTCGTAGTTTTCAACCACATAAGCTTCATTGGATGACAAGTAATCTTCCACACGGTTGCGTTCCGGCGCGTCTTTTAAGTGACGGCGCATACGTTCGTCTTGCACATAGATTGACAAGTTGTCAAGTGATGTCACTAACACAGTGCCTTTAGGGAAGAATGGCACGCTTACGGCTTGTAAGCCGCCAACTCGTTTTTGGCTGACGACAATGTTGCCCGCTGCTTGTTCACTTGGTTTTGATTGGTTGATAAGCGGGAAGTATTTGTCCGCTAATAAATCGCTACCCATAATCGCTACAAGTTTTGTGTCGTCACGGTATTGGTCAGGAATGAAATCTTCTTTTAATGCAAAGACTAATGCATCAAGATTTTTATATTCTTTACCTTCACCGATTTCGATTTTGCCTGTGCCGCTTTTCGCTTCTTTCATCACACGTGCAGTGGCTTTTTCTTCGATTTGAACTAACCAACCTTTGTTCACGTCTTGCAATAATGGATTTGATGTGCGGTTGGTTGTTGCCGCCACGCTTGTACCGTTCCAACCGATCATGATACGGTCTAATGCAATTCGCTGTGCTTTTAAGTTACCGATTCGCGACGCAAAGTCAGGGAATTTCGCCCAACTGTCTAACGTTGCATAGTTTAAATGCGTGTCAAAGTTGGTTTGTTCGCAAGAATATAAGTTTTCTTGCAAGCTGTGGATGTCCGTGGTTTCACGTGCTTTGGTGTTAGTATCGGTACGGCTTGCAACAGGTGAAAGCACGCCTAAACGCAATGCGGCACCTTTCATTTCAGTAACAGGCACAACATTGATGCGTTTTAAGAAATCGGAACTTTCAAGCACCGCGTTTTCTAATTTTTGCTGCATTGTTGGTGTGACGGTGAATTGCCCGCCATTTGCAACAAATGCCACATCTTCGCCGTTATCTTGTGCAACGCCTGCAATGTAAGCTTGGAATTTTTGTTGGGTAAATTTATTCATTTGGTTTTTTCCTAAGATAAATTAAAAGAAGCGGCCGTCAGTTTCAGGTTCTTCACCATAAACTAATGGGCGGGAGTTTTCGGCTTGTGCCGGCTTTTGTTTGAGTTCTTCAAACGTTGCATGAATTTCTTCATTGCCCGCTTTCATTTCTTCAATGGCGGCTTGTTGATTTTCAAAATCGCCTTGAAGTGCGGTCAATTTTTCCAAGATTTCTTTTTGTTGCTCAGCTAAAAGCTCAATGGCACTGGATTGATCAGAAAAGCGTTCATCATCCGATTTTTCTTTTTTCGCAAATAACGCTTTGATTTTTTCCAACACAGATGGGCTTTTTTCTGCTTCTTCAACAAATTCCAATTCTGTTTCAACGGCAGCGGTGAAAATGTTTTCCGCTTTTAATTTGCGGGCATTTAAGCCATTGTGCGAGAAACTTAACATTTCTGTGCCTAAGCTTGCCGGATTATCTGTAACGGCTAAACCGACTAAGTATGCCTTGCCTGTGTCTGCAAAATTGGTATCAATTTCAACTGATGTGTAAACTTTTTGACCTTCTTTATTTAAGGCAATGAGTGCATCAGTTGGTTGAAGTTCGGCTAAAAGTTGTAACTTGCCATCTTCACGTTCTTCTGCTTTCACGGCTAAGACGTCACCAAAGCAATGAGCATTGGCAAGTTCAGGGAGATAGACAGAAAATTTGATGTGGTCAAGATTGATGCGTGCGCCATAGGTGTTTTTTGGATCATAACTTTCGGCCATTTCTTCAATCCAGTTGCGCTGAATTGTGCGGCCGTCAGTTGTTGCCCCTTCTGTTGCGACAACTGCCCATTTAGATTTTTTTGCCATTGGTTGTCCTTTCTGTGGTTGGTTTGGCTCAAAGATTGCCATTATTCTGAAAGGTTTAATTTTTGCGGTCTATGGGTTGTTTTTGTTGCTTTGGTGTTCACAGGTGAGCTGTAAAGACTAACGCCATCCCCCTTTCTATTATGCGGTTGTAAATTGAAAGGATTATGAATGGACGAACAAGTTATTAATCAAGCTTCGCCCGATGTGACGGCGGAAATAAAACGAAAAGCACAACAGATGTATTTTAGCGGTTATAAAATCGCTGAAATTGCTCGTCAGCTTGATATTGCCGCGTCCACGATTTCCAGTTGGAAAGATCGCGAAAAATGGGATGATGTCGCCCCTGTTGGGCGTGTTGAATTAGCCCTTGAAACAAGATTGAATTTGCTGATTGCCAAAGAAGAAAAAAGCGGGGCAGATTATAAAGAAATTGATTTGCTTGGTCGCCAAATGGAACGCATGGCGAGAGTGAAAAAATATTCTTTCGGCGATGGCAATGAAGTGGATTTAAATCCGAAACTTGCCAATCGAAACAAAGGTGAACGGAAGAAAGCAGAACAAAATGCCATTGATCAGGAACAAGAAGAATTACTGATTAATGGCTTTCTTGATGGGATGTTTAATTATCAGCGTGTTTGGCATAAAGCAAAAGAAAACCGCATCAGAAATATTTTAAAAAGCCGACAAATCGGGGCGACTTACTATTTCGCTCATGAAGCCTTTATTGACGCATTGACAACTGGACACAATCAAATCTTTTTGTCTGCCAGTAAAAAACAGGCGTTGCAGTTCCGTTCTTACATTGTGAACTATGCCAAGCAAACAGCGGATGTTGATTTAAAAGGCGAAACCATCAAATTGCCAAATGGTGCAGAATTGATTTTTCTTGGCACGAACTCCGCCACCGCTCAATCGTATCACGGCAATTTATATTTTGATGAAGTGTTTTGGGTGCCTAAATTTGATGTGATGCGTAAAGTGGCATCAGGTATGGCAGCACAAAAAATGTATCGCCAAACGTATTTTTCAACGCCGACCACGATTGCGCATCCTGCTTATGCTTTTTTCTCTGGAAAAGCATTTAATAAAAATCGGGCCAAGGCGGACAAAGTTGAAATTGACATTTCGCACGAGAATTTAAAAAGCGGAAAACTTTGTGCTGACCGCCAATGGAAGCAGATTGTTACCATAAATGATGCGATGGAAGGTGGGTGCAACCTATTCAATATTGATGACCTGATCGCAGAAAACAGCAAAGAAGAATTTGAACAGTTGTTTTTATGCCAGTTTGCGGATGATAACACGTCGGCGTTTAAATTTGCCGACTTGCAACTTTGCCAAGTGGACAGCTTGGAAGAATGGCACGATTACAAGCCATTCTATCAACGCCCATTTGGTAATCGTGAAGTGTGGTTAGGTTATGACCCCGCCTTTACTGGCGACCGTGCAGCATTGGCGATCATCGCTCCGCCTAAAGTGGAAGGCGGTGATTATCGTGTTTTGCATTGGCAAACATTTCACGGCATGGATTATGAAGCACAAGCGAGCAGAATTAAAAGTTTCTGTGATGATTACAATGTCACCCGTATTGTGATTGATAAAACGGGGATGGGGTCGGGCGTTTTCCAAGAAGTGAAAAAATTCTATCCAATGGCAATCGGTCTTGATTACAACGCTGATTTAAAAAATGAGATGGTATTAAAAACGCAAAACTTAATTCAGAAACGCCGCCTTAAATTTGATGGTAACGAAATCATCACCAGTTTTATGACAGTCAAAAAACGTATTACCGGAACAGGGAAGATTACTTATGTTTCTGACCGTTCAGAAGATGCAAGCCACGGCGACTTATCATGGGCAATAATGCACTGCATTTTAAATGTGCCTTATGGTTTAAACGGCGATGTGTCAAGTAACCAATCAACCATTTTCACTTTTGAATAGGATTACCAAATGAGTAAAAAATCAAAAAAATCAACCGCACTTTCTACGGGGAATCAAGCACAGGCGTTCAGCTTTGATGAACCTATTCCCGTGCTAGACCGTGCAGAAGTATTGAATTATTTCGAAAGCGTGTTGATGTATGAGAAATATTACAACCCGCCAATTAATTTAAGTTATCTTGCCAAAGCCTTAAATGCATCTGCACATCATAACAGTGCGATCACGGTGAAGAAAAACATTTTGCTTTCTACCTGTAAAACGACCGCACTTTTACCACGCACGCAGTTAGAAAAACTGGTGCAAGATTACTTAGTGTTTGGCAATGCTTATCTTGAAAAAGTTGAAAACACTTTCGGAAAAGTGATTGCGTTAAAATCGCCCCTTGCAAAATATATGCGAGTTGGCGTAAAGAAAGGCATTTATTATCAGATTGTGAATGGCTTTGATGAATACGAATTCCCGAAAGATGCGGTGTTTAATCTGATCAATCCTGATGTGAACCAAGAAATTTACGGTGTGCCGGAATATTTAGCTGCATTACAATCAGCTTTCTTGAATGAAAGTGCGACATTGTTCCGTCGCAAATATTATTTGAACGGTGCGCATGCGGGTTCGATTATCTATATGACGGACCCAACGCAAAACAAAGACGACATTGAAGCAATCAAAACACAAATCCGTCAAACAAAAGGCACGGGCAACTTTAAGAATTTATTCGTGTATATTCCAAACGGCAAGAAAGACGGAATGCAAGTCATTCCATTGTCTGATGCAGTGGCGAAAGATGACTTCTTAAATATTAAAAATGCAAGCCGTGATGATGTATTGGCGGCCCATCGTGTGCCACCGCAATTAATGGGAATTGTGCCTAATAACACAGGCGGTTTTGGTGACGTAGAGAAAGCAACGCGAGTATTTTTTATCAATGAGATTATCCCACTGCAAGAACGCTTGAAAGAGATTAACAGTTGGGTAGGGGAAGATGTGATCACGTTTACCGAATACAAATTACTACAATAGATCCTTTCAAAATAAACAGCCCGCAGAAATGCGGGTTTTTTATTGCGCAAGAACTGTTTTTGTCTTGTATAGTGTTAATATTTCCCAAGCTTATTATATCAAATCAATCAATAAAACAAACTTTAAAGCCCTGTTTTAACCCGATTTTTCGCCCAAATGCACGCACGAAAAATCGCAGTCAAACCCTCGCCACGCCTGCGCAGTAAATGTGTGTGTTTCAACGCAATTTTAGATCCTTTACAAAGCCTTTTCAGATCTACCGCCTTTCAGATCCTTTTAATCAGATCCTTTAACGCAAAATAACGCAGAAAAATGCAAATTTTGATGCTATAATCTTTCCCAAAATTAGGCTAAATAACGTCTGAATTGGCGTCCTGTTTTTTATTGTAGTAAGCGTGGTAGTAAGCTGATTTTATCTTTGAAATATATCTTCTAAAAACAAAGTGATATTTATCTAGATCAGTTTCCGCCAGCTCCACCACAAAATAAACCTATTAAGTCCTATGAAAGACTTTAAAGCCTTGAAAATAATGACTTCAAGGCTTTTTTATT
>OGEK01000671.1_pt1 | contig 33241 bp, 27 predicted proteins | sample 1570641 | NCBI WGS metagenome assembly OGEK01 (sample SAMEA2582136, study PRJEB24529) | metagenome | biome: Human gut stool | place: China | collected 2011
GAATAATCAGCATCTGTTATTCCATTATGCACCCTTGGATATTTTTCATTAAATCTACATTCTGATGACTGCACTGGAATCATCTGACAAAGCAGAAAATACTCCAATAAATAAAACAATCACTACTAGAATAATCATTCCTATTCCATAAGAAATCAAATGATTCATGATTACTATTGGCTTTTTTACAAAACTTATCAGCTTTTTTATAAAATCTATAATTTTATTACCTGAATATTTCATCGTGGTTGTTCCATTGAACTTATTTAATGATTTTCTATATTTGTTCAACATTCTTGATTGACTTATTGTCTGATTCGACAAAGTTTGATTAATAGTGTTCGACACATTACCATTTGTTCTGGGATTAATTTTATTTTTAACTGTTGATAATTTTATGTTTTTTAATTTGGTATTACCCTTTTTTGTATTATTTTCCTTTATAAGCTTTTCACTTTTTCTTTTTTGATTTCGATATTTCTTTATTTTTATTCTAGCACTAACAGGTGTTTTTTCACTTACACCTTTGATTTTATTTATTGCATAATTTGACTCCTTATTTTCCTTTTCATCCTGTACATTATTTTTTGTATTGATACTTTGCTTTTTATTAAAAGAATCTAGCATCTTTTTCTTATCAAGAGTCTTAATATCCTTAATTGTTTCTTTTGTCTTAATATTCTTTATCATAAACAGTTATCAAAACTCTTATCTTTTCTAGATTTATAATATTCAGGATATCTTAATTTTATTGACTCCATAAAAAAAGAACTGTATTCACATGAAAACAGATCATAAGGTGTTGAAACTTTTGCATTTTTTTCATCTACATAACCATTGAACAAATTGAAACCCATCAATGCTGTATTAATTGATCCTGAAGTATGCCATGATTTATCTAGTCCTGACAGTTTAATACTGTTCCTATTAAAATCATAAAGATCATTAATATGCTCTCTGCAATCTTTATCAATGGTTAATGTATAAAATAGCGATTGATGATAAACATCATTAATTCCACTTTTTTCTATAGCTAAATGATATGCTTTTTTATGTTCATTGTTAAAATACTTCATTATATTCCCCTCACTATCTTATTTTTTCTTTCATTTTATTTTTTATTGATTTTTCTGTCGTCTTGCTTTCTAAATATTTTATTTCACTTTTTACAGACTTTTTATCTATATTATCCACTCGATGAATCATCTTTGAAGTTTTTACAATCATTTTTTCTAAATTAGACAGCATTGAACGTGATGTTCTTTGAATAAAATTCATTTTATTCACTTCTGGTCTTTTATTAACTGGTGGTTTTCCCATAATAATTGCTCCGATATTTTTAAAATTCATCTTTGTATTTCTTAATTCGTTAGTAACAGCATCACATTTATTTATAAGTAGATGTGTTTTATTAACACATTTAAAAAGTGACCTATGGAATTTTCCAAGAGCCACTTTAAAATGTGAAATTTTAATTGTTTTGATAACTACCTGTTTACCATGTTGTTTAAATTGATTCACACATTCTTTTACTGAAGATAGAACATTTAATTTTATTTCACTTAATTGTTTCTTTCCATTATCTACTGTCTTTTTTATATCTTCAGTTATACTTTTCATAGTTTCTCGAATAGTTGGATTTTGTAATTGTTCTATTGTATTCTTTAATTCTAAGACTTCACTTGTCATATAATCTATTTTCTTTTCCATATTTGAAATATAATCGAGTAATTCTTTAGTTTCATTTATTTTATCCTCTTTATGTTCCTTATAAAGCATCTTAAAATATTCACTAATATAAGGATCATTGTATATTGCTGGTAATTGTTTATCCATAATGGTTTCTCCTTTCATGAAAAGCGAAAAGATATGTATTTATATCATTTCGCTTATATTTAATATTATTTATTTTTTTCTGATGGTTTTGTTGACATCAATTTATATAACAATGTATTTTTTGGAAATCTATTTATAAAAGGTACAATATTTCCGCCATATTTAATTAATCCACATCCTGATTGTGCATTAGTTATATAACTTAACTGTTCGTCAGAAATATTTAGTAATTTCGCAAGTTTCTCCCTATCTTGATATGATTGATTTAACATAACAACAAACTCACTGTTAGAAAGCATCGTACTTGCCTGAACACTATCTAACAGATATTCAACATTTTGTGTAATTCCAATAGGATAGCCATCTCTTTTTCTAAATTGTCTCCATGCCGAGTTAAAGAAAGAAGCACTCTCTTCATTTTCAAAAACCACATGAAATTCATCAAGAATGATATGTGTCCTTTTACCTTTTCGCCAATTTTCATTAACACGGTTAATCATTGCATCTGTGATTACTAATAGCCCCATTGTCTTTAATTGTTTTCCAAGCTTAAAAATATCATACGATACAATTCTGCTTGAAGTATTTACATTTGTTTGATGTGCAAATGCATCTAATGAGCCATCCGTAAACAGTTCAAGTTTCAATGCTAAACTTCTTGCTTCTATTTCAGGTTGTTCTAACAATTTTTCTCTCAACGTAACAAGTGTAGGCATTTCCCTTGTTCGATAATAATCCTGAAATACCAAAGTTACACATCTATCAATAATTGACCTGTCTACTGGTTTAATTCCATCTCTATCCAACTGTTCAAATAAAGACATGATAAATTGTGACTTATCTCCAATTGGATTACCACTATCACCATAACCTTCCAGCATATCCATTGCATTAATATGATTTTCACTTCCTGCTGCAATCGTTATAACTTCTCCTCCCAACTCTTTAACTAAAAGTGAATACTCTGCTTCTGGATCACAAATTATAATATCATCTTGAGTTGCAAGAGCTAAAAATACGATTTGTTCCTTTGTTAAAAAGGATTTTCCAGAGCCGGGTACTCCTAACTGAAAGGCATTAGGATTCATCAATTTTTCTTTATTGCACATAATTAAATTATTTGTAATAGCATTTTGTCCAAACCAAATGCCACCATCATCAACAACTTCCTGTGCTCTAAACGGTATAAAAACAGCCATGCTTTCTGTAAGCAATGTTCTTACAATATTTAGCTTATTTGTTCCAATTGGTAAAACACTTGATAGGCCATCTAGCTGTCTACTTGCAAAAAACAATATATCCAATTCACACATATACTTTCTGGCAACTGCCATAAGTGCTTCTGTATCATTATCAAGTTCTTCTAGACTATCAGCTAAATGAACGATTGTCATACACCCCAACATCATACGTTGATCCCTTACTGTTAAATCATCTAAAAACTCTTTACTTTCTTTTCTTTGAAGTTCCATATCATAAGGAATTACAGCACTGAAATTATTATTAGCATTCTGTCTTCTTTGCCAATTTGTAATGTTAGTTTCAACACCAAGCCATTTTCTTTCAACTTCTTTTACTGCCTCATCTGTTGGAACTGTAATAATATCCATTGAATACATAAGATTTTTATTTAATGAACAAAGTTCTGAAATAAAACTGTCTTTTACATATCTTGCATACTCACTTAAATACATAACTCTTCCATACTTATCTCCTAATTGAAAATATTTATCATGAAACTTTGGCATTTGTGGACAGATAGCATCTTTAAAATGATGTCCCTTTCTCATTGAAACATCCATATCAAATGAAAACTGTTCTTCATGTCCGTTTCTATAAAAATCATGAAGAATTTTTAATCTTTCAATAGCATCAAGTTCTTCTAATTGAGAACCCAATTTAGAAAAATGAGATGATAATTCCACAGTTACCCTTGAAAAGAAATTTCTTGCTTCTTCTACATTCTTTTTAAAGGCAGTTATTGTTATATACTTTTCTTGAATAATTCCATCTGCTCCAGATACTTTCTCTAATAACATATCATTGTATTCTTTTCGATATTTATCAAGATGATCATTTCTTAATGGAATTAAAATCTTTTCTTTAAATTCTTTTATATTAATTTTTCTATTATTGATTGTAATCTTTGTCATTGTTGAACTGTCTAATGAATTAAGCAATTCACTATAATTCAAAAATAATCCAACCTTTTCATCCTTTGAAGCAATTGAATAATTAATATCCTTAAACCTATATGTTTTAGAATACTTGTTCTTAGAACAAAAAATACCATCTTTATAGATGGTATCAATATCAATTAGATCCTGTGCACTTTTGGGAACACTTATTTTTTCTTTGTTTTGCTTTTTCAATCTTTCGTAACTTTTTATCATATGGATCAATAGACTCCTTTCTTTTAATTTCTAAAAATTCTTTTAAATATTCGTAATATAAATTTTGTGGTTTAAATATCAAATTATGCTGTTTAATCAATAGTGAGCGTATCGCACATATAACAATCTGTTCAGCATTCATTCCTTGAAATCTAATGAATCCAAGTGCTGCAAATGGTGCAGCTGAAATCATACACAACCAACTTGTTATCTCCATTCCTAAATGATCAATGAATAAAAAATAAAATATAACTGCCATTACACACGCTAAAAAAGAAAAAAAGCATTGTCTTAGGGATAATCCTAAGAAAATGCCTTCTGTATATTCTCTTATCTCTTTATTAATTTTTACTTCCATATTACTCCTTCCTCTTTTTTCACAAATAAAAAGCAAGAGGAAATTTCTCTTGCCATTAACTCTTTACTTATCTAACCATTGATAATCTTTTCTATAATCAAGTATATAATCAACGTATACAACATCTTCTTGAATTTGATATAAAATCAAATACCATTTTTTTATAAACATTTTTCTATATTTGTTTGGTGGTATATATTCTTCGTTAAAAAAAGGATAGCGTTTGGGCATTTGCTCTAATGATCGTATACCATCAATAACCGCTTTTTTTTGTTTTGTTGCTGCATCAGCACTTACCTTAGCAATAAAAGCAATATTTGATGCAAGCATATTTTTTGCCTTTTCTGAAATAATTACTTTATATTTCTCATATTCCATTTTCTATACTCCTGAAATAATATCATCAAGGTATTTATCTAATTCATCAATTGTATATCCTTTATTTCCTGCCATTCTATCTTCTTCTACAGAAAGAAGTTGTTCACGTAAATCTAACATTTTTTCCCTACGACTAAATGTCTCCATATCCATAACAACTAAATCACCTTCACCGTTTCTTGTGAGATATACAGGTTCTTGACTTGTCCTACAAAGGTCTGCAATTTCATTATAATTTTGTCTAATTGCTGCAGATGGACGAATATTCATAATAAGCACCTCCAATATAGTAATATTCTAGTAATATTATACCCTTATAATACTATATATTCAATATTTTAGATTAAAGTATTACAATCCCATCATTTCTTTAACTATTCGATCTGACATTTTTACCGTACCAACTAAAATCAGCATATTGAAAATAAGTTCTCCGATATAGCTCCACAACATTGAAATCGCACTCACTTCACTGTCTACAGCTGGTGGTGACCCCGCAAATTGTGAAAAAATAATACAGGCTAAAACTATAATTGCTCCTTCTAAACATACACCCACATAAGACTTAATAAACGTTATCGCTACTGACTGTGTACTTTCTCCTGCAGCAGTAGAAAGTGGTACAGGAGAAATGGCCGTATACATATACAATTTAAAGAAACGACCATAAACAGTAAGTATAAGAACAAAGGACAAAATCGTAATGAAAATACCACCTAAAAGTGTTACCGCCCAAACAGGTATGCTTTCCAAAAAACCACAATCCTCTACTGCATCTATGATTTCTTGAGGAATAGTAGTAGATGTTGCTGTTCCAACACCTACTGTTGTCATAATTTGAGAAGTTATACCTTGCACGATCTCAAATAATTTTGTCATCAATTCCATCCCATAAACAACCAGACCTCTTGCAATTGCAAACCTTAAAAACAAACGAATTGCCTGCTCGGGTCGCTTTATCTCGTTTAGATTACTGCATGTCTTTACCATTCCTACTGCAAAGAAAAGAACAAGAAGTGCAAGTCCAATAGCTTGCAAACCTCCATGTATCTTCACAATCACATTCCAAATATTTCCGCCTTTAAAGTTTTGAGGTGTCTGTGTTAGTAACAACCATATTTCTGCGAGTTTCTCATTCCATGTATTGATTGCGTTTGTTAAGTTATCAATAATACTACCCAATATCTATCACCTGCCTTACCCATTTAAAATCACTATCCTGTAATTGTATTTAAAATTTCTTTTGCAAAGGTAATGACGATACCTCCTGCTACAGTTAAAAATCCATTTGCTCTTTGAGATGGATCATGACTTTTTAAACTCAATCCTAACTGTACAATTCCAAACCCTAAAATGATCATTCCAATAGCTCTAATTAAACTAAAAACAAAAGTTGAAAGATTATTAACAACTGTTAATGGATCTCCATCTGCATAAACTTGAATTACCTTGAAATTCATTAAAAAGATATTGAGTGCATAAACAAAAAATATCTTCATTGTTTTTTTGTGTTTTTTTAAATATTTTCTCATTTGTTTTTCTCCCTTCAAAATAAAAACAGCTCTATTTCTAAAGCTGCTTTCCTATTTACTATTTAATTGTTTAAAGTAGTTGTCCATATCTTCATCACTTAATAATTCATATTCTCTATCGCTCAATAAAATATTTTGCCAGTCATCAATTGAATATTTGATTTTACCATGCAGATATGGTTTTGCATTTCCATCCGTAGTTTCATTTATTCTTGGATGTTTCAAAATATCATACTTCTTATCAAATACAGGTCGTTCTCCTCTAATAAAAAGCAATCCATAATCATTATCTAATAATCTAACCTCATCTGGTGTAAGTAATTCTCTTCCAGCCTGTTGATAGTTTGTTGAATAATTCCCTGACCTCCCACTTGATTTACCGTAAGTATTTGTATCAAGTGTCTCTTTTCCCAAATATTCTGACATGAATTTGTGTGTACTCTGTTCATTTCCACCCAAATAGTATAATGTATCACAATTTCCTACGATACTTTCCCAACTGTCTTTATAAAGTCCTTTGATTTGAGCAAGATTCTGTATAATGATTGAAACAAAAATAAGTCGTGATCTCATTGTGGAAAGTAATTTATCAAATTCATCTGGTAAAGCAACATTCGCAAATTCGTCCATAAGAAAATGTACGGGTACTGGTAAAGCACCACCGTGAACAATATCCGCTTGATAATACAACATTTGAAAAAGCTGCGTATAAAGCATACCGATAAGAAAGTTGAATGTTGAATCATTATCTGGAATAACCGCAAAGATTGCTGTTTTTCTTTCTCCCACCAAATCAAGTTCCAACTCATCTGTTGCAGTTAAACTAGCAATACTTTCCAAGTTAAAAGCTGATAAACGCACACCTACAGAAATAAGAATCGATTTAGCAGTTTTCCCTGCCGCCTGTTTATAAATCTTATATTGCTTGAGAGCTAATGAATTTGGATTTCTTATTTCCAATCTTTCAAACAATTCATCTAGCGGACTTTGATATTCTTCATCATCTTCTTTTACTTCAGCAGCTGCAATCATTTCCATCACCATCGTGAAATTTTGTTCTTCTTCTGGTGCTTCATGTAAAAGGTAAAGACAAAGAGCTTCTAATAAAGCCGTTTCCGATTTTTCCCAAAAGGGATCATTTGTCTGACTACCTTTAGGTGTAGTATTTCTTATAAGATTGGTTATAAGCTTTAAAACATCCTTATCATCCTTGATATAGCGAAATGGATTATAACAATGTGATCTGTTCATATTGATAAGATCAACAACTTTGATAACATATCCTTCTTTTTCTAAAAGATTTCCTACATCTCTAAGCTGTTCACCTTTTGGATCAAGAACCACAAAAGATGTATTGCATTGCATCAAATTAGGTTTACCAAAAAATCGAGTTTTCCCTGCTCCACTTCCACCAATAACTAAAGTATTTAGGTTTCTTCTATGTCGTCTGCCATCTAAACCAATACGAACATTCTGCGAAAGTATCTTATTAGAATAGTAATCTTTTTCAGTATATTTTTTATTGACAGCTTTATTATTCGCCCATTTTGCTGAACCATACTCCTCATTTCTTCTGTAATTCTTCCTGTTATAGTAATAAGCCAAGTATGAAAAAGAATAGATTGATTCAGATATCAAGATACATTTAAGAGTATCCTGACATAATTCAAAAGAAAAAGGGCTATTCATTGCTTCATTTAAGTAAATGATTGCATCAAATAGTCCCTCATGAATGCAAGGAGCAACAAGAACTGAAAGCCACACTATAAATACCGCTCCTACAAAATAAAAAACAAGTTCAACCTGTTTATCTTTCCTCATATGATTTTTTTGATTTGGATATGTCAGCTATTGCTGCCTTGTCCATAATCGATTCAATATAATCATAATCCTTATTTTCTTTTATTTGCTTGTCTCTTAAATTTCTTAAAGCAGTAATAATTATTCTTCTTTCAAAGTCCGTTACTCTAATCAAAACCGTTGGTTCTTTATTCTTAAATAACCCCATTAACGTTCTTCTCCTCTGCTTACACTATCTCTTTCCTGTTGCAATCTATAGATTCCTCTTTCAGCTCGATTGCTCACTTCATCTGCAATACTTTTAATATTGCTTAATTCTTCTTTGGTATCTCGAGAATCCATTCCTTCAAAATAATTTTTTACTTCATTTGCAAAATCAACGTTTGAAACTGGAATGTTCAATTTTTTACAAAGAATATAGGCAGCGCTTTTTACCATAAAGGCATCCTCTGTTCTGTCAACATTTCCATATTGGCTTTCAAATTCTACATAGCAATATTCCCTTGCTAAACCTTCCATTAAATCTGTCGGACTCATCCCGTCTGCATAGTAGATCATTTGATTATCTGGAGAGTATTGTACTAACGAACCATTTTCAGTGTTATCAACCATTTGCATTTTAACAGGTGATTGATAAACTAAACCGCTGATGATTTCTCTAACAGACAAATTTTGTTTTTTCATTCTGTATGGTCTGTTTAATTGAGAAATATCAAAAACATATTTAACATCATAGTTGGTTCTTATCACTCCATCATTTCCTTGATATTCACCCTTAGGTTCTAATATTCCAATTCCTTTTACTCCTTTTTTTACATACTTTTTTTCTTCTACCCAACGATTGTTATCTTTTAACAGTGTTGCTTGTGGACATTGTGCCATGACCAAGAGTGTATTGGTAACAGTATAACCAAATTTTGATTGCATTTCTAAATAGTTCAGATAATTTTGTGGAGAAGAAACAACTTCATGTGTTTGCTTCTCAGCCATATCATAAAGATTCTGTCTTTTTTGTTGTTTTTGTTTGGCATATTCCTCTGGAGGAATTCTAGGTTTTTCTTCAACTTTCTCATTAGCTGCATTGTTTAATAAATTATATATATCACTCATATTTTATCTTACCTTTCTTTTTATCTTTTTCTTACGTTGAGGCTGTTTATGACGTACCCTATTTCTTTGTCTAACTGTTTGTTTAGGTTTAGCCTTTTTATTTCTATTTTTTATCTCATCTAGTTCTTTTTTTACTGATGGTCTTTTATTGATACCTTCCTCCATTGAGATATGCTCGAACTGATTTTCGCCCCTCGTTTTCGTTCGAGCCATAGACGGGTTTTGTTCTTCTTTCATTGAGTCCAATAAAGAAGATACCAACTCATCATATTTGGGATAATCATCATGTTCTTTTTCAGTTAATGGTTTGACATCTTTGAATTCATCAGGCTGTTTTGCAAGCGCTGCTTTTCTCATTGCTTCAGTATCAATAGTTGCAAGTTCATATTTATCTACGATCCTACTGATTTTTGCTGCATCTTCAGCTCGTACCATAATATCGCATATTCCATCCGTATTATTTCTTTCTTTTAATACAGAATAAAGAACACCATAACGTTTTGCTTCTTCACAAAACTTTTTCAAATCTGAATGATGTACAGCAAACACTTTAAGTTCCTTTCCAGATTTCAACATATTAGCTAGTCTTGTTTTTCCTTTAACCTTTTTCTTATCTGTTAAAATTGCATAAAGTGTTACTGCTAAAGATTTAGAAGCCATTCCACCTGCCTTTAAAGCTACATTAGCTGCCATTTCTATTCCCTGCAGTGTCATCCTCACTGCTTGATCGGCTGTTTCTCCGCCAGCATTCATAAAGTTCCTCCTTCCTTAATAATTTCTTTTTCGTTCTTTTGAACTTCTTTCTTGTACTTTATTTTCTTGTTCCTTAACTGTTTGCAATTTATCTTTAATCTTTAAGGAACGTTGTTTGATACCTTCACATAATTTCACCTCCTTTCGATAATCCTTTATTTCTTTTGAAATTGTTTCGATATCTTTTTGAATCATTTCTTTTCTTTCAAGATTTCGGCATCTTTTGACCTTGTTATAAAGGCATCTTCTTTCCTTAACTAACTTTTCAATTTTGTTGCTTATTTCACTTTCATAATTTTCCAAATCCTCGATCATATTGATTTTCTTTTTGCATAGAAAAGTTGTTTCTTCAGTAATCCTGTCCATATATCTAAGATCCTCCTTAAAAATAAAATGTACCTTTCTTCTAGAAGGTACATTTTTAGGGATAATTCCCATTCGATACATATAATGGAAATACAATGCCTTTATTCCTTTTATCTTTTTTGCCTTTTTGATATTTCCATGATATTGATATTTACTTTTGATTCGTGTTCTTTTTTCAAAATACAGATCCTGTTCAATGATTCTTTTCTTGATATTTTCTTCACTATATGTTCCATCATCTCTTACTTTATAAAGTCTAAAAAAACGAGGTGCTCCGGGTGGTTTGACTGCAATATGTTTTACATTTGTTTTCACATCATATCCAATAGACTTGAGATATTGTAAAAACTGTGTGAATGTTCTTGATGATGCAATAGCACGTTCAAGATCATCTTCTATAAGCGTTCTTCGTGTAGGCTTTTTCTGTTTTTTAGCTTGCCATTCAGAATAGTGCACTCCCTTTTTAGGATCTGTGATTACATTAAGTCTATACTTTTCACAAAGTGCATCCGACAATCTTCTCATTCTGTCATAGTCAGCGTGTTTGTTTAAAAATCTTTTGTACGTTGTCCATGAAACAGAATTTATAACAAAGTGATTATGAAAATGTTTCTTGTCTGTATGTGTGCAGACCAATACCTCAAAATCATCTCCCCACATCTGATGGGCAAGTTCTAATCCAATTTGATGTGCTGTTTCAGCAGTAACCTCCCCTGGTAAAAAAGACTGATACGCATGAAATGCTAGAACACCATCCTCCTTGTGTGCATTCCTTTTTGTCTGTTCCATTTGCTGAAGAACAGTTGAGGGATGACAATTTAAACCACTGACATAAAGTTGTCTTTCAGTTTTATCATCATTGACAGCATAATCAATAACATTCTCAAGTCCTTCATATTCATAACCACTATCCGTTTCTTTTGTCTTAAGAGGATTGGAAGCATAATTTAAAACCCTGTCCAAATTATCCTTAACTGCCCATATACTTGTTGTAGCCATTTTACTTTTCCATCCTTGTAGGCTCAGTAACATTGCTTAATATTAATTGAACATTTTTTTCAAGTTCTGAACAGTTTCTCTTGTATTTTAAAATATCAATTGTTCCAGTTTTATAACCAATAACTGCAATCTGATTTAAGTTATTACCTATCATTCTCAACTGCTTGATAATTTCCTTGACGTCATCACTGATCCTTGGTGCTGGAACATATCCACTTATCAATGTACGAATATATTCTTCTCTTGACAGTCCTGTTTTCTTAACACACTCATTTAAATTTTCTAATTCAATAAATGATAATCTTACTTTTATCTCTTTATTTCTTTTGATCCTGTTCAATTTTATCTTCTCCATTTCCTGCAGGGTCTTAGGGATTGTCCCTAACAAGCTGACTTTGGGTACAAAAGTCCTTGCTTGCTACAAAAGTCATCAACAGGATAATACCTCTATTTAATGAATTTATTATCCTGCTGGAAAACTATCTTTCCCTGTCAAAAAGTTTTTTCTTGACTTCAAGAACATCAAATCTTAAATCTGTTATATTTTCATCATTAAGTATTACATCTTCATTTTTATACTTTTCTCTTACAACATTAATTGCCTCATTTTTGGAATGAGCCTTTACTGTTTCTTGATGCTGTAATACTTCTGTAATTTCAACAACATATTCTTTCATCATTTTCTCCTTGCATAATAAAAGGTCACGAATTTGATCCATGACCTTCCTATCTACTGTATTCTTCTTTTTGCTTAAATTTTCTTGTCAGAACTTCATTGACATCTTTCATTTTTTTAGGTCCTTTATCATAGATTTGATAACTTTTGCCTAAAAGATAATTGATCTTTGCAATACTGTTTTTTCCTGCCTGATCATTATCCAAATATAGATTTAAAACTTTAATTTGAGGATTGATTTTTAAAAATTTACCTAAGGCAATAGGCAATTCACTTTCCTCAATAGAATTACCTATTGCTGTTACTCCTGATAAAGAAAGATAATTGTTCTTCTTCCAATTTCTTTTATGCAACTTCTCTAAAGTTTGAAAAGACATAAGGTCAATTGCGCTTTCAAAGATATTTAAAACATCACTTTCTTTATTTACCAATTGAAAACTATATTCTTTATTACTGTTAAATACGTCTATCTTCCAATCACCATCTGTTGCTCTTTTTGAAGCATAACGTTCTATTCCTTTTTCATCATATCCTACAAAGACAACAGAGTGATCATAACTGCATTCATAGATCATTCCCTTTTGATAATAAAATTGAATAACTTCTTTATCAATTTTTCTTTTATTTTTTAGATAGTACAACATTTTTTTATTATCTTTTGAAACGGTTGGCAATCTGAAAATACCATCGTTCTTTTTTGAACATTTGTTTACATGATAAACAGGCGGACTATCTCTTATACATTTATCAACATATTTTACAGCCTCATAATAGTTCATACCTTTAACATCCATTAAATAACTGATTGCACTTACCCCACCTTTTCCTTGAGAAAACCATATCCACTTACCATTAGAGATAACCAAAGAGGAATGCGTTGCCGTTCGATATTCATTTTTCCCTGATTTAACAAGTTCACTTGGTTCATAATTGTATAGATAAGTAAACACATCCAGCTTTCTTAACTCTTTGGCTTCTTCATTTGTAAAATATTTTTTCATAATAATAAAAAGAAAGGATTTTTGTCCTTTCTTAATTTTCCCTATTTAATATTGCTAATTTTTCCTCTAACATTTGTTTCAATTGTTCTATTGCAATTGATTTTGTTTTGCTTTTACTCAAAGAATTTTCATTTAATCTACTTAAAATGTTTTTAATAGTATTAATATCATCTAAATAATAATCATACAGATTAGAAAAATCATACACATCTCTAATCCCAGTAATTACATTATAGATACCTTTTGTATTAGAATAATTTATTTTATTTATAAATTGCTCCACATCCAATATACTCATAAATTTTCTTTTTTCTAAAAAACTATTTTTGTTTGCTTCGCATAATTCTTCAAATTTCATGTCAAACTCACTATCAGAAGAAAGATAATCTTGAAACTCTTTTATCCACTTATTATCTCTACTATCTAGTTCTTTTAAAATTGGTGAAATCAAATTTTTATATTCAACATCTTCATTTAAAATTGCAACGAACCATTGTTTGTGTATTCCACTAAATTCATCTATTTTTTTTACATTGTATGCCATATTGTTAACTATATCTTCAATATAATTAAGAGGCAAACCAAAATCATTATTTTTTATTTGTAATAAACTCATAATTATATTTCGATAATTTCTAATATCATATTTTTCTTCCAATATTTCACTTGGTAACTTGTTTAATGCTTGTTCAATTTCATTATCTTCACATTCCCACCATGAACTTATTATATTATATGAAAGTTGTTTTTGTTCAGTTAATAATTCTTTTTGACTTTTAATCGCTTCTAATCGTTCTATAACAGTATTAGTAATATCTTTCTCATCATAGAAATAATACAATAAGAAATCATCAACAAATTTATACCCAAAATCATGTTTACCAAAAATTTTATAATAATTGTCTTCCCAGTATACTTCACCATATTTGCTATCTTCGCTCCATACATATTTATGTTTACCGGTTTTTATATATATGGATTGCATTACAATATACTTAATAATTTTTCCAATCTCTGTTTCAAGATATTCTTTATCAAAATCAATTTTATTTAATACTCCATATATTTTATCAATACTTGTTAAAGAAAAAATTAAAGTCCTTATATTTGAATGATTATTTTCAGTAAATATTTTTAATATTACATCTTTTTTAGATTTAATAAAATCTTGTGATGATTTTACATATTTATCAACTAATGACTCAAATATTTCATCAAAATCTGCTTCATATTTTATTGTAATACCTATTAATTTTTCCTTTACTTTTTCATATACCGAATTAACAGGAAAATATTCTTCTATTTGTTCATCAAGCAATCCCTTATTTATTAAAGATTTATTCGAATCTTTATCAGAATTGTTGGCTTTTTTAGATTTGCTAACATTACTATCTTTATTGAATTTATTTATATTTAAAATAAAATTGTATTTTTGTGATAAATCCTCATTAGTATTTTGCATTCCTAATTCTGATTCATTTGCTACTATAATCACTTTAGTATCACTATGTTCTGATATACTATTTATATATCCTAACACAGTTATGACATCCATATTACATCGTTCTAAATCATCAAAAATCATAATTGATTTTGTAGGAATATCTAAATTATTTTTTAATTCATTAAAATGCACAAAGTCAATACCTACACCACTAGCTTCTTTTAATACATTTATAACTGGTGCTATTTTTTTTATTGCCCTTTCTATTTTTTTTAAACTACCTGTTACCTTTTTCCCTAAATGTTTTTCAATATACTTTTCAGTAATTTGTGAAGAAACTAAATTATGAATTTCATTACTCGACGATATACCATATAAAGAAACATAATAAACTGGTACATCTGTATGTTTTTCTTTAATTTCAGGAATTATTTTTTCTTTTATGAAAAATGTCTTGCCACTTCCCCATTCTCCGTCAATCAAAATTGCTTGATTTGACTTATCATTTTTTAGATAGTCAATGATAATATCTTTAATTTCATTATTTTTCAATTGCATTAAATCACCCCTTGTATATTACAAATTATCTCATTAAATACTATCCTTTTCAAATCAATATTTTGCTTTAGAGTTCTATTACCTTTCCAAATTTCTTTTATTTCGATTGGTTTCTTTATCACCTTTTTGAATAGAAGTATCTGGAATATTTTCTTTTTTATCTAAATCAAGTTCTTTATTGATTTTGGACAGTTTCTTTAAGGCATCATTCAATTCATCTTCTTTTTCAAATGGCTTTTCTACTTCAAGTTCAGCATTATGCAACTGTTGCAATGTATTTTGAAGAAGTTCCCTTTCCACTTTTAAACTTTTTGGAATATTTTCAATAGCATTATCAATTCTTTTAAGATTCCCATAAACATCATTTCCTAATTCAACAGGATAATAAAGTTCTTTCTTTAAAGACATGATGTAATATTGACTTAAACTGTTGAACTGAATGTACAAATCAAATCCTCTATACTCCCCAATGTATTTTTTATCCTGACCATCATATTCCTTACAGGCAAGAAGTATTGCATTTCCTGCCTGTTTTTTATCTACTATCAACATATCCTTGATTTTTATTTGTTGAAACTCTTTTTGAGGTTTCAAATCTTTTATATCATTTTCTAACCCTTCAATCCTTGTCTTAATGGATTTGATCTTTTGTGGATAATATTTAATAATTCTATCTTCTAAATCATATTTTTGAGATAGATAATTTGCTTTGGCAAGTTTTAATTTGGATACTTTTGTATCAAGCTCCATCTTTTCTTTCACTTTGGGATTTCCACTCGCTAGTGCCTTTATCTCTGCATAAGAAAGTGAAGCCTCATCTATATCTTCTGCACTTCTTACAGGAGATTTACTTGTCATAATTTGCCCTATAAATTTTTGTTTATTTTCAACCAACTGATATAGATAAGCATCAAATGTTCCTTCAGTTACATAACGATAAATATAAACATCCTTATTTCTATTTCCTTGTCTTACGATTCTTCCTGCACGTTGCTCCAAGTCCGAAGGTCGCCAAGGACAATCTAGATCATGTATTGCTATCAAGCGTTCTTGTACATTAGTTCCAGCACCCATTTTACCTGTCGAACCTATCAGAATTCTTACTTTACCTTCTCGTACCTTAGAAAAGAGTTCTTTCTTTTTAGCATCTGTTTTTGCGTTATGGATATATGCAATTTCACTTTCAGGAATTCCTTCTTCTAATAGTTTATTTTTAATTTCATCGTAGACATTGAATGCATCATTACGAGGAGTAGACATATCACAAAAGACAAGCTGTGTACTTTTTTCTTCCACTGTTTCATGATATATCTTCAATATATTTTTAATACAGGCATTGACCTTGCTATTTTTATTTTCTGGTAAAAGTTCATTGATAAGCCTTTGATCAAGTGCCAATTTTCTTCCATCGTTCGTAATTTTAAGCATATTATCCTCATGAGGATCAACTGTTCCATCTCTAATTTTTTGAGCACGTTCACCTAAACTTTCAACAAGTTCTTTTTGAATGTCAGAAGGTTTAACTGCTACATTTTGGTAATGAGCATTAGGAACAGGAAGATTCAACATATCAGCCGTCTTAATATCTGCTACTTCCTTGAACATATTAATCAATTCAGGAAGATTGAAGAATTTAGAAAAACGAGTCTTCATCCTGTATCCAGAACCTTCAGGGGCAAGTTCGATACTCGTGCTTGTTTCTCCAAAAGTAGAAGCCCAACAATCAAAATGCTGAAGATTATGCTTAACTAGAGTAGAATACTGCAAATAACGCTGCATCGTATACATTTCCGTCATCGAGTTGGAAATAGGTGTTCCAGTTGCGAAAACAACTCCTTTTCCTCCTGTAATTTCATCCAAATACCTACACTTCAAATAAAGATCTGAAGATTTTTGTGCATCTGTTGTAGAAAGTCCTGATACATTATTCATCTTTGTAAATAGAAAAAGATTTTTATAAAAATGTGCTTCATCAACAAAAAGACGATCCACTCCTATTTCTTCAAAAGAAATTAGATCGTCTTTTCTATCATTCTTATTCAGTTTTTCGAGTTTTGCTTTTAAGCCTTTCTTGGTTCTTTCTAACTGTTTGATTGTAAATCTTTCTCCATTGTTTGCTTTTAAAGAACTTATTCCATTTGTAATTTCTTCAATTTCATTTTCAATATTCATCTTCTGCCTTTCAATTGACATGGGTATTTTTTCAAATTGTGAATGTCCTATGATGATAGCATCATATTCACCAGTTGCCATTTTAGAAAACAGCTTTTTTCTATTTTTCTTTTCAAAATTTCTTTTTGTTGCAACTAGAATGTTGGCACTTGGATAGAGTTGCAAAAATTCTGCTCCCCATTGCTCAACTAAATGGTTGGGAACAACAAACATTGGTTTTTGTGCTAAACCTAATCTTTTTAATTCCATACATGCTGCCGTCATTTCAAAAGTCTTCCCTGCCCCCACTACATGAGCAAGAAGAACATTTTGGCCATAAAGGATATGTGCTATGGCGTCTTTCTGATGTTTTCGTAAAGTAATTTCAGGATTCATTCCCGGAAACTCTAAATGATCACCATTATATTCACGGGGTCTTATGCTGTTGAATAATCGATTGTAAATCTGTGTTAATTCTTCACGTCTTTGAGGATCTTTCCAAATCCAATTATTAAAACTTTCTTTGATTGTATCCTGTTTTTGTTGGGCAATCATCGTTTCCTTTTTATTAAGAATTGCTTGTTTATTACCGTCATCATCATATTCATAATCAAATATTTTTGTCTGTTTCAAATTAAGACAATCTTCCATCAATCTATATGCGTTTGCTCTTGAAGTTCCATAAGTCTTATCAGCTTTTACGCTTTCTTTATCCATATTCTTTGCACTGATATTCCAATTAGCATTATAAGAAGAATAAGAAAGCTTCGTATAGTTTCTTACCCAGCTAGGTGTATCAAGTAATTCATAAAGAAACTGCTGATAGATTTCTACTGGAATCCAAGTTGCCCCAAGTCTGACCTCGATTTCACTGGCTGTAAGTTCTTTAGGCATTGCCTTTTCTAAAGCATCCACATTCTTTTGATACTTTGGATCAATTGCTGCTGACATTTTGGCTACTTCTAATTTTTCTCTGATATTTCCACTAAGGTATTCATCAGCTGTTACATATTCTTCCTGTTCTTCATTTAAAACACTAGGGACTTTAAATATGATACCATCTAAATCTTCTTTGATTTTTTCATTACTTATGCCCGTCAATTCACTCATATAATTAATGTCGACTTTTGCTTTTTCACTTAAAGACACCATCAATGCCTCATTAGCTGTAGCAACATTGTTAAACTCTTTCTTTTTACGAATCGTTCTTTGAGTAAACATGGCTGCTTTAGATTTTAAAGTTCCATCTTCATTTAAATTTTCTAAAGAACATAAAAGATAGAACGAACTGTCTTCTCTAAATGCAATGGTATTACCTCGACTGTTGAGCAAACCATATGCTTGAGTAAAAACATCATAGTAATCATTCAATTCTCTTTGCTTTTTAGCAATCATTTCCTCTGGATAATCTTCACTTTGATAGGTAATCAAATCTCTGACAGTATCACGTATTCTAATCATGCCTTTTATTCTTTTAAATGTTGTATCACCAACATCAACTTTATTCATTAAAGAATTTTCTCTATAATAGACCTTATCACCTATAACAGTATAAGAATAATTTCTTACCTGTGGGTCGGCAGGTATATTTTCAATCTCATTTTCATTTTCTTCCACAATATCAACTTCATCTATGTGACCTTTGATATTATAGATGGCTTTCCCCAATGATTCATTGAGAGGTTCATCATATCCTACGACCGTTATATCCTCTCTGCCATACATTGCATGAGTTTTTTCAATTGTTCCTAAGATCATTTCAGGGTGATCAATATAATATTGATTGATGACATATCCTTCTTCTGTTATCCCTGTTGAAACCCAATCATCATCTTTTAAAACAGGACGCTCTCTTTTTTGAAGAAACAGAATATCACTGACCGCTTTTGTATCACCAAAAGCATCATTAGGTAAACGGATGGCACCTAAAAGTTCACATCTTTCATTGATATATCTTCTTACATTGCTGTTTCTTTTATCCATTGTATAACGTGAAGTTACAAAAGCAATAATTCCATTTGGTCTTACCTTGTCGATTGTTTTTGCAAAAAAGTAATCGTGGATATTGAAATTCAACCTGTCATATTTTTTATCTACGACCTTAAAGTTTCCAAATGGCACATTTCCAACAGCTACATCGAAAAAACTATCTGGCAACTTAGTTTCCTCATAACCTTCTATTGCAATATTTGAATTTTGATAAAGCTGTTTTGCAATACGACCACTGATTGAATCCAACTCCACACCATACATCTTTGAATCCTTCATTTCATCTGGAAGCATACCAAAGAAATTACCAATACCACATGATGGTTCTAAAATATTACCATGTCTGAATCCTAAATTGTTCAATGCCTTATAGATACTTTCGATAACAACAGGTGAAGTATAAAAAGAAGTCAATGTTGACTCTCTTGCACTTTTATATTCTTCCTCACTCATCAATGATTTGAGTTCAAGATATTCATTTGCCCAGTTCGATTTACTTTCATCAAAAGCATCTGCTAATCCTCCCCAGCCAACATAACGAGATAGAATATCCTGTTCATCCTTTGTTGCGTTTCTTCCTTGTTTTTCTAAAGAAAAAAGCTGTCTGATAGCTGCTACATTATCGTTGTATCTTTCTTTTGGAGTTCTTTTACCTAAATCTTTATCCATGATTTGATAATTTATCTTTTCAGATTGAACAGGATCAATTGAAACATCTTCTTTTCGGATCTTATCTGAAACAGTATAATTATAATTATCTGCGAACTTCTTTACTAAAGAATAAGGCATGTCAGTATAAACAATAAAAGAGCCATCATAATCTATATGATAAATTTCTCTTTTGTTAATGCTATCCTTAAATACTTGCTCGGATTCAATTATATAATTTTTTTCTAAAAGTTTTTCAAGCCATTGATTTGCATAATTTTCTAAATCATCTTTGGTTGATAAAGCATCTTTATTTTTATTATCAGAAGAAATTTCAATATCAATTGAGTCATTTTTATATGAAATCGGCTCTAACAGTTCTTTTGAAAAATCAACTTTAAAGGTCATATAAGGCTCACTTACTTCTATACCATTTACCTCATAATAGTGGAACATGTCTATTGTTTTTTCATCATGATCATATAAAATCATCAAAGGATCATCATTGTCACTTGCAGTTATCATGTTACAAAAACCAGAGATTTCATTCATAATACGTGGTACTATTTTTTTCATTTTTTCAAACAACTGTCTATTTTCTTTATTTTCTTTGTTGAAAATATCATTAGATATTGAATAATCTTCATAAGTTCTATCAATCAAATAATCAACAAGCGAATTTCTAAAATCATCATCATTAAGATATCTGTTATAAAAATTTGGATCCTTCGCTTCATAAGAAGGCATAATAGAAATCAATTCTTCTCGAATATAATCTTCTGCCTCTTCATCTGTTGTATCACTATCACGTAATGCGGGATAAATCATAGAACGTTTAATTTGATCTTCAAGGTCAGGAAGGTACCTCTTAATGATTGTATGGTTTGAACTATCAATGTTAATATCTTGAACTTCCTGTGTTATTGGTTTTAACAAATGGTCATTTAATGGGTTTTCTTTTAACAATTTGAGAAAATCATCTTTAGAATAATATTCTAAAAACAATGGGAAGCTTTCATCCTGTAAAGTTATTTCATTACCACTTTCAATAATTTTGTATTCTGTTGCTCCAACATATACGCTATCTCCTAAGTTCCATTGATACTCTTTTGAAATATTTTCATTCTGTAAATCATCAGAAGATTCAGGGATAAGACTTTGATTAATACTTTTCCTTTCATATTCGAGTTGGTGTTGAAGTTGATTTTGCAAGAATGTTGGATAATATTCTTTTTCTTTTTTATTAAGATACCTGTCAAGCTGAATAAGTTCATCTATCCTTTTAGCAACCTTATCCCATTTTAAAGTGATTTTGATTTCATCTTTTCCAATCTCACGATAACGACTTAAACTCATTCCTTTAGCATCATAATTGACATTTATAAAACCAACTGCAGGAGAACTTCCACCCTCGCCATATTCTTTTTTTAGAAACTGAACCTTTTCTTTCAATGTAGTATTTTTTGAAAACATTTGATTGATTCGGTATTTGCCTTCTTCAAATCCACTTCCACGAGTCAATACTCTATCTATTTCCTGTTGTGAAAAAAAGATTCCATTTTCAAAATTTTGAATATTCTCATATACTGCATTTTTTTGTTCCTCCAGTGATGGAATCTGTATATCTGGTGCAAAATATCGAGATAATATCATGCCATCAATTTCTTTGGCAACAAAATTCCATGAATAATCATAAGAAACAACTTGATTATCAAAAGTTCCTAAATAAATATGCAACCCATCATCTAATCTGTCATATCCAAGAATGACATCATCAACTTTCCATTCTCTTATACTGTCAGGATATATACGCTGAACATATTCACAACGTTCTTCATCATTGTCATGTATTTGAAAAAACTCAATGATTTTTCCTGCAGCTTCTAAAAGTTCATCGTTATACTGAAAAACATGATAAAAGACATTCGCATTGATGATTTTGTTTTCATATGCCCTTTTTAATCCTGATTCATTTTCATAAGGCGATGTAAGATATTCATCTTTTTCAATAATTTTTGCAAGATAACTTTGAAGTTGAAAAAAAGACAAGTACGATTCGCTTTTCCGATTCAAGTAGTTACCACTCCATATGTCCAGTCCATCATTTCTTTTTTTATAGCCAAGATAACTATAGTCATAGTGTTCTGGACACCTGAATGTTTGAACAAGCGTATCATCATAACTTTCTTTTAAATAATTTGCCCTTTCAATTTCATCTGTATGCTCATGAAAATACTGAATAATTTCTTCTTTGCTATGTTGTAATGAAACATCTTCTCTTAAGAGTTGAGGTAAATCACTTAAATCAAAGGGTGGTAATACATTATCGCCACCCTTTTCCTTATCGACTTCTTCAATTCCTAAATCTAATTGTAGATTATCTCCTTCAGAATGATTTCTTCCGCTGTTTTTTGAAGGTTGTTCATATGCTGTACCCATTCCATCTGATATATCTCTTTGTTCGGTGCTGGATTTTTCGTTAACAATTCCTTCATCAACATTTCCATCATCTCGTTTGCTTTCTTCTCTGTTTCCATTAAGTAAGAGTTCAGTTGATTCCTTACTCGAAGTGAAAAGAGAATCTCTGACTGCTGTTCCTTCAGATACTTTTTCTTCATCATTGCGTATTTTCCTAAAGGTATCTCCTTGTCTACTGTCAAATTGGGCATTTGATAATCTCCCACTGTTGAGTATGTGATTTGTTCCATTGATAACACTCCCTTCATTTTTTTCAATTTTATCATCTACTAAACGATTATTATTTTCAAATGTGCGATTTTGAATTATCAATTCTTTTGTAATACGAGAAATCACATTTAAAAGTGAATTACTTTCTTCCTGAAAAGAATTACCTATTACTCCCAACATTTCAGGTGTATTAAAAAGTTCTATTGATATAAAATCATCCGCTTCGAAATAAAATTTTGTTTCAATGTCACATCTGCTCATTAAACTGTAGGCAACTGAATTTTCTAAAAGATTTCTATAAAGATTCCTTAGTTCATTTTCCTCATAGCTTTCAAGCAAAGAACCGTCTTTTAATTTCATCAACCTTTTAAAATAATCATCCACATAATAACCTGTCTGCTCCTTTGCAAGTTCTTTGATGAAACTTCCTAAATCCTCATCATTTGAAGTCATATCAAATTGTTTTGCAATTTTATCAATCAATTGTTTATGAAACGACTCTTGTACACTCCATAAATGAAGTTCTCTATTACGTGGACTCCTTGTATCAGCAATATCAAAAACATATCTTATTTTTGTATATCGACCATCATCGTCTATAAGAGCTATACCTTTTGAACCTTTTTTGATCCACCTGTTCATCCTATTATTCCATGTTTCAAAGTCCGTACAGGCTTTTGCATCAGGTCTTTGCTGATAGATCAATAGTTGGTTGGTAAAATTGAAATTATAAAGATAACCGGATGTTCTTAAAAATGAGAGCCACGCTTCCTCACTTTGAATAATATCATGACATGATTTTTCAAGAAGTTCATATAATGTATCTAATTTATTCAATTCATCTCACCTACCTTTCTTGATTTGTTTTATTTTTTCTTAAAAAGTTCTTATTTCTACACAAATTCTGCACAAGTAAATCTTTTGCACGTTTTTCCATATTTTTATATGCTTCTTCATATTCATTAAAATAATGACCTGTATAAAATCCATATTTTCTATTTCCATTTGTTTCCCAAGTAACAAATTTAGATGGAGATGTAGGACTGTATCCAATAACAATCGAATCATCATTGATGTGTATTTCCTTAATGATTTCATAGGAACCATTTTTTTCGTGATAGAATTTTGAAATATCTATTTTATTAAGACTCAATAAGAACATTGTATTTTCTGTAATATCTTTCCGCTTACAAAAATCAAAATAAAGATTCATTCCTTTTTTATGAATAAGAGTTTCATGATTTTCTTTAGAATAGCGCCAAATATCGTAATGAACATTCAACGGTGCATAAAGCAATTCATATTCTCTTTCTAAATCACTAAACAAAAACAAATCTGGATTGAAGTTAAAATAATCAAGATTCTGTGTATGATTTCGACCATCGACAATATCAAGTTGGATAGTGCTTTTTGTATGTTTATTTACAGCAACTGCACGAACGATATCATCCTTATTTTTAAGGATATACTCAACTGAATAATTACATTTGGTCTGTTTATCGATTATTTCTTGGCAAATCTCTTTTATTTGTAATTCTTTCACTTTTTATCTTCCTTTCTATCAAATGAAAAAAGGGAGAAATTTCTCCCCTTCATTTTCTGTCTAATCTGTTTCAGATGTCTGATTTGAATATATATTTTTAAACCAGCAACTCCAAAAAGAATAAGAAGTGAAGCTAAAACCGAACAGACATTATTTGTCATTCTTTTCTCCATATTTTCTTTTTGCATAGAAACATACGATCAAACCTAAAGCAAACATTCCCATTGCAACATAGAAACTGATATTACTATCATCACCTGTTTTTACAACAACAGGTTTTGCTTCATCTTTCATGACCACTTTTTGAACTTCTCCTGTATCAGAGATTGTAAATTCAACATCACTTGCAACATTGTAACCTGCAGGTGCTAAATCTTCATGAAGCACATAAGTTTTTGAAACAGTTAATCCTTCGATTCGATGTGGTTCTTTTCCAGAAATCCACGATTCAACTACTTCACCTGTTTCCTTGTCTTTTAATGTAAGCTTAGCTCCTTCGATTTCTTTTCCAGTTGTTGCATCTACTTTTGAAATATCTACCTTTGTGATTTCATCTTTCATTTTAACTTTAGTCACACTTCCATCTTCATTTACTGTAAATGTTACATCACTTGCTGTTGCATATCCTAATGGTGCAAGATCTTCATGCAAGATATATTTTTTACCTGATACAAGACCTCTGATAATGTGAACATCTTTTGTTGATGTCCATTCTTCCACAACATTTCCTTCTTCATCTCTTAATGAAAGTTTTGCACCTTCAAGTTCATTTTCATTAGTTGCATCAACTTTTGAAATTTCAGTTGCTGTCTTTTTATTAAGAATATCAAGTTCTTTTGAATAGATGATCTTATCTGTGTGATCATAGCTTAAGTCAATGTCATAGACCTTATTGTTTTTAACATATCCTTCTAATTCTTGTACTTCTTTCAATTCATATTTTCCAAGTGGTAGTCCTGAAATATGAATTTCACCTAATTCATTAGTCACATAATATCCGTTTTCTGAAATATCCATTGAAACAGCTTCACCTTTTTTATAAAGAAGTGTATTTCTTCCATCAAGTGAATAGATGTCTTCTTTTGCTGTTAATTGGAAAGTAACACCTGAAAGATCTTCTAATGTATCTCTGTCTCTTTTTTGTACATGGATTTCACCATGAGGTGCAATGTTCGTTACATTCTTTGTAATGACATATTCTTTAGTTGTTAGATCTTTTTGTTCAAGATTGATTTGATGTACTTTTTCTGAAAGCACATATCCTTCATTTGTTAAAGTTTCCTTTAATTCATATTTACCCATGAATAACGAATCAACGACAAGTTTTCCATTGGCATCTGTTTTTCCTTTGGCAACAGTAGCTCCTTTTGCATAGCGTAAAGATCCATCAACTGCACTGTAGATATTTTCTTTGGCAGTTAATTCATATTCAACATCAGCTAGTGCTTCATTTGTAGCCTTGTCTGTCTTTGTTAAAATGATTTTTCCTTTTGGCTGTACATTTTTTACTTTGACAGTTAGAATTGGATCTTCATCCTCATCCTTGTCATAATCTCTTGTATTTGTAATTGTGAATTTCACAGGTTGTTCTAGTTGCAAGAAGCCTTTAGGTGTTTCTACTTCTTCGATAGAATAATCTCCTGCATCTAACTGTAAAGGAAGTGTTACTGTTCCTTCTTCGCTGTCTTTTACTGTGACAACGTTTTTAGAATTAGTTGTAAATGTGTCATATTTCTTTCCGCCAACTTTTTGTACAACATAGTTTCCTTTGGAATCTTTGATTTTAAATGATGCACCATTTAATGTGACTTTCTTTCCTGATTCAGCATCTAATTTGATAATTTTAAGTTGTGACGTAAATGGTCGGTTATTCACATTGACACGTTTTACCTGTTCAACATCTTTATATTCACTATAATCATCTGTTACTGAAATTGTGAAATCTGGTGCTGTAATATAATCCTTAGGTCTCTTTGTTTCTTTGACGATATATTTCCCGTAAGGAATATATGGTGTATTTGCTTTACCATTTGAATCAGTTGTAATAACTACATAAGTTGTAGCATTGTCCCATCCGACATGGTTTACTTCACTGTATAATTTGAACGTGAACTCTGCTCCTTGTAATCCTTTTACAAGACCTGAAATACTGTCCTTTTCTCCTGATTTAAAAACTTGGATCTTTTGCATATTCACTCTGTTAGTACCTTTTGCACTTCTTGATACTTTTGAAACTGTTTGTCCTTCATAATCGATTGATACACTGATCTTTGCATCATTGAATACCAATGAATCATTTGTTTTTGATTCTTGAATATAATATTTCCCTAATGGCAATTCACTCCAAGCAATCTTTCCATTGGCATCTGTTTTCTTGCTTGATACCAATGCACCTTTTTCATAGTAAGTTTTTGTTCCAGCCTGATTTGTAATCTTTTCACTTGCGTGTAATTCAAAAGTAACACCTTCAGCAGTAGCATCACCTTTTAGACCATTTGTTTTAGAAGTATCGATTTCTTTTTGAAAATCAATGTTTCCTTTAGGTTCATCATCTGTAACACTCAATACTGTTGTCTTATCTTTTTCTACTTTGACTGTAAAAGTATCTGTATTTAAAAGATATCCATGAGGTGCTTCTGTTTCCTTGACTTCATAAGTTCCAACCATTAGATCATTCACTTTGATCTTTCCATTTTTTACAAGGGTATTTTCATTATAACCATCATATGAAACAGATTTGATATTGAATTTTGCACCATCAATAAGATCTTGATTTGTATTCTTTTTAGTTAATTCCAAAGAACCAAAATCAAGCCATTCAATATTTAAATATAGACGTGCATCATCAGGATCCATGTTCCAAGTTCCTTGTGCTTGAGTTCCAGCACCTCCATCATGAATAGCTAACGCTGTAAATCGTTCACATCCGCTTCCGCATACATTGTCACTCACAAAATTTGATGGTGAATTTTGACATGGTGCTGTGAAATAAAAGCTTTGTCCGCCATAGACTTTTGCAGTACCACCTGTTTGTGTTGCAGAAGTTCCAGCAATGTGAATTGTCACATTTGAAGCCAATGGGATATTCACTTCAGCAGATGAAGCACCATTTAACTTCACAGTATTTGTAACTTGTTGCTTATTTGTCTTATCATAGCTTGCTTTAAACAATGCTCTGTTTCCTGATTTGTTGCCTTCCCAAGAAACACCATTACCTGGATCTGGTAATGAAATGATTCGACGATAGATGTTCATGATATTTGTACCATAGTTGCTCCCGAATGTTTGGTTGAACAAGTTTTCATCAAAACCTTTCCATTGTCCTGAATAAGCGCCACTTAAAAAGATATGTGTCAAAAGATATTTGATATCATCATTTGTAAGAGGGTCATCTGGACAGATAGCTGTCTTTAGATCAGCATCCGCAGCAAATTCACCATAGGCTGCAGGACCTCCAAAGCCATAGTAAAGTAGCTTTCTTACGTTTTCATTATTTTCAATAACCTGTGCAGGATATTTACCACTTGCAGGTGTCTTCTTTTCTGCTTCCAAACAGAAAGCCCATTTGCCATCGTATTTACATGAATACGTTGACCATGAAGCAATGGATGGAATCTTTCTGCCCCACCATTCTGGATACTTGATATTTTTCACTCTTGTAAATTCTTTAGGAACGGATGGATCATAAGCATTTACGACACTCATTCCAAGCGTATTGAAACACATTGAAAATACCATTCCTATTGCCAAAAAAATCTTATATAGTTTAGAAAGTTTATTTTTCATTTTACTTTTTCTCCTGTTATTTATTGTTTGCAATGCAAGTTTCAAACATTGCCCTACTTCTTTTGTTTATTAAATGCAAAAAGGACAATCTTTCGATTGTCCTATGGCTTGAATACCCACTTATTTAAATACATATATTCCTCCAACAAAAAAAGACAGATCATATCAACCTGCCTGCTTATAATATTAAATGGATAAAGAATGAGAGACTTTTATAAAAATTTGTTGGTAATATTTTGAATTTTTCAGTAATTATTTATGATAAACTATTTACTTATTCTTTATCCGTATTTAATTCTATCATGTTTCTACATAGTTTGATAATGATTTACTTATAAATCCAATTTTCATTTGTGCCATAACGATAATGCGAAGCACCACATACTTCTTCATTTCCTGCACAATGTCCTTCATCTAATAATTGGTTAATTAAAATCTTTACTGAGTAATCGTTACTATTATAGTAAGACTCGTAATCTTTATAATCTATTGAATGTGTCAATTCTTTTCCGCAATCACATTTAACCCAATATGTCACTCTTAAAATCTTTGTTTGTTCTTCCTTTTGAGGTTGTTGTGCATTAGTAGTATTTCCACTTGATGCTGGCTGACTTGGGGTTACAGAAGAAGGCTGATTGATTCCAACAGGTTGTGCCGGTGTTTGTTTTGTTTCAACTTTCTTTTGTATTTTATTTTCATTAGTATTTTGATTACTCGTTTTCTCTTGAGTTTGCACATCACTTTTTACAGATTCTTGATCTTCCTGAATCGTATTTTCTTCTGCTGTTTGTTTGGATGTATCATTTACACTTTTATCACTTTCATTGGTTTCATCTTTGGATACATCTTTTTTCTTTGATTTCTTTTTTGATGCCTCTTTTTGTGAAATAACTATTTCTTTTTTGTTTTCTACATTGTTCATTGGTAGTGCATTACAAACAACCAACAGTGTAGATAACGCTAAAACTATAATATTACTTTTTTTCATATATTCTCATCTCCTCTACTCATTATCATCATTAAATTTGTACAAAGTCTATACTTGTATTTATTGCTTATCAGAGCTACCATTACCTTTATTGATTTGGAAAAAGCACATTGTAGCAATTCCTATAAATGCACCAATTTGCATTGAAACAATAGATATGATTATTTCTTTCATTGTACCACCTTCTTTCGTAAAAAAAGATAGTAAATCTTCTGATCTACTATCTTTTCTTAAACTATTAATGTTCCATATACTGCTTTAATTTTAAAATAAATGTTATTTCCTCATTTTTATAATCAATTGATATTTGTCCATTTATTTTATATACAAGTTCTTTAGTTATTGCTAAACCTAACCCTGAACTTTTCTCTGTTCTACTATTCGATACCGTATAGAATTTATCAAATAACTTATTAACGTTTTCATCATTAATATCATTTGTATCATTTTTAAATGTAAATATAATATAATTATCCTTGCTATAACTCTTTATTTGTGCTTTTGATTTTCCATATTTTACTATATTTGATACTAAATTGTTAAATATTCTTTTTAATGCACTCTCATCTGCAATAACAATCATATGATTCATTAATTTTAAGTCCAAAAATATCTTCTTTTCTTGAAATAAATCATAATACATCCCTATTATTTCTACAAATATCTCATGCGCATTAAGAATTTTTAAATTTATAGGAAATGAATTTGATTCAACTTTTGCAAGTTCAAAAAAATTTTCCATCATGCTTTTCAATGAATCTAATCTTGATTCCATAATTTCTATGTATTCTTTTCTTTTTAAAGCATCAATCTCATCCATTTTAATAAGTTGCAAATAACCTTGTATAGATGTTAAAGGTGTTCTAATATCATGAGACATATTAAGAATTGTTGATTTTAATACATCATTAGATTCCTTGCTTTTTCGAGCCAATCTATTTGTTTGATCAATACATTGATTCAAAGTTTTAATTAGTGCCTCTGCATCATGATTTACATATCCCTTATTTATTCTTGCATTTGTTGATTCATTCATTATTTTTACAAATTGTCTATCAATATTTTTTATCTCTTTTTTTAATAAAATTAAGTGCATACTAGTCAAAAGTAAAAGAATCACCAAAATAATAATTACAATATATAAAATCAACATATTTTAAATCCTATACCCCATACAGTTTCTATAATTGTTGCAGTAGGATTAATTTCTTTAATTTTTTTTCTAATATTTTTAATATGAACTGTTACAGTTTGTGTATCCATGCAAAACTCCTCATGCCAAACTTCTTTAAATATTTTATCCTTACTTACAACTTTATTTGCATTGTTAATCAATAATAATAATATATCAAATTCTTTTGATGTAAAATAAACATTTTTTCCATCTACAAACACCTCTCGTGTTTCAATGTTTAACAATAAATTATTAAATTTAATTTGTGTTTCCTGTTTTTTGTTATTTACTTTTTTATATTTTTTTATATTTCTATCAACTTTTAACTGCAGTTCTTCTAAATTGAACGGTTTTAATAAAAAATCGTCCGCTCCAAGTTTTAAAACTTCAATCTTTGTATCATCTCCACTTTTAGCTGAAACTGCAATTATTGGAACATCACTTACATCTCTTACATTTTTTATAATTTCCTCACCTGATATACCAGGTAACATTAAATCTAAAATAATACAACATATTTCCTTATCTGTATTCAACCTTAGCAATCCTTCTGTTCCAGAAAATGATTGAACAGTTGAATACCCTTTTATAATAAAATAATCATTTATAAAATTATTTATATCTGTATCATCCTCAACAATTAAAACACGATCCATGAATAGCACCTTCTTTTCTTTTAATTCATTATTACTTTATCATATAAAATTAATTATTAACATTTATAAAGTGTTAATTTATCATTCACAAAAATTTTCACTTAAAAAATTATCATTTATATGATCTATAACAATTACAATATGCTTTTTAGAAAGTTGTAATATTACATTTTTTATATTTTGAACACTTTCTTTGTCTAATGCTGCATAGATTTCATCACATAAATATACATCCGCATTCTTTAAAAGTACTCTTGCAATTCCAATTTTTTGTATTTGTCCACCTGATAATGAAATTCCTTCCGCACCATAAAAAGTGTTATATCCCATTTCTAAATTCATAATATCATCGTGTATTCCTACCGTTTTGCATACTTTAATTACTCTTTCTTTAGTAATATCGTAATTAAAAAGAGTAATATTATCTAAAATCGTACCTGAAAACATTTCAGTTCTTTGAGAAATATAACCTATTTTCTCTCTATATTATAAATTGATAATTTCATTTATATTCTCTCCTACCTCACATCATTTTTACAAAAAATATAATTTCCAAAAAACACAGAACAAATAACTAGCACAATTCCAACACATAGTATTTCTAATATGTTCGTAGTACTTAATGTATTAAGATAAGCTAGCCTATCCAAACATGTTATTGGATCAACTGCTGATATATCAATATTACTTGCAATAGAAGAAATAAATAATATAACAAATTGATACAAAATCGAAAAAACTGTTGTTGCCGTATTACTTTTAAAAACTACTCCAACTAAAACCATCAATCCTACAAAACCAATATATATTGGTAACTGAGCGCATACAATTTTGATTGTTATTAACACATCAGCTAATTTAATATTGTTAAATCCATTAAATGCCAAATTAACTATTAATCCTAAAATCACATATAAGAAGGGAATAATTATCGCAAACAAAGAACAAACAAGCATTTTTGAAATATAAATCATTGTTCTAGGATATTGAAAAGAAACTGTATTTTTTATAGTTTCATATTTATAATCAGAAATAAATACATTTATCACAATTGGTATTAAAAAGAATATAAGAATATTAGATCCTTTTAATAGTTCTGGCATAATTTCAGTTCCATTTTTTTTGAAATGAATTGTATTATAATTCATAGTATCTGACATCAAAGTCATTATCCCATCTCCACTTTGTGCTAAAATATTTCCTAACAAAACAATTCCTAACAACCCCAATATTATCCATAATAATACTTTGCTTTTTTTTAGTTTATATAAATCAGCACTAATAATATTAAACATTATTTTCAACTCCTTTTATTAATGAAAAATAATAATTTTCTAAACTCATATTTGAAACATTCATCTTTTCAATCATAACACCTTCCTTAATCAAAGTAGATGCCACTTTTGCTCCATCATTTACATAATCATATAAATAAATAGTATGGTCATTTACAACTTTATAATTTACTGTATTTAGTTTTTGTTCAATTGTAATTGTTGCAAGTGAAATATTTTCAACATCCAAAGAAATATATTTTTTTAATTTTTCATGTAATTCATCTACTGTTATTTCTTCAATCATATGCCCTTTATGAATAAAACCATATCTTGTTGCAATCATCTCTAATTCATCTAGAATATGACTTGATATAACCATCGTTATTCCATATTTTTTATTAAGGTGTCTTAACGTTTCCCTCAATTCTGCTATCCCTTGTGGATCTAAACCATTTAATGGTTCATCTAGAATTAATAAATCTGGATTATTAATCAATGCAAGTGCTAGCCCTAGTCTTTGTTTCATTCCCAAAGAATAATTTTTATATTTTTTAGTAGCAGCATTTTCTAACCCAACCATTTTCAATACATTTTCAATGCTATTTGCTTCAACTATTCCTTTAAATTTAATGTAGTATTGCAAATTTTCATAAGCCGTCATATAAGGATAGAATGCTGGTTGTTCAATAATAGCACCAATTCTTCCTCTGTTTACCTGATTATCTGTTGATTCAAACAATTCTAATTGACCCTGTGTTTCTTTTACTAATGACATAATAATTTTCATAGTTGTAGATTTTCCAGCACCATTTTGTCCAATAAATCCATAAATATCATTTTCATAAACTGTCATATTTAAATCATTAAGAATAACTGTATTTCTTATTTTTTTAGAAATACTATTCATTTTTATTACTGTGTCACTCATTGTTTTTACCTCTCGTCTTTCTGGATAAAAGTATAGTTCAAATGTTCTCTTATTTTAATAAAAAAATCGGGAAAAAAGTATAAAGAAAGTATAAAGAATAATATATAATAAAAAAATAGTAGATCCTCTAATCTACTATCTCATTATTCATATTCACTTTTAAAAGCATTACACTATTTCTATCCAACATAAATAATCGGCAATCTTCA